>Ga0101944_10004685_pt1 | contig 16534 bp, 12 predicted proteins | sample DewCreD2012metaG_FD_75245 | JGI IMG/M metagenome (GOLD analysis project Ga0101944, IMG submission 75245) | Hot spring sediment bacterial and archeal communities from British Columbia, Canada, to study Microbial Dark Matter (Phase II) - Dewar... ...
TGGGCCACAAGCCGGCCGCCGAAGCGTTGAGCGCGGCGATGGGGAAGGGGACGCCGAAGACGCAGGCGGCCTTCTCCGACGCCTACCTGCTCCTGGGCGACACCCTCTGCCGCAAGGGCGACAAGCCCGCGGCCCTGGCGATCTACAAGAAACTGGCGGACGCCAGGGGGCACCTCAAGTGCGCGGCGATCGTGGGCCTCGGGCGCGCCGGCGGTGCGGCGGAATTGAACGCCATTTTCGCGCTGATGGAGAATGCCGAGCCGGATGTGCGCGGCGCGTGCGTCTATGCGCTGAGCCTGATGACCTCGGAAGACGCGATCAAGGCCATGCTCGAGAAATACAAGACCGTCGCGCCCGAGATGAAAGTGGTGCTGTTGCGCGCCTTGACGGCGATCGGCAGCAGGCTGGCCGCGCCCCTGATGGCGGAGGCGTTGGGCGATGCCGACGAGAACATCCGCATGGCGGCCGCACGCGGCCTGGGCGCGGCCGGCGACGGGGCGTCGATGGCCGCGCTGGCCAAGACGGCCTCCGCCGGCGGAACCCTGGGCAACATCGCGCGCCAGAGCCTGGACAGCGCGCCGGGCAGGGAGATCGACCTGGCCCTCGTCGAGCTGCTGAAAGCGCAGGATGCCAAGGTTCGGGCCGAGGCGACGCGCACGCTGGCCGCGCGCAAGGTGCTCGCCGCGGCGCCGGCGCTGCTGAAGTCGGCCGAGGATGCCGAGCGCGACGTGCGCCTGGGCTCCTACAAGGCGCTCGCGGTGACCGGCGGCGAGGAAACCCTCGCGCCGCTGGCGGCGCTGGTGGCCAGGATCCAGGACGACGCCGAGCGCGACGAAGCGGCCGATGCGGCCGTTTCGATCGCCAAACGGGCGGGCCGCGTGGAGAAGGCCGAGGCGCCGTTCCTGGCGGCGCTCGCGAACGCGCCGGCCTCCGGCCAGGTCGGTCTGCTGCGCGTCCTCGGCATGCTGGGCGGTCCCAGGGCCATGGACGAAATGCGCAAAGCCCTGAAGAGCGGCGACGAGAAGATCGTCGAAGGCGCGGTGCGGGGGCTTGCGGCGTGGCCGGACGACCGCGCCGCCGCCGAACTGCTGGGGATCGTGAAGAGCTCGCCGGTCGAGAAGCACCAGATCCTGGCGATGCGCGGGTTCGTGCGCGTCCTCGAAGCGCCTTCGAAACGCACGGATGCCGAGACGTTCGAGCTTTATCGGCAGGCGATGGGACTGGCGAAGCGGCCGGAGGAGAAACGGCTGGTGCTCGGAGGGTTGGGGACGGTCCGCCATCCCGAAGCGCTGGCCCTGGCCCTGTCGTTCGTCGACGACGGCGCGTTGCAGCAGGATGCCTGCGCGGCCGTGGCGCAGATCGGCGGCTTGCTGGGCGGAGGCCACGAGGCGATCGTCCGACCCGCGATCGAAAAGGTCCTGCAGGTCTGCAAGGTGCCCAAGGTCGCGAAGATGGCGCAGGACGTCATCGCACTGCTGGACAAGACCAAGGGCTGGCTGGTGAACTGGGAAGTCGCGGGCCCGTTCACGCAGGAGGGCAAGGACGGCGGCGCGCTTCTCGACATCGTTTTCGCCGCGGAAAAGCCCGATGCGCCGGCCGAGACCTGGAAAGCGCTGAAGGAAGGACGCGACCCCGCGCAGCCGGAGATGGTCGATTTCATGCGCACGTCCATGGCCGGCGACCACCGGGCCGCCTACCTGCGCACCCGGGTCTTCTCGCCCAAGGCCCAGCCGGCGCGTTTCGAGGCCAGCAGCGACGACGGCATCAAGATCTGGCTGAACGGAAAGACGGTTCATGCCAAGAACGTGATGCGCGGCATGGGCGACGTGGACCGCGGCGACATCGAACTGAGGGAAGGCTGGAACGACGTGATGGTCAAGGTCACCCAGGGCGGCGGCGGGTGGAGCGTCCAGGTGCGCTTCGTGTCGCGCGACGGCCAGTTGCTGAACGGGCTGAAGGTCGATCCGGCGGGGAAGTGAGCCTTCGGCATCGGCGCGGTACTTAGAGGTCCGCGTCCCGCCGATCCTGAAGCAGGGCCCACAGTTCCGCGGCAGCGGTGGCGGCGCCGACCGGCACCTCGAGGATGCGCACGCCCAGGTCGCGGTAGAACGCCACCAGCGGCGTCGTGCGTTCCCGGTAAATCTCCAACCGCTTCCGAACCGCATCCGGATCGTCGTCGGCGCGCCCGGCCCGGTCTCCGCCGGCATCGGTACGGATGCGTTCGAGCGCCGTAGGCGCATCGCACGTCATGTCGATGACGGCGCGCATCGAAAGCAGCGGCAGGAGCGCCCGTGCCTGCCCGACATGTCGCGGGAGCCCGTTCATCACGACGAACGTGCGGTCGTCCACGCGGCGTTCCTGCAGGAACGAGCGGACGATCTTCTCCGCGATGGGAAAATGCGCGTCTTCCAGCAGCGCGCCGGATTCGAGCACGCCGGCCAGGAAGCGCCGTTCGCCATCCGTCAGCAGGCCGTCCGGCAGTTGCCCCGCGGCGCCCCGGCGCAGGTTTGCGCCGAAGTCGAAATGAACGCAGCGCCAGCCCCAGAGGCCGCGATGCTCCAGCTCCATCCCCAGCGGCGTCTTGCCGGCGCCGGTGGGGCCGAGCAGCAGAAGGGCGGCAGGCCGTCGATTATCGCGTGTCATCGCCGCTCCCGGATCGCGAGGCGGGGTTTCCGGATCGACCGGCCTTGGATCGGGCATCGGTTATCCCGCCGCGCTTTCGCGACGCTTCCCCGACCGGTAGATCAGCGCCGCGCCGCATAGCACGATCATGGCCAGCACGGGCGAAAGGCGCAACGTCGTCTGCAGGCCGAACTGCCAGCCCACGATCCCTCCCATGGCCGAAAACGAAATGAACGCCACCGAGGTGGCCGCGCCCGAAACCACCGAAAGCAGCCCCTTGTGCCTTGGGAAGAATCGGCAGGCCAGTGCGAAGAAGGTCGGATACGGCGCGGCGAAGGCGAGGCCGCAAAGCGCCAGGCCCAGCGTGCCCAGCGGACCGGTCCACACCCCGGCTTCCGTGCCGATCAGGATCCCGAAGGCCGCGAAGGGACAGACGTAGAGAAACGCGATCGGCGGAATCCGCAGCAGCAGCAGCAGCAGCGGCGTGAGCAGGCGCAGGAGACACTCGGTCCACAGGACCACCGAGGCGGCCTGGACGCTGAGCCGTTCGCCCTCGACCGGATCCAGACCCGAGTTGGCCTGGAGGTGTCGCGGCAACCATGCGTTCACCACCTGTTCCATGCCGACGATGGGCAGGAAGAGCAGCGCGCAGGCCCAGAAAAACGGCTGTCGCAGGGCCACCCCGGCCGGCGCTTCGGCGGAGCCCTTTTCCCCCTCCGGGGCCAGGGGCAGGCTGGGGCGCCCCAAGGCGCCCAGCGCGCCGGCCAGCATCGCCAGTCCCGCGACGATGAGGAACGGTTCGCGCCAGGATGCGCCGACGATGGCCAGCGTCGGGCCCAGCGCCTTGCCCAGCGCGTTGGCTCCATGCAGGAGATTGGTGGCCGCCGCGGGCCGGTTCGGCATCAACTGCACGACCAAGCCGTTGGCCAGATGCAGGTATGCCATGCCGACGGCCGTCGCCACGCCGAAGGCCAGGGGGCCGATTCTGCCCGGCAGAAGCGCCACGCCGATCAAGCCCAGCACGAAGAGGGGGAACCCGAAGAGAAACGAGCGCGCGATCCCGAAGCGCGGCACCAGCCACGCCGCGCTGACGCCCAGAACGGACGAAATCAGCGCCACCGACGCGGCGACGATGCCGAACGACCGCTCGTCCAGATCGAAGTCGCGGTAGATCGCGCTCTGCTCCTGCGGGACGACATACTGGAAGGCGCCCGCGAGAAAAAGGCCGGCCAGCGCCGCGGCGAAGAGCGGCCAGCGGCGGTTCCGGTTCGTGCGTTCGGCAAACTCCATGATTTCAGGCCTGGGCCCTCGACACGCCCCGGCAGACGTTCCAGGCCAGACGTTCCATGACCTCCATCTTGCCTTCGTTGGAACGGAGTTCGAGATTGGCGCGGAGCAGCGCCTCCATCGCCTCGCGCAGCGTGGCCGCGGTGTGCCTGCGCAGCGCCCGCCGCGCGCCTTCCTGCCGGAAGCCGAATAGCTTGGCAGCCTTGAACGCCTCGAACTCGGGGACCCGCGCATCCAGCGCGGCGCGGAGGTCCTGCAACTGGGTCAGCTTGTAGGTCACCGCGGCCAGCAGGCGCATGGCGATGTCGTTCTCGTTGGTCACCACGCGTCCCGGACGCTTGTAGTCGCCCAGTCCATGGGCGAAGATGACGCCCAACGTCTCCAGCGCCCGCTTGAGATCCCGTTCGCCCACCGCATCGGCGAACTCGAAGGGATCCGCCAGCCGCGTCCGCGCGCAGACCTCGGCCACCTCCCTGGCCGTCGCGCGGACACGCCGTTCCTCGGTGGCGCCCAGGGCCAGCGCGAGTTTCGCAAGTTCCTCGAGAAGCATGTCCAGCGAGTGGCTGCTGCGATCCAGCAACTCGCGTACGGCGCCAGGGTCCAGGTCCACCCCCAGTGCGCGGGCCCGCCGTTCGACCTCGACGTCCAACGGCGAGTCGCCGCCGCCGAAGTCGCGGGCCTCCGGTGCGGCGCAATCGATGGCGGCGCCGGATTCGGCCAGCAGCTTGTAAAGCCGGGTGCTCTTGAAATTCCCGGGCTGGGCGACTTCGAGCACGAGCGTGGTCCGGGCTGGAATTTTGGGGATGTTCCGTTCGAGGACCTCGCGGTGCGCCTGGACGAAAAGATCCGCCCGCCGGACGACGACCACCTTCGATTCGTTCGGGTCGCCGAACAGCGGGCGCGTGCAGACTTCGTCCAGTACGGTGGCGGGCTCGAGCGCGTCGGGTTCCTGCGCGTTCTGCGGGCCATGATAGACGACCCAATTCAGGCCGCCATCGCCCGTGCCGAAGGCGGCCTGGCGGATGCCTTTCAGGGCCTCCTCGCGGAGTGCCGTCTCGGCACCGACGAGCAGCACGGCGGGAGGAAGCTTTCCTCCGGCCCATGCCCGGGCCACCGCCCCGGGGGCCGGAGCGCTCGCCGATTTCGTGTTCCTGGACTTCGCCTTGGCCATGCCCATTCCTTTTCGAACAACCAGCTGGAAAACCCATGAGGTAAAGGCATCGGGCAGGCGGGTAAAGAGGAATTCGGAGGCCTGGCGGCCATCACCCGCTGGCGGCCATCCGGCACTCGCACAACCCATGCGCCGCCGCGAGTACGATCAGCGGATGCAGGGCCGGTTTGGCACTGCCGAAGGCCATCTGCATCTGGCAGGTCGAACAGTCCGAGAGGCCGCCGGCCAGCGCGGCCTTCTGCAGCGCGCCGAAGAGCCCCGCGCCGATGCCCATCGATTCTTCGAAGTTCCTCTTCGACATGCCGAAGGAACCGGCCATGCCGCAACAGCCCTGATCGATCGACTCGACCTTCAACCCCGGTACCTGCTTCAACAGTTCCAGGCTCGGCTGTCCGATCTTCAACGCCTTCAGATGGCAGGGCGTGTGGTAGCCCAGCGTCGTTTCGACGGGCGCAAGGCCGGCGGCCCATTTCTTCCCGGCAAGGTGCTCGACCAGGAAAGCGCCGGCATCCCGGACGCGGGAGGCGACGGTGCGGGCTTCCGGCGTGTCGACGTAGTGGAAGAACTCGTGCGTCAGGCAGAGCGTCGCCGTCGGCTCGGTCACGAGAATCGGAAGGCCCTTGGCGGCATACGGATGCAGCGCTTCGACGACGCGCGCAATCTGCGAGCGCGCCGCCTCCACGGCGCCATGCACGATCGCCGGCATGCCCACCCAGGGGGCCTCCGGGACGACCGCTTCGAAACCATGCCGTTCCAGAAGCCCGATCGCCGCGTCCGCAATCTCCGGTCCATGCAGCTTCGCGTACAGATCGAGAAAAAGCGCGACCTGCGGCCGGCCCGCCATGCTCTTGCGGCTCTTCGGTTTCCACGGTTTGATCGGCGGGAGCGGGCGGCGCCGGTCGAGGCCGATCAAAAGCTCCATCATCCGGCGCGAAAGCCCCAGGGAATTGGCCCAGTTCGCCAGCGGCGCGAAAGGCGCCGCCATCTTCGCGAACGATTCGATGTGGATGAAGAACCACTTGTCGAACGGCAGGCCGTGAATGCGGTGATAACGCGCCTTGGCTTCCATCACCAGCTTGGGCGTGTTCACCGCCGAGGGGCAGTCGCCGATGCACTGCGCGCAGTCGAAACAGTACATCATGCGCTCGAGCAGTTCCGGATCGCCGAAACCGCCTTCGCCCTGGCGAAGCGCCAGCAGGCGCCGGATCAGGTTCGACTTGGCGCGCGGTGCCGCGTCCTCGAAGCGGTGATACCGGAAGCGCGGGCACATCCAGACATCCGAACTCTGGGAACGGCAGACGCCGCAGCCGTTGCAGGTGGTGGCGGCCGCGGCCAGTTCGCCGTCCTTCCAGAGCAGTTCCATCCTGCCGTGCCGCGAAGCCTCGCCGTCGCGGCCTTCCTGAAGGTGGAACTCCATCCCGAACCGATGCTGCCGGCTCAGCGCGTCCGGCGGGACGCCCACCTTTTTCCCCGGATTCAGCACGCCGTCCGGATCGAAGAGGGACTTCACCTTGCGGAAAAGACCGTACAGCTCGGCACCGGCCTGCCGCTCGCTCCACGGTCCGCGGAGCAGGCCTTCGCCATGTTCGCCGCTGATCGTGCCTTCGCACTTCCAGACGATCTCGTGGCATTCCTCGGCCAGCTTCGGCAGCAGCTCGACATGTTCCCTGCGGCGCAGGTCCATCATGGGCCGGATGTGCGGCTCGCCGTGACCGGCATGCGCATAGGCGCTCCACTCGAGGCCATGGCGTTCGAAGGCCTTCACGGTCAGATCCAGGTAATCGGCCAGGCGGTCCACTGGCACCGCGGCATCCTCGACGAAGGCGACGGGCTGCAACCCGTCGTCCCGGCGGAAGAGGAGCGGCACGGCGGCCTTGCGCGTGCCCCACAGCGCCGCCTGGTCGGCGGGCTTGTCGAGCACCTGCACGGACCGGTGCACGACCCCCTGCTTGAGCCGCCCGAGCAGCCGAGCGACGAGCACGCGCACCTGGGCGGGATCGTCGTCCTCGTACTCGACGGCCAGCACGGCGCCGGCCTCGGACGGCAGGATGCGCGCCTTCTCGGGCGCCGCTTCCCTGCCCAGGCGGATCACGGTGGCATCCAGCAGCTCGCAGCCGACGCAGGGCGTCTCCCGGATCGCGGGCACCGCGCGGGCGGCCTCGACGACGTCCTTGAAGCCGATCATGACGACCAGCGCCTGGCCGGGCAGCGGCACGAGTTTCAGCAGGATCCTCGTCGTGATGGCCAGTGTCCCCTCGCTGGAGGCCATCGCGCGCACGGGGTCGTAGACGCCGTTCTCCGCAATGCCGTCCAGGAGGTAACCGGCGCGGTTGCGTTCGGCACGGACGTTCTGCGGCTTGAGCGGGCCGGGATGCGAGGCCAGCAACTGCGGCAACTCGCGGTGCAGCTTGCCGGCAAGACCCGGCTCCTGCTTAGCCTTCTCGTGTTCCGCGCCATCGCGATCCATGCGGCGCAATTCGGTCACGGTGCCGTCCGCGAGCACCACGCGGGCGGCCAGCACGTTCTCGCGCGTCGCGCCGAAGCGGAGCGAGTGCGCGCCGCAGGCATTGTTCGCCAGCATGCCGCCCAGCGTGCAGCGGTTGGAACTGGCCGGATCGGGACCGAACCGCAGCGCCTGGGCCTTCAGCGCGCGGTTCAGGTTGTCGAGCACCACGCCGGGTTCGACCCAGACGGTCTGCGCCTGCGCGTCCACTTCGCCGATGGCGTTCAGGTGGACGCTGCAGTCGAGGATGATGGCGCGCCCCAGCGTCTCGCCGGCAAGACCCGAACCGGCGCCTCGGGCGATGACGGGAACCTTGCGTTCGGCGCCGAACTTCACGCACGCCACGATGTCCTCTTCGCTGCGCGGATAGACAACGACCAGCGGTTCGATCTCGAAGATGGACGCGTCCGTGGCATAGAGCGTGCGCGTGTACGCGTCCGCGCGGACCTCGCCCTGCACGCGGGGTTTCAGTTCGACGGCCAGCTGCCCGGGCCGAAGATCCTCGGTTGCGGAACTCATGGTGCGTCCTTCCCGGCGTCGCGCTCTTCAAAGCGGAAAGCCCGACGCGCTCAACACCCAATCCACCGCCTCGTCCAGCGTCGCGAACATCCGGTCGGCGCGCTTTTCCGGCGGCACGTCCTCGGGGCGCGGCAGGTTCTGGCGGCACAGCGCCGTCCTGCAGCCGGCGGCCCGGCCCATTGCGATGTCGCGGCCGCTATCGCCGATCACGAAACTGCGCGCCAGGTCCAGGCCGTGCTCCCGGGCCGCCTGCCGGATCATCCACGGTTCCGGCTTGTGGCACGGGCAGTCTTCGTCGGGATGATGCGGACAGCAGTAGATCGCATCCAGCCGCTCCGAACCCAGTTCGGCCTGCATCCTGGCGTGGATTTCATCCAGCGTCGCCTGCGTCATCAGCCCGCGACCGACGCAACGCTGGCTGGTGACCAGCACCAGGGCGAAGCCGGCCTTCTTCAGGCGCGCCAGGTTCTCGCGCACCCGGGGCATGAAACGGAACTCGGCCCACGACAGCACGTAGTGGCCGTCGCCCGGAAAGACGTTGATCACGCCATCGCGATCGAGAAAGACCGCCGGCCTGGGTTTCACGTCGCCTCCTTCTCGCGGCCTTCGAGTATACTGCGCAACACCTGCAGCATAAAGTAGCGACGGTGGTCGTTCAGTCCCGAACCGAACGCGATGCGCTCGTTGCCTTCCAGCACGATCTCGGACGAGCTTCCGCGCCGACCGGGCGTTTCACTCTCATGGCCCCGGCGAATTCCTCCCGGGGCGAAACGCCTGCGCCATCCGACGCCGAAGACACCGACAAACACCTCGCCCCGATCGCCCCGTATCCGCACCACGACCTTTCCGCAGACCGTCATCTCGGCGATGGACCCGAAGAGCAGCGTGCCCAGCACGAAAGGGATGTCGAAAAGAGACAGGCCCAGGTTGAATTGCCCGCTGAGTACCGCGCCGCAGAGATTCCTGCCCCAGGGTGCCGTGGATGCGGGTCCGGATCGAGGCGCGAGCGAGGAGCCTATCCGGAGGAGATCGGTGACGAGCGAGCAACGAAGAGCCGGACCCGCAGGCGCAAACAATCGGGCATCCAGTGCCGGTCTCGAGCGGCGGGCCAGACGGGACAGGCTGGCCGGCCTGCCTTACTCGACCTGCCCGAACGGCAGCCTGGCCTTCAGCGGCTCGGGCTGCCTGCACGTGCTGGTCAGCTTGATGTGCCGGCCCGTGTTCGACGCGTCGTGGATCGCGTGCATGATGTCGAGCACGTGGAAGGCCAGCTCGCCGCTGGCGCGGTGCGGCCGCTTGTTCTTCCATCCCAGCGCCAGGTCGGCCACGCCCAGGCCGCGGCTGTTCTCTTCGTAGCCGTGCGTGAGCGGGATCTCCTGCCAGTCCTGGTCGCCGGGTTTGCGAAGCTTGACCGGCCCGCCGAAGCCGTTCGGGTCGGGCACGCTCAACGAGCCTTCGCTGCCGTAAATCTCGATGCGCGGAAGGTTGGCCGCCCAGATGTCGAAGCTGGTGACGATCGTCGCGATCGCGCCGCAGGCGAAATCGATCACGCCGACGACGTGCGTGGGCACATCGACCTTGATCCGCGTGCCTTTCTTGGGCTCGCTGGTGATCAGCCGTTCCTTGAAGCTGATGCGCGTCGCCCCCGTGACCCGCCGGGCCGGCCCCAGCAGACTGACCAGCGCCGTCAGATAATACGGTCCCATGTCGAACATCGGACCGCCGCCGACCTTGTAGTAGAACTCCGGATCCGGGTGCCAGCTTTCGTGGCCGTGGCAGGTCATGAACGCCGTCGCGGCCACCGGCCGGCCGATGGCGCCGTCGTTCATCAGCTTGCGGCAGGTCTGCAGTCCGCCGCCGAGGAACGTGTCCGGCGCGCAGCCGACGCGCACTTTTTTCTTCTTCGCCAAGTCCAGCAGTTTCTTGCCCTCGATGCGCGTGATCGTCAGGGGTTTCTCGTTGTAGACCGATTTGCCGGCCTTGACCGCGGCCATTGCGACCGAGGCATGCGCTTTGGGGATCGTCAGGTTCACCACCACGTCGATGCCGGCATCGCCGAGCAGTTCGTCCGTCGAACCGGCCTTCGCGATGCCGTGCTCGGCCGCCTTGGCCCTGGCGCGGCCGACGTCCAGGTCCGCGCATGCGGCCACATGCAGAAACGGAAACCGCCTGAGGTTCTTGAAGTAGATGCCCGAAATGTTCCCGCAGCCGACCACGCCGACGTTGATCCTGGTCATCGTTGGGCTCCCGATTCGCCGTTTCAACCCGCCGCCGGAGCCGCCTGGCGCCCGTGCGGCGAAAAAAGCCTCGCCCCATCCTAATCCAACTGGCCGAACTGCAGGCCCGCCGGCAGCGCCCTGGGCTTCCCGCAGGTGCTCTTCAGCGCGAGATGTCTGCCGGCCGCGGCCGCGTCATGAATCGTGTGCATGATGTCGAGCACGTGGAAGGCCAACTCGCCGCTGGCGCGATGCGGGCGTTCGTTCTGGATGCCGAGCACCAGGTCCGCCACGCCGACGCCGCGGGAGTTCTCCTCGTAACCGTGCTCCAGCTTGACTTCCCGGTATTCCTTCTCGTCGATCCGCTTCACTTTCACCGGGCCGCCGAACGTGTTCGGATCGGGAACGCAGAGCGTCCCTTCGCTGCCGTAGATCTCGATGCGCGGCAGGTTCGCGCCGCCCTTGACGTCGAAACTGGTGATCAAATTGCCGATCGGGCCGCTGGCGAACTTCAGCACGCCGACGATGTGCGTGGGAATCTCGACCTGGATCCGCTGTCCCTTGAACGGGCCCGAACCGACCGTCCGCTCCGGAAAGCTGATCCGCGTCATGCCGGTCACCGCCTCGACCGGGCCGAGGAGACTGACGAGCGCCGTCAGGTAATAGGGGCCCATGTCGAACATCGGGCCGCCGCCGACCTGGTAGAAGAACGCCGGGTTCGGATGCCAGCCTTCGGGACCGCCGCCCATCATGAAGGCCGTGGCAGCCACCGGCGTGCCGATGACGCCGTCGTCGAGCAGCTTGCGGCAGGTCTGGAGACCCGCGCCGAGGAACGTGTCCGGCGCGCAGCCGATGCGGACGCCCTTTTTCTCCGCCTTGTCGGCCAGCTTCTTCGCCTCCGCGCGCCGCACGCAGAGCGGTTTCTCGTTGTAGACGCTCTTGCCCTTCTTGACCGCCGCCAGCGCGATCTCGCCATGCGCCAGCGGGACGGTCAGGTTCACCACGACCTGGATCTTCGGGTCCTTGAGCAACTCCTCCGTCGTGCACGCCTTGGGAATGCCGAACTCGGCCGCCTTGGCCTTGGCGCGCTCCACGTCGAGATCGGCGCAGGCGGCGACCTCGAGGAAGGGGAAGCGCTTCAGGTTCTTGAAGTAGATGCCGCAGATGTTGCCGCAACCGATGACGCCGACATTGACCTTGTCCATGGAAAACTCCTGTTGCAGGTGACTCGGCTCGCCGCCCCGGAGACGAATGCCCGCATCCGCCTCCGACGCGCGGCCACGAAAGACACCGAAGTGCTGTGGATTACTTCTCTCCCGCCTTGAAGCGTTCGAAGGCCAGCCCGGCCGCGCCGACCAGGCCCGCGTCGTCGCCGAGCTTGGCCTCGGCGATTTCGAGCCGCCTGCCGGGCACGATCAGCGCCCGGCGTTTGAGTTCCTTGCGCAGCGGCACGAAGATCTTGTCGCCGGCGCCCGCCATGCCGCCGCCGATGATGCCGATTTCCGGGTTGAACACGTTGGCCAGCGTCGCGCAGGCGACCCCCAGGTAATAGCCGATCCGGTTGAAGATCTCGAGCGCGTACGGGTCGCCCTTGTCCGCACACTCGCTGGCGTACGCCGCGGTCATCTCCTCGGCGGGAATCTTCGCCAGCAGCGAGTCGGGGTGCGCCTTCGCCGCCTCGCGCGCGTCGCGGATGCAGGCGGTGGCCGAACAGAGCGCCTCGACGTTGCCCGGATTGTCCAGCCCCCAGTGCGGTTTGCCTTCCGAGTGAATCGTCATGTGACCCAGATGGCCGGCCGTGTCGTCGGGGCCGCGCCAGAGTTTGCCGTCCAGGATCAGGCTGCCGCCGACGCCCGTGCCCAGCGTGAGGATGAACATCGTCTTCCTGCCCACACCGGCACCCTTCCAGTACTCGCCCCAGAGCGCGGAGTTCGCGTCGTTCTCCAGGTACACCTTCATGTCCAGCGCCTCGCGCGCGATCTTCGTCAGCGGGATGTCCTTCCAGCCCAGGTTGGGCGTCTCGCTGAGCCAGCCGGTCTGCGAGTTGAGCGGGCCCGGCGACCCGATGCCGGCCGCGCACAAGTCCTTGCGCTTTTTGCCCAGTTTCGCGCAGCACTCGTCGGCGATCGACGCCATGCGCGCGAACAACTCTTTCGGATCGGGCTTGTTGCCGGTAGGCGTCTTGGAGCGGGCCAGAATGTTGCCCTTGTCGTCCACCACGCCGCAACGGACATTCGTTCCGCCCAGATCGTAGGAGAGGATCAGGTTGTCGTTCGTACGCGCACGCTTGCTCTTGCTCACGATGTTCTCCCCGTTGCCAAGGATGCCGGCTGTTCCGGCCGCTCCGTGCGGACCGGATGTCCGCGCTCCATGCCCCTACGCGTTCCGCTCGCGCGGCGTCAGCCGGTCCAGCACCCGTTTCACCAGTTCGGTGCGGAAAAGTTTGACCGCACAGGCCCGGTGACTCAAGCGGTTTTTCTCGTCCAGCGACATCTCGGCAAAGGTCTTGTCCAGCCCGTCCACCAGGAAGACCGGGTCGTAGCCGAAGCCGCCCGTTCCGCGCCGGGCCGTCAGGATGTGCCCGGCACAGGTCCCGCGAAAGGTCTGCGGCGGCACGCCCGGCCGGCAGAACGCGATCGCGCAGACGAACCGCGCCGTGCGCCGCTCGTGCGGCACGCCCTGCAGCTCGCCCAGCAGCCTGTCGATGTTCCTCGCCGGGTCGCACTCGGGTCCGGCGTAGCGCGCGGCGTGGATGCCCGGCCTCCCGCCGAGCGCATCGACTTCCAGCCCCGTATCGTCCGCGAAAGACCACTCGCCCGAAAGTCTCAGCGCCGCCTCGGCCTTGATGACGGCATTGGCCTCCAGCGTCGAAGCATCCTCGACGGGATCGAAGGCCCCGTACTCGCCGGCCGCCTTCAAGGTCAGGTCGAGACCTGCCAGCAGCGGCTCGATCTCGCCCAGTTTGTGCCGGTTGCCCGTTCCCAGGACCAGGATTCGTTTCATGGGAGTGTGACGTTAGCGGCGTTCTCGGCAGGTGCCAGTGCAGACAGGCAGGGACCGCGGGCCTCCTGGCTGCCCCCAATCGCCGCCGTGATCGTCGTCGGCGCGATACGCGCCGCCAGCGCGAGAGCCGACAGCGATTGCGATCGCGGGTACGACGCCGATTCGGCCACCCAACCGTGACGCCGCAGTCGTTCCTGCTGGGCAACCGGCGGTGTATGTTTACCTGGCATGAATACGAGCATAACCTCACGACGTTTGGCACTGTTGCTGGCCGTCGCTTTTCTCTGCTGGCCGACTCCGGCTGCCGAAGCGCCCCAACTCGAACGCCTCGACCGCGGCGTCATCGCGCTCCGCCATGAAGACGGCAAGGTCTGGGTCGCTTGGCGATTTCTCGCGACCGACCCCCAAGACGCCGCTTTCAATGTCTATCGCACACTCCATGGCGAAGCGCCGGTAAAACTCAACGCCGAACCGTTGGCCGGCCCCACCTTTTTCGTCGATGAAAAAGCCGACCTGTCGAAACCCGTCGCTTACGCGGTGCGCCTCCTAGCCGGCGGCCAGGAACGGGAAGCCGGTAAGCCGTTCGCATTGCCCGCCCACGCGCCGGTGCGCCCATACCTCTCCATTCCGCTCAAGACGCCCGAAGGCTACACGCCCAACGATGCATCCGCAGGCGATCTGGATGGCGACGGCGAATACGAGATCGTCCTGCACCAGACCAAGGACGGCCGCGACAACTCGCAGGGCGGCATCACGGGCGAACCCGTTCTCCAGGCGTACAAACTCGACGGCACGCTGCGGTGGACCATCAACCTTGGCCGCAACATCCGCGAAGGCGCGCACTACACGCAGTTCATGGTCTACGACCTCGATGGAGACGGGCGCGCCGAAGTGGCCTGCAAGACCGCCGACGGCACGGTGGACGGAAAAGGCAACGTCATCGGCGATCCAAAAGCCGATCATCGCAACCAGGACGGCTACATCCTGCGCGGGCCCGAGTTTCTCACGATTTTCGACGGCCCAACCGGTGCGGCGCTGGCCACGACGAAGTACCTCCCGCCGCGACACCCCGAAACGGAAAACCCCAGCGCGGAACAACTGAAAGCGCTGTGGGGGGACGGCTACGGCAACCGCTGCGACCGGTTCCTCGCCTGCGTCGCGTACCTGGACGGCCAGCGCCCAAGCCTGGTCATGTGCCGCGGCTACTACACGCGCACCGTGCTGGCCGCGTGGGACTGGCGCGACGGAAAGCTGACGTCGCGCTGGGTCTTCGACAGCGACACGGCGGAAGCCAACCGCGCCTACCGAGGCCAGGGCAACCACCAGGTCTGCGTAGCGGACGTGGATGGCGACGGCCGCGACGAGATCGTCTACGGCGCCATGGTGATCGACGACGACGGCAAGGGGCTCTATTCGACCGGTTGGGGTCACGGCGACGCCTTGCACGTCGGCGACCTGGTACCCGAAAACCCCGGCTTGGAAATCTTCAGCATCCAGGAACGCTTTGCCGGCGAAGGCATGAACATGCGCGACGCGAAGACCGGCAAGCCGCTCTGGCTGATCCCTTCCGTCAAGGCGGCCACGAGCGGCGGCGACAAGAACGAAGGCCCCGGCCGCGGCGTCTCGGCCGACATCGACCCGCGATACCCCGGCGCCGAATCGTGGGCGGCCGGAGCCGGGATCGACGGTCTCTACGATGCCCAAGGAAACCGTTTCCTGGAAAAGCGTCCCCGCGGTTTCCCCGTGAACTTTCTCGTCTACTGGGATGGCGACTTTCTGCGCGAACTGCTGGACAAGAACGTCATCACCAAGTGGAACTGGGAGAAAGGCACCGTCGATACGCTGCTGAAAGCCGAGGGCTGTTCGTCCTGCAACGGCACCAAAGCCACGCCATGCCTGAGCGCCGACCTGCTGGGCGACTGGCGCGAGGAGGTCCTGTGGCGAAGCGACGATGGCCAAGAACTGCGGCTCTACTCGACCACCCTTCCGACCCAGCACCGGATGGTGACGCCGATGCACGACCGCCAGTATCGCCTTGCCATCGCGTGGCAGAACGTCGGGTACAACCAGCCGCCACACCTCAGCTTCGCGCCGAAGGAATGAGATGGCCTGTTCCGGTGAGGAATCCCCGGTGCTCCGGGGCGTGCGTCCTACAGCGAGATCGCCAAGAGGAGGATACCGGCGACCAACAGGCCCAGCACCACCCATTTCAGCATCGTGAACTGAACCGGCCGCTCCTCGCGAAGCGCACGCGCCCGTTCGGAAAGGTAAACCTTCAAACTGCGTTTGGACATCGGCGTAGCCACGGCTTACACTCCTGCAAGAGCTTCCCCTCTCAAAACACCCTCCATAAGGCTAATCCTGTATGTGAGGTTGTCCAGCTGGTAGTTCATCGGCTCGTGGTGCAGTGTCTTCGTTCTAGCCACAACCCATTTTCAGTCAAAGGTTTTGCGTCGGATTGGCAATGTCTGCCATGCGTCTCGTTCACCCCTGAACAAAACCACAACAACCTGTCCAGCCTCTTCATCTTCATACGGTCAGACCCCCCGTCCTTACTGTCGGGATCGGAAAAGCAGATGAACCGCGGAGGGCTGCTGGTATCTTAACGTGCCTATGCCGGAAGCCCCAAAGGAACAGAAGCCCGAGGCGAAGCCCCGGGGCGAGGAACCGTACCGCGAAGAGGTCGGTTTGAAGCCGGACTCTGTCTGGCCGGATGTGCTGGTGCTTGCGGCCAGCCTGCTGGTGCTTTGCTGGGGCATCGGGCGGTACGGTCTATACGAGCCGCATGAAGGTCACTTTGCCGGTGTGAGCCGGGAGATGGTGCTGTCCGGGGACTGGCTGACGCCGCATCTGAACGGGAGCCCCTATCTCAACAAGCCGCCGCTGCTTTACTGGTCGATGGCGCTTTCTCAGGCGGTCTTCGGGATCGGCGAATGGGCGGCGCGTTTTCCGCTGGCCGTATACGGCTGGCTGGGTGTGCTGGTCGCGTGGGCCTTTGCGCGGGAAGTCTTCGGGCGTGCGGCCGGCCGGCTGGTTGCGGGGCTGCTGACCGTCTCGGCCGGCTGGTTTCTCTTCACGCATCAGTTGCTGATCGACGCGCTGCTTTCGACGTTTTGTCTTTCGGCCGTGTATGGCTTCTGGCGCGCGACGAGCGAACCCGGGCGCAACCGGCACTGGCTCTGTTTCTACGGGTCGATGGCGTTGGCGACGATG
>Ga0101944_10004686_pt1 | contig 16528 bp, 14 predicted proteins | sample DewCreD2012metaG_FD_75245 | JGI IMG/M metagenome (GOLD analysis project Ga0101944, IMG submission 75245) | Hot spring sediment bacterial and archeal communities from British Columbia, Canada, to study Microbial Dark Matter (Phase II) - Dewar... ...
CCACCACGGTAAGGTCGCGGAGCATCACGGCCAAGGTCTTGTGGGGTCTTTGTTTGCGCTCTCGCAACCTACCCACGACCGCCGCGTCGAACGCATCGCACGCCAAGTGGTAGCCTCCCAGTCCTTTCACCGCGATGATGGCGCCTTGTCGAAGAAGCGCGCACGCCTCGTGCAGAGCGGCCTCTCCTTCGGCCAGGCAGCAGCCCCCTTGTCCCAGCAGACGTAACCGGGGGCCGCACTTAGGGCAGGCGTTAGGCTCGGCATGGAAGCGCCGGTCTCCAGGGTCATCGTACTCGCGCGCGCAATCTGCACACAGGCGAAAGCGGTCCATCGAGGTATTGGCGCGATCGTAGGGCAGCTCGCGAATGATGGTGAAGCGAGGTCCGCAGTCGACGCAGTTCGTGAAAGGGTAGCGATAGCGCCGATTCTCGGGGTCGCACAACTCACCGAGGCAAGCCTCGCAAGTCCCCAGGTCCGGTGGGAGCTGCACGGTCACTGCTCCCCCCGTCTGGGAAGCCACGACCTCGAACGTGGCCGTGCCTTGGAGAGATATCTCTTCGGTCACGACCTCAGCCACCACCGCCTGGCGCGGCAGGCGACGCGGTAGGGTGGCGAAGAAATGAGACAGAGCTTCGCGCGGGCCCTCCACCTCCAACGTCACCCCCGCCGGGTCGTTGCGGACGAAGCCGGTAAGCCCACACGAGACCGCATGTCGGTAGATCGCCGGGCGGAAACCGACCCCTTGGACCCTTCCCGTGATCCTTGCTCGTATCCGCGCTTGTCTCACGGTGGCGCCTGCTTGCTGCCCAAGGTCTACCCGTCGGCCTGCGCCTGCTGAATGGTCAGTTCGACCCACCCTGCGAACTCTTCCAGTCCCTGACCCGTGCGGCAGGACACCTGGATGAGAGGCGCCGTGGCATTGATAGCGCGGAAGTCGCTCAGGAACACGTCCATATCGAAATCGGTGTGCTCCAGGAGGTCGACCTTGTTCAGAACGAGTGCCTTCAGCTCGTGGAAGAGGAGGGGATACTTGGCAGGCTTGTCGTGCCCTTCCGTCACGCTGAGGACCCCCACCTTAGCAGCCTCGCCTAGGTCGAACTCCGCTGGGCAGGCGATGTTGCCCACGTTCTCGATGAAGACCAGGTCCAGTCCTTCCAACGGGAGTTCGGCCAGGCCTCGGGCCACCAGAGCCGCCTCTAGATGACAACCGCCGTTGGTGAGCAATTGGATGACAGGCACCCCCAGTGCGCCGATGCGCTCGGCGTCCCGCGTCGTGGCGATGTCACCTTCCAGGACTCCTACCTGATACCGCGCCCGAAGCAAGGGAATCACTTTCTCGAGGAGCGATGTCTTGCCCGCGCCTGGCGCGCTGATGAGATTGAGAGCAGCCACTTTTGTCTCAGCCAGCCGCCGTCGGTTCTCCTCGGCGGCCTGGTCGTTCGCCTCCAAGATGTTTTGCAGCACCCTTATCTCCATAAACCAGCGACCCCTTTCCGACTAATCCTCAAGCTCGACGCTGACTAAGTCCAGCTCCTGCCCGCTTAGAAGGTCGGCCCCCAGACTCCCACAATCCGGGCAGACCAACAATGAACCCTCCACCCGGAACTCTCCGCCACATCGACGGCAGCGGGCAGTCGCCTCTACCGTCTCCACCTCAAGACGGGAGCCCTCCAAGGCCGTCCCTCGGGTGATGGCCTCGTAGTAAAACTCGAGGCTCTCTTTCACCACCAGCCGCCAACTACCGATGCGGACCCCCACCGCCAACACCGGACGGCCTCCATGCGCCACGCGCACCGCCTCCACCTGCTCCACCAAGGCTTGGGCGATGCCTAGCTCGTGCATACCGACCTTCTCACCGCCAGGTTCAGCGCGTTCGCATCCGCGTAGGCCACCCGCGCGCTAGGATAGACACCATGAACAAGGTGAGGACCATCGTACTCGGCATGGGTAATCCCATTCTCTGCGACGACGCGGTAGGTATCAGATTGGCCCGCGACTTCCAAGCCCGCGCGCCGCGCCGCCCAGAGGTGGATTATGTCGTGGATTGCTCGGTGGGCGGCCTCAACCTGCTCGACCTGGTCACTGGCTACGACCGGCTCATCGTATTCGACTCGATCCAGGGAGGGGGCGGTCCCCCGGGTACCTGGTACCAGATGACCGGGGAGTCGTTCCGGGAGACCATGAACTTGACCAACGTGCACGACGCGAACTTTACCACGGCGATGGAGCTGGGGCGGCTGATGGGATCTCGCCTGCCGAGTCCGGCTGACACCCACATCTTCGCAGTCGAGATAGCCGACAACACCACTTTCTGCGAGCAGATGACCCCGTTGCTCGAGGCCGCCTATCCTAGGTTGGCCCAAGAGATACTGGCCGAGGCCCTGCGTCTGCTGGACCAGCCCCTCAGTCACTCGCCGGAGTAGAAGCCATCCAGTTTTCGCCCAGGCGGGCGGCCTCCCCTGCCTTCTCAGCGCTGGGTATCACCGGTCCTGTCTCGCAGCCCACTGGAGAGTAGTAGACCATGCCACACTTCTTGCAGCGATACTGCTCTGTCTCGTTCACCACCGCGAAGGGCCGATTGGGAGTGGAGCACTCCGGGCAGGGCATAGTGCGCATCTCGCTCTTGGGACCGGCAGCCGGCACAGCAGTCGTCCGCGGCGGAGCCAAGTACTGTTTGGAAAACGGCTGGTCGACCAAGCGCGAGCGCAGCTTCTCCAGGCGGTCAGCCACGATCTCCGCGATCATCCTGACCGCGCGGTACCCGATGTGGTTGTTGGCGTCGAACAGCTTCTTGAGCTTGTCGCCATCCATGGCGATGATGGTGCAGTCCTCAAGCGCCCAGATGTCGCCTTTGAAGGTCTGATCGTCGAGCACCGCGGACCAGCCGAACACGTCGCCCGGCCCCAGCTCGGCCACATTTACCTCATGGCCGTCACGGCTGCTCATGCGGACGACCACCCTGCCCTCTTTCAGCAGATACAAAGCGCCCGCCGGTGTACCTTCCCGGATGATGCGCGTACCCGCCCCGCGTTTCTCGACCGTGGCAAGTTTGGCCACTTCCTCCAACTCTCGATCGTTCAGTTCGCTGAAGAGACGGCAACACCTCAGTTCGTCGATGCCCACCATGTCGTCCCCCTTCCTCGCCGGATTCCAGGGGCGGCGCCGGGACGGCGCCGCCCCTTTCATCCAGCATGACCCTGCGACTGCTAGCAGTTGCGCCTGATCGTCTTGACCAGCTCCCCGCCCTGGTAGATGGCGGCCTCCAAAGGCATCTTGCCCAGGCTGTGAGTGGCACAGCTGTAACAGGGGTCGAAGGCGCGGAAAGCCATCTCCACCATGTTGAGGAGCCCCTGGTCGGGTTCCACACCGGGCTTGATGAGTGCCTGCGCCACCTTCTTGGTCACCATCTGGATAGGTGCGTTGTTGTTGGTCGTCCCCACGATCAAGTTGGCGCTAGTACATATACCCTGTTCGTCGCAGGTGTAATGATGGGTGAGCGTGCCCCTCATGGCTTCCACGATGCCGAAGCCTTCGCCCGTGATATTCCGCGGGATCACGCGCACCTGGTCACTGGTGATCTCGGGATCGTTACAGTAGGCCTGCAACGTCTCCGCGTTCTGCACCATCTCGACCAGCCGGGCCCAGTGCTGGGCGAGGAGGGCTTTGCAGGGATGTCCGCCCAGGGTGGTGTACATCTGTTCGAAGGCTTCCTGAGCTTTGGGGGTGGCCATGCGATCGGCCACGTTCAGACGAGCGAGCGGGGTAGCACAGTAGATGCTGGTGTCGATGCCTTCGACAAAACCTTTCCAGCCGCGCTTCTTCAGATAGGGGAACTTCAGGTACGACCACGGTTCCACATGCTCGGCCACGTACTCAGCATACTCGTGCTGGTCGTACTTGCAGATCTCGTTGCCCTCGTAGTCGACCACCCGGACCTTACCGTGGTAGAAGTTGGGGGCGTTGTTCCCGTCCACCAGGCCCATGTTGTGAACGTCCAGCGTGTAGGGACCGTTCAGGATGAGCTCCACGTATTGGGGATTGCTGAGCACCACGTCGGCAAAGAGCTTCAGGCTGAACTGGGCGAAGTCATAGAGCTCATCCACCCAAGGCTTGATCTGTTCCAGCTCTTCAGGTTTGAGCCGCTTGGCTACACCACCGGGCAGACACCAGATGTCCTGAGTGTTGCGGCCACCGATGACGCGCTGAATCTCCTGCGCCAGACCCCGGCAACGGATGACCTTGCCGCCTATTTCCAGTCCCACCTTGCCCACTACGCCCAGGATGTTGCGAATCGCCGGGTCAGCGTCGGGCCCCAGCACGAAATCCGGGGCAGCCAGGGCGTAGAAGTGCGCAGTGTGGCTGTGGATGTAGTGAGCGTTGTAATACATCTCCCGCAACTTGTGCGCTACGGGAGCCACCTCGTTGCCGAAACAGCCATCGACGGCCTTGGCGCTCGCCATGTGATGGCTGGCCGGGCAAACCCCGCAGATGCGGGTCACGATGCGAGGCAGTTCCTCGATGGGCCGCCCCACCACGAACTGCTCGAACCCACGCAGCTCCGGTATCTGAAAGTAGCAGTCCGCGACCGCCCCCTGGTCGTCCAGGAAGATCGAGATCTTGCCGTGGCCTTCGAGCCTGGTTATGGGATCGATGGTGATGGTCTTTGTCATTGGCGATAGCTCCTTTGCAGAAGCGAAGCGGCGACACCATAGCGATAGGCGAAACTCGTGAAATCAGGCAGCCCCGCCAATATCTCCTGGATCTCGTCGGGATCCTTGCTGTCGACGATAGAAGCCACAGCGCTGGCTAGCTTGGCCCCCTGGTCGACCACCCCTGGAGCCGGGCCGTAGCAGCCCCGGCACGGGATGCCGCTGGTGGGACAACGCACGCCACATCCAGAACGCGTGGCGACTCCGCAGCAAAGCACGCCCTGCTCAAGCAGGCAGGTGTCCGGGTCGGCCATGATCTCCCACGGCCGGTAGAACTTCTTGACCTTCTTCTCGTTCTTGGTGCGAGGGCAATCCTCGCACAGCGCGTGGTCGAACGCCCCCACCACCGAGCCTTTGGGCGGAAGCTCGCCCTTGACCACCGCCAGCAAGGTCTCTCTCACCCGGTCGGGCTGCGGGGGACAGCCGGGGATGTAGTAGTCGACATCGACCACCTGGTCGAGCTTGTACACCCGCCGGTAGAAACGCGGCAGCTCCAGATGCTTACCGTTCAGACTGGTCTCCGGCTGCGGTACAACCCGGTTGCCCCACTCTATGGAAGGGTTGCGAAGGTAGGCGGTCTCCATGATCTTCTCGCGGGAGGTCAAGTTGGCCAGCCCGGGGATGCCCCCCATATAAGCACAGGAGCCGAAGGCGATGAGCAGCTTGCTTTTCTGCCGCAAGAGCTGCGCGATGTGCTCGTTCTCGGAGTTACGCACCCCGCCGTTGAAGATGGCGAGGTCGAGTTCGCCGTCAGCCATCGCTTCGATGTCTTTGTACTTTCCGTCGGCAGCGATGGGCCACATCCGGATGTCGGCCACCGCCGCCACGTCTAGTATGAACTCATTGGTGTCGAGCACGGCCACATCGCAACCCCCGCAGGCCGCGCCCCAGTACAGTGCGATCTGCAGTTTCTTATCGGCCATCGCTCACCTCTCCGCCATGTCTTGCGCCAGAACCTGCTGAATGGGACTCGGCCCCAACTCTCGTACCCGCTGGGTCATGTCGTTCACCACATCGGCGAACCGCTGCCCTTCGCTGGCGCTTACCCACTCCAGACGGACCCGGGCAGGCTCGATACCATAGTCGGCCAGAATCTTCTTGAGCAGAGGGTAGCGACGCATCATCTTGTAGTTGCCCTCCGAGTAATGGCAGTCGCCCGGATGGCAGCCACAGATGAGCACCCCGTCCGCCCCGTCCCGCAGGGCTTTCAACACGAAAGTAGGGTCGATGCGGGCGGTGCACATCACCCGAATGACCCGGATATTGGGCGAGTAGTGGATGCGACTCGTCCCCGCCAGGTCAGCCCCGGTGTAGGAGCACCAGTTGCAGAGAAAGCCCACCATCTTGGGTTCGTAACTCATGCCAGCACCCCCTCGATCTGCGCGAAGATCTGGCTGTCGGTGAAGTGACGGGCCTTGATAGCGCTCGACGGGCAAGCGGCCACACAGGCGCCGCAGGCCTTGCAGACGGCACTGATGACCGTGCTCTTCTTCTTTTCCGGGTCGTATGTGATAGCCGAATATGGACAGAGGGTGTTGCACACCCGGCAACCCGAGCACATATCCTCATCGACCTCGGCGAAGACCGCATCGATCTCGATGCTGCCGCGGATGGTCTTGGCCAGGATGCGGCCCGCCGCCGCCCGGGCTTGAGCGACCGTGTCGGGGATATCTTTGGGAGCCGCGCATACTCCGGCGATGTAGATACCGTCAGTGGTAGTCGCGACCGGATCGAGCTTCGGATGGCTCTCGATGAACCAGCCGTCTTTGTCGCGGCTGATATTCACCAGGCGGGCGACAGCCTCCGAATCCTCCCTGGCCTCCATGCCCACCATGAGGATGACCAGGTCCGCCGGGATCTCGATCTGCTCGCCGGACAGCTTCTCGTTGACCTCGATCAGCATGTCGCAGTCATCGCCCGGCCCCGCTTTGCGGATGACCGGGTGGTCGTTCTTGGCGTACATCAAGAACAAGGTCTTGGCTTCGGAGCCCCGCTTGTAGAAGTCCTCATGACCCTTGCCGAACGCGTGCATGTCGATGTACACGTCGCTCACATAGCAATCGGGAATGGCGGACTTCACCTCGTGCGCATACTTGAGGGCGGTCATGCAGCAGACGCGGGAGCAGTAGGTGTGGAACTCTTTGCTACGGCTGCCCACGCAGTGGATGATGGCCACGTACTGCGGGATCTTGCCCTCCTTGGTCTGAACACGACCCGCCCGCAGCATCTTCTCGAACTCGAACGAGGTGACGACGTTAGGCAGTTTCCCATAGCCGTAGTGGACCACTCGCGAGGCATCGAACTCCTTGTAGCCGGTGGCCACCACCACGTTCCCCACTTTGAACTGGCTTACAGACGCGCCGTCGCCCCAAATAGTCTCCACGGTCGCGGTGAAGTTCCCTACGAAGCCCTCCAGCGAGCTCACCTCCGAGTGTAGGAGCACGTCGATGCGTTTGTGCTCCTCCACCCTGGTGACCAGAGAGGTTATTAGGTCCCGGGCGGAGTCGAGATAGGGAGCTGTGAGGTCTACCCGGGCGACGTTCCCCCCGAGGGTGCCTTGTCGCTCCACCAGATACACCCGGTTCCCACCGTCAGCCAATTCGAGCGCGGCGGTCATACCGCACACCCCGCCCCCGATGACGAGCACGTCCGGACACATCTCCACCGACATCCGTTCCAGTGGCTCGTGCTTGGCAACCCGCCGCAGCGCCCCATAGGTCAGAGCGCGCGCCTTCTCAGTGGCCACCTGGGGGTCATCATGCACCCAGCTGCACTGCTCCCGGATATTCGCCATCTCCACGAAATAGGGATTGAGACCCGCACTCTGCAAGGCCTTGCGGAAAGTGGGCTCGTGCATGCGCGGGCTGCAGGCGGCTACCACCACCCGGTCCAGTCCCTGCTCTTGGATGTCGGCGACGATCATCTCCTGGCCCGGGTTGGAGCACATGTACTTGTAAGTCTTAGCGACTACCACCCCAGGTTGGTCAGATACCGCGCGCACCACCTCTTCGCAGTTGACCACCTTGGCGATGTTAGTGCCACACTGGCAGACGTATACGCCGATTCTCTGCTCTTCCATATCGTCACCCGCCTATGCTGCCGATTGCGCGGCCATGGCCGGCTCGAGGGCCTTCTTCTCCTCACGTTCCATGGCCTCAGCCCGGACCGCGGAGAAATACATGGCCAAAGGTCTGTAGGCCAGATGGGACCACTTGCTGAACGGCACCTCCAGGCCCAGCATGGGTACCACTCCCATCAGGTGGACTATGTACGTGACGTTGGCCGCGGCATCGAAGCCCACACGATGAAGGATGTGCTGCAGGATGCCGGTGAAAGCCACGAAGATGAGGAGCACCAGGAAGATCCAGTCCGTCTCATGCGAGTGGGCGTAGTGTGGCTCCGACTTCTTGAGGCGCCCCCGCAGCGCGAAGATGGTGGTGCCCAAAAGACCGACGGTCGCGAGGTAGCCAAAGACGTGCACCCGCCAGTCGATCTCGGGACCGGACCACATAACACCCAGGAAGAACATGATGAGCACAAGCATGATGAGGTAGCTCAGCATGAGGGCCAGATGGATGGCCCACGGCCGCTTGTGCTCACACTTCGCGTAGCGTTTCTGGGTCAAGAAATGAAGCGGCAGTAGATAGAGCCCTTTGAGATACAGCCAGAAGGGTACCTTGAGTCGCTTGTCCCGGCCCATGGTGAACCACCACATGCGGACACAGTTGGTGAGCAAAAGCGCCAACAGAACCCCAGCCAGCGCCCAGTCGAAGATGTGGATGCTGGCGGCTGGCAGGAAGGCGTTCTCTCCGCTGTAGCTGTGGATGTTACCGCCGCGAAGTACCGCCCATAGCACGAAGGCCAAGGCCGTCAGAAGGGCGCCGCCGATGACGGCCAGGAGCTCGATCTTGCCCGACTTGTAGAAGAGCCGCGAAATCCCGCTGAAGTCGTACTTGCTGGTAAGCCACCGCCGGAGCGACATCATGGTCTCGCCTGGCTCAGCTCCCCGCGGGCACTCTTCAGAGCACTGCCCGCAGTAGTAGCAGAGCCAAGGCTCCAGGCTGCCCTTGAGCTTGTCTTCCAGGCCCATCTGCAAGTAGCGCATGGGCCGCCGGGGGAAGATATAGGGTTCTTTGGAGAAGGGGCACACCGCCGAGCAGTTGCCGCAGTGGTAACAGTTCTGGACGTCTTCCGCCCCGTACAGCTCCAGCTCGTCGATGAGTTTGGGGTTGACTCGTATCGCCATACTGGGCCTCCTCAAACTCGGGCGAGGCTGCGCGCACGCGCCTCGATTTCACTCAGGGATAGGTCGGCCCGGCTGTCTAATCCGCGACCGGTGTTCACACTCTTGAGCACACCGGCAGCAACGGCCGAGGCCTGAGCGACCGTATCCGGGATGTCCTTGGGGGCCTGACAAGCACCCGCGACGAAGACACCGCCCCGCTCGGTGTCTGTGGGGTCGGAGTTGTAGTCAAGTTCGCTGAACCAACCGTCCTCGTCCCGCGCGATGCCCAACATCGCCGCCAGCTTGTCGCTGCCGCGCGCCGGAACCAGTCCGACAGCCAGGATGACCAGGTCCACCGGCGTGTCGACCATCCGATCGTTGATGATGTCTTCGCCTTTGAGCACCATCTGCCCGTTCTCTTCAACGATGCGGGCAGTGCGGCCCCGTACTACGAAGGTGCCTTCGGCGGCGATGCGCTCTGCGAACTCTTCATAGCCCTTGCCGAACGCACGCATGTCTATGTAGAACTCGTAGCAAGTGGCGTCAGGGAGCTTCTCCCGGACCAGATGGGCGAACTTAAGCGAGTACATGCAGCACACACGCGAGCAGTAAGGGTTGTGCTGCGCGTCCCGCGAACCCACACAGTGGATGATGGCCACTCGGCCGGGCGGCGGTCCCTCGGGGTCGAGGACCCACTCGTCGATCTTCTTGCGCTTGTTGTGTCTGAGGACTTTGGTGACTATCTTGCCCCCGGTGGGACCGGAAGCGTTGGTCATGCGCTCGAACTCAAGAGCCGTGATGACGTTCGGCAGCTTCCCGTACCCGTAACGCTCGATCTTGGTCGCGTCATACACGTCGTAACCGGTGGCGATGACGATGTTCCCCACCTCGAACTCGACGGTCTGGTCCTTCTCCGAGAGGTCGATACACTCCTTGGGGCACTTCTTGGCACAGACCCCGCACTTCTCGCCACCACTCTCGAAATAGAGGCAGGACGCCTCATCCAGCACGTAAGCGTTGGGGACAGCCTGCGGGAAGGGTATGTAGATGGCCTTGCGGTTCGCGATCCCCGAGTCGAACTCACTGGAAGTCGACCGCGGGCAGACCTCGGTGCAGGTGTTGCAGGCTACGCAGGCCTCGATGTCCACGTGGCGGGCTCTCTTGCGTACGCGCACACGGTAATGCCCGGGCGAGCCGCTTATGTCTTCTACCTCTGAGTAGGTCATAAGGTCGATCATCTCGTGCTGCCCGACCGCCACCATCTTGGGGGTCAGGATGCAGGCGGCACAGTCAAGGGTCGGGAAAGTCTTGTCGAACATCGCCATATGCCCGCCGATGGTGGGCTGACGCTCGACTAGATAGACTGGCTTGCCGGCATCGGCGATCTCCAGAGCCGCCTGTATTCCGGCCACGCCACCCCCGATGATGAGCGTGCCAGGAACGGTGGCCGTGGTCCCCGGCCGAGCAGCCAACGGGAATGGCACCCCATACACGGCGCAGGCTACGATGGACTCGGCCCGCGGAGTACCCATGCCAGTCGCGCCGTGTTCGCGGAAAGAGGCTAACCGTACCTCGTCGGTATCACCGCCAGCCAGCGCCATCGCCCGCGTGAAGACCGGCTTGAAGAAGCCCGGTGAATCGCCGGCGATGACCACCCTCTCCAACCGGTCGGCTTTGATCTCCTCGGCCAACGTCACGGGGTCAAGCCGAGGTCGCATGCCCAGATTGCGGACTTTCTCTACAAGCGGAAGGTTGGCGGCATACAACTCCACTGCGTGGAGGTTGATGCCTTCTTGCCCCTCCTCACTTGCCTGAACAATGAAAACTCCTGTCCTCATACTCCTCCCCCTTGCGTCACCGGGTCGCAGACCCCACGCAGAGCAGTTCCCACCTCAAGAACCTGGATGGCAGGCGAGCCAAAGGCGAAGGACAACGGCTGAAGACCCTCAAGAAGCAAAAGACCGGCCCCAAGGGACCGGTCTTGAACGACTCGGAAACGGTGTCCCGGCTTACACGAGCAGCCGAGATGACAGGCCCACCCCGGACAGGGGGCCCAGGCGGCCCCCAACCGCCAGCGCCCTTTTTAAGGCACAAGAAAACCTCCTCGAACATGTTCCCCTTTCCCCCCCGGGAACTGAGGCGGCTCTGTTTCGCCTGTCAAGCTACCACCTTAGCGGCCCTTAAGCAAGTAGCCCCGGTTGCCCAGGCCGAACCGCGCTCGAGCCGCCTGGGGCGCTAGGCTCAAGTGCGTAGGTACGACTCGGTGAAGATCACCTTGTTCAGCAACACCTGCAGGGTCTTCCAGATGGCCACCTGCTCGGGATCGGACATGTCCACATCCGACGGTTCCACTTCTTCCATGGCCGCCGTGCGGTCGTAAATCTTGAGTAGCAGCGCCCCCGCTCCAGTCGAGTCGTCTCGCTCCTCGATGATGCGGATGGTCTCCATGAGCTTCTCGTCCAATGGGTCAGCGATTGCCGTATCAAGACCAGCCGCCATCAGCATCACCAGGTAGGTGCGGTTGATGAGGCTGCGTTTCTCCGGGGACACCGTATTGGACACGTTGCTGAGACCGATAGTGGTCATGGGGGCAGGATCCATCCCCTGCTTGATGTAGCGGATGGCTTCGACCGCGTGTGGTGCATACTCCTGGCAGCCCGCCACCGTCATAGCCAGAGGATCGAGGTAGAGTCTCTCCATGGGGATGCCTACCTCCATAGCCCGCGGGATCAGCTGCTCGATGGCTATCTGCACCCGCTCCTCTGCTGTGACGGGGATGCCGCCCTTGCCCATCATCAGCGCGATGAGACCAGCCCCATACTCCGCCGCCACTGGAGGCACCTGTTCCAAACGCTCCGGTTCCCCCGAGGTGGAATTGACGATGGCCGGCTGCTTGGTCAGGGCCAGGCCGGCTTTGATGGCCTCCAGGTTCGTGGTATCAAGAGAGAGCGGCACGTCCACCACTTCTTGAACGGCAGGTACGAGCCAGCGCATCACCTCCGGCCCCTCCTTCTTCTGGGGACCGATATTCAGGTCGAGGACTCTAGCGCCTGCCTCTACCTGAGCCTTGGCCAGCCGCTGGATAGCGGCAGTATCCCGATTGGCGATGGCCTCTTTAACGGCCGGAGCGATGATGTGGATGTTCTCACCGATAACAAGCATTGCTCCCTCCTTGCCTCTAGACCCGACCTGGTATGCGAAGACATTCCTGCAAGATGGTCTTGACCGCAGGATACAAGGCTGAATCGGCACCCAGTTCCACTAGCGGACGCCCTTCGGCGTCCAGGCGGCTGATCTCCGGGTCTTGCGGTAAGGTCCCCAGGAGCGGGATACCTAGCGCCTCCACCCGCCGCCGGAACTCGAGCGGTAACTCTCCTGCGACTCGGTTGACGATAAGCCCGCTATGTTCGATGCGGGTCCCCAATGAGGCCACCAGATCCACTATCTGCTCGGCCGCCGCCAGCCCTCGCTGCGAAGGATCGCTGATAATAAAGAGCCAGTCGACGTCGCGGGTGGTCTGGCGGCTGATATGCTCCATGCCCGCTTCGTTGTCGATGACCACGCAGCGGTAGCTGTCGCCGATGCGGTCGATAGCCGTCCGTAGCATATGGTTGGCAGCGCAGTAGCAGCCCGGCCCTTCCGGCCGCCCCATAGCCAGAAGGTCCACGTCCTCGCCCTCCACCACACATTGCTCAACCTGATACTGGAACCAATCCGGCTTCGAGATGCCGGGCTGGAAAGTACCCCCCGTGACCTGGTCGCGGGTGTCCTCCCGTATCTGCCCCACCGTGTCTCCCAGTTCCATGCCTAGGGCCAGGTTGAGGTTGGCGCTCGGGTCAGCATCGATGGCGAGGATGGGCGTGAGACCCACTTCCCGCAGGAACTTGATGGTGAGCGCCGCGAAGGTCGTCTTGCCCGTGCCGCCTTTGCCGACGACGGCTAGCGTCTCAGTCATGGCCGCCTCTCACTCCGCCTCAGCCCCCTCCAGCGCCCTGCAGACCGAGGGAAAGAGACTTTCGTCGGTGTGCGGGATGAACAGCGCGGAGGTGAAGGCCTCCATGAAACGGTTGTCGGCACTCAACTCCAGATACGTCATCTTACTGGCCAGCTCGTTGACCTGGGCCCGCGCGGCCCGGCAAGTGAGAGCGAGGTAGGTGCCTTGGATGGAGGTATTGCCGAGATAGCTGAAGCGCTCCCAGGGCAGGTCGGGCAGCAGGCCGATCTGAATAGCCTTCTCCACATCTATGTGCTTGCCGAAGCCGCCTCCGATCAGCACCCGCTCCACGTCAGTGATGGCCAGGCCCACGCTGTCGCACAACACGGTCGCGCCTGCGTAGATGGCTGCCTTGGCGCGCAGCAGGTTCTGGATATCGGTCTCGGTGAGCACTATGTCTTTGCCGCCAGCATCAGCCTCCTCGGCCCAGGCGACCACGTACTCCGGGCCGTCTTCCCTGACCCGGACCCGCGGGCTGCGGCCTTGACCGGACACCCGCCCGCTCTTGTCGATGACCCCCGCGACCAGCATCTCACCCAGAAGTGAGATCATCCCTGAGCCGCATATGCCCACCGGGGGTAGCCCCCCGATGGTGGTCCACGTCGGCTCCAAGGTCTTGGGATCGATCCACACTTGCTCTATCGCTCCCGGCACGGCCGGAGTCCCCGAAGCCGCGCCCGCTCCCTCGAAGGCGGGCCCGGCTGAGCAGGCGCAAGAAATGAGCCAGTCCGCGTTACCCAGGACCATCTCGCCGTTGGTACCCACATCGATGAAGAGGGTGACCGCCTCCTGCTCATGCATGCCGGTGCGTAGTGTCCCCGCCGTGATGTCGCCACCGACGTAAGCGCCCACCGCCGGTAGACAATCCACCCACGCCTCGGGGTGCATGTGCAGACCCAGACGACCTGCTGCCACCGGCGGGAAATGGCCAGCGGCCGGTATGTACGGCTCAAGCCGGATGTGGTGCGGCTCGAGCCCCAGGAACAAATGGATCATGGTGGTGTTGCCCGCTACCACAGCGCAGAGGATCTGCTCGGGGCTCAGCCCCTCGGCAGCCAGCATCTCGTCGATCAACACATTGATGGTTTCGACCACCCGCTCCTTAAGCTCTTGCGCACGCTCCGGCTGGCGGGCATAGATGATTCGCGAGATGACATCCTCGCCGCGGCTCATCTGCCCGTTGAAGGCGGAGGCGTGGGCCACGAGGGCTCCGGTGCGCAAGTCGCCCAGATAGGTGCATACCGTGGTCGTCCCGATGTCGATGGCCAGGCCCAACACTTGCAGGTCTTCGCCACCAGGATGTACGTCGAGCAAGCGATAGGGGCCGTCGGGACTGGTCCAATCCCCTTGTTCCACCACGGCCGTGACTGTCCATGCCCCCTGCCGCAGGACGCCGGGCAGCTTGGTTAGGGCGGTCAAAGTCGGCCGAACATCACGGAGGCCATGCTGGCGCGCCAGCTCACGCTGGACCCGTTCCAGGTCGGGAGTGTTGTCGCTCATCGAAGGCGGCTCGATACCCAGAGCGTAGGCCGCCACCCAGGGCAGTCCCAGCTCTTCACAAAGCACAACCTCTGGAGCCGCCTTCTCAGCCCGGTCACCGGCCTCTGCCCGCAACACCAGCTCTTCGACCGGGGGCACCCAGACCGTGATGTCGCCGCCGACCAAGGTCTGGCAGGCGAGCGCGTACCCAGCGGCGATATCCTCCTCGCTCAGCCGCAGCGCCGAGCGGCGCCGCACCGGCCCCTCACGCACTTGTACCACGCAACGTCCGCAGCGCCCTTGGCCACCGCAAGGCAAGGGAACACTCAACCCCGCCTGTGCGATGGCCTCCTCCAACAAAGTCCCAGCCCGGACGCTGACGGTCACTCCAGCCGGTTCCAAGCGTACGAGGCACAGCCTGCCGTCGTCCGCGTTCGCTCCGTTCGTCAAAGCCACTCCCTAAACGGCTGTCAGCAGCTTCCGGGCGCTAGGCGGCCATCTGCCGCAGGAAAGACGGGATACCTATGGCCTCGCGCGGACCCACCAGGATCTCCCAGCCCGCTAGTTCTTCTTCCAGCTCACCCGAGATGCTCGCCACGAACCCAGGGATGACTATCTTCTGATGATCGATCTTATCGGTGACGCCAGAGCTCTTGACCGCCTTGGCGATGCGCTCGGCGTCGAACTTGCCTGCCGCCCACGCGGTGAGCACCGACATACCTTCCGAATCGGTCACCAGAAGCCAAGCCGGACGACCGCTACCTTCCACCTCACCCGCCACCGAGAAGTAGGTGAGCGAGAAGTTGGTGGTGACCAGAAGCGGCGAAGAAGCGTTGGGCGATGAGATCTCGTAGAGGCCCGGAGTCACCTGGATGGGCTTCTGCGGGTCGGTGTAGATGTTCTGCCGCAACGTCAGGAGCGAGTACAGGGCCGCCTTGTCGAAGCGGTCCAGGACGATGAGCGAACCGTACTTATCCACCGCCTGAGCGGCCAACATGGTCTCCATCTCCAAGCTATCCGCCCCCTCGCCGGGGAAGGCCAGGAGCGGATACCCGAGCGGCCGGTAGTTCTTCTTGATGGCGGCCCGCCTAGCTTTGGTGAAAGCGGCCAGCGTGTCGGCCCAGCCCCGCGTACCCGGATCCAGCACCAGGTCCTCGACGCCCGCCTTCTCCTTGATCTGCTCAGCCAGAGCGGCTAGAGCCCCCAGGTCACCGTCCTTGCCGCGCACGGCTAGCGGGGCCGCGTACTTGTGAGCCAGAGCGGCCATCTGTTCCCAGTTGTCCTCAGTCGCAGCGTAGATAAGAGGGGCCTTCCCCTGGGCCGCCTTCAGCCCGGCTTCCATCACTGCCGGATCAGTGCTTATAAGAATCAAGGCCAACTCTTTGCCTGCTGCCTGGCTCACCCGCTGGGCGAACTGCTCCACCGAGACGCCGGCATCCAATGCCTCGTCCAAGAGGGCTAGGGCCCCAGCGCGGTCGCCCGCGGCGGCCTTCTCCATCAACGCGCCGAGGCGCTCGCTGCCGACGAGGCCTAATTTGTCTCGTATGAGCGACGAGCGGATGCGGCCGTCGGAGAAGCTGGCGACCTGGTCGAAAAGGGTATAAGCGTCGCGGAGCGAGCCCGTCGCCTCGCGCGCTATCCACAGGAGGGCGTCGTCGTCGGCCTCTATGCCCAGGTCGTCGGCCGCCGACTTGAGGCGGGCCTTGATGGTCTCGAGGTCGATGAGGCGGAAGGCTATCGCCGCGGCCGCAACCTCGAAAAAATCGGCCAGCACGCGCAGGACACTTCCGAGCTGTTCTTCGACGACGTCCTGCTCACCAACAACCGCCAGAACCTCGCCGGCAGCGGCGCGGCCGAGGGCGAGCTCTTCGTCTACCGCCGCGGCGACTCGCTGCACATCGCCTCGCCCAACCGCTTCGACGTGGCGATTCGCAACGGCATCATCGTCCGCTGCGGCGCGGCCGAGGGCGCGAACCTCGCGGCCGGAGAGGGGCTCGGCCCGTGGCCGGTGGTGCGCAGATTCGACTCGGATGCGGACGACGCATCGAAAGTGACCCCGAGCGAAAGCACGCCCTTCGCGCGGGATTCGACAGCCACTGAGCAAATCGTCGAATCCGCACC
>Ga0101944_10004687_pt1 | contig 16528 bp, 13 predicted proteins | sample DewCreD2012metaG_FD_75245 | JGI IMG/M metagenome (GOLD analysis project Ga0101944, IMG submission 75245) | Hot spring sediment bacterial and archeal communities from British Columbia, Canada, to study Microbial Dark Matter (Phase II) - Dewar... ...
TGCACTTGCGGGCAGGCTGAACCCCAGGGATCTCAATCCGGACCTCTTTTCGAGCTACCTCTTTTCGTCGGGTTTTCCGGACCCCGATTTGATCATTCGCACGGGCGGCGAGCACAGGTTGAGCAATTTTCTTCTTTGGCAGTTGGCGTATGCCGAAATTTATGTCACTCCTATTCTCTGGCCCGATTTCAGGGAACCTGAGTTCCTGCTGGCCCTGGAGGATTATGGGAGGAGAGAGCGCCGATTCGGCAAGACCAGCGAACAGGTCGTTGACGAACTGGCTACCGCCATCAATTCCAACCCGAGATAGACTGCTTCGCCCCAAAAGACTCCATTATGCCTCGCCGTTTAGTTGATTTTCCGATGATGTTTCCCCCTCGCCGTGGCAGGAGTGGACCCCTTTGAACTGGAAAGAACTCAGCTCTCATCAGCAGAGGCTCATCACGGGCCTCTGCCTGGCGATTCCGATCTTTGGCCTGATCGGTTTGGGGCCCTTCTGGAGCTGGGCGATCCTGGTCAGCCTGGTTTCCGTCTTGGCGCAGTGGGAATTCGAGACCCTCATGTTTGCCGGGGAGGCGCGGGTTTGGGATCGGGCACTTTATTATTCCATCGGTTTCTGCATGCCCGGCGCGACCTTCCTGGCGTCAGCCTGGGGACTTCACGCGTGCCTGGTTCTCGGCCTCTTCCTCGGTTTGCTCGGGCGGCTCCTCACCTCTCCCAATGATTTGCCTGGTTTCACTCGCCTGGCGCATACCGTTTTTGCCTGGCTGTACATACCGTATCTCCTGTCCTACGCTCTGCTCATCGGTGGAGTCGAGGAGGCGAGGGCTTGGGTTTTCTTTCTGCTTTTCGTGACCATGGCCGGTGACGCCGGTGCCTACTATTGCGGCAGGAATTTTGGCTCGCGCAAGCTTTACGAGCAGGTGAGTCCCAAGAAGACCGTCGAGGGATCCATTGGCGGGTTTCTCTGCAGCATGGTTGTGGGGGCGCTCTATGGAGCTTTGGTGATCCATGGCATGCCTCTGGCAAAAATTTTGCTTCTCAGTGCGGTTTTGTCCTTGGTTGGCCAGTTCGGGGACTTGTTCGAATCCATGATCAAGCGCATGACCGGCAAAAAGGATTCGAGCCTCATCCTTCCGGGCCACGGCGGCATGCTCGATCGTCTGGACAGCCTGCTTTTCGTGTTGCCAGTGGTCTGGTTTTTCGTGTCCTGAGCCGGTTTGATCACGGATGTGGCGTCGGAGCTATTCCCACGGGAAGGCGTGATATATATCTTGGTTGCAGGCCGGCCCTGGAACGTTTTCAGCGTCGGTCCTCCGGCTTTCTCGATGAATCTGTTGCACATCGCCGACGGGACGGGAGTTGCTGGGTAATCCCTCGATGTGTTCTGGAGCGGCTTAAGTGAAAAAGGCGGTCAACATTCTTGGCTCCACGGGCTCAATCGGAGTCAGTACACTGGAGGTGGTCAGGCAGTTTCCTGACTCCTTTGAAGTCGCCGCCCTGGGCTGCGGGCGCAACATTCGGCTTCTGGCTGAACAGATTCGGGAGTTTCAGCCGCGCGTGGTTTCGGTGATCGACAAGGTCCATGCCCGCAACCTGTCATCCCTGCTGGATGGCGTCGGGCCTCTCCCGGAGATTCTTCATGGTCGTGAGGGATTCGCTCGGGTCGCCACCCTGGAGCAGAGCGAAATCGTGGTTTCCGCCATGGTGGGTGCGGCAGGACTTCTTCCGACCCTCGAGGCCATTCGCTCCGGAAAGCTGGTGGCTTTGGCCAACAAGGAGACCATGGTCATTGCGGGGAAGATCGTCACCGAGGCGGCCGCCAAGCACGGTGCGACGATCCTGCCGGTGGACAGTGAGCACAGCGCCATTTTTCAGGCGCTTCAGGGCAATCACCCGGAGAACCTGAGGCGAATACTGCTCACCGCATCGGGAGGCCCTTTTTTCTCCCTCTCCTCGGAGGAACTGGCTCACGTCACGCCGGAGCAGGCTCTTCGACACCCCAACTGGACCATGGGGCGCAAGATCACCATCGATTCGGCGACGCTCATGAACAAAGGTCTCGAAGTGATCGAGGCTCACTGGCTTTTCGGTGTTCCGGTGGAACAGATCGCCGTCCATGTGCATCCCGAGAGCATCATTCATTCGATGGTGGAGTACATCGACGGCTCCGTCATCGCCCAGATGGGAATTCCAGACATGAAAATTCCCATCGCGTATGCATTGGCTTACCCGCAGCGACTACCGGTCGACAGCCCGGCGCTGGACCTTTTCCGCCTCCAGAGGCTCACCTTTTTTCCGCCGGACACGGATCGATTTCCATGTCTTCGACTGGCATTCGAATCATGCAAGGCGGGTGGAACCATGCCGGCGGTGTTGAATGCGGCCAACGAAGTGGCTGTGAGCGCTTTTCTGGAGAGGCGAATAGGTTTTTTGGACATTGCGCGTGTCATCGAGGGGGTGATGCACAAGCACCAGGTCATCGAAAGACCGGACCTGGACGCCGTGCTGGAGGCCGATGGCTGGGCTCGATGCGAAGCGGCCCGATGGTGCGCTCCACGGAAATAGGTGAGGAATCCAATTGTTGACAATGATCGTATCGACCGTCGTGGTTCTGGGTGTTTTGATTTTTGTCCACGAACTGGGCCATTTTCTCGTGGCCAAATGGGCCGGGGTCAAGGTGCTGCGCTTTTCCCTCGGCTTTGGCCCCAAGCTCGTGGCCGTCACGCGCGGAGACACGGAGTATTGTGTCTCGGCCATTCCCCTGGGTGGTTACGTCAAGATGCTGGGGGATGACAGCGAGGAAGAGCTGAGTCCGGAGGATGCTCGCAGGAGCTTCTCTTCCCAGCCCGTCTTGAAGCGCATCGGCATCGTGCTGGCTGGCCCCGCGTCCAACCTGATTCTGGCCATCATCATTTTTGCCCTGGTGTATACCTTTTCGGGAATCCCGCAAATCACCCCCGAGATCGGCACGGTGAATCCGGATTCACCGGCCGAGAAGGCCGGCCTGCAACCTGGTGACCTGGTCCTTTCGATCAATGACAAGTCCCTGGTTCAGTGGGAGGAGCTGTCGACCATTATCGAGGAATCGAGGGAGGACGTCCTGACGCTAAGAGTGCAGCGGGGCGAGGAGATCCTGACATTTCAGGTTGCGCCCAAGGTGAGCGAGGTCAAGAACATTTTCGGTGAGACCATCGAGAGGCGCGTCATTGGCGTCATGGCTTCGGGAAAGACTGTCATGAAGGAGGTCAACCCCCTTTATGCGGGCTATTACAGCATCGTGCAGACGATTCATTTGAGCAAGCTTTTCCTGGTTACCATTGGCAAGCTGATCCAGAGGGTGGTTCCCATGCAGACCCTCGGCGGGCCGATTCTCATCGCCCAGATGGCCGGGCAGCAGGCCAGCGAGGGTCTCATCAACCTGATCTACTTCACGGCCCTGATCAGCGTCAACCTGGCGGTCCTGAACCTGTTGCCCATCCCTGTCCTGGACGGCGGGCACATCCTTTTCTACCTGGTCGAACTCGTCCTCGGACGCCCCATCGCCCTGAGGAAGATGGAGGTCGCCCAGAAGATCGGCATGTTCCTGCTCATACTGCTCATGCTCTTCGTCTTCTACAACGACATCATGCGGCTGCTTCCGGGGAGAAAACCCGATTTTCTCCCTTGATCCTCCCCGGGGGCAAGTGAAACTTCAAGGGCGCCCTCGCTCCATGCTGGGTGAACATGTCGAAAATACTGGCTGCGGATACGTCCACATCCTCCGGAAGCATAGCGTTGCTGGAGGGTGAGAGGGTCCTTCTCGAACGGGTGCTGGCCTCCAGCCAGACTCACAACCGTCGCCTCCTCAAGTCGATCGAGGAGGCGCTGCGCACTGTGGGCTGGCGCTGCAACCAGTTGGATGGGTTTGCGGTGACTCTCGGTCCCGGGAGCTTCACGGGACTCCGGATCGGACTCACGACCATCAAGACGCTGGCCTGGGCATCCGGGAAGCCCCTGGTGGGCCTACCGACACTCGACGTTCTTGCGGCATCGCTTGCCTTTTCCCCTCTCCCCATATGCGCTCTCATCGATGCCCACAGAAAAGAGGTCTACGCCTGCCTGTACCGCTCGGAGCCAGGTGGGGAAGTGCATCCGGTGGGCTCCTGTCGGGCCATGGGAGTACGGGCGGTCCCTGAGATCATTGAGGAGAAGACGATTTTCTGCGGAGACGGTTGGCTGCTGTATCGGAGCACCCTTCAGGAGCTTCTTGGGCCCCTCGCGGTCGGGGCCCCGGCACCTTTTCACGTCATACGCGCGGGTGTCCTGGGGGAGCTGGCTCGGAAACGCCTGGAGCGTGGAGCAGTGGACAATCCCTTGAGTGTCGTGCCGCTGTATATTCGCCCTTCGGAAGCCGAGCTGAGCACCACTCAGCCTCGGCCAGGCATCTTCATCTCCTGAATCGTCCACCAATCAGGAAGCTCTAAGCGTCTCCCATGAGTCGATCCCGAGTTCGGCCGCCCGTTTTCGAACTCGCTCCACGATTTCGGGGTCCATGACGATGTCTTCGGGCCACTCGCGGTGATGTCCGTCCTCGGGGCCCTTCCGAGTGGCATCGATGACGACCCGGCCCTCACGCAATAACATGTCCCGCTTGGGATCCACGTTGTTGCAGGCCTTCCAGAGCACCAGCGGGTAGTCCTTGAGAGGCACCGAATCGTCGCAGAGAACCACGATGGAAAAGGGCATGAGAGCGGAATGATCCAGCAAAGTCTCCCTGAAGTGCTGGGCGGATATCTTTCCAGTCTTCCGGAAATTCACCAGCAGGACCCTGTTGCGTGTTTCGAGCGGGGGTGCATGATGATCCGTCAACAGTTCCGAAACGGACCGAAGGGCCTCGCGGATGTCGCTGGAGGAGGGAATTCCGGATGCAACGGCAACCTCGGACCTTCCAGCCTCGCCTTCCATGCGCCGGGTGGCGTCCACGCCGAGCTTGCCGCCGAACAGCGGCTCGGGCGCGCTGTGGTCTAGAACGTCCAGCACGCCTTCGGTGATGGTGATATCCTTCCGGAGATCAATCCTGTCGAGCACCTCTTTCAGGACGCCCTCGGGCCTGCTCAGATCCACCGTGTCGTCCACCAGGACCACGACCTTGCAGAAGCTCATCTGACCCTGGCCCCAGACGGCGCTCATGATGCGTCGGGCGTGCCCGGGGTATTCCTTGACGATGGAAATGACGCTGAGGTTGTGGAAAACCCCTTCCCACGGCAGCCAGAAGTCCTTCACTTCGGGAAGCACCGCGTTCATGAGGGGGAGGAACACACGTTCAGTAGCCTTGCCGAGGAAGCAGTCCTCCATGGGCGGCCTGCCGACGATGGTGGCTGCATAGACCGGGTTTCGCCGGTGTGTGATGGCCGTAAGATGGAACACCGGGTAGTCTCCAACCAGTGAATAATAGCCCGTGTGATCCCCGAAAGGACCTTCAAGCCTGCTCTCATCGGGATCGACGTACCCCTCGAGGACGAATTCGGCTTCGGCGGGCACCTCCAGGTCGACGGTCACGCACCGGGTCATGGGGACGGGCCGGCGTCGAATGAAGCCCGAGAGCACCATTTCGTCGATGCCGCGCGGAAGAGGAGCTGTGGCCGCATAGGTAGTGGCGGGGTCCGTGCCTATGGCCACGGCTACCGGCATGCGTCGCCCGGCTTTTCGATATTCGTGGAAATAGTGCGATCCATCCTTGTGGATATGCCAGTGCATCCCCGTCGTCCGGCGGTCGAACACCTGCAGGCGATACATGCCGGCGTTGCGCCTGCCGGTTGTGAGACTGCGCGTGATGACCACGGGGAGGGTCACGAAAGGCCCGCCATCCAGCGGCCAGCACTTGAGCACCGGTATCTGACCGAGATCGATATCCGGTCCCGTGCGGATGATCTCCTGGCAAGGGGCTGTCTTCACCTTGCCGGGCAGGAACTTCAGGACGTCTAGACCCATGGGGAGCAACCGGAACGCGTCTCGAAGGGATTTGGGGGGCTCCAGCTGAATAAACTGCCGCAGCCTGCCAGCCAGGATCTCCAAATCCGGCACGCCGAGCGCCATGCAGATCCTTCGGTCGCTGCCAAAGGCGTTGGTCAGGACGGGAAACTCACTGCCAAGAACCTTCTCAAAGAGTAGCGCTTTTCCGCCTCCCGGGCTCTTGGAGGCCAGGTCGGTGATGTGCGTGATCTCGAGATCGCGTGAGACGGGCGCCTTGATTCTCTGAAGCTCGCCCGCACTTTCGAGGGCCGAAATGAAATCTTGGAGATTCTGATAGGAGGTTTTCATTGTCTGGATGACGCTCCGGGATCATCAGGGGAAAGGAGACGGATGGAAACGGCCCACGGAATGGAGACCGCGTCGGCGAAGAGCCCGAAGCCGCGGGCGGCGACGGGCGGAAGTGATGCAGCGATCAGTTCAAGGATGAAGAGAGCAACACGTCGGGATGAACGCCGTAGTTGTAGCTTCTCATGCGGAAATAGTTCTCGAGGAGCCCGACCTTCTGGTCCACGTAATCGTAAATGACCATGCGGCGGTCTTCGGCGGAATTGCCGTTCTGGGAAAGGCTTCGAAGGGCCTGAGCCAGGGTCTTGTGAAAATACGTCGGCACCGCCAGGAAAAGGACTCTTGAATGAATGTACTTGAGACATTCGGTCAGGTTGCGATCGTTTACCAGCACTGCCAGCGGCTCCCTGGGGTTCTCAAGCGACGGACATTCCTGGCCGTCCTCCGCCTCGCCAGGCTCTCCATCCGTCGATGAGGTCCGCGCTTGGGAGAATGAGGCCGCCTTGATGCCTCTTTCCGCCAGGGCGGAGCTCAGGACCTTATCCTGCTCTCCCCCTCCGGTAAGGACCAGGAGGAGCGCGGCTGCTTTCTTGATTTCCGCCTCGATGTCGTCCACGATCATACGTGTCCTTTCCGGGTCCCGAATCAGGGAGCGCAACATGCGGTCGTAATCACTTCGAGAATGATAGGGATAGTCGAAGTCCGTGGCACGAGCCACCACATGAGCCGGAATGATCCCTCGCCCCTCGCGGGCATCCTTGTCGTTGATGGTGTAAACCACTTCTCCGACGTAAAAGTAAACGAGTTTAGAGAGACGATCTTTGCGCTGACCGGAGTGAGAAAGGCCAAGCATGTACCGGGTATCGAAATTCGTGACCAGGTGAGTCAGAACTTTGGAAGGGCACCTCTGGCAGTCGTCTATGATGAGATAGCCAATCTTTTCCTGCACCTTGCGCCACGATCGCGTGATTTCTCCGGTATGAGCGATGGTGATCTGTTTCCCGATGCTTTGGGACCCGTTGGCGATGACACCGACGACGGATCTGGGAATCTGCAGGAAATTCTCGATCTTGACGAGCCAGTTCTCCAGAAGCTCCATCTTCGGAATCAGGACAAGGGTCGGCTGCCTGCGCTGCGCGACGGTATACAGACCGATGACGGTCTTGCCGCTCTTGTGCCCTCCCACCAGAGTGGCGAAATCGTGGGTCAGCACGCTTTCAGCCGCGTCCTGCTGGTAGGATTTGAGCTGACCATGGAACTCGATGGGAATGGGGTCCAGGGAACGCCTTCTATCCGAGATTCGATAAGACTGCTGAAACTTCTTGCAGAGGTCCGTAAACTGCCCGAGGAATCCCCTCGGCAGCAGATAATACCGCCCCTTCTGGCGCAAGCAGCTGATCTGGGCCGGGATACTGCCGATCCACTCGCCGCGGTTGTGCCGCATCTCGTAATCCGGATTGGTGAAAACCAGACGCTCATGAAGCTTGCGCTCGAGCATCGGAACCAAGCCGTCAGTGGGAACTCTCAGCCACCCGTCCAGGACGACGTTCAATGTTTTGCTCACCATCTTGAACAAACCTTCATGATCGACAATAAGATTCGTCTTCTAGCGCTTGATCCCAAAACGCCTGCCGCTCTCACCAGGAGCGGAGGCGACTACCACCGGGAGCAGGCAGGCGGAGCTTTAGATTCACTATCGGTAGAACAGCGTCAATTATTCAGGCTCTAGTAACAATCAGAATGAATTTGACTCGGAACACGCACACTTTTATATCTTAACCTACATTCGCTTCGTCTGGAATCACGGGCAATTGCGCTCGATTCCAATGACCATGGGAGTTTTCAATGGAAGAACAACCAAACCGGCATGTAGATCTTCTCGCGAGTCTGGCGCTTGATTATCAAAGGAAATACCTCGAGTTGGAGCAATTCATCCAGAATCTTCCCATGGATAAGCTGCCTCTGCAACTCAAAGCCCTTGCCGAATCCACAACGGACCGCTTTCGCTCGGCCCAGGTGGTGCTCGCCCGGCAAATGTCCACTGACGGCGCGCTTCAGAGCGAGGAGATCTTGCAAATGCTGAGTGTGATCTTCCGGTGCTTCGACGAGATGCGGATCGTATTTCAAATCCTGCTGGAGCGCCTCCCCCCAAAGGTTCTCCAGCCTTGATCGAAGCATGCGCCGGGCGCCGAGGGAGCACATTTCGCCCAGGCCCTTCCGCGGGAGTCAAGACCCTCAGCTTTTACCTCATCTTACTAACATGCTTTGGCTTTTATGGAAAACAATTTCAGCCGGCACGGAATGAGTCGGCTCAGAGCGTCTGTTTCTTCAGGAGAATGTAGATTCGACCAGGGTATTTCATGCGGCCGGCCAACCACTCCGCCGACTCCCCCGTGCCGAAGAAGAGGTCCACCCGCCCGAGTCCCTTGATCGCCCCACCAGCGTCCTGGTTGAGAACCCACCTGCTCATAGGCTCGGTCCCGACCCACTCCCCCTTCTGTGAGACCCTGGGACTGGTGGTCTCGAGGAAGGCCAGAGCCCCCCGCGGTTGAAAGTTCGGGTCCGTGGCAATCGATCGTCCTTCGGTCAGAACGACGTTCAGGCTGCCAACCGGGCCCTGCTCGACCCATCGGAAGAACACGTAGCTCTCGTTGTGCCCCAGGACCTCGTCCTGGAGCTCCGGATGGGCCTTGAGAAAATCGCGGATGACCTGCATGGAAATCCCTTCCGCAGGCAGGAGGCCCCTCTCGATGAGATGCTTCCCAACGCTGCGATAGGGGCGACCATTGGCCCCGGCATACCCGACGCGGTGATGATTGCCGTCCGTTAACCGAAGCACCCCCGAACCCTGAATGTGGAGGAAGAAAACATCCACCGGGTCTTTCAGCCAGGCGAGCTGGCAATTGAAACCCTCGATCTTCCCCAGCCCGTCGATTTCGAGGCGTGTGAAATAAGGGACGACACGCTTCTCCTGCAGACGCCCCACCCATCGTTCGCCGGCAGGAAATTTCTCCGAGTCGAATGCATGAAGATCTATGGTCACCAGGTCCGGTGGCACTGAATAGAGCGGGTAGCGGAACATGCCATCCGGCCTCAAACTGCCGTCGAGGATCGGCTCATAATAGCCCGTGACCAGCGCACCACCTTCGGCCGGGTCCGGCCGAATCCCGTAGAGATCGAAAGACTGGCTGAGACTCGCCGGATCCAGCCGGCCCGTTGCCAGGTGCTCAAGAAAGAGTAAAAGCGTCTCCCTGAGATGACTTGCCGAAATCTGTGTGTCTCCCAGCGGAAAAGTCCTGTCGGACGGAACCCTCTGGAAATACAACAGGCTATTCTCGATGGCCGGCTGCAGCAACGCCAGTTTCATGTCGTCGTGCAACACCGGCCAATGGTTCGGATGGATGAGCTCGAACCGGCTTTCCCGGGATGGCTCCTTCACGGGCTGCGGCACACAGCCCAACAGGAGCAGGAACCACATCCAGCACAGCCAGCCCACACGCCGCTTCCGAGCCATCATCGGAAAAGCCTTCCCTGCTGAGTCTATGTCCCCATTTCCCAAGAGTGGAGATACTTGTCCTGCTCCTCCGTGAGCTCATCAATGTCGATCGCCATGCTGGCGAGCTTCAGCTTGGCGATGGCCTTGTCGATCTCCAGAGGGACCCGGTAGACCTGCCGCTTCAAGGAGGAGGCGTTCTTGACCATATGCTCCGAGCACAAGGCCTGGTTGGCAAAGCTCATGTCCATGACGCTGGACGGGTGACCTTCGGCGGCCGCCAGGTTGATGAGGCGACCTTCTCCCAGGACGTAGACGCGGCGACCGCTTTCGAGGGTGAATTCTTCGACGAACTCACGGATCTCTCGCCGCGAGCGCGTCATTTCCGCCAGGGCATCCAAGTCCACTTCAACATTGAAGTGACCCGAGTTGGAGACGATGGCTCCATCCTTCATGGCCATGAAATGCTCCCTGCGCAGGACGTGAATGTCGCCCGTGAGCGTGCAGAAGAAGTCCCCGATGGGCGCCGCCTTGGCCATCGGCATGACCTGGTAGCCGTCCATGACGGCTTCCAGGGCGCGCAAGGGATCCACCTCCGTGATGATCACCTTGGCGCCCATTCCCGCAGCCCGCATGGCCACGCCGCGCCCGCACCAGCCATAGCCGCTCACCACGAAGTTGGAGCCCGCCAGGAGCCGGTTGGTCGCCCGGATGATGCCGTCGATGGTGCTCTGCCCCGTTCCATACCGGTTGTCAAAAAGATGCTTCGTATCCGCGTCGTTCACGGCGATGATGGGATACTGGAGCACCCCTTTTTCGGCCATGCTCTTGAGTCGGATCACTCCCGTAGTGGTCTCCTCGGTCCCACCGATCACCCCGGCCAGAAGATCCTTTCGCTCGGAGTGCAGAACACTGACCAGGTCCGCACCGTCATCCATGGTGACCTGAGGGCTGTTTTCCAGGCACGCGTAAATGTGACGGTAGTAGGTATCCTTATCCTCACCTTTTATGGCAAAGACCGGCACCTGATCATGCTGGACCAGCGAGGCCGCCACGTCGTCCTGGGTGCTCAGGGGATTGGAAGCGCACAATCTGACCTCTGCTCCGCCTGCCTTGAGAGTTTTCACCAGTGCAGCGGTCTCCGTAGTCACATGGAGGCATGCGGCAAGGCGCACGCCTTGGAGCGGCTTTTCCCTCGTGAATCTCTCCTGGATGGACCGAAGCACAGGCATGGACTGTGAGGCCCACTCGATCCGAAGTCTTCCCTTCTCGGCCAGGCCGAGATCCTTGACATCAAAATCCATCTTGTCTCCCTGATATGAATGGACAGTGAAACCCCGCAAGCCTCCCGTTCGATGCTACAGACCCGCTTTTTCCCTCAGCACATCGATCATGTCGGTCTTTTCCCAGGTGAAATCGGGGTCGTTCCTTCCGAAGTGACCGCCGCAGGCCGTCTTCCTGAAAATGGGCCTGAGGAGCCTGAGGTGGCGAATCATGTTAGCGGGCTTGAAGCTGAAGGTGTCGCGCACGATCTCCGCCAGCCGGTCGTCGGAGATCCGCCCGGTTCCGAAGGTATCCACCATCAGGGAGACCGGCTCCGCCACGCCGATGCTGTAGGCCACCTGCACCTCGACCCGGTCCGCTAGTTGGGCCGCCACGATGTTCTTGGCCACGTAACGCGCCATATAGGAGGCGGTCCGATCCACCTTGGACGGGTCCTTGCCCGAGAAAGCTCCCCCGCCATGACTCCCCTGTCCGCCATACGTGTCGGCAATGATCTTGCGACCGGTCATGCCGCAGTCACCCATGGGTCCGCCCACGACGAAACGACCGGTGGAGTTGATGAAGAATTTCGTCTTGTCGTCCATGAGTTCCTGGGGAATGGTCTTGCGGATGACTTCCTCGATGATGCCTTCACAGATGGTCTTGTAGGTCACATTGGGCGTATGCTGGGCGGCGACGACCACGGTATCGACTCTCCTGGGTCCACCGTTGGCATACTCCACCGTCACCTGGCTCTTGCCATCCGGCCGCAGGAATTCGAGAACACCGTTCTTTCTGACTTCCGCGAGCTTCCGGGCCAGGCGGTGAGCGTAGTAGATGGGCATGGGCAGGAAGACGGGGGTGTCATTGCACGCATAGCCGAACATGAGCCCCTGGTCACCGGCCCCCTGCTCTTCGAACAAGCCCTCGCCGGGGTTGACGCCCTGGGCGATATCGGGCGACTGCTTGTCGATGCTGGTGATCACCCCACAGGTCTCCCAGTCGAAGCCCATGGCTGAATCGTTGTAGCCTATGTCCTTGATGGTCTGTCTCACGATCTCAGGGATGTCCACCCAGGAAGAGGTGGTGATCTCCCCGGCCACGAAAGCCAATCCCGTGGTCACCATGGTCTCGCAGGCCACGCGAGCGGCTTTGTCCTGGGTGAGGATGGCGTCCAGCACCGCGTCGGAGATCTGGTCGGCCACCTTGTCCGGATGCCCCTCCGCCACGGACTCAGAGCTGAAAAGGTAACGGTTCATTGACATTTCAGGAATAACCTCCTTTTGCATCCGCATTTCGCCATTGCCGGCTGATGCGAGTTGTATTGGAACTTCAAAAATGGAAAACTCGGTCTCGAATACTCGGTCTCTTATCGGCCGTCGGAGGCGACAGCACGAGTCTAGAATCCGGCAGCTTTTCGGTCGATCTGATCCTTTTCTTCATTCTGCAGGCATGAATGCTCCCGATCTCCACGCCTGTTATGGGCATCCACCAGGACCACGCGCGGAGAGTAACCCTTCAGCTCCGAAGCCTCATATTCCGCGTAGGTCGCGATTATGATCAGGTCTCCCCTGGAGCCCAGACGGGCTGCGGCTCCGTTGAGGCAGATGTCGCCTTTCCCCGCGGGACCCGGAATGGCGTACGTGTCGAAGCGAGCCCCATTGTATATGTTGTAAACCTTGATCTGCTCGAACGGGATGATGTCCGCCGCTTCCATGAGCAGCGCATCAATGGTCAGACTCCCCTCGTAGTCGAGGTTGGAGTCGGTGACGGTGGCGCGATGAATTTTTGATTTGAGCATTATGCGGTGCATGGGAGCCTCCTGATGGGCTGTCAGATGATGCAGGCCATGGTGATCGAGATCCCCTCATCCGGGATCAACCTGGCAAAACCCTGTTGTCGATGAGCCGGGTATGTCCGACAAAAGCCGCCAGAGCCAGCAGAGTCGGTCCCCGTATCTCCGTGACGCTCTCCAGGGTATCGGGATCGCAGAGCTCGGCATAATCGATGCGCAGCTCACCCCCTGAGCTCAATTGGCTCCTGACTGCGTCCAGGATGATGGCTCCCCGTCTTTCTCCTCCATGCACCATTTTTTCCGCTTCACCCAGCGCTCGACTGAGGCTCAGGGCCACCTCTCGTTGATTTCCCGTCAGGTAGGCATTGCGACTGCTCATGGCCAGCCCGTCTTCCTCGCGCACGATGGGGTGGCCAATGATTTGAACATCCATATTGAGGTCTTCCACCATGCGGCGGATCACCGTCAACTGCTGGAAGTCCTTTTCGCCGAAGACCGCAGCGTGCGGCTTGACGATGTTGAAAAGCTTGGCCACGACGGTCGTCACCCCGCGAAAATGCACGGGGCGGCTCCGACCGCAAAGCGGCTGCGTCACCTCCATGACTTCCACAAAGGTCTGGTACCTGTCCGGGTACATTTCCCGCGCCGAAGGCGCAAAAACCACGGTGACTCCCACCTCCCGAGCCAGAAGCTCATCCCGGGGCATGTCGCGGGGATAGCGCTCATAATCCTCCCCCGGTCCGAACTGGGTGGGATTTACAAAAATACTGACCACGATCTCATCTCCATGATTTCGGGCTTCCCGCATCAGCGTCAGGTGCCCTTCGTGGAGATAGCCCATGGTGGGCACCAGGGCGATCCGCCTACCCTCGCGCCGCCAGCTTTCGGCCTGCTGCTGCATCTCGGTAACCCTTTCGATGATGCGCATACGCTCTCCTGTTTGTTTTGAGTCGGGATCGACCATTCCTGGCGGCCCCGAGACTCGGAAAATTCCACTCCCGGCTCTCGTTCGGGTGAGACAACGTTTCAGCATTCCCCAGAAGATTAGGAAGTCTTCGGCGCGCAAGCCGGGAACGACAGTCGCCGTCAAGGCAACGTGGCGCAAAAACTTCAAAAGCCTTCGGGACCGTTCGTCCAGAAGGCTCTTCCACTTGCCCGGGCACTGTCGATCTGTATCAACAACTCGATTCACCCCGCCTGTATTCGTCCCAGTCTCCCGTAGATCCGAGCGAAACGGACTTCCTGGAAGCTGGGCTTCAGTATCAAGACCACAGGCCTTTGTCAAGGTTTATGTCGGCCATGCAACCCATTTGAAACAATGAGGATTCTCTGAAACGAAGTTGCGTCTCCCGGCTGAAATCGATCCTTTGCATGCCAAGCCGGCGGCGGGGATGGCATGCGGTGCTCAACCGAGGGGCTCCCGCCTCAAAATCCCACAAACAACTCAACGCAGATGGTCTCGTAACAGCCAACCCCCATCCTTGAAAACTTCCGATTCTGGATGTTCTCACGATGGGTGCTGCTCGCCATGAACTCCTGGTGAATCGCCCTCGAGGTCATGGCCATGCCTCTCGAGAGGTTCTCACCGGCATAGGCCGCGTTCCGATCGCAGGACTTCACCATATCGAAGGCCGGGTTCCTGCCACTTCCGCGATCCTTGTGCTCGAACGCTCCCTGCTCGTGGAGCGAGCGGGCTCGCTCCAGAGCTTTGGATGCCAAGCATTCATCCCACTTGAGCTTAAGGTTCTCCTCGCGAGCCAGCTGAAACAGCCTGCGAGCCTTTTCGTCAAGGCGTTCGGTGGTCTTGCGAATCGGAGGGGGAGGCATCGAGGGAACTCGAACGGGCTCCAGCCCGCGGCTCTCCTCCCGTCCAGAAATATGGTTGGCCCCTCTCGATTCCTGCGAGTCTTGAGGCTGCCGCTTCTGGCCTCCAGGCCCGGCCTTCTCCATGGCTCGCTCAATCTGGATTTCCATGGACCGGCCTCCCCCCAGAACCACCTTGGAGACCTTCAGCTCACGGTTCAGGAGGTAGACCGTCGGCAGAATCAAATGGGAATGATAGTGATCGATGACCCCCGCCGTGTCGACCAGAAGCGGGATTGAGATTGGGACTTCATTCGTGAAGGCCCTGGCCCGCTCAACCGAGGCAGATGTGATGCCAAAAGCCCTGACATTGAGACCCCGATGCGACTCCAGCATGGCGCTGAGCCGGTACAGTCCTTTGCGGTTTGAGCTCGACTCCAAATCACAGAAATATAGAATCACGAGCTCCGTCCCCAGCGTGTCCGCCAGTTCATGGCTGCGCCCCTCCAGGTCCCCAAGGGTAAAGGGTGGCGCGGCCTGACCGGGGGCCAGCTGTGCCCAGCTGCCGCACGTCCCGATCGGCGCCATGACCAGCACCGCGGCAAAAATCAGCAGACGGCAGACTCCCGAAAAAGGAAAGCGGTCCATTTTCAGAGTGCTCCTGGTTTTCATGACTTCACGCGTTGTCCCTGACCATGAGATGGAGCGCCTCTGACGCATCGTGGATGGGAGAAAAGGTTCCGTCCCACCTTCCCGGATTCTCCTTGCCCATGGCGTTTTCCTTATTCCCCATTTGCCTCCGACAAGTCAATCGGGAAGCGGAAGCGGCCATACAAGGGCCAATCGCCAATGGCTGATCGCCCGGATCAGGTCCGGATCACCCCGTGGCAAGGGCAGCAGGCTCGTTTTCTGTCGTTGACTTCCGTGAAGGGTTCATGGCTTCATGGAGCCGATCCGGGACGTCCGGTTTGCCGCTCCCGCCGGATGCCGTCCGATGCTCGGAAGCCCGCGGCAATCCCGGATTGCTGTTCGCCCGGTGTTCGTCTTTGCATGACGGCCACTTCGAAACCCCACCTTGATTCGGAAAGGCATGCCGTGAATTCGCTGAAGGAGACTCTTTCATCCCTGACCTATCAAGACGCCGTCAAAATGCTCGGCCCCAAAGGCCCTCAGCTCCTTCGCAGGGGCGGTCAGCATGATATCGACATCGATCTGGATGTCAGGTTGACGGACACGCTCTTTGCCTGCACCTGGGGGGACTCCATCGTTCAGATCGAGCCCGCCCCTGATGATGGTGACCGTCTGACCTTCAGGTGCAGCACGTGCCGGGAAGCCTGCGAGCATGTCGGCGCCGCCCTCTCCCTGGTTCTGGAGGAAAAGCAATTGCTGGGACTTTCTTCCCCGCCACCCGTCGGAGCACCGGTGGAAAGCCTGAGCATCGAGGAGTTGGCACGGCAGGCCCTGGCCGAGCGTGAAGAGAGGGCGAGGACGGAGAACATGCAGATCAAGTCCATGTCTCCCGATGAGATCTGGACGGACTACGCCGTCACGAGCCTGGCTTCGGGAAAGACTTACCACGTCGTGCTGCGCGGATGGGAGCGGGGCGACTCCTACTGCTCGTGTCCGGACTTTCGCAAGAACACCCTCGGCACCTGCAAGCACATCATGCGCACCCTGGCGTGGGCCAGGCAACATTTCGGCGAGGCGGCGCGGAACAAGCCGTACGAGGTGAGAAACATCTATGTACACCTGGCCTACGGCGACGATGTGGAGCTCCGGCTTGCGGCGCCCGGGAGCCTCCCGAAGGAGGTCTCGAGTATTCTCAAGCCCGTGACCGACGCCCCCATCTCCGACCCGGCGGATCTCATGCAGCG
>Ga0101944_10004688_pt1 | contig 16522 bp, 14 predicted proteins | sample DewCreD2012metaG_FD_75245 | JGI IMG/M metagenome (GOLD analysis project Ga0101944, IMG submission 75245) | Hot spring sediment bacterial and archeal communities from British Columbia, Canada, to study Microbial Dark Matter (Phase II) - Dewar... ...
GCACGAACAGCAACTTCGGAACCATCGACGCGTCGAACACCTTCGACCCGCGTCAGATCGAGTTCCGCCTCAGAATCCGTTTCTGACCCCTACGGCACTTCGGGGGGCGCGCAAGCGCCCCCCCTTTTTTTGTCTCTCAAAGATTACCCTCTTACGGCGGCCCCGCGAAACGGGTTCAGTGCCGCGCGGGAGCAGCCCAAAGGGCTGCGGGCAAGCCCGATGACCCTGCGGACATCAGCATCAACAGGAATTCCTGCCGGTGAAGAGTCGCGGGAACGAGCGGTCCCCGCCTTGTCCCGCCGCGCCCTCCCACTGCAGGTTTCCCGCCGCCCTTGGGCGGCGGCTGCATCCCAACCGTGCTCGCCTCGTCCGCGGGAGCGTGCGGTCCCGTCGGGGCGCAAAACCGAACACCGGGTCTCGGGCAAGCGGTCAGAAAACCTCTCCAGTCCATCGATCCGCCCCCATGACGCCGCAGGCGCGAACGCGCTGCCGTCAGCCTGTCCCCTGTTCCCGCCCCTGATGGCTTATGACATGGACCGCACGTGCGCGTCCAGCTGCGCCAGCAGCCCCGCGCCATAATGCGCGATGACGCGGTAGCCGCTGCGTTGGAGCCGCTCGCCGTCGCGGTTGGCCTGCGATGCGCCGCCCAGAAACCCGCCCGCAACCAGATGCCGCCGCAGCAGCTCGCGGTGCGCCGCACGCGCGGCGCGGACGGCGCGTGGCGGATTCGGCAGCAGGCGTGCCCCTGCCGCCAGAGCCGCAGCAATCCCTGCCGAGCCTGACGTCTCCACGCCCGTCTCCGGCTGATCGATGAAACAGTGCCACAGCCCCTGCCGGTTCTGCCACTTCATCGCCAGCTCCGCGCTCCAGACAAGAGCTTCCCGCACGGATCCGGGGATCTCGCCAGGCGGCAGCTCGTTCATCGTCCTCACGAGCCCGAGAAAGAACCACGCCACGCCCCGCGCCCAGTTCGGAAACGTCTTCTCGCCGTGCTCGTTGGCGCGCAGGTAGAGGACGCTGCGCTCGGCCAGCCTTTCGATGCGGTGCTCCAGCTGCTTCACGGCCAGCGCCCGCAGCCTGCGGTCATCGCGCGCCGCTCCCAGCGCCGCCAGCGGATACGCCAGCGTGTAGCAGCCTTCCGCTGTCGTCGTGCGCCCGTCGATGATCACGCCGTCCATTTCAGCCGCGGCGCGCCCGCAGAACTCCAGCATCCCGTCGAACGACGGATGCGCGGGATCATGCTTGGCGAGCACCGCAAACGGCAGCAGCCCCTCGCTGCCGTGCCTGACCGGCGCATCGGCATGCGGGACATATCTCGGCATGGCGCGTCCGTCGAAGAACGCGCGGAAATGCCAGTCCATCGCTTCACGATCCCGCTGCGATCGGAGCAACGCCCAGCGCTGTTGCAGGCCGTCCAGCACGCAGCCCTCCATCCAGCCGAACGGCTGCGCGATCGCAGGCGTGACAAACGCAGCTTCGAAGTCCGCGCCTGAGACGCGCGATTCCCGCCGCAGGTGCGGCAGCAGGTCCCGCCCCGCCTCGGGCGGCGCTCCGCTCAACAGCCACAACGGTCCGTTGCCCTGCTCGAGAATCAGATCCGCGCCTTCCTCCGAGACGCGCTCCGCCTGCCGGGCTGACAGGGGCACGTCGAACGGCTGAAACGGATAGGCGAACCGGATGTCGAAAGAGCCCAGCGTCTCGCCGGATTTCGCCGCCACCGCCCGCACCCGCAGATTCTCCCGCGCGTCGAAGGCCACGGTGATCCGCAGCCGCGCCGGTCCGGCCACGCCCTGCTGCCATCGCAAAGAGGCTCTGCCCTCCGGTCCCGGCGCAACGCAGACACACGACCACCCGTTTCGGATCGGCTCCGGCGGCTCGGCGGCGGCGCGCGAGACCGCGGCCGCCGCCGAAACGCCTGCGTCCTCCCGGCCCCCCGCCGCCCAAAGGCCGCCCAGCGCTCTCAGCGCCTGCCTTCGGTTCATGGGAGACCTCCAGCCGTCATCAGAATTGGATCCGCCCCTGGATCTGGATAAACCGGTTGACAGCGCCCGTTTGCGACGTAATTCTGCCGAAATCCGTCGAATACGGGTTCGTATTCGGAGCGGCGAACTGCGACCGGTTGAACACGTTGATCGCGTCCAGCCGCAGTTGCAGGGCCGCCCGCTCCCACAGCCGGAACTCCTTCTGGATATTGGCGTTCCACTGATTCGTGGAGTCCGCCCGCAGCCCGTCGATCCGCGTCGGGAACACCCGGCGATGATAGGAAGCCGGGCCGCGCGACGCCTGCCGCTCGAAATTGTCCGTGTTGAACCATCGGTCCAGAGTGCGCGGTCCTTTTTTGATATCTTCCAGATTTCCGTAATAAAAGAGATTCCCGAAATCGATCAGCGGGCCAGGCTGATATTCATAAATCACGGCCAGTTGCCAGCCGCCCGCCACGTGGCGCGCCCAGCCGGAGTTCAGCCAGCGCCGGCCAGGGCCGAACGGAAACTGGATCACCGTGCTGGCCGTCAGCCGGTGCGGCCGGCCGTCGTTGCTGGTCCGCCACGACGGCGCCGCGTCGAACTCGTTCAGGTAAATATCGGCCTCCCGGATGTCCATGGCCGTATACGCCACCTGCGCGTTGAAGCCCTGGGCGAACCGCCGCGTGAAGCTCAGCTCCAGAGCGTCGCTGCGCACTTCGCCGGCAGGCGCATTCTGGTCCGTCAGCGTGCCCAGGTGCGGGTAGGGCCGCAGCAGCTGATTCACCCGGATGATCGAACTCGTGAAGAAGCCCTGGCTCCCCAGGTATTGATAGAGCAGCGGATCCGACTTCAGAGAATCGAACACCGCCAGCCGGAACGGGTTCGTGACGTTGGCGCTCATCCGCGAGGCGATGGCGTCGTTCCGGGTCAGCCCATCGGCCCAGTACCGCTCGGGCAGCGGATTCAGGGGGCGGTTCACATACACGCGGTCGGAATATGAGCCCGCGTAAGCCGCCTCGATGACATGGTTCGCGCCCAGCTGCTGCTGGATGCCGATGCGCCACCGCTGCTGCCGCGCCCGCTTCGTGTCGTACGCCGTATACGTCAGGCTCTGTCCCGCAATGGCCATGGCGCCCAGCGCGTTGCCGAAAGGCTCGTCGAACCGCGTCCCGTCGGCGCGGATCGGGAACGGATCAGTCGTGGGAGCGATGCCTGCGCGCGGATCGCCGATCAGCCAGTTCACCCCGAAATCATTCGTCAGCACCGGAAACGTGCTGCGGCTGTAGCCGGACTGGTTCGGCGTGAAGTTCAACGCGTTGAACGTATCGTAGAACAGGCCGTACCCGCCGCGCAGGACGGTCTTCGGATTCAGCTGCCACGCGGCGCTCAGACGCGGCATCCACAGCCATTCCGGCTGAAGCTGCTCGCGCGGCGCCCCGCCGGCGCCCAGGTAGACGGATCCCCCGCTCACCTTCATCTGCGCCGCGGGCAGCTCGGGAATCGGGCTCGCCGCGTACGCCTGCTCCGCCAGAGAGGAGATCGGCAGCCGGAGGTTGGGATCGAAGTACCCCAGAATGCGGTCGTAGCGCTCGCGGATGCCCTGCTCGCGCTCCATGCGCAGCCCCAGATTGAGAGTCAGGCGCGCCGTCACGCGCCAGTTGTCCTGGAAGAACGCCGAATAGGCGCGGTTCGCCGTGGCGTACGTCGCGTTCTTCGCCACCGACCACGAACCCAGCCCCATCATGAACGCCGCCCAGCTGTGACCCAGGTTGCCCGCCGGCACGAGCGTGTCGTCGTGCTTCCGCGTGTAGGTGTTCGAGAACTGGAACACGCCCGACGTGTTGCCCCCGCCTCCGCCCGTCCGCAGATGATCGCGCGCGCCGGCGCCCGCCTGCAGCGTGTGCCGCCCGCGCACGTGCGACAGCCGCGACTGGAAACTCGCCTGCGTCGTTCGCGTCATCGCCGGGTAAAGCTGGCTCATGTCCTGGTAGCCCGAGGCGCGCACCATCGGCAGAATGTGCTGATCGCCCGCCCGTTCATCCATGTATTTGGGCAGCCCCACATCGGAGGGCTTGAACTGCAGCGGCGTCGAGATGCGGTCGCCTTCCAGAAACGTGTTGATCGCGAACGCCGTGTCCAGCGTCGTCGAAGGTCCGGGCACCCACACCCAGTCCAGCGCTCCGCCCAGATTGCGGCGGCTCAGCCCGCTCGTGTGCAGTCCGCGCAGCGTCTGATAGGTCCAGTCCGTGCGGTCCTGCTGGAACGTGCTGCGCATCCAGCGCAGGAAGAACCGGTGCTTGTCCACAGGCTGGTAGTCGAACCGCAGGTTCTGCGCGTAGTAGTCGAACAGGTTCGGCGTGCCCACGGCGAGGAAGTTGTTCAGCGGCTCGCGGCGCGGATCCGTGGGGTTGTTGTTCGGCGCAGGCAGAACCCGCTCGTTGTAGAACTTGTACATCGGGTTGACGATGCGCGAAGCCGGCAGGATGTTGCCCGGCAGCGGATCCCGGATGAAGTTGTTCGGGCGCGCCGGATCCCGCCTCACCGTCAGCGGATCGTAAATCTGATACAGGCTCGAATTCACCAGCAGCAGCGGCGAAAAGTCGCCCCGCCGCGCCTCCAGGGTCGGAATCGTGTACGTGATCGCGCTCGTCGTCTCGCTCCGCCGGTCCAGCGAGCTGTTGAAGCCGAAGAAGAAGAACAGCCTGTTGCGGCCGTCGTAAATCTTCGGCAGAACCACGGGACCGCCCAGCGTGACCGCAGAGTTGTTCGAGCGCCCCGACGGCTGGATGTCCTGCGAACGGAGCTCGGCGGCGCGCGCCAGATCGCCCGCGGCTTCCGCCTGCGCGATGGCCCGGTAATACTGCTGCTTCACGAAAAAGCCCGACCCGTTCCATCGCTGCTGCCAGTGCGTATGCGTCGCCGTGCCGTGCAGCTCGTTGGTTCCCGTCTTGGAAATCATCGCGATCGTGATGCCCGTCGTGTGGCCCACGGAGGCGTCGAAGTTCGACGTCTCCACGCGCATCTCCTGCACCGTGTCCGTAAACGGCAGCTGCGCCGGACGCCGGCTCGACGTGTTGTTGGGCACGCCGTCGATGACGTAATCGTTGCCGCCCACGCCGCCCGCCACCGTGACATCGGCTGCGGCGATGATGGACTGCAGCCCCACGCGGCTGTTGACGCCGCTGGTCTGCGTGCCGGGCGCGTACCGCGCCAGCAGCGCCACATTGTTGATCATCACGGGCAGCGCCATGATCGTCCGGTTGTCAAAAGAAATCCCCGAGGAAACCGACGAAGTGTCGACGAGCGGCGCCTCCGCCGTCACCTGCACGGACTCCGTCTGCGAGCCCAGCTCCAGCGGAATGTCCACCGTCACGCGGGCGCCCACGCCCAGCGTCACGCCCCGCCGGGTCAGCCGCTTGAATCCGGCGGCTTCCACCTCGATGGCGTAGTTGCCCGGCAGCAGAAGATTCGCTTCGTAATATCCGGCGGAGTTCGTCCGCAGGCGCACCGCCGTGTTGGTGTCCACATTGATCACCGTGACTGAGGCATTCGGGATCGCCGCGCCTGTCGGGTCGGTCACCGTACCCGCCAGTTGGGCGCGGGTCTCCTGCGCGCCGGCGGGAACAGCCGCCAGAATCGCGCACAGCAGCGTGGCCAGGACTTTCTTGGTCATGGAACCTCCATTCAGGTCAAGCCTGCCCCAGTCCGCCTGGCCTGCGTCAGGCTCCAAACCGTTCGCCCATCTGCCATCCGTTGTCGGCTCAATCTGTTGCGGACGCCTGACGCTACCGTAACGAACCGCCGTAACGTCTGCTAGACTTGGGACGGAGGCGGCCGCATGGCGTCGCCGAACCTGGGCAGGAAGGTCTCGCCAAACCCGGATCTGTTGCCGCCTGAAGAAGAGCGCAGGGTCCGCACGCACCTCGCATCCATCCTGCAGTCCAGCCCCTTCCGCAACAGCCCCCGCTGCCAGGAATTCCTCTCTCACGTCGTCGAATCGGCCCTCGCCGGCAGGCGCGATCAGCTCAAGGAGCGCCTGATTGGCGTTCAGCTGTTCGGCCGCGACGCGTCCTATGACACCGGCGACGACCCGATCGTCCGCGTCAAGGCCAACGAAGTCCGGAAACGGCTGGCCCAGTTCTACGAGGAAGCCGGCGCGGCAGACGGCGTCAAGATCACGCTCCCGCCCGGCAGCTACGTCCCGCAGTTTGCGTTCGCGCCGGAAGCGCCCCCGCCCGCCGAAGAGACGCCTCCGCCCGCGCCGCCTGCGCCGGGACGGCGTCTGCGCCTTGCCTGGCTCTGGCTCGCGGTGCCTCTGGCAGCGCTCGCCGCATTCCTGCTCTGGCCGCAACCGGCGAACCTCGACCGCTTCTGGGCGCCGCTTCTCGACAAAAAGACTCCGCTCCTGGTGAGCCTCGGCACCAGCGAGCTGTTGCGCCTCTCTCCGGAGGCCGCAAAGCTGGTCGCCTCTGCGCCGAAAGGAAAAGAGATCACGCTCCCCTCCAGCGAGATCGCCTTCGAGCGGAACGAGTTCATCTCCATCGCCCACTTCCGCGGGCTGGTCGAAATCACCCGCTTCTGCCAGCGTCACGGCAAGCCGATCGAGTTCCGCCCGGGCGTGGAGCTGTCCGCCGACGAACTGCGCTCGGCGCCCATCCTGTTCGTGGGCGCGTTTTCGAACGCCTGGACCCTCCGGCAGAACGAGGAACTCCGCTTCCGCTTCAGCCGGGCGGACGGAGATCTGGCCATCGTCGATTCGGCTTCCGGCGGAAAGTCCTGGCGCATCGGCCGCGGCGATGCCAGAAAGATGCAGCTCGATTATGCGCTCGTCACGAGGCTCATGGGCACGGGCAGCCAGGGGCCGCGCATTCTGGCGGGCGGATTGACCCGCTTCGGAACGCAGGCGGCGTTGGACTTCCTCTCGCAGCCCGATTATTGGCGCGACGCCGCCCGCCTTCTGCCTCCCCGATGGGAAAAGCGGAACCTCCAGCTCGTGCTCCGCGTCCGTCTCGTCTCCGGCCAGCACAGCCCTGCCGAGATCGTCGCCGCCCACGCCTGGTAACGCCTGCCTGCCACCGCGGGCCGACGGACGCCCTTCGCCGCAGGTTGACAGCAGGCTCGGAGCCGCGAGTGCAGCCGGTTCCCGGCCGTGCCGCCCGCGCGCACTCCCGCGGATTTCCCCTCGCCTCCCAAATTCCCCTCGCGCTTGCGCGAGGGCTACCACAGCCGCACCACCGGCTGACACCGACAGTTCGCGAGGGCTGCATCCCAACCCTGCTCCCCTCAGCCGCGAGAGCGAAGGGTCCCCAGCCCGTCAACCGGTCTTCGCGGCAGCATCCGCCCGCACAAACCGGGCGGACGCCCGCCACACGAACGATCGATTCAGGGGAAGCGCACCAGATGGGCTTGTTGGACCTGGAGGGATTCCAACCCTCGATCTCTTCCATCCCAACGTCCCCCGGGCAATTGCTTGCAGGCATCAACACAAGGGGCAAAAGACTTTGCGGCGCGCGATTCGGACCCCAACATGAACGCGACGGTGGCGAATTTTCCGTTTAGCGCCAGAACGGACTCCACGAATGGCCTCGTCCAGGGACCCTCGGCACGCAACACCCAACGCACGCGATTGTCCCCGCCTCTCGACGGTCCCCGCGCGGAGAACAAAGGCGTTTCCCTGTTCATGACCATCGTGCCCGGGATGCCAGCGGTCTCTTCGATGCCGGCTCCGGCCCCGGCGGTCCCGGCTGCCTGTTGCATTATGTCGGTAGATATGCAAAACTACCGACAGGTTGCAATCCACTACGGCCGAACGCATTCTGAAGCTTGCCGCCCGCCAGCGCCTGGTTCGTCCACGCGACCTGGAGGCGCTCGGAATTCCCCGCGCCTATCTGACCCGGCTCGAGCGGCGCGGTCTGCTCGAGCGCCGCACCCGCGGAGTCTACGTGCTCGCAGGCGCACCCGTCTCTGAGCACCACAGTCTGGCTCTCGCTGCCAGGCTGGTTCCGCGCGGCGTGATCTGCCTCCTGTCCGCCCTGCGATTCCATGGTCTGACGACTCAGGACCCGCACGAGGTCTGGATGGCCATCGACGGCAAGGCGCGCAAGCCGTCAGTCGGGTTCCCCGTCCTGCGGATCGTGCGATTTTCAGGACGGTCGCGCACGGAAGGGATCGAGACGCACGTGATTGAGGCCGTGCCGGTCCGGATCTGCTCTCCCGCCAGAACGGTGGCGGACTGTTTCAAGTACCGGAACAAGATCGGAATCGACGTTGCCATCGAGGCGCTCCGGGACGCCCTCCGGAAACGCAAAGCCACCATCGACGAGATCCACCGGTTTGCAAAGGTCTGCCGTGTCGCCAACGTGATTCAGCCTTACCTGGAGTCGGTCGCGTGAAACCCGCGGTCCGCAACCCCGCCGCATCCCATCGCGCGAAGCTTCTGGCCCTTGCGAGAGACCGCGGAGATGATTTCCAGTTCCTCCTCGGACGCTGGATGATTGAGCGGTTCCTGTTCCGGTTGGGGGTATCCAGCCATAAGGATCGCTTCGTATTGAAGGGCGCAATGCTGTTCCTTGCACTGGGCGGCAGGATCGACCGCCCGACCCGGGATCTGGACCTGCTTGGATTCGGCAGTGCGGAAGTCGGCGATGTCGTCGCCGCGATTGCCGGCATCTGCTCTGTGGCCGCAAACGACGGGATCCTCTTCGCAACTGCGTCAATAGAGGCGGAACGGATCCGCGAGGATGCCGAATACGAAGGGGTCAGGGTCTGGGTTCCTGCAAGCCTCGATGGCGCAAAGGTCACCATCCAGATCGACGTGGGATTTGGCGACGATGTGGAGCCTGCTCCGGTCGAGAGGCCTTTTCCCACGCTCCTGCCTCTCGATCCGCCGGTCGTGCGCGCATATCCGCTCGAAGCAGTGATCGCCGAAAAGTTTCAGGCGATGGCCGTCCTCGGCATCGCGAACAGCCGAATGAAGGACTTTTACGACCTCTGGACGCTTGCAGCCAAAGAACAGTTCGACATCCGGCAACTCGCCCGGTCAATCCGGGCGACATTTCAAAGAAGGCGCACGCCCTTGCCAGAGACACCCCCCGCCGCTCTGACCGATGAGTTCCTCCTCAATCCCGGCAAGCGCCGCCAGTGGGAGGCCTTCGGCCGGAGGCTTGGCCTGCGCGAATTGCCTCCTCTGGAAATTGTGGGCCAGCAGATCCGGGAGTTCCTGATGCCCGTTCTGGAGCGGGCCTCCAGACCGGCGGGGCAGATCCTGGTCTGGGAGCCGGCCGGACCGTGGCGGCAGCCTGAGAGCTGACCCTGTGTGAGCGCGCGGAACGAGGCGAGACCCGGAGACGATGCACATCGGTTTCTGTCACCGGGCTTCATCGGGCGAACCCCAACCGGAGACTGGAACGAGGTGGCGGAATTGACGGCGAGTCCGTGCTGCGCAAGAGCCGAAAACTTCAGCCTGCGCGTCAAGGTCCTGCGCGGTGAACTGAGGAGGGATTCCACTCTTGCCCCCGTTTTGGGCGTAGAACCCGCAAACGATCGATTCAGGGGAAGCAGACCAGAAAGGCTTGGTGGACCTGGAGGGATTCGAACCCTCGACCTCTTCCATGCCATCGTCCCCCGGTCAATCAAATACAAGCATCGACGCGAGAAACAAAAGACTTAGCGGCGCGTGATTTGGACGCCAATTGGACGCCACGGAGGCGAATTTCACGTTTGGACTCCAAACGGACTCCGAAAACGGCCTCCGTCCAGGCGGCCATGGCAGGCCACATGCTACGCGCACGCGCGCGGTTGTCCCCGCCTTTCGACGTTTCTCTCGTGGAGAAAAACGATGTTTCCCTAGACATGCGAATCGTGCCCAGCACCCCACCAGCGGCCGGTTCCTCCGCGGGGCTGCGGCATTGGCTGAGATCCGCTCGCGGCAAGCGAGCGTATTTTCGGTATGTTGTTGACAGGCCCCTCCGAGGTGGCCGCGCATGGATTACAGCAAGATCATCACGATCGAGCCAGGGAAGATGGGCGGCAAGCCGTGCATCCGCGGGATGCGTATCACCGTCTACGACGTGCTCGACTATCTGGCGTCGGGCATGACCGAAGAAGAAATTCTGGCGGACTTCCCAGATCTGACCCGCGAGGACATCCGAGCGTGCCTCGCCTTCGCTGCGGATCGTGAGCGGCGTCTGGCAAGCGTACCCGCTTCCTGAGTCTTGCCTGACGTTCGGCGGAAGAGATGAGCAACAAGTATCGAAGCGATGCTATGGCCTCCATCCGCGAGACGATGAAAGCCCTGCATAACATCGGAGCAATTGACAAGCAGACAATGCGGCGCATTGACGAGGCCTGCCTCGGTGGCGACCAGTCTCTGGAGATAAGCCAACACACCGTGGCCAGAACCGGAAACGGATCGTGACGCATCCCGCCGATCATCGCCCAATCGATCACCGGCCGGCAGTTTGGCGCAACTGCGGGATCTTGTGAAAGTGCTGGTCGCGGGTAATCAACGCCAGGTCGTGCTCCAGGCACAGCGCTGCGATCCAGAGATCGTTGTCGGGCACCGGGGTTCCAGCGCGTTTCAACTGCACGAACAGCCGCGCATACTGCTCCGTGGTTTCCCGGTCCGCGTACAGCACGACTACCGTTTCTCGGCTGAGAAAGCTGGCCAGCAGCCTTTCGTTCGCCGCAGACCGTGTTCCTCCGAGAAACCCCGCCTTCATCTCGGCGATCACGACAAACGGAATGCCCACTTCGTCGCATCCGCCAAGAAACTCAGCCAAGTCCGCATCCCCACGAAACAGGTCCGTGAGCCGGTTGGTGTCGAGGGCGATTCTCATGCCTGCGGTCCGGCCGCTTGCGCGTCGTCCCGCCACTTCTCCGGATCGATCTGGCGCTGCGCGGCGAGGACCTCATCGAACGCCGGGTCGGGTGTCCACTTCCCAACCAGATCGGAGAAGTCGGCTTTGATCGGCCGGCCGATGACCGCGCGCGTGAGTTCATCGAGGACCACGCGATTCAGGCTTTGTTGCCGTTGCCGTGCTTTCTGGCGCAGGGCGGCATCGACCTCTGGCGGGACACCGCGAATCGTGTAATGGCGCGCCCGAGATCGTGATTGCTTCCGCATGCACTCATGCTAGCACGAACTGCATGCACAAGCACGTCACCGTCGCGCCCAACATCCCCAGGAACCGATTTCACGGGGCGCTTGCGCATTCCGGCGAATCGTCCCGCTAGCACGATCGGGAGGCAGTGTCCATCCGTTGTCACCCCAATGCTCGGCTTACTGCACGACCTGCGTAGCCATGGGCACGTCGGCTAGCGACGGCGGCGCTTCCGGCGCGGAAGGCGCGGGAGGCGGGTTGGAGGGAGCGTTGGGAGGCGCCGGCGGCTCTTCGTGGTCCTGGGGAGATCCTTTCGCGGCGGCGGCGAGCCGCTCCTGAATCGCCTTGGTCAACTCGTCCTGCCGCTGGATCTGGATCTTGGTGTAGTGCTCCGTCATCCGCACGGAACTGTGACCGGCGATCTTAGCGGCCTCGATCGCGCTTGCGCCGACCTCCTGCCGCCAGGTGATGTTCGCGCGGCGGAAGGAGTGCGGCCCAAGCCCTTTGAAGTCGCAACCTTCGGCCCGCGCCGCACGCTTGAGGCACTGCCGGACCGCGGAATCCCAGATCGGAAGGCCGGAGCCGTCGTTGCGGCCAAAAACCCAGTCCGTTGACTTCGGGTTCTCGGTTCGCTTCTTGTCTGCGAAGCGCTCCACCAGGTAGCCGAGCGTCAGCAGCCGGCGGCTGCGCTTGGTTTTCGGCTGGTCGATGTCGCCGCGATAATAGCGCTGTTCGATGCGAATGGTTCCCTGTTCCAGATCGACGTGCTGCCACTGAAGCCCGAGCAGCTCGGAGATCCGCGCGCCGGTGGCGATCGCCGTCTCGATGACCAACCGGTTCGGTTCTTTGATCCTGGCGAGCACGCGCGCCGTTTCATCCCAGGTGAGGATGCGCTCCGGGTTCACGTTCCACTTCTCGCCGATCTTCACGCGCGAGATCGGGTTGCGGCGGCTCTCCGGCCAGTAGCCCCACTCCTGCGCCTTGGTGAAGACCGCCGACATGATGCCGCGCAGGTCATTCATGGCATGCCAGGAGGTGCAGGTCTCAAACAGCCACCGCTGGACCTCGTCGGGGCGGATGTCGCACAGCCGGACGTCCTTCCAGCGCGGCAGGATGTGGTTGTTGAGCTGATTGTGGTACTTGATCCGCGTTGAGATCGACAGCAGACTCCGGCCGGCGGCGGTGGCGTCCACGTAGGAGTGGATGTACTTTTCCGCCATGGCGCCGAACAGGATCAGGCCCTCTTCGACGATCTTTTCCTCCACGGTCGCCTTGTTCAGGTTGGCCAGGATCTTGTCACGCTCGATCTCAGCCTGTCTCTTCGTGAGCTTGTTGTCTCCGCGGCTCGGCCCGAGGCGGTGAAACTTGCGGACGGTCTTCACCGACCCGTCGGGCTGGATCTCGTCGCGCCAGTAGCGGAAGTACCAGTAGGCGCCGCCCCGGTCCGTGCGTTCGATCACCTTCGGATGTTGTACTCGCGTCTTCAACCGCAAGCCTCCCGTCAGCGCCAGCAGGGTACCTTCATTCGCGCGCATCATTCCAGTCCTCGGGCCTCACCAGTGGAAGGCCATCGCCGATTCGCGCTGGCACAAGTAGAGCGCCTGGCGCGCCCGCGTCACGCCGACGTAGAACAAGCGGATCACCGCATCGCGAACAGGTCCGACGCGCTGGTAGGCAGCATCGCCGGCTTGACTCAGATCCGGGAACAGGAACACGGCATCGGCCTCCCCGCCTTTCACCGAGTGGATGGTGCCTACTACGACCCTGGGAGTCTCTTCGAGCGCAGCGGGCCCACGCTCGTGCGCGATCATGACCGGAAACTTCGCCCGCGCCTGCATGCTCGCCATCAGGCGCTGCTGCCACCACGTGAGCAAGCGCCGGTGATCACCCTCAAACACATCGAGCAGGGACTCGAGAGCCTTGGGTTCGAACAACTCGTCGAGTGCCGCGATCGAGACGGCTGCATCCGGGGTTGCCGATGCGATTCTTGTCTTCGCGCCGGTCTTGAGAATTCCTTTGGCCGCGAGCCATTCGGTCCACAGGGCAAGGTCGCCAAACGTCCAAGGGCGGGCCGCTCCCCCTGTCGCAGGATGCGCCGCAAGCAGCGCCAGTACGCGATTGGCGGCCGAACCGCTCCGCCCCTTCCGGATGGGGTTCCAAAAGCCGTTGGCGCGCCGGAAAGGATTGTGAAAAGGGATCCCATTCTTGCGAAGTACGGCGATCAGCGGCTCAAGCATGTAAGCACAAGTGGCGAGCAGCATCACCGTATGTCCCTTGTCGAGGTGGCCGAGCACGGCCTTGAGGATGCCGTATTCCGGAGTCTTGTAGCTCCCGGTGCTCAGGTGATGGCATTCGCCATCCGCCGGGCGTGGCCGGTAGTCCTTGGGCTGGCGGCGCCCCACCTGATGGATCAGCCGCTGCGCCACGGCATGCACGGACCTCGGCACCCGGTAGCTTTGCTTGAGGATGATCTTGTGATCCTCGGGGATCTCGGGGTCGAGCACCGCGTCGGGCGTGGCGCCGGTCCAGGAATAGATGGTCTGATCATCGTCGGCCGCGAGGATGAAATACCGTGCCCGTTCACCCCACTTGCGGACGAGCGAGAGCTGCATCCGGTTGAGATCCTGCGCCTCATCGGCGAAGATGACCGAGGGCTGCCCGGGCGCAAAGGGTATCTCCTTGAGAGCCATCTCGATCAAGTCGCAGAAGTCGAGAAGCCCGAGCGACTGCTTGTAATCCGTCCAGCGGCCCGCAAAGGACCGCACGGCGGCGGGCCAGGCCGCCTCGGGCAACATCATGCCGCGGCAGCGGTTCAACTCCTGGAGCCAGCGATCGCCATCGCTGGCGCGCTCGGACGAATCATCAGCGCCCGGCTCCCCGTCGAGGCACTGCTGCTTCTTGAGCGGAGTGATGCGCAGGTTCGGATTCGACCGGTTCCACCCCTCGACCTGCGTTTCAGCGATCGCCGGCCCATCCAGCGCCCGCCAGCAGTGGGAGTGTAGCGTGCCGATGCGGTGTGCACTTATGGGCAGGTCGCGGCCCGCGAGTTCCGCCGCCGCAGCGCGAGTGAAGCTCGTCACCAGCACGGAATCCGGCCCGAAACGCTCCACCGCGCGGCGGATCTGACGGCTCAGGTTTGTCGTTTTCCCTGTGCCCGGAGGCCCGAAGATCCGGTACTCGGCCGTCTCCGTGTGGTCTCGCTCGCCGATGGTTTCAAGCGTTCCTTCGATCTCATGCGCGGACTGCATTTTCTTCCTCCAGCGCGGCGAGATAGCGGGACGGCGGGAATTCCTCTTGTGGCAGCAGCCAACGGCTCTGATCCCGGAACTCGGCGCCGCGAATGCGGACGTTGGTTGCGCCAATGGCAGCCAACATCGACGCCACGGCCTTGAGGGAGAGGTTGTGGCCGAAGACCTTGTTGATGTGCGGCTGAAGGTCGCTCGTGCAGATAGCGATGTGGCCGTCGTAAACAGTCGGCTTGCGGAGGGATTGCACAGGCTGGCCAGCAATCGAGTCGATGAAGGAGGTCTCCGACAGATAGTGGTCCAAGTAGAGCCTGGCCGCCCCGCGAAGGTCGTTCTCCTCCCCGCCGTCGGTTACCGTCAATGCGTCGAGCAGCATCTGGGCGACGCGCTCCCATTCTTTGGGTTTGATCTTGGGGATCAAGCGGTCGAGCCCGGCGGCGAGGGTAAGCCGCAGCGAGCGTTGATCGATCAGTTTGCCGACGCTCGCGAACTCGAGTGTCTCGCCTTCGACGACCATCTGGTAGGTCGGATCTTTGCCGGTGATCTTGCGGATCTCCTGAATCGAAACGCCGAACAGCCGCGATAACTCATCAAGGAGCAGGCGCCTCCTCTCAACGGCATCGTCATGTGTGTCTGGCGGCGGAGCGGCGATGCTGACGGCTGCGGCTTCGGCATGCTCCCGTGCCTTGGCGATTGTCCGTTCGAAGTAGTCGAGACGGGTGCGCTGCCGCTGGCCATGGATCCGGCGGTGATGAACGAGCAGATCGACGATCTCTTGATCCGTCAGCCCGGCCTCGACGCCAAAGTCAGCCAGAGCCAGGTCGTAGCCCGACTGCGACTGGTCCTTCAGATCATGCCGCTGGCGGAGCCAGGTGTTGCGAAAGCGGAGATCCGCCTCCATCCAGCGGGAGAGCCGCTCTTCCGGTACTGTGGCGTTCGGGTTGACCATCAGCCCGTTCATCGCCGCGAGCGACGGTTGCCGTGGCGAGGGGACAGGAACTTTGATGCCGCTGAGAAGTTCATCGAAGTCTGAGGGGTTGTAGCGGCGCTCGGTGTGCAGGTACAGCGTGACGGTTTTCGTGTGAGCTGCGTCTTTGGCGTTGATTGTGCCTGGGATGCGGAGCACGCGCGCGAGGTCAGAAAGACGATCGAAGCTCCAACCGCGCTGTTGAGAGTTTTCTTGCAAGAGGGTGTGCCAGCGGTGGACGAGGCTGGCCGCGCGCTCGCGCTCGGCGGCGTCATCAAAGATCCACGGCTCCTTGAACAGCCACCAAGCGTGGGCGCCATTGCCGGTCGCGACGACGATGGTTGGTGGCATGCCCGCGGGGATGATCGAGAGGGCGTCCGGAATCGTCGCGGGTAGAGCCTTCTTGTGAGCCTCCGACTGGAGATCGAAGTCCGCCCAAAGCCCGGCGATGCCCCAGATCTCCTCCGATGGGCAGCGGCGTGACGGACCGTAGTCCCGAAGTGAGAGGCCGACGCCGACGTAGACGTCCTTCGGTGCCTGCGCCACGGCGGCGGCTGCTTCCTCAACGCTCCGAAACCACCGTGAGCGTTTGTCCTGAAGCGTCCAGATGAGGACGTAGAGGTCGGAGGGCTTGTCGGCCCAGAGCTGTTCGAGAAATTCATGCGGCGTCATCGTTCACGCTCCACTTGCCAGCCGCGGGCGGGCGGCCCGTACCAGGCCTCGGCCGTGCGCTGCGCGTGCGCGAGATACGGCGAGGCGAAGTCCTTGCGCCGTGAGTGGCGCGAGCCTGCGTACAGCAGCCAGCGGTCGCCGTCGCGGGCGAGCCATACGAGCGTCTTCCCGCAGACGGCGGTCACCAGGCGTGCGCCCTCGGGCAAGGCAGGGGCTGATTCTGCCCGGGTGATCGGCGCCGTGGCGAGCCACTTCTCCCAGGACACGAACCGCTCGCCATTCCAGAAGCCGATGACGGTTCCCTCGTCCATCTCGGCGTCTGCGGGAACGTCGGCGAGCGTCAACCCGGCGGGCGACTCTTGCTTCGGCTGCTCTTGTTCCTCCCGGTACTTGCGCCAGGCCGCAAGGCTGTAAGCGGGCGCTGCCATCGTTACTTGCCCTCCTCGATTCCAAGCGCCGCAAGCGCCTCGCCCACGCTGCGCACTACGGCCGTAATCGCTCCGGCGCGCGACCACTCGGCGAGACGCGCCTCCTGAAGGCGGGTAAGCGCGCCTGCCGGCGTCTTGACCTCCA
>Ga0101944_10004689_pt1 | contig 16511 bp, 13 predicted proteins | sample DewCreD2012metaG_FD_75245 | JGI IMG/M metagenome (GOLD analysis project Ga0101944, IMG submission 75245) | Hot spring sediment bacterial and archeal communities from British Columbia, Canada, to study Microbial Dark Matter (Phase II) - Dewar... ...
TATTGAACCGCCGTTTGATATCCCCCGGCTTGCCGAAGCAGCGGGCGCGGCATTTGTCGCCCGCGGGTCAACGTATCATGTTGATGAACTGGATGAGCTAATGGCTCTGGCGATAAAGAAAAAGGGGTTTGCGGTGCTGGAAGTGATAACGCCGTGCCCGACCATTTACGGGCGCTACAATCGCCTGGGAAGTGCTGTCAATATGCTGAAACAGCAGCGAGACAATCTCGTTTCCATGCATGATGCGCAGACCATGAGCCCGGAAGAATTGCAGGGCAAGATGCGGCTGGGGGTTTTTGCGGATCTGGATAAACCTGAATACTGTACTGCGTATGAGAAGCTTTTAGATCGTGTGCGCAAAGCATGAGCCCCTTTACTGGCAACGGGTGTTCTAAAGTAAAAATTATATGGCAGAGCAATATGAAATCAGATTAGCCGGACTGGGCGGACAGGGTCTAATACTTGCCGGCATCATAATGGCTGAGGCGGCCGGCATTTATGACGGCAAATTTGTTACCCAGACCCAGGCCTACGGCGCAGCCGCTCGCGGCGGTTTCAGCCGTTCAGACGTGGTCATTAGCGACGAAGAAATCAATTATCCCAAGGCGTTGGCGCTTGACCTTCTGCTCGCCATGAGCCAGGACGCCTTTGACGAGCACCATCAGTTTTTAAAGCCAGAGGGCGTGCTGATTATAGATTCAACGTATGTGTCGCAGACCACCGATATGCCGGGATATGCGATACCGTTCACGCGCATCGCGCGCGAAAAACTGGGCAGAGAAAACGTCGCCAACATCGTTGCCCTGGGTGCTATTACGCAGCTTTTTCCGCATATTTCGGCGGCGTCAATGGAAAAGGCCGTGCTGGGCAGGGTTCCCAAACAATTCGTGGAGCTGAATAAAAAGGCATTTCAGGCAGGCATTGATGCGGCGAAGGCAGAACTGAAATCCACCGCCGCACGCAGGGAAAAGGGCAACGATGAGGTGTAATAAAAAACGAGCTGTCAGCGCTCAGCTTTTAGTAAAAATCACGTAACGCTGAAGGCTGAGAACTGAAAGCTATTTAGAGTTTACTATGGCTGAACACATCATTCTCCACACCGATTTTAAGGATTTAAAGCTGCTCAATCGCGGCAAGGTGAGAGACCTCTACGATCTGGGCGACACGCTGTTAATGATTGCCACTGACCGCATCTCTGCCTTTGATGTCATTTTGCCCAACGGCATCCCTTACAAAGGCAAAATCCTCACCCAGCTTTCAGCGTTCTGGTTTTCCCAGATTGCAGATATTGTTCCCAACCACCTTATTTCCACCTGCGTGGATGAGTTCCCATCAGTATGTGCGCAATACAAGGATGTTCTGGATGGCCGCAGCATGCTGATTAAGAAGGCCGCCCCGCTTCCGGTGGAATGCGTGGTGCGCGGCTACCTGTCAGGTTCTGGCTGGAAGGATTATCAGAACAGCGGCGCGGTGTGCGGCATTAAGCTTCCCGCCGGGCTTGTGGAATCAGCGGCGCTGGATGAACCAATTTTTACCCCTTCCACGAAGGCTGAAATTGGGCTGCATGATCAGAATATAGATTTTTCAGCAGTTCAAAATCTGGTGGGGAAAAATGTTGCCGAACGGTTGAAGGAGCTGACGTTGGCTATTTACAAAAAAGCCCGCGCCATAGCTGAAAGCCGCGGCATTATCATTGCGGATACCAAGTTTGAATTTGGCATGTTCAACGGCGAGATCATTTTAATAGACGAAGTGCTCACGCCTGACTCATCACGCTTCTGGCCACGGGATTCCTACGTGCCGGGCAGGCCGCAGCGCAGCTTTGACAAGCAGTTTGTGCGCGACTACCTCCTGTCGCTTAACTGGAATCAAAAACCCCCGGCGCCATCCCTTCCCGAAGATATAATTCAAAAAACCAGCGAGCGCTATATTGAAGCCTACCGGCGGTTAACCGGAAAAGAATTTTCCTGCTAACGCCGCGTCAAGCCACACAATTACCATGCTCATGAGAAGACCGTTGGAAAAACGCCAATCAGAACCGGCTGTCATTCTGAGGGAGCAGTAGCGACCGAAGAATCTCAAGAAGGCTACCTTGCTTTGAGATTCTTCGCTGACGCTCAGAATGACACAACAAGGTATGCCAAACGGCAATTTAACGTGCCGAGAGCTCAACGAGCAGGCTTACCGGACTGCCAGAGTATCTAACTGTTTGCGTTTTCACCCGGTATCCGCTCTTCATGACCGCCACGACATATATTCCGTTCTGCATAAGCCCTTTGGAGATATTGAACCAGCCTTCCTCATTGGTTGTTTTTATTCTGGGAAGGGCCAAGCCAAAAAGTATGACGGCAGCATCTTGGACAGGCAGCCCGGTTTCTTTTTCCACAATGCGTCCGTAGATCAGAGAAGGCACGCCATACAGTGCGCCCTTTATATCTCCCGGCTCTCCAGGAATGTGCCCCCCGCCTTCGTCAGGCAGCACTACGAAATCATCCGGCGCGTTGGTGTCCCGCCAGGTAATGAGAAGATTCTCCATGACCGGGTTATACGCTATGCTGGAGTAGCCCTGGTTGCCCGGTTCTGTGCAGATGGGAATCTGTTCTCCAATTGGTAGCCCGTTTTCACTGAGCCATTGACCATAAATATCGCTGTTGCCATTCTTGGTATCGTCCCAGACAATGAAATACTGCTTGCGTTTCTGGACATAGACGATCTGCGGATAACTTTGATTGCCGGGGTTGTTTACTATGACAAAATCGGGCCCGGCAGGCGTGCCATCGCCGTGCAAAATTTTCCCCACAATTGCAGCCGCAGCTGTTTCCCCTTGTTCCGCAAACGACGCTCTCATATCCCGCCAGGCAGCAAGAAATTCATTGCGGTCGGGATTGTAGGCGAGTTGCTGAACGCGCTGATCGCCGGCATCTTCCTCGCCGAAATCATCCATCTGGGGAATTTCCCTCATCATATCGCCATTTGCGTTAAGCAGCACTGAATAGATATCGCTCGGATCCCATATGCCGCTCTGGTTGCGAAAATCTTCCCAGCTTACCAGATAGGTGTCATCATGTGAATTATAGGCAATTTGCGGGTTAAACTGGTATCCTGTTTCACTCCCTATTAAAAACGGCCCTCTTTTAACATCACCCGACTCGTTAAGAATAAAACCTATATTGTCAAGAAAAGTGCCGCTTTGCTTGCCGGGAATTAAATCCGTCCCTTCCAGCTTGTCATTGTATGTTGCCAAATATTCTCGTCTTAACGGGTTAAAAATAATAGCCGGATGGCTTATGTTGTAGGGTGTCTGATATAGCTGATATGGGCCATAGACATAGTCGCCCGAGCTGTTTAATCGTCCGACAAAGCCACTTTGCCCGATAAATGACGGACCGGTGGTGAACGTCACCACATATTCATTGGTATATTTGTTATGTGCGATTTTGGGCAGTGTTTTCCATCCGGGTTCGGGAGGGCTCAAAAGAAACGGCTCGCCCGCAAGATTTCCGTTTGATGAAATTATCTGTCCTTCCACCGTGTTTTGGCTTACGGTGTCATCCTCGTTAAGCTTGCCGCCGGTATACCACACCACCATAAAATTATTATCAACCGGATTATACGCAACATAGGGATGCCACTCATGCCGTTTGGTTGTTCCTATCGCAATATTTGATGTCAGTAATTCCCATTTGGGATGGAGGGCTGCGGCACACAAATCAAATGAAGACAGTATAAAAACCAATATACTGAAGCATAGCATCCGGCGCATTAATGCGTTTGATGAGGAAAAAATGCAATTCCTTCCATTGGTGTTTTGGTTTGATCTTTTGCAAAACATTTTTTTCATTGTCTTTACCCCCTTTTTGAGTTTAAATGTTTAGAAATTGATACGTATCACTCTGCGCAAAAGCGAAGAATCTCAAGGCAAGCTAACCATAATGAGATTCTTCAGACGCTCTCGCTCCTTCAGAATGACAGGGAGGGTTATCATACGGGATGCCAGAACAGGTTGTTATGTCATTCTGTGAGCGAAGCGAAGAGTCTCCACCGGTTTAACCTGACCGTTTATAAAATTATTTTAACAACCTTGGTCTCTGCCTTTCAAGTTTTTTATTGCAAATAATAGGAAATGGTGCCTTTAATGTATTACATTTTAATAATTGTGCTTTCGCTCATAGGCTGCGCCACAAAACCTGCAGTGCGGATGGATGTGGACATGTATGTAAAAAATCGGGGGCAGTATAAAACACCCGATATTCTCATCACTGCTGACATAGGCGATCTGGCAAAGCATGCTGATTTGCTCAGAGGCACAGAAGTTGAGGTTGCCGGACTTGTCAGCTATTTTGGAACCAACAATTTCTGGACCTGGTATGTCCTGTTGGAAAAAGATGGGCATACCATCCGCTGTTATGCCCATCAATACCGGGTTGAACCGGGACGGGACGCTCTCCAGTTAGTGCGGTGGGCAAAAGCGGGGCACGGTGAAATAACGATCAGCGGAACTCTTAAGAATGACGGTATCGCTATCAGGTATATGAGTTATAAGGGCGATCGGGTTACCCCGTATTACAAGCCCTCGGATCATTACTTTTTACCCTGGTGGCGTTAGCCCGATGAGACCAAATTTTGACGGCATGGAGTGAAGGCAGCCGTGTTTCCGGCGCCCTTCTTGACAAACATTATTTCCACTGTGGGCTTTGTGGTTAATTCTTTATAATGCGTCTAATCAACAAAGGAGGTCAATTATGGCAAAAGATGATTTAAAAAAGAGTGTTGTTGATTTAATCAGCCGCAACCGGTATGCGAAGCTCATCACCTTCGGGCAGGATGGAGCCCCGCGCGCGCGCATTATGACCAACCTGCCCATGGGTAAAGACATGGCGATCTGGTTTGCGACCGGCTTAAGCACCAGCAAGATTCAGGATATTAAAAAAAATCCTAATGTAAGCGTGTTTGTTGATGACCCCAATGACCAGACAAACGCCTCAATTATCGGAAAAGCAGAAATTGTCACCGATGATCGGCTTCGCAAAAAATTTTGGCAGGAACCATTTGGCTTCTTCTTTCCCGGCGGCCCTTCTGATCCAGACTACTGTTTAATTAAAATTACCCCGAAAAAGGTTGAGTATCTCAATCCCGGACCGCGGTTCATTCAAAAGCGCGCGCGCGTGATCATTAGTCTTTAACCGGCTGTCGAAAACGTGATATTTAAGGTCGTTGATAATAGATGCATGCCTCGCAAAGGGGATTGCACATCTGTTGCTACAGGTAAGCGTATTGACCGGAGAGGCTTCTCTTTGTCATTCTGCGCGTAGTGATGAATCTCAAGGCAAAGAAGATGTTATGAGATTCTTCAGTCGCAACCGCTCCCTCAGAATGACAGGCGGGCGATGTCGCTCATTCAGAATGACAATGTGGTGGTACGTCTTAACAGCGTATAGATGTTCATGTCATTCTGAGTGTAGCGAAGAATCTCAATTGGTTGGTGAGAAAATATAAGGGAAGCTCTTTTTAACTGCTACGCAACCGTTGCCAAGGCTTCGAGCGGCAGGCGCTCCACTGCATGCACTTTATGAAATTTACCGTGGCCGATCCGCGCGATTTCACGGGCAAGATGTTCGCCCTGCCCTTCTCCCTCGCTGATAAACACCACCGATATTTTTATGTCCTTGCGGCTGGTTTTGCCCGCTTCATTGAGCGCGTGCTGGATGCCGATCATCTCTTTTCGCTCCATGCTAATTTCCCGGGAATAGGACACAACCCGGCGTCTATTCATGGCGCTGTCCTGGTCTTCAATGACTGCGGCATTGGGCTGGCCGTCGGTTATGAGCAGGATATATTTGGGGTTGCTGTTTTTTTCTTTAAGCAGCATGCGGCGCGCGCAGATAAGCCCGTTGCCGATATTGGTGTATTGTTCGGCTTTCAGCGTCATCGTGGCTTCAAGAATCGGGAGCAACTTATCGGTTAGGGGCACTACCACCTGTCCCAGGTTGGAAAAGGCGACAATACCCACCCGGTCCTGCTTTGCCAGTGCTGCTCGTGCCAGTTCTGCTATCGCCATCTTGGCATACCGAAGCTTTGCATGGTCTTTCATGGAGGCTGAAACATCAACACAGAGCGCAATATCAAGCTGCTGGGACGGTTTTTTATCAAATGCGCGCAAGTCCGATCGGTTAATATCCTCAAGCATTTTGCCCTTGCGCATGACGCGGCGCAGGCTGTGCCTGACAGAAATATGGCGGAACACATCGCCGGTGCGGTAGCGCCGCACATCGCTTTTATCTATCTCCATCTCGGGACGAAATGCTCTTCTTTCCAAGGCCTGGCTCTGCGGACGCTTTACCAGCTTCTCCAGCAGTTTCTCTAAAGACAGGCTGGTAAGAGAAAACCGCTTCCCGCCATCCCCCACTTTCAGCATGCCTTTTTTCTCCAGGTCATGAATTAAAATCTTCAGTTTTTCATAGTCAATCTTCTGCTCGGATATCTTAAGGCCCTTTTTTTCACTCAGCGTATAGTGCACATACAGGTCCTCAAGGGAGGAGGTCTGAGAGCGGCCCTGGTGCTGAAAATCCATAAGCTCGGCAAGCATTTCTCCCAATGCCTGGGGCGGAATGCTCATCTTCTCGCCGCGGGCGCCCGGCGGTTTGGGCAGTGCTTTGGCGTTGTTCAGATAACGGGCAAGATCCTCGGGCGTTATTTCGCCGAGAGCCAGAGCTTCTTCAAGGCTTCTTTTCAGATGTTGCTGCCCTTGCTCGCTCAGCGTCATTCCTGATGCGTTCATCAGGTCAAGGTAATTACGGTCTTCAAGCTCTTTTAACAGGTCGCGATACTGCTGCTGCAGATTGTCGAGCAAGCCTTTTTCCAGGGCGTCTTTTAACGCCTGCTGCACCAGTGGGTGTTTCATTGCTTCCTCGGCAAACGCAGGGTCGTTCAGCGGCAACGGCTCGCCGGGCCCGAGCATGCGAAAAGCGGCATCGCTCAGTCCCATGAGTGCTTTAGCAATCTCTTCCGGCGTCAATGGTCGGGCGGTCTCCGGCAGCCGCTCGTGCTCATCGGGATAAAACGGAATGTTATATACCACCCGGCTGATAATGCTTTTCAGTATCTCTTGAATGGAGGCGTCTTCTCCGGAGCGCACCCGATTGCGGTGGCAGAGCGCAACAAACGCCGCCCGGGCAAGGGTTTTTCTGCATAGCGCGCCGCGCAGCAGCCGGTATGCCTGGGCAATCTCCCTGGTGGCGAGGGTGCCGCGGACACCGGCAGGCCGGCCAATGAGGGGATGCCGCCGCGTTGCCTCTGCTATGGCGCTGGACAGTTCGTCTACCTCGGCGAGGCTAATGTCCTCCTGCATGCGTTTTTCAAGCAGTGCATCCAAATGCGCCCCCAGTTTAGCGGCAAAGTCTCCCACCGGCTCTTTTCTGCCCACACGGTCGCATGCAGCACCCCGCGCCATCCGCAGCACACCGTCGGGCAATGGTTCGGGAGATTTGTAGAGTTCACCGTAGAGCACTTTGCGGTCCAAAAACGTTTTTGCCAGCGAGGGAAAATCCAGGGCGTGCGGCAGCGCATACAGCACCAGCACGGCAGTGTATCGGCTTTTCAGCCGACCGTTCTGGCGGCAGAGGTCAAGCAACCTGCTGGCCACATAACAGGACTCATTGATGGCATTTTCCCGCTCAAGAAACAGATCCGGTCCACTGTTAAAGGCGGCGCCCATCAAGGCTGCGGCTTTTTTCTGCAGGTCCTGTCCCCTGCGCAAGGCGGCTGCCTCTTGAGCAAAGTGGCAGTTTGCTGTTTCCAGCAGATCACTATATATTTTTTGATAGTGCGAGGGGACCAGGCGGCTCCGCGATAACAGGGGGACGATCGGTATGTTGCTGCGAAAGCACAGGGCTGCAGCTTCCGGAAGGAAATCTCCCGTCTGCAAAAAAATTTCTTCATGACAGATATCGCCTTCGCAGAGGCCAACGCGGGCCGGGATGTCAAGGGCATACAACAGGGATCCGGCGTAGTGAAGCGCTGCGCCCACTGTTGCCGGCGACACATCAACCGCCACTATGCAGGGTTTGTGTTTTTTTATGAGCGATGCAAGATAGGATTTAACATTTATGCCGCGGGACGGGTAGGGAATCAGCACCACCTGATTCAGGGTTGGGGTTTTTGCTGCCGGTTCAGCAGCGTATCCCTGCATCCATTGGGATACCAAGGATGCAAGCTCCGGCGCTAATCTGCGCAGCAAAAACAGCGGACTGGTTGCTGTTTCGTCAGGGCGTGGCATATTGCACGCGCTCAGAAGCTCCCGCTCAATATCGTGCAGCTTTACCCCCCGCTGCAGGGCTAAGCGCAACTCTTCTCGGGTTATATCACACTGGGGAAACATCGTGTTTTTATATATTAATTACTTCTTTTTTGCCTGCTCAATAACTTTTTCAATCAGCAGATCCTGTTTATCATAGTAGCGGCTCTCCGCGCTCACCACCAGCCTGCCCTGAAGGACGCGCCGCGCCGCTTTCTCTATATGTTCCGCCTTGACCTGCTTAGCATTGTGCAGCCGGGCAAGGGATTGCGCCTGCTCATAGATGGAAAGCGTGGTGCGCACGCTGGGGAGCCGTTCAATCTCTTCAGGCATCGCCCGCGCAGCATTGGCAATGGCCACCGAGCGGTAGAGCATATCATCAGGCACCACGACACTATCAATTTTCTTTCCGTAGCGTCTGATGATGGTTACCTCGTCCTCAAAACTGGGATAGCCGATTCGTATCTCTTCAAACCGGTCCGAAAGGGTCTCGCTCACCCGTTCCACGCCGGCAAACTCTTCGGGATTTTCGGTCGCCACCACCAGCGTATCAACCTGGGAGGTTAGATCAAATCCGGCGATGGTGGTAATTCCTTCCTCCAGAACCTGAACCAGGGTGTTTTGTGTCCTCTGGGGAACGCGGTTAAGCTCATCAATAAAAAGAATTTTACGGTGCGCCTTCTGAATTTTTCCCGGGGTAAAGGCGCGCGGGTCCTGAATTCCCAGGCGCATTGCCATGACTGGATCCAGGTCGCCCATCAAATCTTCCGGCATCATTTCGGGCGAACCCTGGATGCGCACAAATCTCTTGCTGCCGGGAACCTGGACCTTTTTATGGGATTTCTTGCCGCGGCAATCCGGGCATATGGGCTCTGCGGGATAACAGTTATACCGACAGTCGGCAACCGTATCCATGGGCGGCAGCAACGATGAAATTATCCGTGCCAGGGTGGTCTTGCCGGTTCCCGGAGGTCCTTCCAGCAGGAGATGGCGGCCTGCTACCAGCACCGCAAGAATGGCCTCCCGGGTCTGGTCGTCACAGTAAAAACCTTCAAGCGGGTCGGTTTTTTTTGCCAAACGGTCTAAAATTGCCAGCCGTAATTCTTCGCGCAGTGATTTAGCCATAATTCATAAACTCCTTTTACACAGCTTTCAGCCTTGAGTTATCAGCTATCAGAGACCGAGGGATACCGAAAGCTGTCCGCTGATGGCTGACGGATTGAGTTAGAAACAGCCCAACTGGCAGTTTTGTACCTTGAGGCCGACAACATCAAGAAAAGCCTTCATTTTATTCATCTGAACCTTATGCTCCTCGGCAAATTTCTGGGCCTGATAGCAGGAGATTTTCCCCTCCTTGGCTAAATCTTTTATTTTGGCTTCAAGCTCCGGGGTCATCCAGTCCTCTCGTTTTGGATTTACAAACATGTCTGCTCTGCTCACAATGCTGTCCTCCTTATGTTGTTGGTTATTACATGTTATAAGTAACTTATATCCTATACCACTTACGCGCGGGATTGACTTGTGTCAACTTTTCGAAAAAAACTATTTTTTATGGTATAACACAAAGCTTCAATTAGTTCCACCATGAAGCAGGCAGTATTTCCTTTGGCGCGTCTTTTAAAGCCAGGATGTTACCCAACATATTTCATTGGTGGCGACGAAAATCCCCAGTCAGTCGTGTGTTGATGTTCCACAATATCCCCCTTGCGTTTTGGTGTTATCATGCGCTTTAGCTTAATTTCTGGATACCTGGTGGAAAAAGTCTTGCCTGAGATGCGGATTGAAACACATCAGCCGGCAGTTGTGTTAATAAGAATTTCCGAAAGGTTCTCCCGTTCAATACGATAGGCGCGAACTTCTGGATGGTTGCGGTCTTTGAGCGAGATTATCAGATACACTGCTTCGGGGTGGAATGCGAGCTTCAGATCCATCCCTGACGGAAAGGCAGGGCCATCAGGATGAGAATGATAGATACCTAAAAAACTCTCGCCGCTCTTGCCCAATTCCGTAAAAATCTCAATCTGTTCCTCAGGGCTCATGAAATAAGAATCCGGCGAGGGATGAATGCTGGTTATGGGGATTGCTCGTTCAAATACGCCGTACCGTCCAATAAGCACCCCGCAGCACTCGTTGGGAAGCTCATTGCGGGCGTGTTCTATCATCGCCTCAATAAGATGGGCAGCCAGCGTGAGCGTCTCGTTTTTCATTATGGTATCAGCAAAATAATTGACATCTTTATTGTTGTGTGTTACCAGTGAACTGTTTTGCCGGAAGAGAATTTAAATGTTAAACAGGTGCAATGGATGCTGTTCCCGCTGGATTATGCTTCCATACCATACATTCTAAGTAAATTCTTTCCGTATTTCAATCCCCAATATGCGCCACCGGTATTTATACTGCTAACACGTTCAACGTAAAGGAAACACCGATATGAAGGCTTTTATTTTTAAACCCGAGAACTGCGACCTGTGCCGGAAGTGCGAGGAAGCCTGCGTGGCGGTCTGCGGGCCGGCCAATAAACAATCAGCCGAATATGTTCCCCACATTCGCGTCTTTCAGAGTCCCGAAGGCCCCTATATCAGGCTGTGCCGTCACTGCGAGGAGCCGCCGTGCGTGGACGCCTGTATCGGCGAATCGCTGCAGGTTGGTCCCAACGGTCTGGTCATTCAGGATGAAGAGCGCTGTATCGGCTGCTTTATGTGCAATATGGTGTGTCCCCATGGCGCCATGAAAACCGTTATGAGCCAGGAAAAGGCTTTCAAATGCACGCTGATGTGCGGCACCAAAACCACCCCCACCTGCGTGCTTGCCTGTGATCGCGGCGCCCTGTTTTTTGAAGAGGTTTCACAGCATAATAAAAAAATCCGCCGTGCAAAACTGAAGGAGATACCCCGCAAATGAAAGCATATGGCAGACAGCATCTGATTATCGGCAATTGTATTGCAGCCGTTTCCGCTGCGGAGGTGCTGCGCAGACAGAACCAGGACGACCGCATAACTATTATGGGCGATGAAGAGGTTCCCTCATATTCCCGCTGCCTCATCACCTATTATTTAGGGGATATGGTAACCCGCACGCATCTGCTCTCGCACGATGAAAAGTGGTATCGGGACCGCAGCATAGAGCTGCACCTGTCTACCAAAGCCCTCTCAGTGGATCCCAAAAATCATACGGTCATTGCCGAGCAAAACGGCAAAAAGAAAAAATTTTCTTATGATAAACTCCTGGTAGCGACCGGTTCCAGCCCGATCTTCTTGAAGAGTTTTCCCTATGACCCCGATGGTGTCATCGGGATGCGTAATTACCGCGATGCGGCAACCCTCAAGCGGTGGGCGCAAAAAGGCAAAAAGGCTATTATCATAGGCGCCGGTTTTGTCGGCTTAAAAACTGCCTACGGCCTTGCCAAGCAGGGCGTAAAGGCCAAGGTTGTTGAGCTGCTGCCAACCGTGCTGGGGCGCATGACCGACATTGAGGCAAGCCGCAGGATTATTGAGCGTCTGACCAGCCATGAATTGATTGAGATTGAGCTGAACAATTCGGTGGTGGCAACCAGAAAGCAGCGCCAAAAATACGTTGTCACCTATCAAGACGGGCGTGAAGAGGATGCGGATTTTGTTGTGGCATCAGTGGGCGTGAAGCCCTGCACAGATTTTCTAGACGGGACGGGCGCTGAAATCAAGTGGACCATAAAGGTTAACGAGCGCCAGGAAACAACGGTGCCTGATATTTATGCAGCAGGCGACGTCTGCGTATCGCCGCATATTCTGTCAAAAGAGTGGATTTATAATGCAATCTGGCCGGTCGCTGCCGCACAGGGCCGCGTTGCCGCCTATAATATGTCCGGAGATTCCTCTATAACGTATGCGGGCAATCTGCCCATGAACAGTGTTGATTTTTTTGAGCTCTGGATAACGGCAATAGGAAATGTGCAGGCTGACCAGGCTGAAAACGGCGGCATTGAAACAATCAAATTTCAGAGTCCGCGCATTTACCAGAAGGTGCTGCTGAAACAGGGCGTCCCCATCGCCTTCATGGCGGTCGGCAATGTTGATGGGGCTGGTCTGGTGCGCGGCGCCATTGTTGCGGGCATGCCGTGGAAAGATTTTATCAAGAAACCGCAGGCAAAGGTGCTGCCAATTGTGAAAGAAGTCATTTAAACAGGGATCAAGGCCGTGCCTTCGATTATTTTAAAAGAATTTTTGCGCGGCGGCATGAATCCGTGACGCCACGAACCTTTGAGGTGTTATGGCACAAAAAACTCTGAGCTCTGCTCAAAAAAACATACCCGCTGCCAGCGTAAACGGGGTGGTAATCAGCCAATATCAGGTGGAAGCCGGCGTGGCGCAGCTTCTCAAACCCTATGCGGATGTTAAGGGGAAAGTCCGTCTGCCCCAGGAACAGCAGTATGCCGCCCGCCAGGCGGTCCTTGACAATCTGATCATGCGGGAGCTTTTGTATCAGGAAGCACGCGCACGCGGCATCACCGCAACGGAAGAAGAGATCAACACCGCCATGCAACAGGCCGTTGCAGAATACGGCTCCGAGCGGGAATTTAAAGCCATGCTGGTGATGACCGGTTCGAGTCCTGACGAATACCGGCAGCAGCTCATAAAAGATTTGACGGTGAACAAAATGGCGGCTGCAGTGGTGGAAGGCAAGCGCAAACCGGTCAGTACAGAGGAGGCGCGGAAATATTATGATGAACACCACGCCGAGATGCAAGGCCCCGAGGCGCGCTGGCTGGTGCACATCATGGTGCCGCTTGAACCCTATGCCCCGCCGGAGGACGTTAAAAAGGCCCGGGCGCGTCTGGAACAAATCCGCTGTTTATCCCCTACCGAATTTGAGAAGCGTGCTGCAACCGAGGGTGAGGACTTGGGGTATGTCATGCGCGGCCAGCTTCATCCCATTCTTGATTCAGTGGTCTTTTCAACGCCAGCCGGACAAATCACGCGGATAGTTAAAACCGAAGAGGGACTGCATCTCATCCTTGTCAAAGAGATACTTGAGGCAGGGAAAATTCGGCCTTTTAACGCGGCGGTGGAAAAAGAGCTGCGTGAAAAGCTCTATGAAAAGCGTTCGGTGGAAATACTCGGCAAATTCACTGACGGGCTACGGAAAAAGGCTACCATAGAAATATTAGATCAGTTTGTCACTTCCCGCTTGAACATGGAGAAGGGCGCACCACACTAACAAAATTAAATTTCCTACCGTTTTCACCCGCCCCCTTGTGCCTCCGCGGCTCCTTTTCCCTGTCGGAGTTTGGTGCAGTTCATCACGAAGCATTTCATCGTGCCCATAAACAGATTCCCGGCGGATATCTTCCGCTGGCACATCCCCTTAATTTGTTTTACAATTAAAATACCGGATAAAATTCAGCTGCTCGCTTTGGCGACAAACCAAAGCGACTTGTCCGGTAGAAAATCTTTTCGCATGTGGCGTTTCACAACAAACCTCTGTGAGAGGACGGGCAATGACATTAAAAAAGACTTCGCCATCGGGCGAGCAGAAGCATTTAAAAAAGCCTCCTGACCGGCGCTCTAATCGTCTTATTCATGAAAAAAGCCCCTATCTCCTCCAGCATGCAGAAAATCCGGTGGACTGGTATCCGTGGGGAGAGGAAGCCTTTGCCAGGGCGCACCGTGAAGACAAGCCAATCTTTCTTTCCATTGGCTACTCAACCTGCCACTGGTGCCATGTGATGGCGCACGAGTCATTTGAAGATCCCGCTGTGGCCCAATTGCTCAACGAATCCTTTGTCTGTGTAAAAGTTGACCGGGAAGAGCGTCCGGACCTTGATCATATGTATATGCGCGTCTGTCAGATGCTCACGGGAAGCGGCGGGTGGCCGCTCACCATTTTTATGACTCCGGACAAAAAGCCGTTTTACGCCGCCACATACATCGCCAAAGAAAGCCGTTTTGGTCGGGTCGGCATGCTTGACCTCCTCCCCAGAATTAGAGAAATCTGGGATCGTCGAAGGCGCGATGTGGTGAACTCTGCTGACAAAATTGTGGCTGCTCTTCAGCAGACAGAACATGCTGCTCCGGGCGCCGGCCTTGACAAAAAAATCCTGCAGCAGGCGTTTGAGGAACTGTCCCAGCGTTTTGATGAAAGCCGCGGCGGTTTTTCCGTGGCGCCGAAATTTCCCACGCCGCACAACCTCACCTTTCTGCTGCGGTATTGGTTTCGCTCGAACGATAAACGGGCGCTGCATATGGCGGAAAAAACCCTGCAGGAAATGCGCTGCGGCGGCATTTATGATCATGTCGGCTTTGGCTTCCACCGCTATGCGACTGACCCGGAATGGCGGGTTCCTCATTTTGAAAAGATGCTCTATGACCAGGCACTCATTGCCCTGGCCTACAGCGACGCGTTTCAGGCAACCGGCAAGCGGCTCTACGGGCAGACTATCCATGAAATTATCGCCTATGTTTTGCGCGCGCTGACTGATCCTGAAGGCGGTTTTTACGCAGGCGAGGACGCGGACAGTGAGGGACGGGAGGGGAAGTTCTACGTCTGGACCGAAGATGAAATAAAAAACGCCCTGCGGAAGGATGAAGCCGAGTTAATTCTCACCATGTTTAATATTACCCGGGCCGGCAATTTTCGCGACGAGTCAACACAGCAGCCGACCGGCACAAACATTTTTTACCTGAACGGAACGTTCTGTGATTATGCGCGGGCTGCCGGTCTGTCAGAACATGAGCTGCAAGTGCGGTTTGAAACGATCAGACAAAAACTGTTCTCCCTGCGTGAGCAGCGCATTCATCCCCACCGTGACAACAAAATCCTTGTTGACTGGAACGGCCTCATGATCGCAGCGCTGGCGCGCGCAGCGCAAGTTTTTGCCCTGTCCCACTATGCGGCAGCGGCCCAGCGGGCGCTGTCCTTTATCCTTGCTCATCTGCGCACGCCTGACGGACGATTGCTGCACCGCTACTGCGCTGGGGAGGCGGCGGGCAGCGGCATGGTTGACGACTATGCCTTCTTAATCTGGGGGCTTATTGAACTCTACGAAGCAACATTTGAGGCTGACTGCCTGCAGACCGCCCTTGAGCTGCAGCAGATTATGATTGACCATTTCTGGGATGAGCAGGCTGGCGGTTTTTACTTTACCGCCGATAATGCTGAACAGCTTTTGCTGCGGCACAAAGAGATCTATGACGGCGCCGTTCCCTCGGGAAATGCGGTGGCAATGCTGAATCTTTTGCGCCTGGCGCGCATCGCCGGCAGACCGGATTTTGAGCACCAGGCGTCTGCCCTGGCGCAGGCATTTTCCGGCAGCGTTCAGAGCCTGCCATCGGCCTACACCCAGCTCATGAACGCTGTTGATTATGCAGTTAACCCCTCGTATGAAGTGGTGATTACGGGACGCAGGTCGGCGGCTGATACCGAGCATATGCTTGCTGCGGTGTGGAAAACATTTCGGCCTCATACGGTTCTGGTATTTCGCCCCGCAGACCAGCGGGCGCCTGCGATTACCGCCCTTGCTCCCTATACAAAAAACTTTACTGAATGCAACGGACGGGCTACCGCATATGTATGCCGGAACTACACGTGCAGCCTGCCCACGACAGACGTCAATGAAATGCTTGAACTTCTTAAAGCCGATATCTGACCAGAGCGTTTAACAATGGGAACATGTCCCGCGCGGTGCCTGCAGATATGGTGGGTAGATGCTGCCGCGCCTGTCACTGCGGCAGGGTATGGGCACGCCATCCTGTGCTGCACTTATTCCACTGTAATAGATTGCGTGTTCCGGCGGGGTGCGGTTTTCATAAACGCAAGCGCCTCAGAAAATGACGGCAGGCATGATCTGCCACCGAGACCCCGGCACTTCAGTGCCGCAACCGCATGTGAAAAATCAAGGCACTGTTCCACATCCCAGTTCTCAAACAGTGCTCTGATAAAGGCGGCGTGAAACACATCGCCCGCACCAGTGCTGTCTCGGCAGGAAATCTCAAACGCCGGTGAATAATAGAAGTCACCCTGATACAGCATCAGAGCTCCTCTGGCGCCCCAGGTTACCGCTACGACTGACGGCCCGTATTCGGCAATAGCCTGCAGTGCTTTTTTACCGTCGGCTAAGCCGGTAAATTTTTCCGGAAAATGCTGCTCGCCGATTACCATATCAACCAGCGAAATAAGCTCCTTCGTTTCCGCCGCAACCGTTTCCGCATCCATTACGACCACCATGCCTGCAGCTTTCGCATAG
>Ga0101944_10004690_pt1 | contig 16510 bp, 11 predicted proteins | sample DewCreD2012metaG_FD_75245 | JGI IMG/M metagenome (GOLD analysis project Ga0101944, IMG submission 75245) | Hot spring sediment bacterial and archeal communities from British Columbia, Canada, to study Microbial Dark Matter (Phase II) - Dewar... ...
AAGTATTGTTGTAGAAAGCGATCATGATACTGTTTATGTAAGTCTTACCATTCAAATGAATGCCATTGTTCTTCCGGCAGAAGCTACGGATAAATCTGTCGTCTGGACTGTCAGCAATACCGCAGTTGCCCAGATTGATCCATATACTGGTCTATTAACAGGTGTTGCTCCTGGGGATGTTGATGTTATCGCAACAGCAAAAGACGGCTCGGGAATTACCGGAATGAAAAAAATCAAAGTACTCAATTATGTTCCGGTATCGTCAATTGCAGTAACTGGCCTGAATAACGATAGTATCGTAAGTGCAGGGAACACTCTTCAGATGGTAGCCATTATTAAACCTGATAATGCTTCCATCAAATCAGTGACATGGAAGGTGAGCAATTCACTGGTAGCTACAATCAGTTCTTCCGGCTTATTGCTCGGTCGAAACCCCGGTAAAGTGTTAGTTACAGCTACTGCTGATGATGGAACGGGCATCTCTGGTTCTACAATTATTGAAGTAGTGTTCAAACTGGTTCAGTCCATCACGGTTTCCGCTCAAACCGGCATAACTTCAATTAAAGAAAAAGACAGTGTGCAGATGATGGTTCAAATTCTTCCGGAAGATGCTTCGTACAAGGAAGTTGAGTGGTCTGTTTCCGATACGGGGATAGCTTATATCTCAACCACAGGAATGCTGGTTGCAAAAAAGGCAGGGACGGTAACTGTAATTGCCAAAGCAAAAGATGGCTCGGGAATTTCCGGATCGATAGTGATAACAGTCATCAAAAAAACCGGTATCATGGAGAACAGCCCGGCTGTAATTTCAATTTATCCTAATCCTGCTACTGATTATATAAATATAAGTGGAGCAGAAGGCAAAACAGTTAAAATCGTTGATGAATATGGAAGGGTTATTTTAGAGAGGGAAATTCTTACAGAAAACGAACTGGTTAATCTTAACGGGTTGTCTTCCGGGGTATTTTTCATACAAATTAATGGAGATGTACGGCAATCAGTTTTAATAATTAAACAATAATGGCGATCACCGGATTTTTGTGTATGGGAAAAATACTGGAATTGATAAATCAGATTTTTTTGCAGTAAGACATTACTGGCTTTGCCGGACATAAACATGATGTTGTACTCCCCCTTTTCCGGATCTTGCCTGTCGGGAACGGATACAGGGGGAGTATAATATTTTAAAGGCGTAATGGACAAACAGGCTATGTTTTGTTGAGGTTGGTTTTGAAAAAAGTGCATAAAAAAAGAATCTCCCTTTTGCAGAGAGATTCTTTCTTTTTTGAAATGTATCTTTTATCCCAGATAGGCTTTCAGCAATTTTTTGCGAGATTCTTTCTGTAACCGGCGTAAGGCGTTTTCTTTGATCTGGCGCGTCCGTTCGCGCGACAGGCCTATTTCTGCACCTATTTCTTCCAGTGTCATCTCTTTTGTGCCCAATCCATAAAAACGCTCAATGACGCATCTTTCTTTTTCCGACAACGTGGACAAGGTACGTTGAATTTCCTTGCGGAGAGATTCTTTTATCAGGTTGCTGTCGGCGGCAGGACTTTCTTTATTTTCCATTACATCAATCAATGTGCCTTCTTCTCCATCCACCAGCGGAGCATCCACAGACACAGGTCGTCCTGAAACTTCGAGAGCTGCTGCTATTTTATCGTCGGGCAATTCCACAATCTTGGAAATTTCTTCTATTTGCGGCGGACGCTGATATTCCTGTTCAAGCTGACTGAAGGCTTTATGAATTTTGTTTAAGGTGCCGATTTTGTTCAATGGCAACCGTACAATACGCGATTGTTCGGCAATTGCCTGAAGAATGGACTGCCTGATCCACCATACAGCGTAGGAGATGAATTTAAATCCTTTTGTTTCGTCAAACTTCTGGGCTGCTTTAATCAGACCAAGATTTCCTTCATTAATCAGATCCGGGAGACTCAATCCCTGATTCTGATATTGCTTGGCCACCGATACCACAAAACGCAGATTGGCTTTTACCAACCGCTCCAGCGCCTTCTGATCTCCCTGACGAATCCGCTGAGCCAGCTGAACTTCTTCTTCAATGGAGATCATCTCCTCTTTCGCCACTTCATTCAAATACTTCTCCAGCGATTCACTGTCACGATTAGTGATCGATTTTGTAATCTTTAATTGTCTCATATTTTATTACCCCAGCTTTTAATTAAAACGCTATTTCAAACGTACTAATTTACAAAAAAATACAGTACCCCGGATAATTTTGTTTCAATTTTTTTGATTTTTAACATTTATTAAAGAAACATTTTTATTTTATATATCTTTGTAACTTACTTATAGTCAATTATTTAATTTTAATTTTGTGTCTTTTCCAACCAGCATTTTTAATCCTCCCTTGATTATTTTTATATATATATCCTTATTTTCATTTACCGGCTCCCCGTCGAAGTGAAACACTCCGTCTTCAGGCTGTTGCAGAACAGCTTCTTTGCAACGGTACACTGTCATGTACCGGCTTTTGTGAAGGGTTTTGTTGAACAATCTGAGGGCATTGACCGGAAATGCCCATAAGGGCACTGCCGACAGGATGCATACTTCCATTTCTCCATCCTGAATGTTGGCAAGGGGGTTAATGTAAGCGTTATTGCCCCATTGATTGGCGTTGGCAAAAGTAATAAGGAAGGCTTTTTTTTGCAATACCTGATTTCCATCAAGGCGGAGGGTGTAAAGCCGCTCCCTGTAGTGCCGGTATTCATGCAGAGTGAGCCTGGCATAAGAAAAAAAACCACGTTTGGAAGCAGTGGCAAACTTATGCCCGATGTGGGCGTCAAAGCCGGTTCCGCACACACAGAAAAAAATAAAATCATTGGCACGTCCGTAATCCACAGGGACAATAACTCCTTCATTGAGCAGTTGAATGGCTTTTCTGGTGTCCATCGGGATGTTCAGGTGCCTTGCCAGTCCGTTGCCTGAACCAAAAGGAAGAATACCAAGGGCTACAGGAGTATCTACCAGGGCACGTCCTATTTCATTCACTGTTCCGTCTCCCCCCACCGAAACCACTACCGTGTAGTTTTCTTTCACAAAACGGTGCGTTAATTCAGTGGCATGGCCGGGCCGTTCGGTAAAGACAATGACGGGCTCGTATAGGTTTTTGTCCAGCAGGCTTTCAATAAGGCCGGGAACATGATCTTTTTTTTGTGTTCCTGAAACAGGATTGATGATGAAAGCAATTTTCTTTTTGGGCTCCATAATAAAATTATAGTGTGTTGGGGGAAATTATCTTACTTTGTTTTTCTTCCTGTACAAGTCAATATAGAAATATAAGTTGATTTTCAGTGCCGCAAAAGTAAATAATTTAAACAAATAACAAGGGGATATTATTTTTGTTTATTTTTATCAAAAAAATCATTGACAGCAATATGCTGAAAAAAATTCTTTTTTCCGGCCTTTTCCTGATGAGTTCATTCTCCATGATCGCTCAGCCGGTTAACATCAACGGAGCAATGAACAGTATTTTTGCTTCGCCGGTGATTGAAGAGGGGAAGCGGAACATCATTCTGCAAAACCGTTGTGGCAACCGTCTTACCTTGCTTGTTTTTGACGACAAAACCTCCCTTGAGTTCATTTATAAGCCAAATGCTTTCCGGCGGAAAGAATATCGTGCCCGTAACTTTTCCAACCGCGACAATTTTACCCTTCTTTTCCCGGAAGCGTCGCTGCCCATGATCAGCAACGGCAATATCGCTTCGTATGAATACGATCCTTTTGTAACCCGGCTAAAAATACAAAATCAGCATGGGGCAAGAAATGAGATTACTGTGGTGAATGTGGCCGATGAAAACATGTTTGCCCTTTCTGCTTCTGCCCCCACGGTGCTTACTTTTAAACCTCACCGCCAGTTTGCTGTCACCTCCTCTCTCCTGTACGAAAAATTTGTTGACCGGGGCGAAGAAATTGTCTCCTTTGTGGCATTCCGCAACATGGAACAAAACCGTTTCCGTGTACTCAAAGATGGCACCTATGTTCTTCAGCTTTTTGAAAACGATGTGATCTTTATCGGAGGAGAAGAAAATGAATACCAGATGCACAGGGCTATCCATCGCTTTGATGAGAAATCCCCCGAAGAAATTATTGCCGAAAATGAAAGACGGCTGGCTCCTCAGATGAACCAGGGGAGGATTTATTACCGGAATCCCGATTTTCAACGTGTGCTCGATATTAACCATCGTGTTGTATATTCCGGGATTGACGAAGGAGGGGCCTGTTTTGGTGCCCTTAACCGGATTTATTACCTGATATGGGTACGCGATGGCTCAATGACAGCTTCTTTAATGGCAAGAGCCGGAAATCCGGGGTTGATTAAATGCTGGGCTCCTTTCTTGCTGAACAATCCGAATGTTGTTCGCCGGCAGGACGGTACAACAGCAAAAGAATTTTTACAGATTGCGGGCACCCGCTGGACACGGAACGAAGACGACGGTATTTATTATGCCGTCATGTCGCTTTACACCTATTTTAAAACTACAGGGCAGGACGACCTTTTCTCCGGAGATCCTCTGCCGGTCCTTATTGAAGCAGTGCAGAATTATTTATCGAAGAACTGGGACAGTAACAGAAAAATGGTTATCAGCAGCACCATCGGCGAAACGCCTTTGCGCGATGATCCTTATTTCGGCTACGATGTGGTGAACGGCAATTATGAGCACAACGATTATCACCTCAGCCAGGGTAAGGAACTTCGCAGGTCGGCCACCCTGTACCTGCAGGTAAATACATACAACATCATGATGATGATGACCGAACTGCTGTCATGCCGCAGCGACCTGGATAAAGGACTTTCAGCACAGTACCTCCGGATAGCCCGTGAACTGCAGGAAACTCTCCGGAAGGTCTATTACGATAAAGCCAACGATTGCCTTTATTCTGCCATTGAATTTTATGCCGATGGCACAGAGGGCACATTGAATTTCAAAACTGACAACAACCCATGGGAAGGATCATGGGCATGTTCGGTAGGTCCTTTTTTCCCCGTGCCCGATTTGCAACTTAAAACAGCAAGGGTGATTTATTCCACCTGGCCTAAAATAACCAAACAGGGATATGGCTATTGTCCATGGAATACCCTGGGCGGTATGTTGTATGAATATGGCCTTGGAAGTTCACGGTACGAAGAGATGCTTTCGCTTGAGATCAAAGAAGCCAACATGCTTACCCGGAAATATCCCATGCCAGGCGCCCTTACAGAATACAGTACCAATCCCGAAGGATGGAGAGGTCTTCCTTTTTCGGCGGGAAGTTTATTTTTCAGCATGAGCGGTCACATCATTCAAAGCCTGCCTTCAGGCATTGCTGTGCGTGCAAGCGAAAAAGTGGACAGCATTAAAAATTTCCGCTATAAACTTTCGTCCCTCAGTGCTTTTGCCCGGGGCAACGGAGATGAGGTGGAGACTTTCCGCCTGAACGGAGAGAAAATTCCTTATTCCCTTCAGTTGCCCGAGAGCAAACTCCTTCCGGGCCCCAATGTGATTGAAATTGAACGGACACGTTCCTTCCCGGGTTTCCGCCTGTATTCTTCCTCGGCTACTCTTCATGAGATAAGCCTGGCAAAAGACACAGTGATATATTCTTTCAGCAGCGCCGTGCCGGTTCAGTTGTATGTGCAAAATATTGAAAAGGCAGGTTCTGTGAGGATAGAAGAAACACCGGGCCGCATCATTCCTTTTGAGCCTGTCTGTATGCCGGGTACAGGCATCACGCTGATAGAAACCAATGCCGGAGGAAAAATAAAAATGAAAGTGGTATTGCCATGAAAAGCAGAAGACGTTTTTTCCTGATCAGGTACAGTTTCCTTTTTATCTTTTGTTATGTAAATAATATCTGCGCCCAGCTGCAGGAACTTAATGTTCCTTCTGTTGAATATCCATGCAGGCGATGGGAAGCTTCGTGGATTACCTGCCCCGGTATTTCCACCGTGGATTATCATGTGCTCTTTTTCCGGAAAACATTTGATTTGAACGAAAAACCGGACAGGTTCATCATTCATGTCTCGGCCGACAATCATTATTTTTTGTATGTGAACGGAAAACTCGTTACCACCGGCCCTGCCCGTTCCGATATACGCCACTGGAGATATGAAACCATTGACATTGCTCCTTTGCTGAATAAAGGGAAAAATGTGCTTGCTGCTCAGGTAAACAACTGGTCGGTGTACAAAGGCTGGTCGCAGTTTACAAGGCATACAGCCTTTCTGTTGCAGGGTTATTCGCCGGAAGAAAAAATGGTTAATACGGATGGTTCATGGAAAGTGATCGCCGTGCCTGCCTATCGTCCGAAGCCTGTTCGATGGGGTGATCTGCCGGGGTATTACGGCAGCTATGCCTGTGACACGATTGACGGAAAGGCTTATCCGTGGGGCTGGCAACAACCTGGCTTTGACGATTCGCACTGGTTTGCTGCCCGCCGTTTTGATAACGCCTATAATCACGAAGAAGCCAACGGCTATTGGTTGCTTACTCCGCGCACAGTGCCTTTGCAGGAAATGATCCCTGCCCGTGTAGCAGAGGTGGTGCAGGCCGATCCGGCTTTTTTACCTCCCGGCAATCCTTTTAACGGCAAAGATTCGCTGGTAATTCCTCCACGGAAAAAACTTGTTTTTCTGCTGGATAACAAAACCATGACCATCGGATATCCCGTTCTGGAACTCTCCGGCGGGGAAAAAGCCACTGTTGCCATCACCTATGCAGAAGCTCTTTATTATGAGTCAAAAGTAAAAGGCAACCGGAACGACATCAAAAACAAAAAAATATATGGGCTGACAGACGTGATTCTGTGCAGCGGCTGCCGTCATTGCAGTTACATGCCTTTATGGTTGAGACCTTTCCGTTATGTTCAGCTGGTGGTAGAAACCCGTGAAGAACCGCTGGTGCTTCACCATTTTTATTACTGGTACACTTCTTCGCCTGTGCAGTTGAAAGCTTATTTTTCCTGCGGTGACAAGTCCCTCGAACCTGTGTGGGACATGTGTTGGCGGACAGTGAAGGTTTGTGCCCAGGACATCCTCATGAGCGATGCTTCGTGGGAACAACTGCAATACATTGGCGACAGCCGGATTCACGCCCTCACACTTCTTTATCTTTCGGGCGACGACCGCCTGATGAGAAATGCCATTGAGCAGTTTGATTATTCACGTACCTGCGAAGGCATGCTTGCCTCCAATTATCCCAACGACGGTCTTTCAATCATTCCGGCGTATTCGCTGGTGTGGATCGACATGATTTATGATTACATGATGAACCGCGGAGACAGGGATTTTATCCGGAAATTCAGAATGGGAATCCTGCAGGTGCTTGGCTGGTATGAAAATTATCTTGACTCCACAGGATTGTTGAAAGCCCTTCCTTATTTCAACTTTACCGATTGGGCCAACGACAACGAAGCCAGTGGGGTTTTCCCTTCGGTCAAAGCCGGACAATCGGCTCTTGCCACCCTTCAATATGTGTATTCCCTTCTTCATGCAGTAAAAATTTTCGAATTTCTGAACGACACGGCTCATGCCGTATATTACAAAAATCTTGCTGAGGACATAAAAATCAATGTGTTTAACCGTTGCTGGGACAATGAACGGGGATTGATGGCCGAAAATCCGCTTAAAAACGAATTTTCGCAGCATACCAATATTTTGGCGGTTCTCACCAATACCATTGCCCAGCATGAGTATGCCCGGGTGATGGAAAAAGTAATGAATGGGATTGGCATGACCAAAACGTCCATTTATTATGATTTTTATCTTTTTGAAGCGCTCTGCAAAGCAGGTTTGCCGGAATTTTTTTTCAAAAAGATGGAAATATGGAAATCCATGGTACAGCAGGGGTTAACTACTACTCCTGAGACTTATGCAAGGCCGCGTTCCGACTGCCACCCATGGACATCACATCCTGCTTATGAGATGATTTCCTTCATTGCCGGTATCAGGCCTGCTGAACCGGGATTCAGGTCTGTTATTGTTGCCCCTCAGCCAGGCATGTATAATACCATTCAGGCTTCCTTGCCTTTGCCGGCCGGTGAAATTAAAGTAAATCTTCAACGAAAAGGGTCACATGGGCTTGGCGGCACCGTTGTACTTCCTTCAGGCATGCAGGGCACGCTGATATGGAATCAGCAGCAAATAGCATTGCATGGAGGAGAGCAAAAAATTTCCGTGAAGTAAAAATCGAGGAAAAGAAACAGGAAGATATTTTTCTGAATCAGTTTCTTTTTTTCTGAAAAAATTCTCTGAGGATATCTCCACATTCTTTTTCCAGCAGTCCGCCTTCAAGTGTGGTAGAAGGATGCAAAATTTTTTTTGACACAAGAGAAAATCCTCTTTTCGGATCGGGGGCTCCATATACGATACGGGCTATTTGTGTCCAGTAGGCTGCTCCTGCACACATTACACAGGGTTCAAGGGTCACATACAGGGTACATTCGGTAAGATATTTACCTCCCAGGTGGGCAGTGGCCGAGGTGAATGCCTGCATTTCGGCATGGGCAGTAACATCGGTTAATGTTTCGGTAAGGTTATGGGCACGGGCAATGATGCGGTTGTTGCAAACAATGATTGCCCCTACAGGCACTTCATCACGCGAGGCAGCTTTTTGAGCTTCCTTGAGAGCTTCTCTCATGAAATGTTCATCATTGGCGGTAAGCATGGTGAAAATTTTATGACAGTCCTTCTACTTTTCCGTCCGGCAATACCCGGATGCGTGCTGCCGCAGGTACTTTGGGCAGACCCGGCATGGTGGTGATGTTGCCGCAGATGGCCACCACAAATCCTGCTCCACCGGAAATGCGGAATTCATTTACTGTGATGCGGAAATGCTTTGGTCTCCCATATAGTTTCGGATTGTCCGAGAGAGACATTTGTGTTTTGGCCACACATACCGGCAACCGGTGAAAACCGCATTCTTCAAGGAGTTTCATGTCGCTGACGGCACTGTGGTCAAAATCTACCCCATCGGCGCCATACATTTTTCTGGCCAGTATTTCAATTTTTTCATGCAGAGGCAGATCCGGAGGATAAGCAAAGGAAGGAGCACGTCCTTTGTGTTTTTCAATGGCATTGATGACAGCAGCTGCCAGATCACGGGCACCTTCGCTTCCCTTTTTGTAGTGTTCGGCAACGACGGCTTCAATACCAGCCGACCGGCAAAAGCGGATCACCTCTTTCAGTTCTTCTTCTTTGTCATCGTCAAAACGGTTGATGGCCACCACGGGGTCAATGCCGAAATGGCGTATGTTTTCAATGTGTTTGGCAAGGTTTCCAAGACCTCCTTCATCGGCAAAACCTCCGTGAAAATGAATGGCACGGAGGGTGGCTACAATGACAACGGCAGATGGGAAAAGACCTGCTGTACGGCATTTGATATCGAAAAATTTTTCTGCTCCCAGGTCGGTAGCAAAGCCGGCTTCAGTTACCACGTAGTCGGCCAGTTTGAGAGCCATACGCGTGGCAATGGCTGTATTGGTGCCCTGGGCAATATTGGCAAAGGGTCCCCCGTGCACAAAGGCAGGGGTGCCTTCGAGGGTTTGAACCAGGTTGGGATGAATGGCATCGCGTAAAATAACCTGCATGGCCCCGACAGCCTGCATGCTGGCAGCATACACAGGTTGTCCTTTGTAGGTAAAGCCTATCACTGTTCTGGCCAGCCGTTCTCCAAGGTCCTGGTAATCTCTGGCCAGACAAAGCATGGCCATGACTTCCGAGGCCGGGGTAATGTTAAAACCATCCTGCCGTGGCACGCCATTGGCAACGCCGCCAAGACCGATAAAGATATTTCGCAGGGCACGGTCATTCAGGTCGATCACCCTGCGCCATACGATGCGGCGGGGATCAATTCCCAGTTCATTGCCGTGCTGGAGATGGTTGTCTATCATTGCCGACAGAAGGTTGTTGGCTTTTTCTACCGAATACATGTCGCCCGTAAAATGCAGGTTGATGTCTTCGGCAGGAGTTACCTGCGAACGACCTGCTCCGGTGCCTCCTCCTTTAATGCCAAAGTAAGGCCCCAGGGAAGGTTCCCTCAGACAGATGGCCGTTTTTTTTCCAAGTTTTCTTAATCCGTCGCCCAGTCCGATGGTGGTGGTGGTTTTGCCTTCTCCTTTTGGAGTAGGGGTCATGGCGGTAACCAGAATCAGTTTTCCATCGGGTTGCTGAAGCCGTTTTTCAAGTTCATTGATAGGAATCTTTGCGATGTAATGGCCATGAGGAAAAAGATCATCCCGGTCAATGCCCAATTCGGCAGCTACTTCAGTAATCCTTCTGCCGTGTCCGTTGCCTGACAGATTATTCAAATGCATACAAGGATAGTATTTCGGACAAATATAGTTATTTTTCCTGCCATGGATGAATCCATAAGATTTGTTTTATTTTTGTCTTTTGCCGGAAAATAGAAACATAAGTTTTTGCGTTATCCGGAAATGGCTTAAAAAAAAATTGCAGGCATATGAAAAAAAGAATAGCAATCTGTTTTTTATTTTTTTCCGTGAATGTTTTTCCCCAGGAGACAATTTCGCTGAACGGAAAATGGAAAATTCATCCTGCACCTCCTGATAAATTCTGGAAAAACGAAACAGATATTTCTTCATGGAAGGACATTGATGTTCCGGGGGAATGCCTGCTGCAGGGAATTCCCATCAGGCAGGACATTGAATTTGCCTGCAAAAGAAAAATCACCATTCCTTCATCTTTTGCCGGGAAACATATCCGTCTCCGCTTTGACGGCGTGTACAGTTATGCAAGGGTATGGGTGAATGGGAAGTTTGTCAGGGATCACACGGGAGGCTTTACCACCTGGTATTGCGACATTACCTCTTATGTGAAACCAGGCTCTGCTGCATGGATCACGGTGGAAATTACCGATAAAAGAGACGACATTTCCCGTCAGAGTGATTATGCTCATCATCTGATTGGAGGGATTTTGCGTGATGTGACTCTTGAGGCATGGCCTGAAAATTATCTTACTGCATTGTATGCCGAAACGGAGGTGGATGTAAAAAAAGAAACGGCCGTGATAAAGGTGAATGCAGCCATGCATTTCGGCAAAGGAAAGATGGCTGCTGTGGTACTTCGTCTGCATGATCCCTATGGCAAGGAAATACCTCTTTCTGTGCGTACCATTGAACTTAGCCGGTCAACCCCTGAAAATGCAATTGCTTTGTTTCTGAAAGAAGCTAAATACTGGTCGGCCGAAGATCCTCTTCTTTATACTCTCACGGCCGATGTCTGGTGTGACGATGAATACCTGTATACCCTTACGCGGAAAATAGGAATCCGGCAGGTAGAAATCCGGAAAAATGTTTTGATGATCAATGGCAAACCCGTAAAACTGAGAGGGGTGTGTCGTCATGATGCCCATCCTTTGTACGGAAGAAGTTTTTCCCCGGACATTGAAAAGCAGGATGTGATGCTGATGAAACAAGCCAACATCAATTTTGTCCGTACTTCTCATTATCCTCCCTCAGAACATTTTCTCGACCTTTGCGACCGCTATGGAATTTATGTGGAAGTGGAAAATGCCGTATGCTTTCTTCATAATCATCCCGACCAGTTGCCGTTGCATACCGACAGGCAGCCTTATGTGCAAAGGGCACTAGAGCAGATGAATGAAATCATTCAGCTTCACCGTCATCATCCTTCAGTCATTCTCTGGTCCACCGGCAATGAATCCATGTACGGCGAAATGTTCAGGCAGTTGTACCAATGGGTAAAGAAAAAAGACCCGACAAGGCCGGTGATTTTCAGTTATCCCTTCACGGCACAGCAAAAAGGAGTCAAATGTTACGATGTTTACAGCCTTCATTATCCGTCGGTGAGCGGTTCGTTACAGGGCGATGGTTACTGGCAGCCGGTTAGCACTTCCTTTGGCAATGACACCATGCCCGAACTGAACGATGAATATGCCCATGTGTCCTGTTACAATAAATTTACCCTGCGTTATGATCCTGCCATTCGTGATTTCTGGGGAAACAGCATCAGCCGTTTCTGGGATGGAATGTTCAACGACACCTCAGGTTGTCTTGGCGGAGCTATATGGGCATGGGCCGATGAAGTCTTTTACCTGCCTGATACGGTGGCAGGCTATGGCCCATGGGGAATCGTGGATGGATGGAGAAGGCCAAAACCCGAATACTGGCATGTGAAAAAAGCCTATTCTCCCGTGAAGATTCTGGATTATTCCCTCGGAAAATCAGGACTGACACTGACCATTCACAACCGCTTTGATCATCTTACCCTCGCACGGGTCACAATCCGTTTCACCTCAATGGGAAAAGAATATGCCTTCCGCTTGCCGCACACCCATCCTCATACGATGACCAGATATCTTCTCCCCCGTGATGTTCATGGCGACAGTGTGGACATTGCTTTTTACCTCGATTCGCTGCTTATTGATGCTTACCGGTTGCCATTAAAAGAAACGCCGCTTCCTTTTGTTTCAACTGCTCCGGCAAAAAGGCTTTCTATCGACAGTACCGTTAACCGGTTTCGTATAAGCAACGAACATTTCTCTATTGTCTTTGACCGTCACACCGGCAAAATCCTTACCGCTCTTGCCGGGCAGGATACCCTTCTTACAGGAGGTCCTTTTTTGAACCTTGGATTCAAAAATTATGAACAACAGTGGGAAACGCCATCACCCAAACACATTGCTCCTGTGGTGGAAGAAAGCCGGTGGCAACTCACAAACATGCACCTCGCTGCAAAAGACACGCAGGTGATGGTGGTTGCGGAGGGTCGCTATGACAGCATCGCCGTAAAATATTTTATTACTCTTACCCCGGGCGGGAAGATGAATGTCAGATATCAGGCGTCACAACTTCCTTCCTCTGTTGCAGTCATAGGGGCAAGATATCGGCTTCCCGGATCATGCAACGAAGTGGCATGGCGGCGAAAAGGACAGTGGGACCGCTACCCTGCGGATCATATAGGACGGCTTTCCGGCGTGGCCTGCAGGGCATGTGGCAGAGATCCTGTTTACCGTCAGATGCCTTCGGGTGCATGGAAAGACGAATCAGTAGATTTTTTCCTTCATGGCATTTCTTCATGGAACGACACCCTCTTTGGAAAAGCCAGCCGTGACTTTATTTGTCGCAAATGCAATGTGTTGCTCGGAATAGTCCGGTTTTCCGGTACCCGGAGCCAGCTGATGGTGATGCCCGGCCAGGAACCACTTTCGCTGAAAATGGATGTAATGAAAAACAATTCGATTTACCTGAATGCGGATAATTTCTGGAGTTATCCTGATATAGGATGGGGGGTTGATGCAGGGAGCAAATTTTCGGGTGGAAATTACGAAGGCGAACATCAGTTAATCATAAAAAAATGGCCAGAATAAGAATCATTGCCGATGACAAAATTCCATATCTGAAAGGAGCCCTCGATGCTGTGGCCGATGTGGAATACCTGCCTGGAGCTTCAATTACCCGTTCTCACCTGCAAAAGGCCGATGCGCTCATTGTCCGTACCCGCACCCGGTGCAACGAAGAATTGCTGGAAGGCACCCCCGTAAAGTTTATTGCCACGGCAACCATTGGCTACGATCACATTGATGTGGATTATTGCAGGGAGCGAGGTATCGTGTGGACCAATGCTCCCGGTTGTAATTCGGGATCGGTGCAGCAATATTTGGCTGCTGCACTGGTTTTTCTGGCACGGAAATTTTCCATGGAGCTGAAAGGCACCACCCTTGGGATTGTGGGGGTGGGTCACGTGGGGAAAAAAGTGCAGCAGGTGGCAGAAATTTTTGGCATGCGTCTTTTGCTTAACGATCCTCCGCGGGAACGGCAGGAAGGCAGTGACTCGTTTGTATCCCTTGCAGAGATATGCCGGCAGGCCGATATCATTACTTTTCATGTACCCCTGATTAAGGGAGGACCTGACAATACTTTTCATCTGGCGGGCGAGTCTTTCTTTGCCGGTTTGCGGAAAGGAGTCATCATCATCAACAGTTCCCGGGGGGAAGTGGTGGAAACTGCGGCATTGAAAAAAGCCCTCGGAGAGGCAGTTGTAAAAGCAGCGGTCATCGATGTATGGGAAAATGAACCTGTTATCGACAGGCAACTGTTGTCAATGGTTACCCTCGGCACTCCGCACATTGCAGGCTATTCACGCGACGGCAAAGCAGGAGGAACCATGATGAGTGTTCAGGCCATCAGCAGGTTTTTTAACCTTGGCCTGGACCACTGGCAGCCGCCCGGCATTGAACTTCCCCCCCATCCTGAAATATTCATCGACCCTGCGGGGAAAAGCCGGGAACAGGTACTGCAGGAAGCTGTTTATGCTACTTATAAAATTGAAGAGGACGACAGGCGGTTGCGGGAAGATGTTTCTTCGTTTGAAAGGCAACGGGAGCAATATCCTGTGCGACGGGAATTTTATGCTTACCGTGTGGCACTCAAAAATCCGGCGGCCAAATACATTGAACCTCTTCGGGCACTTGGTTTTCAGATAATACAGTAAACGCACGTATGATACGGATCGTTTTTATGGGTACCCCCGAGTTTGCGGTGGCTTCGCTTGAGAAAATCATCAGTGAAGGTTTTTGTGTGGTGGGTGTGGTAACGGCTCCTGATAAGCCTGCAGGACGTGGATTGTTATTGCGGGAACCGCCGGTGAAGACAGCCGCAAAAAAACATGGCCTTCCGGTATGGCAACCTGAAAATCTTAAAGACCCTTCTTTTCTGAGTCAGCTTCAGGCATTGAATGCCGATGTTTTTGTGGTGGTGGCTTTCCGTATGCTTCCTGAAGCGGTGTGGAAAATGCCCCCGAAAGGAACCTTTAATCTTCATGCTTCGTTGCTCCCACAATACCGGGGAGCTGCTCCTATTCACTGGGCTGTAATTAACGGCGAAAAAGAAACAGGAGTGACTACTTTTTTTATTTCTCATGACATAGATACAGGAAATATTATCTTTCAGGAAAAAGTCCCCATTGCCGATGATGATACAGCAGGAACATTGCATGACAAACTCATGCATGTGGGAGCAGCACTGGTATGCAAAACATTGCGTGCCATTGAAGCAGGCAATTGTCCGTCGGTTCCTCAATCGCAGATTTTTTCGGGTCCTCTCCGGCCGGCACCTAAGTTGTTCAGGGAAAATTGCCGTATCGACTGGCAGCAGGAGTGTCAAAAAATTCATCACCTGGTGAGGGGATTAAACCCCTTTCCCGGCGCATGGACTGAGTTGATTACTGCCACAGGAGAAAAATATACAGTCAAACTGTTTGACACACTTCCTGCTTCATTGCCTTCGTCGGGGAATAAAGCCGGAACCATTGTGCCGGGACCACAAAAAGAACTGATGGTGGCCACAGGCACTACCTTCCTGCAAATCCTTTCTTTACAGATGGAAGGAAGGAAAAAGCTTTCTGCAGAGGAATTTCTTCGTGGTTTTCATCATATCGAAAATGCTGTTTTTCAGTGATGATGATGACGGCAAAAGAAAAGGCTATAAAACAAATGAATGAATACGGGGAAAACAACATTCCCTTTTTGTTTGTCATTGATTACGAAATGCAAATGCCTGAAGTGGTTCCCTTGAGAGAAGTGGATTGCCGGCAGATTCTTTTTTCCATCGGCAGTTTGTGTAACTATCACGAAAGTACAGCAGAGCTCCGGCAGTTTTCCTTTGAAAAAAATCCTGTTTGTTATGCCTGTTATTGCAAGGCCTTTGATCTGATCATGGAAAATATCCGCAAGGGCAATACCTATCTTGCCAACCTGACTTTTCCGACAGCCATCAACACTTCTCTTTCTTTGCGGGATATTTTTTTTCTCAGCAGAGCAAAGTATAAACTTTTTTTTGATGACCGTTTTGTGGTTTTTTCTCCCGAGACTTTTATCAGGGTAGAGAAGGGAAGGATATCCACTTTTCCTATGAAAGGGACCATCGATGCTTCGGTGAAAAATGCACGGGAAAAACTTTTGCACAATGCCAAGGAGGCAGCAGAACATGCCACCATTGTAGATCTTTTGCGCAACGACCTCAGCAAAGTGGCCAGAGGGGTGGAAGTAAAACGCTACCGGTACGTGGAAGAAATTGTTACCCACGAAAAAAAATTGTTACAGACATCTTCTGAAATCACCGGCGAATTGCCTCATGACTATGCTGCACACATTGGAACGCTTTTGTTTTCTCTTCTTCCTGCAGGTTCTGTAACGGGGGCTCCTAAAAACAAGACAGTGGAAATCATTGCCCGGGCAGAAAAAATCCCAAGAGGATATTACACAGGGATTTTTGGCTATTTTGACGGGCAGGTTCTTGAAAGTGCCGTGATGATACGTTTTATTGAAAATTTTCAGGGACTATTAAGGTACAGAAGCGGGGGAGGAATTACATTTGACAGTTGCCCGGAAGATGAATACCGTGAAATGATAGATAAAGTATATGTGCCGTTTTATTGAAACCATCAGGGTAAGGGGGAGGCAGTTTTACCATTTGCCGTACCACAATCAGCGGTTTAACGAAACCCGCAGGCATTTTTTTGGATTGCCTG
>Ga0101944_10004691_pt1 | contig 16509 bp, 17 predicted proteins | sample DewCreD2012metaG_FD_75245 | JGI IMG/M metagenome (GOLD analysis project Ga0101944, IMG submission 75245) | Hot spring sediment bacterial and archeal communities from British Columbia, Canada, to study Microbial Dark Matter (Phase II) - Dewar... ...
GCTCCAGCGGCTCGGTCTGAAATTGCCCACCGCGCTGGAAACAGCGGCGATGTAGTGGAAACTCGGCCATGCGCCCCTTGTAAACAAAGACTTTATTCCTCAAACTGCGGAAGTTGGGCTAGCGCTTCAGCAATCGAATGGAACTATTTGAAGTGCTCAAGGTGATGGAGGGGCCGCCTCCGGCGCCAATCGTCCCCTCCAGGATGTTCTTTTCGGCCCGGCCCTGGAATTGAGAGCCGAACTCGTGGGTAATTCTGCCGTTGGAGGTTGTGGCCCGGATGCGGGCCGAGACAGCGGAGGGAAGACGCAGCGTGATGGAGCCGTTGCTGGTCCCCACATTTACCTCATTGTCAGGGAGCTGCGCCAGGCTGAGCTCGACGCTGCCATTTGAGGTTCTGAGCCGGATTGGCTGGCCCGGCTCCACGTCGTCCAGCACCGCTGTGATGCTGCCGTTCGAGGTGGTGGCGTCGAGCCCGCGGCGCACTTCGCCGGCCCGAATTCTGCCATTGGAGGTGCGCAAAACGGCAGGGCCGGCAGCGGCGTCAATCTCTATGGAGCCGTTGGAAGTCTCAAGCCGCACCGGACCTTCGATCTCCCGCACACGAATAGAGCCGTTGGAGCTTCGAATCCGATCCAGGGTCACGCCTCGCGGCGCCCGGATCGTGTAACGCGCGCCCATATTCCCACCGTGGCCGGACGGCCGGATGGTGCGAATGCGCAACGAATCACCGCTGGGCACCACGTCGATCTTCAAAGCTTCGAGCACTTCTTCCCGGGAGGCGTACTTTGTCCCGCTGATCTCAACCGTTTTCTCGTCCCATCCGGAGATGTCGATGGAGCCGTTGAAGTTCTCCAGGAAGATACGCCCTCCGGCAGAGATGGGATGTGTTTCCCGGAAGTCGGCCTGGTAGCGGTCGGAACTTCCCAGATTGTCGAGATCGCAGCCGCTGAGCACGAAAATCGCCAGAAGGAGGGGGAACAATCGCCATTTCGAATGCATCATAAGGACCTCAGTGTTCATTACGCACCTGGCTGCCAAAAGGTTCGCGCGAATCTGGGCCTTTCACCGATCCAGGAGGCGGAGGAGGCTCAAGTTCACGGTGAGCGGCCGTGTGTCGGGAGGGCTCTGCCAAACGGGGGATGCCAGAACTTCAATCCGGTACTCGCCCGCGTCCGGCATGTCCGCCTCCAGGACGAACAGGCCAGTGCGCGAGAGGCTCCATTCCCCCACCCTGAGGCCGTTGGCCCTGACTTCCAGCCGCACGGAGGAGCCCACCTGGAACGATCCGGCCGACGCGTGACCACGGATCCGGAGCTTCTGCGGCCCGTTGGAGACTCTCGTGAGACGGGCGCAGGCTCTCGGACCGATCCAGCGGTAGCGATTTCCGAAAACGCCTTCCACTTCGTGCCACCCCTCCGCCAGACGGCTTTCGTGGCCGGGCAGAGAGACGTCGATGATGTCCTCCCTGTCCCCTGGGTAGAGTTCCTGCCGTTCCCGGGAGGGGAGCAGGTTGTAGACGCCGCCCTCCAAGCCTGAGGAATAGCCGCACGCACAGACCAGGGCATCGCCGGCCGTGCGGCTGAGCCCCGAATGGCAATCGGGGCAGCGAAGCAGGGTTTCGAACCGATCCTCCCAGCCCTCTTCCGCCGGCGGCGGCTGCCCGCCCACGCGGCAGACGGCAGCGAAGGTCCCTCCCAGAAGGCGGGCCGCCCTCCAGACGGAGCGATTGGGATCCAGGCGCATCGCCATTCGCTTGACGGCGCTTTCGGCCCAGCCGCGCTCCGGCACGAAGATCTCGAGGCGGCACTCAGCGAAGTGCTTCCGTACGAGCCTGTGCCAGTGCTGGAGGTTCATGCTGTGGTTCTGGCGGATGCCGAAGCTCTCTTCCTGGGCCGCTCCGATGACGTCTCGGACGAGGAAACCCAGCAGACCCCAATCGTGAAGCTTACGCTCCCAGGGCTTCATTGTGTCGTAGTAAGGACACCGCCATAGCCTCAGGGTGAGGAGCCGCCGCAGCGGCTCTTCGGAAAAGAAGAAGACTCCACCCGGGGTCAGAACCCGTTTGACCTCCAGGATGACGCGCTCAATATCCAGGAACTGGCTCAGCATCTGGAAAGCGGTCACAAACCGGAGCGACCCGTCGCGGAAGGGGAGACTCAAGGCGTCCCCTGCCATGCGGATGGGGCTTCGCTCCAGTTTCCAGGCATCCATCAGGACCGCGCCGTAGCGCAAGGCATCGGCGGAAAGGTCCAGAGCGAAGCCGGAAGCACCATAGCTATTGGCCAGCAGATAGCTGGTGTGCCCGGCATTGGCGCCGATTTCGAGGAACGGCGACATGCACCCAATAAACTCACGATGCTTGGTGAGCAGGCCCGCCCGGCGATGGTTCTCCTCCGAATAGGTTTGCAGAACCCGCTCGGGCTCGCCCAAGGAGGCGAACTTATGGAATTCGACTTCGGCGCGTTTGACCGAGAGAGACTGGACTTCCGCGGATTTCATACCGGCATTCTCACAGGCAGGTCAAAACACCAGCCGGAAGCACCCGCAGATCTTCCACCAGCACATCCGGGGAAGAGGCGCGCAGCTCTTCCATGTTGCAGAGGCCCGTGGCAACGGCTACGGATCGCACCCCGTTGGCTTGGGCGGCCTGTACGTCGCGAGGAGTGTCCCCCACCAGGGACACGACGGTCCCTCTCTTGAGCCATCCTCTGGCCCTGGCCTCACGCATTGCGAGGCGCAGCAGAGCGGCACGGTCCGGCCCCATGTCCGCGCAAGCGGCCAGCCTGAAATGCCTCTTCAGGCCGGCTCGCTCCACTTTCTTCCATCCGATGCGGCTGAAATTGCCGGTCACCAAGCCCATGGGTACGCCGGCGCGCTCCAGACGGCCCAGGAGGCGGCGCACACCCGGACAGACCTTGCGCTCCAGGTTGGGGCAGTGCCGCGCAAAGTGAGCCTGAGCACGGCGCTGAATCTCCGGCATGGCGGCCCGGATCAGCCTGCGGGAAGCTCCGGCGTTCGCCAGCATTGCGGCCAGGATTTCCGTGTCCAGCATGCCGTGCAGAGGGATTCCGTCCACCGAGGTCTCCAAGCCTGTCGCTCTCCGCACGGCCTCGATCAGCGCGTGGCGGTGGGCCAGTCCGATGCGGCGGATGAGGGTGCCGTCGATATCGAAGAACACGACGGCGCGCGCCGGGTTTCCTTGATTCACCATGTTCTTCTACTATAGCGGCATGGAGAAGCGCCTCTCGAACGGCAAAGTTCTGCGGCTGATGACGGGCGATCTAACCAAAGTGACGGCGGATGTCCTGGTCAACGCGGCGAACCCCTTGCTGGCCGGCGGCGGGGGAGTGGACGGGGCCATCCACCGCGCGGGCGGTCCGTCCATCATGACCGAACTGGACGAAATCCGGCGCCGGATTGGTCGCTGTCCGGCCGGCTCGGCGGTGGCGACGGCCGCAGGAAGATTGCCGGCGAAGTTCGTGTTTCACGCCGTCGGGCCGGTCTATCGCGATGGCGAGCAGGGGGAGCCGGACTTGCTCGCAGCCTGCTACCGGCGGACTTTGCGCATGGCGGAGGAATTTGGACTCACAAGCATTGCGTTTCCTTCGATCAGTACCGGGGCCTACGGCTACCCGATCCAGGAGGCGGCCCGCATCGCCGTCAGGACGATCCGGGAGCATCTCTCAGCGCCGGGAGGCCACGTCCGGGAGGTGACCATCGTTCTGTTCAGCCGGCAGGATTACGGCATTTATGAGCAAGCTCTCGGGGATGTGACCGAAGACACGGTAGAATAGGAGGTAATGCAGGTATTACAAGCTGGGGAACAGCAACTCGTTTATTTGGAGCTGGACCCGGAAATCGTCGTTAAGATCGCGGAAGAGGCTGGCTTCGTTTGTGAGATCAGCGACGGGCCTCGCACCCTGGTGGCGGAGCTGGCGGCTCCGGGCCGGGAGGGCCCTTTGCTGCTGTTCGACGCCGCGGACCCCGCCAACCTCGGCTGGTTCTCCCGCTGCCAGTTCTACGCGGATGGCTCGAGCGGCGCGGTTCTCCAGACACCGTTCGTGCTCGCCAACGTAACAGAACGCGGCGGCAAGGCCAGCCCGGGAGCCGTGCGCCTGCAAATCGTGAAAGAGCTGCGCGCCGAGTTTCGCCTGCCCGGCCGCCAGCCGGCGACGGAGCAACTCGTCTACTCCGCGCTGGCAGCCTTCCTCGCCGCTTTGACGCAAACGGGCGTGGCCATCTGCGGGGGGACGGTTCTGAAACCTCTGGCGGGCCGGATCGAAGGCGGAAGACGCTAGTTCTTTCGGAAGAGCCGGGCGCCCAGAGCGCCCCCCAAGGCCGGAATCATCGTCAGAATGACGAAGGCCGAGAGCAATGCCCCTAAGACCTGCACCGGGCTCTGAAGGGCTTCCAGCGCCTGCTGGACCGTATCCGCAGACATCCCCATCGCACTGAGCTGCTGCCGGTAGGTGGCCTCCATCGTGGCATCGCGAAGGACCACTGAGAGCACCGCGATGCTGGCGGTGAAAAGAACGGTGAAGATCAGGAAGCAGAACAAGCCCGTCATCCAACCCATTCTGGCGCCGCTCCTGACCTCCAACGAAAAACCGCTCCGGCGGCTGTAGAGGTAGACCGAGACTGCCCCGGCGCCCAGCAGGAACAGGAAACGGAGCGCCAGGGGAAGAGGCATCAGGCTCAGCACGAAGGTCAGACCTCCCACGAGAAGGCCGACGCGCACGGCATGCGAGTTGCGGAGTCCGATCTCGGGCGGCGCGGGCGGAACGCTGATGGATGGGGGAACGGCGAAATCACGCGGCGCCACCGGCTCTTCCACCCATGCCGCCGGTTCTTCCCGTTGAGGCTTTCCGCACTTGTGGCAGAAGCGGGCGTCGGGTGGCAATTCCGCGCCGCAGGTACAGTAATCCGGCACAAGTCCAGTTTCGCGCATCGCGGAATGGCAGGGCAAGATGGCTTCCTCGCCAGCTAGCGCGCGATTCGCTGCCAGGAGCACATGAGAGCGGACATGGCGGCGACGGCAGCAGTCTCGGCCCGGAGGATCAGGGGACCGAGGGAAACGCAGCGCCAGCCGGCGTCGATCGCAGCCCGACGTTCCTGCTCCGTCCACCCGCCCTCGGGGCCAGTCAGAAGGCACACTCGATCCGGCGAGGACCTCGCCCCGGCGGCGGGCAACTCCGCCAGGAGGGGTGTCGCGCCCCGGTCCTCGTCGAGCAGGCAGCGCCAGTCCGCCTCCGCCTTCAGGGCCTCGGCGAGAGAAAGACAATCTTGAATCCGCGGCAGCCTGGTGCGCCGGGACTGCTGGCTGCTCTCCAGGGCGATCTTTCGCCAGCGGCCTACCCGGCGGACGGCGGCCCGGTCCAGGCCCTTGTCGCTGCGCGCCGCCTGCACGGGGACGATGGCCTCCGCGCCCAGTTCCGTCGCCTTTTCGATCAGCCATTCAAAGCGGTCGAACTTGATGAGGGAAGCGAAAAGGAAGAGGCGCAGAGGCAGCTTCTCCTCTTCCAGCGGCTCCAGAAGGCGGAATTCAACTTCGTCCCGGCCGAAGCCGGCAACCTCGGCGAGCCAGGCAGACCGGTTGTCGGAGACTTCAAACCGCTGGCCCGGCTCGGCCCGGAGCACCCGCCGCAAATGCCGCGCCGATTCGCCGCCGAGCACGGCCTTGCCGCCATGAACCGCATCCACGAAGAAACGCCTTCTCGCCATGTACAATAATCTACGCCATCATGATCGCGCATCTCCGCGGAATCATCCTCGAAAAGAATCCGAACCGTGTGATTGTGGAATCGGGCGGGGTGGGCTACGACGTAATGGTCCCCATCTCGACCTACACTTCCCTGCCCGATGCGGGCGCGGAGGTCCGCCTTCGGATTCACACGCACGTCCGGGAGGACACTCTCGCATTGTTCGGATTTCTCACCGCCGAGGAGAAGGCGCTATTCGAGAAGCTGATTGCGGTGACCGGCATTGGTCCCAAGCTGGCGATCACCGTGCTGTCGGGGTTAGCCACGGCGGACCTTGCCGCCGCCATACGGCAGGGACAGCCGGAGCACCTGGTGCGGATTCCGGGCGTAGGCAAGAAGACCGCCGAACGGATCGTACTGGAACTTCGCGACAAACTCGATTTTCTGGCGGCCGGCGAGACGGCGGCCTTGCGGCCGGCGTCGCTGACGTCGCTGGAACAGGATGTGATGTCGGCGCTGTTGAACTTAGGCTGCGCGCGCCCGGCCGCCGAAGCGGCGGTGCGCAAGGTAAAAGCACAAGACCCGCCCGATACCTTCGAGCCTTACTTCCGCCGGGCCCTGGAACTGATACGTTAAGCTGATAAGCAGTTGCCCATGCGCGAAAAGGGAATCGTCTCGGCCTCCGCCCGCGAAGAGGAGCTTCAGTTTGAGGCCAGCCTCCGGCCGTCGCGTCTGGCCGATTTCACGGGTCAGACGAAGCTGAAGGAGAACCTTGCGATCGCAATCGAAGCCGCGCGCCTGCGAGGCGAGGCTATGGATCACGTGCTGCTGTACGGTCCACCGGGTCTCGGAAAGACCACCTTGGCAACCATTATTTCGAACGAATTGGGAGTCGGGTTCGAGCAGACCGCGGGCCCCATCATTCAGAAGAAGCTCGACCTGACGGGGATTCTTAGCAACATCCGCGGGCGGCAGGTATTCTTCATCGATGAGATTCACCGTCTGCTGCCCGACGTGGAGGAAATGCTGTACGCAGCCCTGGAGGACTTCCGCGTGGACATTCTCATCGGATCGGGACCGGGGGCGCGAACTCATTCGCTCCCCATCCCGGCGTTCACGGCGATCGGCGCAACCACGCGGCAAGGACTTGTAAGCGCGCCGCTCCGGGGCAGATTCGGGCTTGTATTGCGGCTGAACCACTATGACGTGGCCGAGTTGCAGCGGATCGTGATCCGGTCGGCGGGCTTGCTGGGAGTGGAGGTGGACGCCGCGGGCGCGGATGAAATCGCCCGGCGCAGCCGGGGAACTCCCCGGATTGCGAACCGCCTGCTGCGCCGTGTTCGCGACTACGCCCAGGTGCGGGCGGACGGGCGCATCAGCGAGGAGATCGCCCGCGTGGCGCTGGACCTGCTGGAGGTGGATCGATTCGGCCTGGATGAAATCGACCAGAAGATCATGCTCACCGTGCTGGACAAGTACTCGGGCGGGCCAGTCGGCCTGAACACGATCGCCGCATCCATTGACGAGGAGCCGGACACGATCGAAGAAGTCTACGAGCCGTACCTGATCCAGCTTGGCTTCATCGACCGTACGCCGCGCGGCCGCGTCGCGACCGACCGGGCGTTCGAGTATTTCCAGGTACCGCGGAGGGCGAGGGGGTCGCAACCGTCGCTGTTTTAGAGAAGACCGCCGGCTTCGCCGCCGGCCGGAATCTGAAGAGAGCGCCATGATTGGGCGAAACGCTGCGTTCTAAAGCTGCCGGCATGAAGACGGTGTACTTATCGCTGGGGTCGAATCTGGGGGACCGGGCCACGCTGCTGAGCGAGGCCCTCCGCATGATCGAGTCTCCGCGCTTGCACGTGCGGCGTGTCTCCCCCATCTATGAGACCGAGCCGCAGGACGTGAAGACTCAACCCTGGTTTCTCAATCTGGTTGCAGAAGTGGAGACGGATCTATTCCCGCGGCAACTGCTATCGAGGCTGAAGGGCTTCGAGCGGCGCCTCGGACGACGGCGACGCGTCTCGAAGGGGCCGCGCGAGATCGATATCGACATCCTGCTGTTCGGGGACGCCGTGATCGACACGCAGGAACTCACGGTGCCGCATCCTCGAATGCCGGAGCGCCGTTTCGTACTTCAGCCTCTGGCGGATCTTGCACCGGAGTTGCGCCACCCGCTGCTAAAGAAGACGGTCCGAGAGATGCTGGCAACCACGATGCAGCAGGCCGTAAGACGACATTCCCAGCCGTAACCGAGGCCAAGATCGTGAGACCATGCCTGCTCCGAACGCAACGCATGGTAGCGTCAGTAGGATGGTCGCGTGACCAAAGCGCAGATCCCTGGCAGGCGCGCCTGAATCACCACTCCTTGCAAACGCCGAAGGCTAAGCAGGCAAGAAAAGACCCTTGCTGCTTCGGCGTCCGAAACATCCTCCTAGAAGACAGCCTGGTTGATCGGCAACTCAGGGCATCCGAGAGGCCAGGATCTTGGCGTACGAGACTGGATCGGAGCCTTCGGGGACCCCGGCGATTCCGGCCACGTACTTGCCCTTCCGGAAAAAGCACAGGCGGCCCAGGTACTTGTCCGTAGCCTGGAATCCCTCATCGCCCACCGAGACAGGCTTTGACGACTCTCCCATGCGGGCGCTGGCCTTCTTCAGAACCTCAGAGGCAGACTCGGGAGACGCTTCCGTCACCACGAACATCCGCCCGTACGGGTATTGCGCCACGTAGCCGCGCTTGAGAATTCCAAGACCCAGCACGCTTTGCGGAACCAGACGCAGCGTGGTCTCGTCCATCTGCTCCTTCGGGAACCAGGTGAGCAACTCGGGCAGTCTGGCTTCGCCGGGGATGCGCGCTTCCATCGCCGCCAGGAACTGCCGCAGCACGGCTGAATGGTCGCCTTCCGGATTCGCGGCGATCTCCACGTAGTACTTGTTCTTGCAAAAGACGCCGCGCCGCCCGGTGATTTGCCCGGCGGTTCCAATCTTGTCGATGGGAAGCTTGGGGTCGCGGTTCGACATGAAGATGCCGTACGCGAACTCTCCACTCGACATTTCGGAAACGTCGAAGACCAGCGTCACACCGCCCTGCTGGCACGTCACGCCATGCATCCGGACGAAGTCGTAGATTACATAGCCCTCGGCATTGCCGTCCATGTACTCGAACAGATTGTCGGCATCGAAGGTTCTGGCTTCCCCTTGTTGCTGCCAGCCGGGCACAAGACTGCAAGATGGCGTCTGCGCGGGCAACACCGCCGCCGCTGAGAGAAGAGCAACCGCTACCAAGGCAATCCGCATCATCCGAATATCTCCTGAGCACGGGCGAGCCGCCGCGAAACCTGAACTCCGTTCGGACAACGCACGGTGCACTCGCCGCAATCCGAGCAGCGGACACTGGCCACTTCCGCTGGCAGCGACTGGAAGTTCTCCCGCCCTAACGAAAACTGGCCGTACCCCTCGGCGTACATCAAATAGCGCAACACATCCGCCACCGGGACACCCCTGGCGCAAGTCCCCGCGCAACTGCCGCACATGCGGCAGTAGTAAGGACGGATCTCCTCCCGGCGCGCGGCGAGCAGCTTCTCGTCCGCATCCGTATAAGGAGCCGACATGGCACGGATGTTCTCTTCGAGCTGGTCGTTGTCCACGATGCTGGGGATGATCGTGTCTACGTAACGATTCTTGAGGACCCACTTGATCGCCGCCACAGCGGCGCCGGGCCGGTTCAGCCGGTCCAGCCTGTCGGCGGGGACTGTGTAGGAACGCACTGTGGGGCGCACGCCGCCGGCCAGTCCCTTCATCGCCACGATGCCGATATTGGCTTTCCGGGCCTGCTCGATCAGCGGTTCGATCCAAGGATCCATGGTGAAGTTATAGCTGATCAGGAAGACATCGAAATGATTCAGCTTCATCATGGCCGGGATCATCTCCGCGTGACCGGCATGGAAGCTGACGCCGGCGAACCGGATCTTGCCGTCCTTCTTTGCCTTGCTCTGAGCTTCGAGAACGTCATCCGATACCGCGGACGGCGTGCTACGGCTGTGCAGGTACCAAACGTCCAGATGGTCAGTCTGCAACTCGCCCAGGCTCGTTTCCAGGTCTTTCAGCACGGCTGCCTGGTCCCGCCCCTGCGTCTTGCTGGCGATGTAGACCTTGTCCCGGTACTTCTTCAGAGCCGCGCCGACCATCCGCTCGTTGTTGCCGCCTTGGTAGACCCGAGCCGTGTCGAAGAAGTTAATCCCCATGTCCGCCGCGCGCTCGATCACGCTCGGATCCGACGTCGTCATGCAGCCGAAGGCCATGCGCGTGACCTTCAGGCCGGTCTTGCCCAGCGTGCCATACGTGAACTTGTAGTCCTGCTGCGGCCGCGCAGCCTGCGGCGCGAGCGGCTCCGGCCTGACCGAGGCAAGGGCCGGAACAGCGAGTCCGACCCCCAGGAAACTTCGGCGTGAGCTGCCGCTCATGCAAACACCTCCTGAGCGTGGCTCATCTGCTCAAACACATGCACCTGGTTGGGGCAGCGCACGGTGCAACTGCCGCAGTCACCGCAACGCACGGCCGTCACCTCCCGAGGAAGCTGCTGGAAGTGCTCACGGCCCAGCGGGAACTGGCCGTAACCTTCGGCATACATCAGATACCGCAGCATCTCAGGAACGGGCAACCCCTTGGCGCAGGTTCCGGCGCAAGCATTGCAACCGCGGCAATACTCATAGCGGATCTCGCGGAAGCGCGCCGTGAGAATCTGCTTGTCGGCCTCGGTGAACGGCTGGGACATGGCCCGGAAGTTTTCTTCCAATTGGTCCATGTCGGTCATGCTGGGGATCACCGTATCCACGTTCGGATTACGGAGAACCCACTTGATCGCCGCCAGCATGGATCCGGGCTTCCGGGCTGGCTGGTCAGCGCCTCCCCGGCCGCGGGCGGCGGCCATTACTTTCATCCCGATGATGCCCACGCCGGTCTTGCGCGCGGCGTTGATGGCGTCCGTCAGATCCTGTCCCATCGTGTGGTTGTAGGCCACCAAGATCACGTCGTGAAATCCCTTCTGCACCAGCGCGGGAATCAAGGTCGCCTGGTTGGTGTGCGTGCTCACGCCCGCGAAACGGATCTTGCCGGCCTTCTTGGCGGTTTGCTGGGCGTCCACCAGATCGTCGGTGATCTGCTCGATGCTGCTCTTGGCGTGCAAATGCCAGATATCCACGTAATCCGTGCCCAGCTCCTTGAGGCTGGTGTCGAGGTGTTCCAGAGCCACCTGCTTGTTCGGGGCCTGGGTCTTCGTGGAAAGCACCAGGTTCTTTCTCCTGCCTTTGAGGGCCGCGCCCACCATGCGCTCGTTATTGCCCTGCTGATAGCCCCGGGCCGTGTCGAAGTAGTTGATGCCCATGTCGGCGGCGCGTTCAATCACCGACGGGTCCGAAGTGATCATGCATCCGAAGGCGACGCGGGTCACCTTCAAGCCGGTCCTGCCAATTGTGCCATAGCTCAGGCCGCCCGATTGAAGCGCGGCCGAAGCGGGGGTTAGGGGTTGCGAAACGGAAGCCATGCCGGCGGCAGGCACTGCCAGCCCGGCGGCAATAAAGTCACGTCGCGAAGATTTTGTGGCCATGGTTTGCCCTCTTAAAGCGGTAGATTCGGCTGCCAATATCTCTATTCAGCGCACACAAACACTGCTACTTTTTCATTATAGGCCCTGTTGCCGCCGCGGACTTGTAAACTCTGCGCCTAGTCGAACTTGGGCGGATTCGCGGGAACGGTCCAGAGATAGATCGTCCGCCCGTTGACGTTCTCCGTCTTGTCCGGCTTCCATTCACCCATGTCGAAGCTGTGCGAAACGATCCGGGTGCCGGGCCTGAGATCCCGCAGCAGCTTGGGGCGAAGTTTCACGTTCAGGGAAGTCAGCAGATAAAGCGTCACCACGCTGGCCTCTTTGATGTTCGCCTCGAACAGATCTTCGTTCCGGAACGTCACCAGATTGTTGACGCCGTTCTGCGAGGCGTTCTCTTTGGCTTCCTGAATTCGCTCCGGATTGATGTCGATGCCCACTCCGCGGACGCCGTAGCGCTTGGCGGCCGTCACCACGATCCGGCCATCGCCGCAGCCCAGGTCGTAGACCACATCGCCCTTGTGAACGTTCGCCAGCTTGAGCATTGCGTCGACCACTTCCTGGGGCGTGGGAACGTAGATTACGTCGGGTTCCCGCAGAGTCCCAGTCTCTTGAGCAACGGCCGACACCTGACCTAAGCACAGCGCCACCGCCAGACAAAACACCAAAGCTCCAAATCGCATTCGGATCCTCCCTCCCAATCGGTTCATTTTCTGCGCCGGCTGCTTTCCAGGCTTGCGCCTCAACCGCCGCGGCAATACCAATAACTAAGAATACACCCGGCGTTCGGCCCTCCGCCCCGGATGCTTCCCAGTTTTCCGACAGCATTGGGGCAGGAACGGGCGCCGGGTCAGTTGTTCGGTTGCCCGGTCCGCTCAATCCGCACACGAGCGATCCGGTTGCGATCCATCTCCAGAACCGTGAACAGCCGGTCACCGTGGGTAACCGTCTCACCGGCCTTGGGAATATAGCCAAGCCGGAACAGCAGAAAACCGGCCAGCGTTTCGAACCCGGAATCCAGTGGCACTTCGATGCCGTACTGCATCTCCAGATCCCGGATGTTGGTCGTGCCTTCCACCTCAATCGTCTCGGCCTCCGGGGCGGGCATGAGCCGCGCCAGGTCCTGCTCGTCTTCAATCTCGCCGAACAACTGCTCCAACACGTCTTCCAGCGTGACCAGCCCCGTTACTGTGCCGAACTCGTCCACGACCATCGCCATGTGGACCCGGCTGCGCCGAAATTCATCCAGCATGTCGAACACCGGCTTTGTTTCGGGGACGACAAGCGGCTTGCGCAGCATGGCCCGCAGGCGGAAGCGTGCCGCAGCGGGACGCAGGGCGCCGGGCTGACGCAGATCGCCGTGCATTTTCAAGAGGTCCTTGTAGTGGAGAATGCCGATAATGTTCTCCGGCTGCTTCTCATAGACCGGCACCCTTGAGTACTGGTGCTCCATCATCCTGTCCAGGATGACGTCCAGGCTGTCGTCGCAGGAGACTGAAACGATGTCGTTCCGCGGCACCATGATCTCCCGGACAGAGACGCCCTCCAGATCCAGCACCCGGTGAATCACCTTCTCTTCGAAGGTCAGCAGTTCCCCCTCGCGCCGGGCCGAACTGACGATGAGCTTCAGTTCTTCGGCCGAATGCCCTCCCCCTCGGGTCTTCCCCTTCAGGCCGATGAGTCTGGAGACGGCGGCGGCGGAGCGCTCAATGACGTAAACGAAAGGCTCGGCCAGACGGTAGAACAGCAGCAGGCCAGGGGCTACCAGAATAGCCAGCCGGTCAGACTTTTCGTAGGCGAGGTTTTTCGGAACGACCTCCCCAATCACAACATGCAGGAACGTGATCAGGAGAAACCCGATCAAGAAGCTGGCCGCGTGCAAGACCCGGCTTCCCGAAACGTCCTCCCAGCCCGTGAAGACACTTGCCAAGAAGCGGTACACGGTGTCCTGCCCGGCCCAGCCAAGACCAAGACTGGCGAGGGTGACACCGACCTGAACCACCGAGAGCAACCGCTCCGGGTTGGCGAGCAGATTCAGCGCCGCCTGAGCGCCGACCCTGCCCTCCGCCGCCAGTTCTCTGAGCCGCGAGGGGCGGACCGCCAGCAACGCGACCTCGGAAGAGGCGAAAAAGGCGTTCGCGCCGACAATCAGAATCAGCAGCAGGAATCGGTACCCGTAATAGGTGTCTTCCATCGGCGCGGCGCCTCCCGCATCATCGGTTAGAATTGCGAAGTGGCCCTCCGTCGGATTCTACGATATTTCAACCTGGCAGTCGGCGCGCTGCTCATCGCGCTATTGGGGGCGGCCTATTGGTACGCCTGGCGGCCGCTCCCCGAGACAGATGGGACCGTAGAAGCGCCCATTCAAGGCAAAGCAGCCGTCCGCCGCGATTCGATTGGGACGCCCCACATCCTTGCTGCCAGCCTGGAAGACGCGCTGTTTATGCAGGGCTACGTCACGGCCCAGGACCGCATGTTCCAGATGGATGCACTCCGCCGCATGGCCGCCGGCGAACTTGCGGAGATCGCCGGGCCGTCCGCGCTTGCTTCCGACCGGCAAGCCCGCCGCATGAGGCTGCGCCGCATCGCCGAGATGTACCACCGTCAACTGCCTTCGGCGGAGCGCGCTCTGCTGGCTGCCTATGCCCGTGGCGTCAATCACTATCTACTGACACACCTGGGCCGCCTGCCTCTGGAGTTCACGCTCCTGCGTTACGAGCCGTTGCACTGGAGCATCGTGGATTCCCTGCTGATTCTCGTTCAGATGATGGAGACACTGGACCGGTCGTGGAGCGGCGATCTCCGGCGGGAGAGCCTCTTTCAGGGTGGCGACCCGGAGAAGTTGCGTTTGCTGTTTCCCTCTGTGGTGAGCGGGGAGGCGAAGCCGGGGTCGAACGCCTGGGCCGTTGCCGGCGCCCACAGCGCCACGGGCCGTCCGCTGTTGGCAGGGGATGCCCACCTGGAATTCTCGCTCCCGTCGGCCTGGCACATGGTGCATCTGCGCGGGCCCAATCTGAATGTGGCCGGATTCGCGCTGCCCGGCTTGCCGGGCGTGGTGGCCGGGCACAATGAACACATTGCCTGGTCGATCACCAGCCTCGCTTTTGACGTCCAGGATCTCTATGTCGAGCGGTTTGACCCGGCCACCGGGCGCTACGTCTTCCGCGGCCAACTGGAGCAGGCCGTCGCCGAGCGAGAGGTGATTCGCATTCGAGGTCAGGCGCCCGAAACGGTGGTCAATTGGGTTACACGTCACGGCCCGGTGATCTTCTCCGAAGGGGGCAGATTTCTTTCGTTGCGGTGGGCGGCGGCGGAGCCAAATGGTGTCCGCTTCCCGCTGATCGAATTGAACCAGGCCCGAAACTGGCAGGAGTTCCGCTCGGCGTTATCTCGAATGCCCGGCCCCGGATTGACCTACGTTTATGCGGACACGATAGGCAATGTGGGAGAGCAATCGGCGGGCAGATTCCCGATCCGGCGGACCTTCGATGGAGGCGTGCCACTGGACGGCGTTTCGGGGAGCTTCGAGTGGGATGGGTTCATCCCTTTCGAGGAGTTGCCGTCGCGGCTGAATCCACCTTCCGGAAAGGTAATATCGGCGAATGAGTGCCCCTTCCCGGCCGGTTTCGGCTACCGGGTGGACGGCGGCTTCGCGGCGACCTATCGGCGCGACCAGATCGCCGCACGGCTCGCGTCGCGATCCTCCTGGCGGGCTGAAGACATGCTTGCAATCCAGACCGACGTCTACTCGGCCCCGGCGCAGTTCCTGGCGCGGGAAATCGGGACGGCCTATCAGCGGCGGGCCGCAGGGAATGCTGACCTGGCGGCAGCCGCCGAGATTCTCGGCCGCTGGGACGGCCGGATGGTTGCCGGCCATCCTGCGCCCATGATCGCGACGCTGGCCTATCAGCACGTTCGCACCAGCCTGGCGAATATCGCCTCCCCTGGAAAGGGGCTGGCGTATGCGCCGCGTATCGCCCCCGCCGCTGTAGAGGCGATCCTTCGCCGGCGCCCTCCCGGCTGGGTTCCCGACTACGACGCCTTCCTCCTGTCCAATCTTCGGGATGCTCTGCGGGAGGGCCGCCGGAGACAAGGCGATGACCCTGCGCGGTGGGATTACGGCCGTTACAACACACTGCTGCTGCGAAACGAGGTGGTGGGTGGGTTGCCGTTGGTGGGCCGGTATTTCAACCTTGGTCCAGTGGCTCTAAGCGGCTCTCCAGACACGGTGAACCAGGTTTCTCGTTTGGAGCGAGTTGTAGGTCCTTCAATGAGAATGGTGGTGGATCTGGGCAACCTGGACGCGTCCCTCATGAACATCACGGCAGGCCAATCCGGCCAAGTGCTCTCCTCCCACTACCGGGATCAATGGAAGGTTTATCTCGCAGGGCGGAGTTTCCCTATGGGATTCAACAAGGTTGAGGCGCAGGAGACGCTGACCGTTCTGCCCGAAAGAAGGAAAGACTAGAATTTGGGGGTTTCGTAGCCTGTCACCGAAATACATTGTGGTGTTGAGCGGGCCGCCGTGTTCGGGGAAGTCGAGGATCGGGGACCTGCTGGCTGCCCGCAGAGGCATAGCGCATCTTGAGATGGACGCCATCCGAGTGCGCCTCTTTCCTCAATCGACGCATGGCCGCGAGGACCGCATCGTGGCATACCGCGCAATGCACCTGGTCGCCGAGATCTTGAGCCGGCAGGGCTTGCCGGTCATCGTGAACGCCGGCTATAGTCATCGCAGCGACCGCCTGGACCTCGAGGACACCGCCAGCCGCGGCGGTGCGCGGTGCGCCTCCTTCTGGAAGGTGGCGTAGCCGATCGCGTTGAACGCACGGAACAGGCGCGCGCCGGGGAACATCGCCGCGGTCGAGACCGCCGCCCGCATGGCTCAGGCCGCCCAGGAAGCCAAACGCGCCGGGCAGGAACTGCTCTTTGGCGTATCGGCGGAAGGCACCCGCGTGGGCGCGCTGGCGACGATGGAGCCGAAGCTGCCGGCGATTCCCGAATGGCCCAAGAACGAAAAGATGGCCCACGAGAAATCCGTGCTGGGGTTCTACGTGACCCACCACCCGCTGCGCGACATCGAAACGCTGTTCCAGTCGTACATCACGCTGGACACTCAGAGCGTCCGAGCGGCCGCCGACCGGCAGCAGGCCATCATGGGTGGGCTGATTTCCCAGATCCGTCTGCGGACCGCCAAGACCGGCGCCA
>Ga0101944_10004692_pt1 | contig 16507 bp, 15 predicted proteins | sample DewCreD2012metaG_FD_75245 | JGI IMG/M metagenome (GOLD analysis project Ga0101944, IMG submission 75245) | Hot spring sediment bacterial and archeal communities from British Columbia, Canada, to study Microbial Dark Matter (Phase II) - Dewar... ...
GAGGGAATCAACTGCCGCTGCAACCCGCGGCCCGACGCCGATGCCGACGCCGATCCCGGCGCCGACGCCGATGCCGACGCCGATGCCGACGCCGACGCCGATGCCGACGCCGATGCCGACGCCGACGCCGATGCCGACACGCCGGACGTGGCGGACGTTGCGGACACGGTGGACACGTTCCTCTGCGCCGCCGGCACCCTGCGCTGCACCGGCTCCACCCTCGAACGATGCACCGGCACCGCCTGGGAGTTCGCCAGCTCCTGTTCCCTCGGTTGCAGCTCCTCGGGCACCGCCTGCCGTTCGATCGTCCCGAGCAACGTGTCCCCGGCCGCGCTGGAGGCCGGCACGACAGACGTGACGGTCACCGGCCCGCTCTCCTTCGATACCGGCCCCTGCAACCCGCTGGTCTTCCCCGGAATCCGACCGGTCGCCTCCGTCCTTCCGGGGACACCGGGGCTCTGCGTGCTCTCGGCCAATTCCTGGACCATCGCCGCCGGCGCCACCCTCACCGCGTCGGGACCCAACGCGCTCGTGCTGCTCTCCCGCGGCCCGGTGCGCATCGATGGAACGCTCGACGTGTCCGCCATCGGCACCACCCGACCCGGACCTGGCGGCGGCGGGGGAGGCCCGGAGGGAACCGTGGCGCCGGGCCCCTGCGGTGGCCAGGTCGGCAGCGGCAGCGGGGGCAGCGACTCGGGATCGGGCGGAGGAGGACACGGCGGCACCGGCGGCACCGGCGGCGGCACGAACTGGGTCCCCTCGGGCGGCGCCGGCGGCGCGGCTTCCGGCGCCGCGACCCTGGTTCCGCTGGCCGGAGGTTGCGGCGGCGCCGGCGGCCGCCGCGGCGACGGGTCCGGCGGCGGTCCGGGAGGTGCCGGCGGCGGCGCCGTGCAGATCTCCTCGGCCGACTCGATCGTCGTCGGCATGGCCGGCCGGATCCGCGCCGCGGGCGGCGGAGCGGCCAACGGACGGCTCTACTCGGCGGGAGGTGGAGGTGGAGCCGGCGGCGCCATCCTCCTCGAAGCCCCCGCCGTCACCGTCGAGGGAACCCTCGCCGCCAACGGCGGCGGCGGTGGCGCCTCCGACGGCGGCGGCAGCGGCAGCGACGGCACCTGGACCACCGAACGCGCCGCGGGCGGCACTCCCGCCACCGTCGGCTCTCACGTGGAGGGTGCCGGCGGACGGGGCGGCGCCGGCGACGGCCTTGACGGCCTGCAACCCGCCAACGGCTACTACAACGGAGGAGGAGGCGGCGGCGCTGCCGGCCGCATCCGCATCAACACCCACCGTGCCGCGCCCGTCCTGACCTCCGCGACCATCAGCCCCACTCCCGCCTCCGGCGGCTGCACCACCGGCGCCATCGCCGTCACCCCCTGAAACTTCCTGTCCTGCGTCCTGTACCGCTGAACGCGCTCAGATCAGGGCCGTCGAGAAGTAGCGCTCGGCACGGTCCGGCAGCACGGTCGCGACCACGCGCTTGCCGTCCGCGAAGTGCGCGGCGCACCAGACGTTCGCCCCCGACGACGTCCCCACCAGCACCCCCTCGACCTGCGCGATGCGGCGCGTCATCTCCACCGCGTCTTCGTCGGTCACCGTCATCACCATGTCGATCGCCTTGCGGTCGACCACGTCCGGGACGAAGCCGTCGCCGATCCCCTGGATCACGTGCAGCCCCGGCTCGCGTCCCAAGAGCGCCGCCGAGTTCTTCGGCTCGACGGCCACGATCTCGACCTTCGGGTTGCGCTCCCGCAGGTAGCGTCCCACCCCCATCAGCGTTCCCCCGCTCCCCACCCCGGCGACGAAGACATCGATCTTCTCTCCCGCCTGCCGCCACAGCTCGGGCCCGGTGAACCGATAGTGCGCGTCGGGGTTGTCCGGATTGACGAACTGCCCCGGCACGAACACGTTCGGCAGGGTCCGTCGCAGCTCCTCGACCTTCCGCAGGCAGCCCGGCAGGTTCTCCTCCGCGGGCGTCAGCACCAGCTCCGCCCCCAGCGCCCGGATGATCTTCTTCCGCTCCTCGCTCATGTTCTCCGGCATCACGATGATCACGCGGTGCCCGAGCTGCGTGCCGACCAGGGTGATGCCGATCCCGGTGTTCCCCGAGGTCGCCTCCACGATCACGTCGCCCGGCTTGAGCGCCCCGTTCTCGCGCGCCCGGCGCAGGATGTGCAGCGCCACCCGGTCCTTGATGCTCCCGCCCGGGTTCAGGAACTCCGCCTTGGCGAGGATCTCCCCCGGGGCCAGCCGCGCCATCCGCAGCAGCGGCGTGTCGCCGATGAAATCGAGGATCGTCCCGGCCGAACCGCTCATCCCGAACCCTTCCCTTCTCCCCCGCCGACCTTTCCCGGCGGACCCACCGCCCGCTCCGGGTCCTGCACGACATCGGCCGCGATGCGCAGCGACCCGGCGCAGTACAGCCCGTCGTTGATCCGCTCGTCGAACGCCCACCGCACCTGGACCTGCGTCCGCACCTCCGGGCGCCCGTCGGCGCCGACCACCACCCGCGGCCCCACCTTGCCCAGCACGCCGAACAGGCTCACCGTCCCGTACTCGTAGAGATGGTGGAAGGTGTTATCGATTCCGACCGAGCCCAGGTTCGCCGCGAACAGGCTGGCGTAGAACGGGTCGTGCCGCATCATCGCGTACGGCAGCAGGTTGTGGCGGTCCAGGAAACGCGCCAGGCCGATCGCGAACCGCAGCAGCCACCCCGGGAAACGAGTGAAGAACCGCGTCTCCTTGTCCACCGGCCGGAGCTGGTCGCCGCGTCCCTCCCGGATCCCACCCGTCAGCCGCGCCACGCACGCCTCGAACGGTTCGTCCCGGGGGAACTCCAGCTTGATCGTCGCCAGCGGCGCATCGTCCCGGAACCCCTTCTTCGCCGCGAACGACAGGAACACCCCCCGGCGCTGGTAGATCCGACCGTTGCTCACGAAACGGTTCAGCCCGGGACGCTCGTGCAACGCCTTCGCGCATCCCCACAGGAACAGATGGAACAGCGTCGCCTTCGGCCCCTGCGGCCGCGCCGCGTTCCACTGCTCCAGCCACGGCAGCGTGCGCGTCAGGTCGAGGTACGTCTCGTGGTACACGACGCTCTCGTTCCGCCCGCGCATCAGGTACGGCATGAGCGCCCGCACCGGCGACACGTCGCGCAACAGGACCCCGTCCGGCCGTTGGAACAACGGCATCGGCGGATCCACATCGCGGTCCGCCCCCCTTGTCAAGGCCGGCGGCCGAGCAGAGGGTGGACGAGCAGAGGCCCCGCGGCCGGGTCCGCGGGCGACCCGGATCGTCGAGGTTGCGCCACGCATCCCCGCCGCGGCATCCTCCCGGCGGCGCCGCGACGGCGCGGCCCGGGGAGGTGCGCGATGGCCGAAAAGTCGATGATCGTCATCGGCGGCGGACTGGCCGGCCTGGCGACCGGCTGCTACGCCCGGATGAACGGGTGGCGGGTCCGGATCTTCGAACGCCATACGGTGCCGGGCGGCGTCTGCACCGCCTGGAAACGCGGCCCCTACACGATCGACGGCTGCATCCACTGGCTGATGGGCATCAAGCCCGGGGGTTCGATGCATCGCATCTACCGCGAGCTCGGACTGGCGGAGGAGGACCGGTTCCTGACGCTCACCCGCTACGTCCGGACGCTCGACGAACCGAGCGGCGCGGCGGTCGATTTCACCTGGGACCTCGAACGGCTGGCCGAAGACCTGCATCGCGTCGCGCCCGCCGATCGCGGGCCGATCGGCGAGTTCCTCGAGGCGGTGCGCGTCGGGCGCGGCTTCCCGATGGAGATGCTCAAGCCCCGCGACCTGCTCGGACCCCTGGAAACCGCCGCGACGCTGTGGCGGATGCGCAACGGACTGCAACTGCTGCTGCGCTTCCGGATGCCCGTGCGGGAGTACGCCCGGCGGTTCCAGAGCCCCGTGCTGCGCCGGATGCTCGAGTCGCTCTTCCTGCCGGAGCTGCCGACTTCGTTCCTGTTCCTCGCCCTCGGGCAGCTCGCCGACGGACAGCTCGGGCTGTTCCGCGGCGGCTCGCAGGCGTTCTCCGACCGGGTCGCCGCCCGCTTCCGCGCGCTGGGGGGCGAGCTGATCCTGGGCGCGCCGGTGCGGAAGATCGTCGTCGAGCGCGACCGGGCCGTCGGCGTGCGCCTGGAGGACGGCAGCGAGCACCGGGCGGATGAGGTGGTCTCCGCCGCCGACGGCCGCGCGACCCTGTTCGACATGCTCGGCGGCCGCCACGTCCCGCCGGCGCTCCGCGAGCGCTACGAGCGCTGGCCGCTCTTCCGGCCGATCGTGCTCGCGAGCTTCGGCGTCGCCGAGCCGTTCGACGGCCTGCCCCACGCGCAGCACCTGCACCTGGCCCGCCCGATCCCGCATCCCGGCGGGTTCGCCGAGTCGCTCCACTTCCGCGTCATGAACTACGATCCGGCGCTCGCCCCGCCCGGCCACAGCGTGGTCCAGGCCCTGTTCGAGAGCGACTGGGACGCGTGGGAGAAGCTGCGCGGGCAGGGCGAGGCGTACACGGAGGCAAAACGACGCGTGGCGGAAGAACTGCTCGATCGACTGGCGCCGCACCTGCCGGGCCTGCGCGATCGGTTGCGGATGACCGACGTCGCGACCCCCTACACGTTCTGGCGCTACACGCGCAACCACCGCGGCGCCTTCGAAGGGTGGCTGCCGACGCCGGAGGCGGTGCGGGCCGGGATGCCGCGCCGACTGCCCGGACTCGACGGCTTCCAGATGGTCGGCCAGTGGGTCGACCCCGGCGGCGGCATCCCCCCCGCGCTGGCCGGCGGCCGGCACCTCGTCCTGCGGTTGTGCCGCGACGAGGGGCACCCGTTCGTCGCCACGGTGCCGTAGCGGACCTCCGCCCCCGGCCACGCCTCCGACCCGCCCGTCGCCCGCCCGCCCGCACCCGCCGCCCGCCGCCCGCCCTTCGAGGACCGGATCCCGGACGACGGACGGCCCCTCGACGAACGGCTCGGCAGGAATCGAACGGCCGTCGACTCGCCCGAACTCGACCGAATCATCCCGGCCCCGCAGGCCCGAGGATCCGCCGCATCCCCCGCCGCGACCTCACAGCTCCTCGAAACGATCGGCCGGGACGTTGCACACGGGACAGCGCTCCGGCCGCGAGCCGTCCGACACGTAGCCGCAGACGGTGCAGACGAAGTAGGTCGTCTCCCGCTCCTCGCTCATCCGCTGCAGCGCGTCGCGATACAACCGCGCGTGCACCGCCTCCACGTCCCGCGCCTGGGAGAAGGCGGTCTCCGCCCCCTTGTCCCCGACCTCGTGCGCGAGCCGGAGCAGCCGGTCGTAGGCCACCCCCGCGACCTTGCTCTCCGACTCGAACGCCGCCTCGAGATTGGCCTGCGTGTCCTTGGCCATGCCGAGCGCCCGCATCGAGCGCTCCCCGTGGATCTCCTCCGAACGCGCGATCGCCCGAAACAGGTGGGCCACCTGCGGAAAACCCTCCCGATCCGCCGTCGCCGCGTAGTGACGAAGCCGCAACGCCGCCTTCGCCTCCCCCGCGTACACCTCGTGGTGCGCCTGTCGAATCCGTTCGTCCATCTCCGCCGCTCCTCCGGCCGGCCGCCGGCTCCGCTCCTGCATACGACGGCCGGCGGGCCGGACGCAATCCCCGCGCCAACCCGGATTCCGCCGCGGCCGGTCGATCCGGCGGGTCGCGGCGGCCGCACCCGGCGGGAACTCGCCGTTTGACCTGTTCGCGCCCGACGCCTACGATGCGTTCCGTGGACCGCGATCTCCGCCACCGCCGGCTGGATTCGATCGAGCGCTTCGCCGCCCGGGTCGCCGGCCCGGTGGTCGACTCCCGGACCCCCGACCGGAGCGACGAATGACCGAACGGCGACTCCCCGCCACGCTCGGCGCCCTGCTCGCCCTCGCCGCCGCCTGCGGCGACGAACCCGCCGCCGGCGACGCCGACGGCGCGCCCGACCGCGCCGACGCCGCGTCCGACGTCGCTCCGCCGTCCGACGCGCCGACCGACGACGCCCCGCCCGGCGACGTCCCGTCGTCCGATGCGCCGGCCGATGCGCCGGCCGACGACGCCGGCCCCCGCGCCACCCTGACCTGGCCCAACGCCGACAGCTCCGCCAACTCCGACCCGTGGCTCGTCGAACACCACGCCGAGATCGCCGAGATGCGCCCCCGCGTCCTGGTCCTCAACTTCGTCAACGCCAAGACGATGGAGGAGGTGGCCGCACAGCTCGGGCAGGTCGTCGAGGCGATCGCCGAATCGAGCCGCTATCGCGGCTACGAGAACCCTCTCGAACCGCCCCCCTTCTTCCGCTACGAACTCGCCTACCTCGTCGACCTCCGCGACCTTCCGCCGCCCCCCGGCTGGACCTACCGCAACAGCACGCTCTACCCCCGCGAGGACCCGCCGACCGGCATGTGGGGGTTCGACTACGAGCGGCTGTTCGGGGCGGAGTTCGCGCGACGCTACGGCATTCCCGACCCCGACGACCCGTCCCGATTCCTCGACCTGTGCCAGCTCGTCGACCACGGCCTGGTCCACGACGTCTGGATCGTCGCCGACGCCGACGTCCTCGACGCCGGCGCCGCCGAGATCCTCGAGCTGAAACCGTACTACGACGAGAACCGCGTGCGCCTCGACCGGCCGCTGAACCGCTGCGCCGGCAACGGCTGCTTCGACGACGACGACGCGATTCCCGAGCACTGCACGCGGACCGTCCGCATCGCCTTCTTCAACCACACGCGGGGCGCCGGCTGCTTCCTCGAAAGCCTGTCCCACGGCTTCGAGTCGATCGGCGCCTGGAACCCCGGCCAGATCCGGTACCTCTCGCGCTACTTCATCCCCTGGGCCGCCTACGGCCTCGACATCCGCTACGGCCTCCCCTGGGACAGCTGGTACGCCTGCCCGATCGGCGACGACTGCCTCTCCTACCCGACCGACACCTCCGTCGCCTACGACGTGGAGGGCGTCGCCGGCACGCTCGACCCCTACGACCCCGTCTGCGGCAACGTGCACTGGCCCCCCAACGCCCGCCGCCACTACGACCTCGACAGCCCCTTCACCGTCCGGACCACCTGCCTCGGCTGGCGCCGCGGCGGCGGCCCCGGCGGCGCCGACGTCCCGCAGCCGTTCACCTCCAACCTGTTCCGCCGCTACCGTCGCCTGGCCCCCGACTGCATGGGCGAATGGCTCGTCTGGTGGCGCCAGAACGTCCCGGGCCCCGACAACGGCCTGCTCGACGACCACGGCGCGCCGATGCTCTCCTGGTGGCCCTTCGTGTATTACTGACCCGGGAGGATCCGATGAGACGCCTCGCACCGCTGCTGCTGCTGTTCGCCGCCGGAACCGCCGGGTGCGGCGAGGACGGGTACTGGGTCGCCGTCTATCCCGACGCCGACGCCCTCCCCGATACGGACGCGGCCGCGGAGGCCGACGGCCCCGCCGACGTCGGCAGCGACGCCGACGCCGACGCCGAACCGGAGGCCGCCCCGGACACCGGCGCCGACGCCGACGCCGATGCCGACGCGCTCGACGTGCCGGACATCCCGGCCACCTGCGGCTTCGGCTACGAGACGATGTTCACCTACGCCTGGCACGACCCCGCCGCCGGGACCGGCGCCGCCGACCCGCCCGCAACCGACTCCCCGCTCGTGGCCCGGATCGCCCACGCCGAACCCCCGCCGCCCTTCGTCTGGAATCTCGCTGTCCCGGGCGACGCCAAGGAGACGCCGAAGGACATCGTGATGCCCGGCTACGACGACACGATGCCGCTCTTCCAGCGCGCCGAGGACTGGGGCGACGGCACGCGCTGCTACGAGACGCCCGTCGGGGTGCGTTTCCTCACCGAGGCCGAGGCGTTCGACCTCTACGTCCGCCTCGCCGCGACGACCACCGGCGTCCCGTTCGACGGTTCCCCCGGCCGCCGCACCGCGCTCGGCCTCCGCGGCGCCTACCCCGGCACGTTCGCCTGGCACGGCAACCGGCCCGATCGCTTCAACGACACCCTCGTGCTGCTGTGGATCGAACCCGGCGGCCGCAAGCGCGTGCTGGAGTTCCCCGTCAACACCGACACCGGCGCGCACGACTTCGGCGCGGACAGTTCGTCCTCGCTGCGGCCCAACCGCCGCTACCGCTACGTCAACGGCTGGCATCGGACCTACAACGCCTGGCACATCGACGAGGACGGCTACCGCGTCCGCGACGACCACAACACCAACGGCCACTGGGACAGCGACCGCAACGGCTGGCTTCCCCCGCCGGGCGCCGATCACGACCGGAGCGGCGGCGGCCACAACATCCACATGGGCTCGGTCGATGCGCCGCTCGGCTCGGCCGTCGTCGGCGTCTGGTCGGCCGGTTGCCAGGTGATCCCCGGCCTGGCGAACTGGACGCGGTTCATCCGCAACGCCTGGACCCGGGAGGGGGACCGCGTCGATTACTTCCTCGTCGACGTGCGCGACATTCCCGCCGAGGTCTGGACCGGGCCGTGCGAACCCGACGGCTCGCACGCCTGCCCGTACCGCATCGCGTCGTTCCCCTTCACCCACTCCGGCGACACCTCGACCGTCGCCACCGACGCCTTCGACGTCTACAACTGTTCGACCGCGAACGAGTCCGGCCCGGAAGTGGTCTACGTCTTCACGATCGATCGTTCCGGCACGCTGTCGGCGTCCGTCGACGCCGTCGAACCCGTCGACCCCGACATCCACCTGCTCGACGGCGACGACCCGACCGCGTGCCTCGCCCGGGCCCACCTCGCCTTCGATTACGCGATCACCCCGGGCCGCTACTTCCTCGTCGTGGACACGTACGTCGACGACACCGGCACGGTCCTCGCCGGACCCTACACTCTCCGCGTCGATCTGCGCTGACGCCGCGGGCCGCGTCCCGGCGCGAACGGCCCTTCAGTCCGGGCGCGGCTTGCCGATCAGCGACAGGAACTCGGTGCGGGTGGCGGTCGACGAGTGGAAGCTGCCGAGGACGGACGAGGTGGTCATCAGCGAGTTCTGCTTCTCGACGCCGCGCATCATCATGCACAGGTGCCGCGCCTCGACCACCACGCCGACCCCTTCGGCGCCGACCGCGTCCATCACCGCGCGCGCGATCTGGTTCGTCAGCCGCTCCTGGATCTGCAGCCGCCGGGCGAACGCCTCCGCCAGCCGCGCCAGCTTGCTCACCCCGACCACCTTGCCCCGCGTGATGTAGCCGATGTGACAGCGCCCGAAGAACGGCAGCAGGTGGTGCTCGCACAACGAGTAGATCTCGATGTCGCGCACCACGATCATGTTGTTCGTTTCCTGCGTGAACACCGCCTCGCGCGTCAGTTGCGCCACGTCCTGGGTGTAGCCCCGCAGCAGGAACTCGTACGCCCGGGCCACCCGCTCCGGCGTGCGCCGCAGCCCCTCCCGCTCCGGGTCCTCCCCGAACTCGACCAGCAACTGCCGCACCAGCTCCTGCACCCGTTCCCGGTTCATCCCGCGACCTCCGCCCGCGCGCGCCGGGTCAGCCCCGGCAGCGGCTCCATCCCCGCCCGCGACATCCCCCGCACCACCTCGGCCAGCGCGCGGCCGTCCCCCGGCAGCCGCAGCGCCGGCGCCAGCTCGAGCACCGGGAACGCCACGAACGGCCGTTCGAACAGCTCCGGCGCCGGCAGCCGGAAGTCCGCCTCGCGCACCACGGCCTCCCCACACAGCAGCAGGTCCAGGTCCAGCGTCCGCGGCGCGTTCCGATCCGCCACCCGCACCCGCCCCACCGCGGCCTCGATCGACCGCAACAGCTCGAACTGCAGCGCGCGCGGCGGCAGGTCGGTCTCGATCCGCACCGCGCCGTTCGCGAACGGCGGCGCCCCGGGCGAACCGATCGGCGCCGTGCGGTAGAACGTCGACACCCCGCACAGCCGGGTCGCGGCGCCCAGGCGCCGCAACCCCTCCACCACGTTCGTCTCCGGGTCGAGGTTCGACCCCACGCCCACGAAGGCTTCCGTCATCGGTCGTCCCGCCGGCGCACCACCTGCACCGCCACCGTCCGCGCGAACCGCAGCGCGCCCGGCTTCTCCACCGTCACGTCCGCCACCGCCACCCGCGGGTCCTCCAGGCAGCTCCGCGCCACCGCCTCCGCCAGCGCCTCGACGAGCCGGAACTGCGAGCCTTCCACCAGCTTCACCACCCGCTTCTTCACCGCCCGGTAGTCGACCGTGTCCTCGAAACGGTCCGCTGCGCACGCCCGCCCCAGGTCGGCATGCAGCGTGATCTGCAACACCACGTCCTGCCGCTCCCGTCGCTCCTGGTCGTCGACGCCCAGGATGCAGCGCAGCGCCAGGTCCCGGATGTGAATCCTATCCACGCTTGGCCTCCAGCAGGTGCCGACCCCCATCGACCCAGATCACCTGGCCCGTCAGGTACGGCGCGCCCACCAGGAACAGCACCGCCTCCGTCACGTCCCGCACCGCGCCGACCCGCTCGAGCGGCACGCCGCCCTTGAGCCGCTCGAGGTACTCCGGTCCCTCCCCTTCCGGCGGCAGGATCAACCCCGGCGCCACCGCGTTCACACGGAACCGCGGCGCCCAGCGCAGGGCCATCTCCCGCGTGAACAGCTCGAACAGCGTCTTCCCCGCGTGGTACGCGACGTGCCCCCAGTCGTACCCGACCACCCGCGTGTCCAGGAAGTTCACGATCGCCCCCGTCTCGACCTGCTCGACGAAACAGCGCGCCGCCGCCAGCGGCGCCCACGCGTTCACCTCGACGCTCTCGACCAGCTCCTCCCGCGTGAACTCGGCGAACGTCGAGGCGGGAAACGTCGAGGCGCTGTTGACCAGCACCTGCAGCGGCCCGGCGAACCGCCGCGCCTCGGCGAACAGCGTCCGGACCTCCTGCTCGTGGCGCAGGTCGGCCGGCACCGCCCATCCCCGCCGCCCGCGCCGCTCGATCTCCCGCACCGTCTCCCGCGCCTCGGTCTCCGAACGGTTGTAGTGCACGACGACGTCCGCGCCGGCTTCCGCCAGCGCCAGCGCCACCGCGCGCCCGATCCGGCGCGCTCCGCCCGTCACCAGCGCCGTCCGCCCCCGCAGTTCCTCGGCCACGCCGCGCCCTCCCGACCCCCTCGACCCGCCGGCAGCATCGGCCCGCGCCCCGACGCTGTCAACCGCCCGCCCGCCGCAGCAGCCGCCGCGCCTCGCGCAACGCCGCCGCGCCTTCCGGGCGGTGCCACAACAGCACCGCCTTCTGCAGCGCCCGGCGGCGCGGCTCGCGCTCCACGAACACCGGCCGCAGGGTGGCCGGGTCGAGCCCCGTGGCGTACATCACCGTCGCGGCCGTCCCCGGGGTCGGCGTGAAGATCTGCACCTGCTCCACCCGCACGTCCCGCCGCCGCAGGAACAGCGCCAGTTCCACCGCGTCCTCGAGCCGCGCCCCGGGGTGCGCCGCCATCAGGTAGGGCAGCACGTACTGCCGGCGCCCCGAACTCCGCACGAGCCGCGCGTGGCGGTCGAGAAACTCCGCGAACCCCGAGCCGGCCGGCTTCCGCATCCGCCGCAGCACCCGCGGCACCACGTGCTCCGGCGCCACCTTGAGCTGCCCGCTGGTGAACTCCTCCGCCAGCGCCCGCAGCACCGCCTCGGACTCGAGCGCCAGGTCGAGCCGCACCCCGCTGGTCACGAACAGGTGGCGCACCCCCGGCACCCGCCGCGCCCGCCGCAGCAGCCGCACCCACGCCTCCTGGTCCACCCGCAGCTCCGGACAACGAGTCGGCCACAGGCACGACACGCGCCCGCACGCCCCGTCGCGGCCGCAGGTCGCGCCCCACAGGTTCGCCGTCGGCCCGCCCACGTCCGGCACCGTTCCGCGGAACTCCGGGTGGGCCGCGATCCGCTCGATCTCCGCCAGCACCGAGTCCGCCGAACGGCTCGCCACCCGCCGGCCCTGGTGCGCGGCGATCGCGCAGAACGCGCAGCCGCCGCAACACCCCCGGTGCGCCGTCACCGAGAACCGCACCTGCTCCAGCGCCGGCACCCGCGCCCCCCCGTGGACCGGATGCACGTCGCGCGTGAACGGCAGCGCGTACAGGCGCCCGAGCTCCGCCGGCGACGGCGCCGGCCACGGCGGGTTCGACACGACCCGCATCCCCGCGCAGGTCTGCGTCTGCCGCCGGTCCCGCGTCCGCTCGAACAACGCCCAGCACCGCGCATGCGCCGCCGGGTCCGCCCGCACCTCCTCCCAGGACGGCAGCTCCACCGCATCCGCGGGCGGCGCGGCCGAGGCGGGCATCCGGTACGCCACGCCCGGCACGTCCCGGATCGCGGCCAAACGCGGGTCGCCGGCCCGCCCCCGCCCGCCCGCCGACGCCGCCGCCCCCGCCCGCTCCAGCGCGTCCAGCCGGCGCGCGATCTCCAGCAGCGGCCCTTCCCCCATCCCGTGCACCAGCACGTCGACCCCGCCGTCCATCAGCAGCGGCCGGCGCACCGCGTCGTCCCAGAAGTCGTAGTGCGAAAAACGCCGGAGCGACGCCTCCAGACCGCCCGCCACGACGAAGGCCCGCGCCCCGAAAACCCTCCGGATCGCGCTGCCGTACGCCGTCACCGCCCGGTCCGGCCGGCCGCCCGCGCGCCCGCCCGGCGCGTAGGCATCGTCCGCGCGACGCCGCCGCTGCGCCGTGTAGTTGGCCACCATCGAATCCAGCGCCCCGGCCGTCACGCCGAAACACAGCCGCGGCAGCCCCAGCCGCCCCACCTCGTCCCCCGCCGGGTCCGGCCGCGCGATCACCCCCACCCGGAACCCGTGCGCCTCGAGCCACCGCCCGAGCAGCGCGGCCGGGAACGACGGATGGTCGACGTGCGCGTCGCCCGTCACCAGCACGACGTCGCAGCCGTCCCAGCCGCGCGCCCGCAGCTCCGCCCGCGTGGCGGGCAGATGCGAGGCGGACGCGACCGGACGAACGGACATGCGACGACACCTAGCGGCAGACCACCAGCGCGTCCGCCGGCGCGCCGGCGAGACAACCTTCGCGCGTCGCGTCGCCGAGCAGGCACGTCGGGCCGGGCTCGTGGCCCGGCCGCCGGCACCCGCGCCCGTCCACGCCGAACCCATCCCGGCACCCCGCGTCGCTCGCGCAGCACCAAGCGCAGATGCCGCCCTTGCAGCGGTACGGCCGGTCCGCCGCCGCACAACCGAGAGCCCCGGCACACCAGCCGGCCCGGATGCCGATCGATCGCCGGTCCATCCGCTCCTCCCGCCCGCAGCATGCCACGTCGCGGTCCCCGGGGAAACGACTCCGGCGCGGCGACCGCCCGCGCGGTCCGGCGCCCCCGCCGCCTCGAGGCGGAGGCGCTCCGACGGACCCTCGACGAGACGCCCCCGCCTCTGGTACGAAGACCCCCGTGACGCGGGTGCTGATCCTCGACGCATCGCTGCACCGGGACGTCTACCGCCCCGACGAGCACTGGCGCGCCCTGCTCGGAGCCGTGCCCGCCGACGCCGTCCACCTGCCGTCCGGCCGCGCGATCCCGCCGCTCGACGGCTACACCCACCTGATCGTCACCGGCAGCGAGGCCTCGATCGTCGAGCCGGCCGACTGGTACGAACCGGCCGCCGAGACCGTCCGTCGCGCCGCGGGCGCCGGCCTGCGGGTCCTCGGCAGCTGCTGGGGGCACCAGTTGCTCGCCCTCGCCCTTTCCGGCCCCGCGTTCGTCCGCCGCTCGCCCACGCCCGAGGTCGGCTGGATCGAGGTCCAGCGGACGGAGCGGGACGAACTGCTGGCCGACCTGCCGGACCGCTGGTTCGTCTTCGCCTCGCACTTCGACGAGGTGGTCGATCCGCCGGCGCCGTGGCGCGCGCTGGCCCGCAGTCCGCGCTGCGCCGTCCAGGCCATGCGCTGGGGCGACCGGCCGGTGTGGGGCGTCCAGGCGCACCCGGAAATCGATCCACCCACCGCGCGCGTGCTGCTCGAGGGCTTCCTGCGCTACGCGCCGCGACACACCGCGGTCGTGCGCCCGGCGCTGGCCGCCGCGCCGCGCGACGACCGCACCGCCCGGCCGCTCGTCGCCCGCTTCCTGGGTCCGTGCCGAGGAGGTCCGCCATGCTGAACGAACTGCGTCGCGTCGATCCCGAGATCTACGAGTCCGTGCGCAACGAGGTGCGGCGGGAGCACGTCGAGATCGAACTCATCGCCAGCGAGAACTACGTCTCGCTCGCCGTGCTCGAGGCGCAGGGTTCGGTGCTGACCAACAAGTACGCCGAGGGCTACCCCGGCCGGCGCTACTACGGCGGCTGCGAGCACGTCGACGTCGCCGAGTCCCTGGCGATCGAGCGGGCCAGGCGGCTGTTCAAGGCCGAGCACGTCAACGTGCAGCCGCACTCGGGGTCGCAGGCCAACATGGCGGTCTACCTGTCCGCGCTCAAGCCGGGCGACCGCATCCTCGCCATGCGCCTCGACCACGGCGGACATCTGTCCCACGGCCATCCCAAGAACATGTCGTCGTGGATCTTCGACATCGCGAGCTACGGGGTGCGCCGCGACACGGAGCGCCTGGACTACGACGAGGTGCGGGCGGCGGCGCGGGAGGCCCGGCCGAAACTGATCGTCGTCGGGGCGTCGTCCTATCCCCGCGCGATCGATTTCGCCGCGTTCCGGTCGATCGCCGACGAGGTCGGCGCGCTGCTGATGGCCGACATCGCCCACATCGCCGGCCCGGTGGCCGCCGGCCTGCACCCCGACCCCGTGCCCCACTGCGACTTCGTCACCGCCACGACGCACAAGACCCTGCGCGGACCTCGCGGCGGCATCATCCTCTGCAAGGCCGCCCACGCCCGCGTGATCGATTCCACCGTCTTCCCCGGCTCGCAGGGCGGACCGCTGATGCACGTCGTCGCCGCCAAGGCCGTCGCCCTCAAGGAGGCCCTCAGCCCGGGCTTCCGCCGCTACCAGGAACAGATCCTCGCCAACGCCCGCGCCCTCGCCGAGGCCCTGGCGGCCCGGGGCTTCCGCCTCGTCACCGGCGGCACCGACAACCACATCGTCGTCGTCGATCTCACGAACCGCGGCCTGACCGGCATCGAGGCCACCCACGTCCTCGACCGCGTCGGCATCACCGTCAACAACAACCAGATCCCGTTCGACCCTCTCCCTCCCACCAAGTCCAGCGGCATCCGCCTCGGCACCCCCGCCGTCACCACCCGCGGCATGGGCGAGGACGAGATGCGCCAGCTCGGCGCGATCATCGCCCGCGCGATCGAGGCCCGCGACGACAAGACCGTCCTCCAGCACCTCCGCAACGAGACCCTCGACCTCGCCGATCGCTTCCCGATCTACCCCGGCATCCTGCGCCGCCTCTACGAACAGGAACGCGGAGCCTACGAGATCCCCGGCGCACCGCCGTAGCGCCGCTCCCGGGAACGACGACCCCGCGGCGACCGGGCACGACGGACTACGGCGCGCCCTCCGCGGCCGGCCCGCGGGCCCGGGCCCGACGACGACGCGAGGCCTTCCGCTCCGCCGCCAACCGCGGCTCGACCACCTCGCGCAGGAACTTCTCCAGCCGCAGGCAGATCAGGTCGGGATGCTCGATCGGCGAGGTGTGCGTCCCCTGCGGCAGCACCTGCAACGCCGAGCCCGGGATCAGGTTGTGCATCCGCTTCTGCACCGCGATCGGCGTCAGCCGGTCCTTGTCCCCGGCGAAGATCAACGTCGGCACGCGGATGTCCTTGAGGTACGACCGCGCCGAATGCTCGTTCGCGTACCGCAACATCGTCAGGAACAGGCCGATGTCCATGTCCGCGACGTGCTCGAGGTACGGCATGAAGTCGTCGACCTTCACCAGCGCGTGGTTCACCTCGAGCAACACCGAAACCCAGAAGCCCCAGCGCGTCGGCAGCAGGTTGTGCCAGATCTGCCAGAACAGCCGCTGGTGGTTCTCGTACGCCCGGCTCAGCACCGGCAGGAACCGCTCCAGAATGTCGCTGTTGTAGCTCGACCGCAGCGGATGCTCGAAACACCCGCACACCGGCACCAGCGCCGCCACCCGGTCGGGATGGCGGTGGTGGAACTCCAGGATCACCTGGGTCCCCATCGAGTGCCCCAGCAGCACCGCCCGGTCGATGCGCAGCTCGTCGAGCAGCCCCCGCAGGTCCTCCGCCAGGTCCCCGATCTGCAGCCGCGCGAAGTCGACGGGCGCGTCCGACTTGCCGTGCCCGCGGTAGTTCCAGCGCACGACCCGGTAGCGCGGCGCGAACCAGCCGTGCAGGTACTTCCAGGCGTACTGGTCGCACGCGATCCCGTCGCAACAGACCAGCGGCGGCAGGCCGGAGCCGGCGTCGTTGTAGTAGATCCGCGTGCCGTCGAACGAATGGAAGAAACCTTCCCGCAAGGTCGTGTCCATCGGGCCGCATCGGACCGCGGACCCTCCCCCCTGTCAAGACCCGCATCCGAGGCCGCTGACGAACCGCGCCTGGCGCTCTTGGTTCTACCGGTCGTGACGATGAGATCCTCGCCGGCGCGCGCCTCGGCCGGAGCGCTC
>Ga0101944_10004693_pt1 | contig 16503 bp, 11 predicted proteins | sample DewCreD2012metaG_FD_75245 | JGI IMG/M metagenome (GOLD analysis project Ga0101944, IMG submission 75245) | Hot spring sediment bacterial and archeal communities from British Columbia, Canada, to study Microbial Dark Matter (Phase II) - Dewar... ...
TGGATGCACAGAAGAGCTTCGTGGCTGGCGGCGCTGGCGCGCGTCAGATAATGCACGTCGTTGGTCGCTACAACAGGCAAGCCAAGCTCCCTGGAGATCTTAAGCAGACCCTGGTTCACCACCGCCTGTTCGGGGATAGAGTTGCCCTGCAATTCAAGATAAAAGTTCCCCTTGCCAAAGATAGACGCGTAGGTATCTGCGGTTTTAAGCGCATCGTTGAAACGCTTCTCCTGGATGAGCCAGGGAATCTCTCCTTTAAGGCACGCAGAAAGGCCTATAAGGCCCTTTGAGCGTTCGCTCAGGATTTCTTTATCAATGCGCGGACGATAATAAAAACCTTCCAGGAACCCTGCAGAAACCAGCTTCATCAGGTTCTGATACCCCTCTTCGTCCCTGGCAAGCAGGATCAGGTGATACGCTGCTTCGTCGATGCCGGAGGAGGTCTTATTCAAGCGGCTGCCGGGCGCAATGTAAGCTTCGCAGCCGATGATCGGCTTAATACCCGCCTTCTGCGCCTCCTGGTAAAATTCAATGGCCCCGAACATGTTGCCATGGTCGGTAATGGCCAGGGAATCCATCTTATAATGGTTGCAGAGGGCTAAAAGCTCCGGGATGCGGCAGGCTCCGTCAAGCAGGCTGTATTGGGTGTGCAGGTGAAGATGGACGAATTCGCTGCGAGGCATATATAGAGAAAACTAGAGTATGGGTCTATAGTCGATAGTCGATCGTCTTACAGCTTTGTAAGGCTGTGCACGATTGACCATAGACCATCGACTATTACCCTACTATTTTCTGACAAAACCTATTCCCACTCGATGGTTGCGGGAGGTTTGGAACTTATATCGTATACAACGCGGTTGACGCCTTTGACTTCGTTGATAATGCGGTTTGAGATCTTCTGCATCAACTCGTAAGGCAACTTAACCCAATCTGCGGTCATCCCGTCAAGGCTGGTCACGCACCGAAGCGCAACCGCGCTCTCGTACGTGCGTTCGTCTCCCATAACGCCGACGCTTTTTATGGGAAGCAGCACTGCAAACGACTGCCAGATCTGTTCATAAAGGCCGGCAGCGCGTATTTCATCCAGCACTCTGCGATCCACTTCCCTGAGGAGGTTAAGCCTTTCGGCAGTCACGTCGCCGATGATGCGCACCGCAAGGCCCGGCCCGGGGAAAGGCTGGCGGAAAAGTATGTGGTCAGGCAAGCCCAGCTCCTTGCCGATTTTGCGCACTTCGTCTTTAAAGAGGTCCCTGAGCGGCTCGATAAGCTTAAGCTTCATCTTCTCAGGCAGACCTCCGACATTGTGGTGGCTTTTGATACGGCTTGAAGGTGAGCCGATCGGAGAAACGGATTCGATGACGTCGGGATAGAGTGTGCCCTGCCCCAGGAACTTAACGCCTTTGAGCTTGCGCGCCTCCTCCTCAAAGACCCTGACAAACTCCTCGCCGATAATCTTTCGCTTTTGTTCGGGATCGGTGATGCCTTTAAGGCGCGCAAGGAAACGCTTGCTCCTGTCAACGTAACTTAAATTAAGGTGGAGCATATTGCGGAAGACCTTCTTTACCTGTTCGGGCTCATCCTTGCGCAGCAGGCCGTTATCGATGAAGATGCAGCGCAGGTTCCTGCCGATAGCTTTATGGATGAGCAGGGCCGCCACCGAAGAATCGACTCCGCCGCTTAAGCCCAGGACAACCTTGTCTTTACCAACCGTCTTCTTGATATTCTCAATACTCTCCTTGATGAAAGACTGCATGGTCCAGCGGCTCAGGCACCCGCATGATTTAAAGAGGAAATTGCTGAGTATCTGGGAACCCCTCTCGGTGTGTGTAACCTCCGGATGGAACTGCACTCCGTAGATTTTTAACTTCCTGTTCCCGATGGCAGCGATAGGGGCATTGCCCGTGTGCGCATAGATGCTAAAGCCCGGAGGAAGCTTTGTGACGTAGTCTCCGTGGCTCGCCCAGCAGGTAAGGTTACCGGGGAGGTGCGAAAACAAATCCCTGTTGTCATCGATAAAAAGTTCGGTCTTGCCGAATTCTCGGCCGGGGGTGTGCTTCACCTTCCCTCCGAGCATTTCGGCGATCACCTGCATGCCGTAACATATGCCTAATACCGGTATCTTAAGCTTGAATATCCCCGGGTCAGGCATAGGGCTTTTTTTGTTCGTTACCGATGCCGGGCCTCCGGAAAGGATAAGCCCTTTGGGAGCCATGGCTGCAATCTCTTTGGCAGGGGTATTAAAAGGAATGATCCTGGAAAAGACCATGCTTTCCCTGACTCGGCGGGCTATCAACTGAGTGTATTGTGAACCGAAATCAAGTATCAGAACGGTTTGTCTGCTCATTTGCCCATCCCCACCCTCTGGCCAACCTGAAATATCTTACCTTCGGTCTGAATGGAAGGCGCGATGATGATCTCGACATCATGCATCTCCTTTATATTGGAAGCGCCCAGCGACCCCATTGAAGTCTTCAGCGCCCCTATTAAATTCTGCGAGCCGTCATCAACCTTAGCAGGCCCGAAAAGTATCTCCTTGAGAGTACCGGTGGTCCCGACAAAAATACGGGTCCCGCGCGGAAGATTCACATGGGAAGTAGCCATACCCCAGTGATATCCCCTTCCCGGAGCTTCTTTTGCCCTGGCAAAGCTGGAGCCGATCATAACCGCATCCGCTCCCGAGGCAAAGGCTTTACAGATATCCCCGCCCCTGTTCATACCGCCGTCGGTTATGACCTGGACATACCTGCCGGTGCGCTTGAAATAAAAATCGCGCGCTGCAGCTGCATCGATGGTAGCGGTCACCTGGGGGACTCCGATACCCAATACGCCTCTGGTGGTACAGGCAGCGCCAGGGCCTACGCCGATCAAAAGGCCTGCTGCTCCTGTCTCCATCAATTCAAGGGTTGTCTCATACGTGACGCAATTACCCAGGATAACGGGTATCTTCACGTGCTTGCAGAACTTATAAAGGTCGAGGCTCTTATACTGTTTGGCGATGTGGCGGATAGTGGTAACGGTTGACTGGACCACAAAAGCATCGGCTCCTGCGGCAACTGAAAGCCGGGCGAATTTTTCTGCATGGGCCGGGATACAGCTTACCACAGCCGTGCCCTTCTTGCTTTTAATCTCCCTTATCCTCTTTGAGATAAGCTTCTCCTTAATGGGCGTGGTGTATACAGACTGGATAAGCTCAGTTGCTTTCTGGGGGGTTGCCTTGGCAATCTCTTCAAGGACTTCGTCAGGGTCTTCGTAGCGGGTCTGTACACCGTCAAGATTAAGCACTGCTATGCCGCCGAGCTTGGACATTTCAACGGCAAAGCGCACGTCAACAACCCCGTCCATTGCCGCTGCCAGAATAGGAACTTTATAACGCTTGCCGGCGAGCTCAAAACCGGTGTCTACTTCCTGAGGGTTAACGGTTTGCGCGCCCGGTACCAGGGCGATTTCATCAAAACCATAACATCTGCGAGCCCGCCTGTTTATGCCTATCCACTCAGCCATGAGTATTTCCTCCCTAACTTATTATTTATCAATGGATTACGTACGAAAAGTGCCTCCGGAAAGGTTGGGGGAATTTTACCTCAATATCCGGAAGTTGTCAATCATTATTTTTGAATTAGTTTACCGGCTAAATTTCTTACTGCAACACCAAAATAGGGACCGAAAATAGGGACCGTTTCCCCTCTTCGTAATTACTTTAAATCATTAAAAATCGCAACACCTCCTGTTACAGGATGTAAAAATTTTATTTTTGCTTTTATCGGGAAAACGAATGCTTGTAACCAATTGCTGCATATCGGGATTTGATAAGGAGAAACGGTCCTTATGAGTGGAATATGGCGACAATAAAAAAGGCGCTTGCATGGAACGCAAGCGCCTTTTTTACGTTAGCGGCGGATTAATACATTCCGCCCATTCCTCCCATTCCGCCTCCGGGAGGCATTGCAGGCATCTTTTCTTCCTTCTCCGGCTTATCCGTTACGATAGCCTCGGTTGTCAAAAGAAGCGCTGCGATGCTGGCTGCGTTCTGCAAAGCAGAACGGGTGACCTTGGTCGGGTCAATGACGCCGGCATCAAGCATATCCACATAGGCATCCTGGTTCACATCGTAACCTATATTGGTCTTCTCTCCCTTAATGCGCTGTACCACCACAGAACCTTCAAGCCCTGCGTTCTGCGTTATCTGGCGAAGGGGATCTTCGATGGCGCGCTTGACAATATCAACCCCTATCTTCTCGTCACCCTCAACCTTGAGTTTCTCTAAGGCCGGTATGGTGCGTATAAGCGCGACGCCGCCTCCCGGGACTATGCCTTCCTGGGATGCCGCGCGGGTTGCGTGCAATGCATCTTCTACGCGTGCCTTCTTCTCTTTCATTTCGGTTTCCGTCGCGGCTCCGACATTGATCACCGCAACGCCGCCTGCCAGCTTTGCCAGGCGTTCCTGCAGTTTCTCTTTATCGTAGTCTGAATCAGTAGTATCAATCTGCGCCTTGATCTGCGCGATTCGGCCGTTGATGGCCTGGGTCTTACCGGCGCCTTCAACGATGGTGGTGTTCTCTTTATCCACCTTTACCCTTTTTGCGCGACCGAGGTCATCCAGGTCGATATTCTCAAGCTTGATACCGAGGTCTTCGGTCAGGGCTTTGCCGCCGGTCAATATGGCGATATCTTCCAGCATTGCTTTACGCCTGTCACCGTAACCGGGCGCCTTAACTGCGCAGGCAACAAAGGTCCCCCGGATCTTATTAACTACCAGCGTAGCCAGGGCCTCTCCTTCAACTTCTTCGGCAACGATTAGAAGGGGTTTTCCGGTGCGAGCAACCTTCTCAAGAAGCGGAAGGATATCCTTAATAGAAGTTATCTTTTTCTCATAGATCAGGATGTAGGGGTCCTCAAGAAGCACCTCCATCCGTTCGGCATCCGTCACAAAGTACGGGGAAAGATACCCCTGGTCAAACTGCATCCCCTCCACAACATCAAGGGTGGTTGCGGTTGATTTTGCTTCCTCAACGGTGATAACGCCGTCCTTGCCGACTTTGTCCATTGCCTCGGCGATCAATTCACCGATGGTGGTATCGGAGTTGGCTGCAATGGAAGCAACCTGGGCAACCTCTTTCTTGTCTTTGATGGGAGTGGAGAGCTTGCCGAGCTCTTCAACGACCCTGGTAACCGCTTTTTCGATCCCGCGCTTCAAGGACATCGGATTGCTGCCTGCGGTAACGTTCTTGAGGCCTTCGCGGTAGATAGCCTCGGCAAGGATGGTTGCCGTAGTGGTGCCGTCGCCGGCAATATCGGAGGTCTTCTCCGCCACTTCCTTGACCATTTGTGCCCCCATATTCTCAAAGGGGTCTTCAAGCTCTATTTCTTTTGCGACGGTTACGCCGTCTTTGGTAATGGTGGGCGAGCCGAATTTCTTATCGATGACGACATTGCGGCCTTTGGGGCCCAGCGTCACCTTTACGGCTGCCGCCAGCTTTTCCACGCCGGCCAGTATCTTGCGGCGCGCTTCATCCTGGTACAATAATTGTTTTGCCATATCCAGTTAACCTCCTTTTATAGGTTCTCTTACTTTATTATCGCAAGGATATCCTCCTCGCGCATAATCAAAAGCTCCTCCCCGTCCTTGGTGGTAATTTCATTGCCGGAATATTTTCCATATAAGACCTTATCGCCCACCTTGACTTTGAGCGGTTTTATAGTGCCGCTTTCAAGGGTCTTGCCCTCACCGACTGCAACAACCTTGCCCTCCTGTGGCTTTTCCTTTGCCGTGTCAGGCAAAACAATGCCTCCCTTGGTCTTGGTTTCAGCCTCTAAAGGCTTTATCACCACGCGGTCCTCCAATGGCTTTATTTCCATTGCTGACACCTCCTTTATATTGGTTGTGGATGAATTGATTTTAGCACTCTATTTCACAGAGTGCTAATTATATGGGAAAAAAATTTTTTGTCAAGGGATTTTTTTATGTTTTGCGCAGGGCATCTCGCATAAACAAGGAGAGCCCCACAAAATCAGACTCATCGAAGCTGACGCCTGCATGGTAAAGATGAGGGCTTGCGAACCTTGACCAGACAACAGTCCCCCTGGTGTAATACGACTCTCCCTTGCCGGGAATAGGCAGCCACATCTCAAGAGGCATTTTGGGAGTAAGGGGCTTTTCCGAAGAGATACCCAGCCCTCCTGCGGAGATATCGGTAGCCTTAACCAAATTCCAGGAGTTCTGGTTACGGTCTCGCATACGCATAGAAAGGTCTATCGGTACGCGATGAAACATCCTTTTATCTGCGCTCAGGGGCTCTGTCATAAAAAAAGCCACGTTTTCCGTGGCCTTGCTGGGTGATATCTTTTTCTCTTACTTAAATTATACCTTATTACGGAGGCCTGTCAAGCACATTCGATGCAAAATATTCAATCCGTTAAGCGTCAAGGCAGGCTCAACCCGCCTGATCTGCCGGCACTTACAGGCGATCAGGCCAATGCAGCCTCCGGTACCGATGACCGTCGCGTCGCGGCCGATCGCCTTCTTAATCTTTGCCACCATAGCATCGATAAGCAGCGCATACCCCCAGAGAAGTCCGCTCAGGATACTGCTTACGGTATCCCTGCCAATGAATTCCTTTGGATGGGTAAGCGACACCTTCGGCAGCAACGCCGTCTTTTCAAAAAGCGCCTGAAGCGAGATATTTAAACCCGGAAGAATCATGCCTCCAAGGTATTCGTTTTTACGAGAAAGGATATCAAAGGTAAGCGCGGTACCGGAATCAATAATGATCGCAGGCGCCCGAAAAAGCTTTGATGCAGCATAGGCATTGATAAGCCTATCCTGGCCTACCTCAGAAGGCCTGCGGTAACGGTTTTTTAAAGGAACGCAAAAATCCTTGCCCAAGACCAGGGGCTCAGTGCCAGTAAGTAAACACAGAACCTTCTTGAGGGAAATTGTGGCCTCGGGGACAACGCTTGCAATAGCGCAGGAGGCGATCCGGTAAGTTTTAAGGCGCTTCTTCAAAAAAGAAAGGGAATGCTTTTGGGTTGATGGCGTCGGAAAATCAAATCTCTCAACCAGCCTCTTACCCTGGAATATACCTATACTGATAGAGGTATTACCTATATCTGCGCTGAGTAGCTGCCCTGGGGACACTTCCATCATATCTTATTATGCGCCAAAGGGTTAAAAGGAAACGGTCCTGCTTTTTAGGGATTTGATCTGGTCGCGCAAAGCAGCTGCCTTTTCAAACTGCAAATTCCTTGCTGCCAGCTCCATTTCATATTCAAGTTCAGAGATATAGCGATTGAGCTCGTATTCATCTCTTGACTGGCCGCTTAAGGCTACGGTAAACTCTTCTGCCTCAGCCAGGTCCTCAATCCCCTGCCGTATGGCTTTTTGTATGGAGCGCGGAGTAATCTTGTGTTTCTTGTTGAATTCAAGCTGTGCCTGGCGGCGGCGCTGGCTCTCCCTTATCGCCTTTTCCATGGAGGGAGTTACCGTATCCGCATACATAATTACCGTGCCGTTAATGTTGCGCGCGGCGCGGCCTGCAACCTGTATCAAAGAAGTGGCTGACCGCAAAAATCCCTCTTTATCCGCGTCCAGTATCGCCACCAAAGACACCTCAGGCAGGTCCAGCCCTTCACGCAGAAGGTTAATGCCTACCAGGCAATCAAAGGCCTTCTGCCTCAGGTCTCGCAGGAGCTTAGAACGCTCGATGGTCTGGACCTCGGAATGTATATATTTTACCGCCAATCCCCTCTCCTGTAAATAGCTCGTCAGGTCTTCTGCCATACGCTTGGTAAGCGTGGTTACCAGCACCCGCTCGTTGCGAAGGCTGCGTTCCCTGATTTCCTTAAGCAGGTCATCAAGCTGGCCTTCGGTCGGCCTGATAAAAATCTGGGGGTCAACCAGGCCCGTAGGCCGGATAATCTGTTCGATAACCCTGCCCCGGCTCTTCTGAAGCTCGTAAGCGCCGGGGGTTGCCGAGACATAGATGACCTTTCTGACAAGCGCTTCGAATTCTTCAAAAGTGAGCGGCCGGTTATCCAGGCATGAAGGAAGGCGGAACCCATACTCAACGAGTATTTTCTTACGCGCCCTATCGCCCTCGAACATCCCGCGTATCTGGGGGACAGTAACGTGCGATTCGTCTATAATCACCAGGAAATCCTTGGGGAAATAATCCAGCAGGCACCATGGGCGAGCGCCCGCCGGCCTTCCGGAGAGGTGGCGGGAATAATTCTCGATGCCGTGGCAATAACCGATCTCTTTAAGCATCTCCATATCATACCTGGTGCGGGATTCCAGCCGCTGGGCCTCAAGGAGCTTGTTGTTGCTCCTTAAAAAAGACAGGCGCTCTTTCAGCTCTGCTTCGATAGAGGCAAGCGCCCCTTCTATCCTGGGGCCGGAAACAATAAAATGCTTGGCAGGGTATATTGCCGTGCGGTCGAGCACGGAGATGACCTTAGCGGTAAGAGGCTCAATCTCGGAGATCCTTGCGACAATATCTCCGTCGAATTCGACGCGTATTGCCTTCTCCTGATACGAAGGGAAGATCTCCACGGTGTCCCCGCGCACCCTGATCTTTCCCCGCACGAATTCATAGTCATTACGCTCATACTGGAGGCTCACCAGCTTTTCAAGGAGCTCCTGTCTCCCCTGCCCCTTGCCCGTTTCTATGAAAACGAGCATATCCTGGTAATCCTGCGGGCTGCCCAAATTATAGATGCAGGAAACCGATGCTACGATAAGCGTGTCCTTTCGCGACATCAGGCTGGTGGTCGAAGAAAGCCTCAGGCGGTCCAGGCGCTCGTTGATAGAGGCGTCCTTTTCTATATAGGTATCTGTCGAGGGGACGTAGGCCTCAGGCTGGTAATAATCATAGTAGCTGACAAAATATTCGACGCAGTTGTGCGGGAAAAAATCCTTAAACTCAGAATAAAGCTGGGCGGCGAGGGTCTTATTGTGGGAGATGACCAGGACGGGCGTATCCAGGCGCGAAATCACATTGGCAAGAGTAAAGGTCTTTCCTGAACCAGTTGCGCCGAGAAGTGTTTGAAAAGGGATACCTTGCTCAAGGCCCTGGGTGAGGCCTGCTATTGCCTGAGGCTGGTCGCCGCGGGGCTTATAGGCGGTCTTGAGCCTGAAGACCTTTGAGGGCATTAAATACCATACTGCTTGGCGACCTTCATCAGGTCATTCACCGCGCCCTTATCTCTGAGTTCGCCCAGTACGTAGGCGACATTGGCGACGATATCCGGATTATCCTGATAAAGGGCGTGGCGCAAAGCGGGAAATGTCAGCGGCTCGCTTAACTGTTCCAGGATAACGGGGGTATCGCTATGCAAAGGGTTTTTCGGATCCTCCAGGGCATCAACAATAGTAAGGATCAGGTCTTTGTCCTGAGCCACAAAAGTTGCTTGAAGGTTTGCCGAAGGCAGTTGCCTGTTACTGGCAATGCTGGAATGAGCCAGGCCCAAGACATGCGGCTTGATTATCCTGAGGGCCCTGGCTGAACCTTTCTTGACGCTGGTAGGGCTGGATGGGGCTGTAATCTCCCGGATAAGATCAGGAACAACCCTGACATCCTTAAGTTTGGCAAGGCCAAGGTAGGAGCTTGTTTTCACCAAGGGATCTTTATCTCCTAATCTTTCCCAGAGTTCTTTATCCAGGCGCGTAATCGAGACCCTATTGCCCTTTTTAACCTTGATACGATATGAACCTTTTACTTCCCCAAAGTGCGTAAGCCCCTCTATTGCAGAGGCGCGTACCAGCGGGTCGTCATCGTTTATCTTTTTGGCGAGGTATTTTAGATTTGGACTTGCGGTCCTGGAAGGAGTAACGGTGCCGGGGTGCCCTTCGGATATCAGAGCTAAGGCATTGCATGCAGCCTGGCGCACCAGGGGGTAGGGGTCATTCATTGCCTCTATAACCAATGGAGTGGCGGGTATGTACTTATTCTTCCCCAACACCTGAAGAGCTTTTACTCTGACTGCGGCAACCGGCTCTTCCGAAAGGACCGCGGCAATCTTCGGCAGATAGCGCTCCTTGAACTTTCCCAGCTCTTCGATGGTGACTGCCCTGACCGCAGCATCTTCATCCTCAAGATAACTCAAGAGTATCTCCTGGGCGCTTGTCTGGCCAAGCTCATAGAGGGCCTTAGCTGCGAAGACCCTTACCAGGTAATTCTCGTCATCCTGCAGCCCCTTAAGAGCAGGCACTGCTTCCTTGAGCCCTAAAGCGCCTGCTGCCTGGGCAGAATAGGCCTTGATGAAAAATTCCTTGCTCTTCAAACCCTGCATGACTGTTTCGGCTGCCAAGGGGTCACCGATCTTACCCAGGGCTTCGATGGCCTTGCTGGTAACAATTATCTTGCTATATTTATCCTGCGCCGAGGCGCTGCCGAGAAAAAATAAAAGAATAATTAGCGCACACGCCACTACGGAGATGGTTTTTTTCATATCTCCTCCTCTTTTGATTTTATCCTTAATAGGCCGTTGCTATTAAAACGTATTTTACCACAACTGCCGGCTGCTGTCAAAAGGTAGTTTTCGCTCCCTTTTTATCCCTTTATCCCTGTACCTCCAGACTGAAATCGATTGCGCGCACCGAATGCGTCAAATCCCCTATAGAAATGATATCTACGCCAGCCGCAGCAATCTCTCTAACGCTTTCTATATCAACTCCGCCTGAAGCTTCCAGCTTTGTCTTAGGGTGGTGGCTGGTAAAAGGCGTGGCGTCACGTATGGCAACTGCCTTGCGGATATCGGCAAGGCTCATATTATCGAGCATGATCACATCGGGCTTGAACTTGAGGGCATGCTTGAATTCATCGAGATTTTGCACTTCAATCTCGATCTTGTATCCTTTAGGAACCTTCGGAAGCTGGTTGTAGCCTTCGGTTATTTTAAGGTGGTTGTCTTTTATCAGGATCATCTCATCGAGCGCCATGCGATGGTTAAACCCTCCGCCGATCCTGACGGCATATTTCTGCAGCTCGCGTAATCCTGGCATGGTCTTGCGGGTATCGGTAATCTTGGCCTTGTAAGGCTTTATCTTCTCGACATACTCGCGGGTTTTAGTGGCGACTCCCGAAAGCAGAGACAAGAGGTTTAACCCTACCCTCTCGGCGCTCAGGACACTATGCGCCTTGCCTGCCAAAAAGATAATGCTCTTACCCTTCCTGACACGCGCCCCCTCCTTGGCCAAAGCCCTGAATTCCGTATCTTTATCCACCACCTTGAAGGCGCGTTCGGCTACTTCCAGACCGCAGACAACGCAATTCTCCTTGGCCACAACCTCCGCATTGATCTTCTTATTCTTCGGTATGGTAAGCTCGGTGGTAATATCGCCTTTACCGATATCCTCAAAAAGAGCATGGCGCACCACGCTGTCCACCTTATGCGGATCAAGCCGCGGCTCCTCATGCGAAAGAAAATACTTATTCTCGCTCATCTCTCCCCCTTTTGCAATTCATCATGCAGCTTCTGAAGTCTCTGGATCGAGCACTCCAGCTCATTCATGCCGGCCCTTTCTTTTTCCACAATATCTTTCGGCGCTTTCTTCAGGAATTCTTTGTTTTCCACCCGCGCTTTTTTGCTGGCGAGATTCCTCTGCATCGCGCTTAAACGCTCCTTGATCTTGGCGAGCTCCTTTGCCGTATCAAAAAGGCCGCTGAAATGCAGGTACACATCAAAATCACCGGCAACCGAACTGACCGTCCCTGCAGGCCTTATATTCTCCGTCAAAACGCGCGCCTCCTGAAGCCTGGCCAGGTTAAGCATGAGAGGCATAGTTTCTTTCAACAGCGCTGCCTGGGTCCTGGTGTGTGGATAAATCGAAATGGTTGCTTTGTGCTCTGGCTTGAGCTCGAGCTCGGCGCGCAGGTTACGTATGTGCGTTACCAAAGCCAGCAGAGACGCAAATTGCTTCTCAAGCTTTTTATCAATCACAGACCTCGATACCTCAGGCCAGTTAGCGTTCATAATCGAGGAATTATCCGGGAAAACTTTATGCCAGAGCTCTTCGGTAATAAAGGGCATAAAAGGATGCAGGCAAAGCAGGAAATTCTCAAGCACCATCTTCATCACCAGCTGGTTCTGGGGGTTTTTAATGTCCTGTTTTATCATCTCCAGGTACCAATCGCAGAACTCATGCCAGAAGAAGACATACAGTGTGTTAGCAGCCTCATTAAAACGGTAGGCATGCAACTGGGAACCGACATCGCAAACCATGGAATTAAGCCTGCTGGTTATCCAACGGTTAGCCGCAGAAAGCTCTTTGAATTCAAGGGCCCCTCCGGTAAGCGCCCCGGCCTCAAGGTTCATCAGGATAAAGCGCCCGGCATTCCAGATCTTGTTGGCAAAATTCCTCCCCTGCTCAAAACGTTCCTTGGAAAGATACACATCCTGCCCCTGCGCGGTAATAGAAATAAGGCTGAAGCGCAGGGCGTCAGCCCCGTACTCATTTATGATCTCTAAAGGATCGATAATATTCCCAAGGGATTTAGACATTTTCTTGCCTTCGATATCGCGCACTGTGCCGTGGATATAGACGTCACGGAACGGTATTCTGCCCATGAATTCCAGGCCTGCCATAATCATGCGCGCTACCCAAAAGAATATTATCTCCGGAGCCGTAACCAGGACAGAGGTGGGGTAAAAATACTCCAGGTCCTCTTTTGAGCGCTTTTCATCAGGCCAATAGAAGGTCGCAAAAGGCCACAGCCATGAAGAGAACCAGGTATCCAGCACATCTTCGTCCTGCGCGAGCTCGGTAGCGCCGCACACCGGGCAGCTCTGTGGCTTTACGGACGAGACAATAACCCCCTTCTCTCTTTCTTGTGACTTGTGACTTGTGACTTGTGACCTTATGACCTTATGACCTTGCGACTCCATGCATTTCTGACAGTAATAGACGGGTATCCTGTGCCCCCACCAAATCTGCCGGGAGATACACCAATCCTGGATATTCTCCATCCAGTTCAGATACACCTTGGTCCAGCGCGCAGGGTAAAACTTAATCTGCTTTTTTTTGACTGCCTCTATCGCCGGTTTTGCCAGCGGTTTCATCTTTACAAACCACTGCCTGGAAAGATACGGCTCGATAATCGTATGGCAACGGTAACAATGCCCTGCAGAAAGGCTGTGGGGCTGGGTCTTCTCAAGCAGCCCCTGTTCGCTTAAATCCTCAAGGATGACCTGGCGCGCCTCAAACCTGTCCATATCCCGGTAATCGCCGGCATTCTCATTCATGCGGCCGTCAGGATGCATTACGTTCACAAACTCCAGGCCGTGTTTTTTACCCATCAGGTAATCGTTGGGGTCGTGCGCAGGCGTAACCTTAACCGCACCGGTGCCAAACTCCACATCAACCATGCTATCGGCGATTATCTTGATTTTCCTGCCGACAAGCGGAAGGATAAGGTTTCTCCCAACGAGATTTTTATAACGCTTATCTTTCGGGTTGACCGCAACCGCAGTATCCCCGAGCATGGTCTCGGGCCTCGTCGTGGCTACAACAACAAACTTCTCCTGATCCTCTTCGAGGGGATAACGCACGTAATACAAATTTCCCTGGAGTTCATGGTGAGGCGCTTCTTCGTCGGAAAGCGCGGTCTGGCAGCGCGGGCACCAGTTAATAATATAATGCCCCCGGTATATGAGCCCTTTTTCATACAGGCGGACAAAAACCTCCAGCACCGCGCGGGAATACTCCTCATCCATGGTGAAACGCGTCCGCTCCCATTCGCAGGAAGCGCCCAGCTTCTTAAGCTGCCTGATTATGGTGGAGCCGTATTGTTCCTTCCACTGCCAGACCCGCTCGATGAACTTCTCCCTTCCCAGGTCCTGGCGCTTCAGGCCCTCTTTAGCGATTGCCTTCTCCACCACGTTCTGCGTGGCGATGCCGGCATGGTCTGTGCCGGGCATCCAGAGGGACTCTTCCTGTTTCATCCGGTGATAGCGGATGAGGATATCCTGGATGGTATTATTCAGGGCATGCCCCATATGCAGGATGCCGGTGACATTCGGGGGAGGGATAACGATGGAAAAAGGCTTGCGAGGAAATTTTGGTTTTGCGCGGAATAACCCTAAAGCCTCCCAGTAAGCGTACCACCTATCCTCTGTTGCCTTGGGATCGTAACGGCTGGGTAATTCCTGTATCATGCGTTGTCTTTCAATAGCTTATATTCGACGCTGTCAACAAGGGCTCGCCAGGATGCCTCGATGATATTCTCGGAAACCCCGATAGTGTTCCAGGTATCTTTCTCGTCCTGCGACTGTATCAATACGCGCACCCTTGCCGCGGTCCCTGCCTTTTCATCCAGCACCCTGACCTTAAAATCCGAGAGGCGCATCCTGGAGAGCGTCGGGTAAAAATCTTTGAGCGCCTTGCGCAAGGCATTATCAAGGGCATTGACCGGGCCGTCTCCTTCTGCGGCAGTATGCTCCTTAACCCCTTTAACCTTTAGCTTGATGACTGCTTCGGAAACAATCTTTCTGTCGGAATGCTTTTCGATGACTACCTTAAAACCCTCAAGCTCAAAGAAACGCTTGTATTTCTTAAGGGCCTTTTTCATCAACAATTCAAAAGACGCCTCTGCGGCCTCAAAATGATACCCTTCGTGCTCCAGCTTCTGGATAAGATTGAGTATTTTCTTCGTCTGGGGGTCGTCCTTTTGAAGGTCCAGATCCATATCTCTGGCGCGCAGGAGTATGCCGGTCTTCCCTCCCAGTTCAGAGAGGAGCATCCTGCGGTGATTACCAACCAGAGAAGGATCGACGTGCTCGTATGAAACAGGGTTCTTCATCACCGCATTGATATGCATCCCGCCCTTATGGGCAAAACTTGAAGCTCCGGTGTAAGGCTGGTCGCTACGGTGGCTCATGTTGCTGATCTCGCTGATGTAATGCGACGCCTTGGTAAGGGTCGCAAGCTGCCTGTCGGTTATACAGTCTATGCCGAGCTTGAGCTTGAGATTGGCGATAATCGGGACCAGGTCTGCGTTACCACAACGTTCTCCGTAGCCGTTCATCGTCCCCTGTACCATATCAGCCCCTGCTTCGATTGCGGCAATACTATTGGCAACAGCCAGGCCTGCGTCATTATGACAGTGGATGCCCAGCATCACCTTAACCTGGGGCCGTATCCCGGAAACAACCTTTGAGATATAAGACGTAAGGCTTCCGCCGTTGGTATCGCACAGGCAGACGGCGCTTGCGCCTGCCTCTTCGGCTGCCAGGAGTGTCTTGAGGGCATAACTGCTGTTGTGGCGGTAGGCGTCAAAGAAATGCTCGGCATCGTAAAAGACCTTGAGGCCGCTGGCAACAAGATAGGATACCGTATCCCGTATCATGCTCAGGTTCTCATCAAGGGAAACCTTCAACACATCCCTGACATGCAGGTCCCAGGTCTTCCCCACAATCGCCACGCACCTCACTCGCGACTTGATCAAGGCCTTCATATTGGCGTCTTCTTTCGCCTTAATCCCGGGCCTGCGCGTCATACTGAAAGCAACGATCTGCGCATTGCGCAAAGGCGACCTGGAAATCTTGAGGAAGAACTCCATGTCTTTGGGGTTTGAGCCCGGCCAGCCTGCCTCGATAAAATGGATGCCCAGCCGGTCGAGTTCCCTGGCAATGAGGATCTTATCGGTAACCGAATAAGAGATGCCTTCCCCTTGCGAACCGTCCCGCAAAGTCGTATCGTAAACGCTCACCTGAGCCATATCCGACTCCTATTTGGATAAATGGAACTTTGCATGAAGGGACCTGACTGCCTTTACTGCCTGAGCCTTTTTGATCATACAGGAGATACTGATATCTGACGTCGATATCATCTCGATGTTGATGCGGTTCTTTGCCAGCGCGTCAAACATCATCCCGGCAACGCCCGGATGGGACTTCATGCCTACGCCGACGATGGAAACCCGCGCCACATCCTCATCCTGGAGCACATCCCCGGCATTAAGCTCTTTGGCGACGACCTTGGTCAGCTTGACCGCCCGTGCCAGGGTGGATTTGGCTACCGTAAATGAGATGTCGGTCTGGCGCAGGTGAGAGACGTTCTGCACGATCATATCGACGCTGACGCCCTTGTCCGCCAGCTCTTTGAATATCCTCGCCGCAACTCCCGGCCTATCAGGGAGATTGCAGACGGTAATCTTTGCCTCGTTCTTGTTCAGGGTAATGCCCGTCACCAGCACATCTTCCATCCTCTTGACCTCCTTAATGATCATTGTCCCCGGCTTATCCGTAAAACTGGAACGCACGTGTATGGGGACGTTGAATTTCTTGCCGACCTCGATTGAGCGCGCCTGCATAACCTGGGCGCCCAGCGATGCCATTTCCAGCATTTCGTCATAAGTTATCTCGGCGATCTTTTTTGCTTTGGGCTCGATGCGCGGGTCAGTGGTATATACCCCTTCTACGTCGGTGTATATTTCGCATTCATCGGCGTTCAGCACCTTGGCTAAGGCAACAGCGGTAAGATCTGACCCTCCGCGGCCGAGGGACGTG
>Ga0101944_10004694_pt1 | contig 16494 bp, 8 predicted proteins | sample DewCreD2012metaG_FD_75245 | JGI IMG/M metagenome (GOLD analysis project Ga0101944, IMG submission 75245) | Hot spring sediment bacterial and archeal communities from British Columbia, Canada, to study Microbial Dark Matter (Phase II) - Dewar... ...
CGGAAACAAGCAGATCACCAAATCCCCTGAGATGGATCGACGCATCGATGTCTATAAGCGCTACCACCAGGGTTTTGGAGAAATCCTCGTCCAGATGAACGTCGAGGACACGCGGCTCGGCGTTGCGGAATACGTCATCGACAAGCACGGGCTGGAAACCATCGAGCTCAAATGGGGCCAGGGCGCCAAGTGCATCGGCGGCGAGATCAAGGTGAACTCTCTCGAGCGCGCCCTGGAGCTCCAGCGCCGTGGCTACATCGTCACCCCGGATCCGTCCAATCCCGTGATCCAGGCCGCCTACAGGGAGGGAGCCATTAAGGAGTTCGAGCGCCACAGCCGCCTGGGTTTCATCGGCGAAGATGACTTCTACGCCGAGGTGGAGCGGCTTCGGAAGCTCGGATTCAAGAGGATCACCCTCAAGACAGGGGCCTACAGCCTGCGCGAGCTGGCCATGGCGATCAAGTGGGGCTCCAAGGCCAAGATCGACCTCCTCACCATCGACGGCGCTCCTGGAGGAACGGGCATGAGTCCCTGGCGCATGATGCAGGAGTGGGGAATTCCAAGCCTGTACATTCATGCGGTGGCACACGAGTTCTGCGAAAAGTTGACGGCCCGCGGCGAGCGCGTGCCCGACATCGCCTTCGCTGGCGGTTTCTCCAGTGAAGACGGAGTGTTCAAGGCCATCGCCCTGGGAGCGCCCTATGTCAAGGCGATCTGCATGGGCAGAGCCCTCATGATTCCGGGAATGGTGGGAAAGAACATCAACGAGTGGATGTCAAAAAACGACCTTCCCAAGACCGTGAGCCAGTTCGGAAACAGCGTCGAGGAGATCTTCGTCAACTACGAGGCCGTAAAGGACATGGTGGGCGCCTCCGAGATCAAGAACATCCCCCTCGGCGCCATCGGGATTTACAGCTACTCGGACAAGATCCGGGTGGGCTTCCAGCAGCTCATGGCGGGGGCCCGCTGCTTCAATGTTTCCAGCATCAGCCGCAGGGAGCTCATGTCCCTCACCGAGGAATGCGCGAAGGTGACGGGAATTCCCTACGTGATGGACGCTTATCGCTCCGAGGCGGAGGCCATCCTGAACGGTTAGCGCCGTAAATGGAAACCTTTCGTTCCAGGGTCTTCGCATCGACGCAGCTTTTTAACCTCAAAGAGCATGGTTGCGGGCAGGCGGGATTTTCTCCCGCCTGCCCCGCCCTCCCGATTCAGCCTTGCCGCGCGAAGAGATTCTTGACGGTGTCCGCCCCGAATCCCAGGAGGAACACGGCGACGAGGCCCGGAAAGACGTCCAGCTTCATGAGCTGCTCGCGTGCCCCGCCCACCAGGGCCAAGACCGCGATGAGAAGCGCCAACAGCAGCCGCCCCGTTTCGACTTTCCCCCGATCGCTCAACCATCCTCGGGGGTCGATCACCCTGGCCCACCAAAGCTGCCGTAGCTTGGGGTGGAAACGCATCCGCTCGTCTCTTTTGGAGGCGACCACTCTTCCATCCGCCGTTCTGAATTCAATGTCGTACATGGCTTCTTTTTCGTTACGGAAATAATGGGTGATCTCCCATCCCTGTTCCTCTCCGACCCCCTCGCGGAAGACCCAGGCGCATCGAAAGCCTTTCAGGGCGGCGCAATGATTGAACCTTGGGTCGTTGAATTCCACCCAGAGCCGCACCGGTTCATTGGCATGGGCGGACAGCGGCTCCGTTTTGATGCTGACTCTTCCCGCTTTCAGTTCCTCGATGACGTTCGACGAAAACACGTCCTGCTCGATTTCCTCCCTCAGCCCTCTGGCCAGCTCCAGGGTATAGGGGCTTTGCAGCCGCAGCATCTTGATGAGCTTGTCCTCGCATGCCTTCACTCGCTCATGGCGCGCCTCGTCGGCCCGAGTGTCGTCGAAGCGGAGGATGTAGTGGCGCAGCACGAAGAGCTTCTCGATGCTGATATTGATCCAGTGGATCCTGGACGGCGTGATTTCAGCCGGGTTTTCGTAGGTCTCATCTTTCAGGACGGCGAAAAGATCGCTCAGCCTGGCGCGCAGTCTCCGGCACGTTTCCCGGCCGCCGATGACTCCCTTTTCTCGATGATATTCGTTGCGGAGCTGCTTGATTTGGGCGGCCAGCACCTTGGCGAACTCCGGGTCGGCATCTCCCAGGCGGTCCAGAATGGCGTCAGCCGAGTGGACGGCCGTTCGCGCCTGCTGAAAACCTGATTCCGTCGGACTGGCGAGCTTGAGGATTCTTGTGGCCTCGTCCAGGAGGCGGGCGGCGCGATCGAGAAGTGTGGGCGGGGCGTCGGATGTCTTTGCGCGCAGAGTCTCCAGTCTCTGGGCGACTTCGTCGAGGAGAGCCACCAGCTCGATTCGTGTGGACAGGAGGTCGATGTCCTTCTCAAACCGCCTGAGCTGTTCCCCGGCGTTGGCGTTCAGCATGCCGAGATCTCGCAGGAGCTCCCAAAGCCTCAGCCTCTCGACTCGGACGCCCACCCGCAGCGCCGAGTCGGTCTTTCGGGAGATGGAGCGCGTCTTCTGTGCCATATCATCGAGCCGCCTGAGGAGTTCGATGCGCGCGAGCTTGTTGGGGATCCACATTCCAAGGACCAGGGAGCAGATGCCGCCGAACAGCAGCAATGCAAAGAGGATCGTGTTGCTCCAGAATCCCCGGGTCCCATCGGGCCAGAAGGAGAGGCGAAGCTGCACGGGCAGCGTCGTTGCGGGCCCGACGGGATCATGGCCGGGCTCTGCCCTTGGAATGAAAGTGAGATTGAGCAGGGCGGAACGTTCGGCGTCCTTGAAGAGTCCTTCGAACCAGCCGCTAAACCAGGCTGCCGGCGGATCGATGACGACGGGCCGAGCGCTTTTGGGCGGCAGCAGAGCTTCCCCCCTGAGAGTAGCGGACTCGTTGGGGATGGCCAGCCACCAAGAGACCGTATAGGTCTGGGGATCGTCATTCTTGAGCACCATGAGTCCGCTTCGTTCCCGTTGCAGGGAGAGGGACGGCTTCTCGGGCGTCGTGGACTGCAGGCCCACCTTGAAGGGAACCTCGGCATTGACGGCGCGCAGGGTGTGATCGATTCCGTTGATGGAGAGCTTCGCCGAGGAGTCTCCGGCTTCCCACAGGTTTAAAATCTCCAGCTTCACGCGAAGGGTTTCTCCCGGCCTGAGGCGAGACTCCACCAATGGTCTTCCAAAGGTCTCATCGCCCGTGAAGAAGACCGCCTCGGTGGCCAGGGGGCTGCCCGTCGTATGGCTCACGAAGCGACCCAAGGTCATGACGACGGGGGTCTCCGCTTCCCCAGTGTTCTTGAGATGGAGCCATCCCTGCGCACGGTTGGTCGTTCCCTGGACGACCAGCGTGGGAAGCCCGCTCAGCAGGGCCACAGTTCCCCGCGAATGCGGCGGATCACAGGCATCCGCCCAAAGGGCTGACCCGTGAAGGGAGGCGAGAAAGAGGCCGGCCAGGCCCAATGCGGTCAACGATCCTTGCTTCATGGTGCACCCCCGGTGAAAGCGCTTTTCTTACATCGCCGTTCAACTATCAGTTAACATTTGACCTTTAAAACATTATGATTTTGCCTCACTCATTCTGTCATTCTGGATCCCTCGTTTCGGGAAGGCTGAATCGCTATGGTGCTTGTAGCCATCATTGGCAGACCCAATGTCGGCAAATCCACGCTCTTCAATCGCATAGCGGGCAGACGCCGCGCGCTTGTCGACGACTTCCCCGGCGTCACGCGCGACCGTAACGAGACGGAGGTGGTCTGGGATGAAAAGCGCTTTCTCCTCGCGGACACCGCGGGATACGGCGTTTCGGGGGAAACGGCCCTGGAGGAGGGCACCCTCGAACAGGTTCGGCGTGCCATCGACGAAGCCGATGTTCTCCTCTTTGTGGCGGATGCCAAAACCGGTCTTCACCCCGAGGACCATTCCCTGGTCCAGTTGGTGAGGAGATCCGCGAAACCCACCTTCTTTGCGGTGAACAAGATCGACGGACCGGAGCAGGCGAGGCACATGGCCGAGTTTTTCGAGCTCGGCATCGATCGCATCTATCCCATCAGTGCGGCCCATGGCTTCGGTGTTGGGGATCTCCTCACGGATCTCGCCGAGGCCGTGCCCGAGGACCGGTTCGTCCCCGAAGAGGAAGAGTCCGGCGAGATTCGCATGGCCATCATCGGCCGACCCAACGTCGGCAAATCCACCCTCCTGAATCGGCTCCTGGGAGAGCCCCGGGTCATCGTGAGCCCCGTTCCCGGAACCACCCGCGACGCCGTGGACTGCCCGTTCGAACAGGACGGCCGGCGATACCGATTGATCGACACGGCCGGCATCCGGCGCAAGGGGAGAGTCCGGGAGAAGATCGAGAAGATCAGCATCGTCAAGGCGCTCGAAAGCATCGAGCGCAGCCACGTCTGCCTCATCCTCCTCGACGCCGTCGAGGGGTTGACCGACCAGGATCTGCATATCGCGGGCTATGTTCAAGAGCGGTTTCGCGGCTGCGTCATCGGCATCAACAAGTGGGATGCGGTGGACAAGGACCCGAAGCACATCAAGAACCTCAAGGCGGAGATCCGGGAGAGGTTTCGATTTCTGCCCCACGCACCGATTCTGACCTTTTCGGCCCTGAACGGGAAGCGTGTCAACAAGATTCTTCCAGAAATACGGGAAGTCTTTGAACAATACAACCGCAGAGTCACGACGGGGCTGGTCAACCGGGCCCTGGAGCAGACGGTGCAGAAGCACGAGCCCCCGATGGTTGCGGGGCGGCGCCTCAAGTTCTATTATGCAACGCAGAGTTCGGTCCGGCCTCCGACATTCGTGCTGTTCTGTAACCGCCCGGACGCCGTTCACTTCTCGTACGAACGCTACCTCATCAACCAGTTCAGGGAGGTCTTCCAACTGACGAAGACCCCCATCCGGCTGGTATTCCGGGGTCGACAGCGGAGCCAAGACTGAGGCGTCATGGAGCGATGCCCATGAAACAGGCGGTCAAACGTCAGATCGTGCTTCCCTGGAGCCAGGTGCTCAGAATATCCTTCAACTCCGTGCGGGTGAGGCTCTTCAGGTCCCTCATCACGACCATGACCCTCGCCCTGGCGGTGTCCTTCGTGGCTTACACGTGGGCGGGCTACGAGATCCTCAACGGCGTCTGGCCCCATGCCGACGAGTCGCTTCGGCAGTCGATTCTCGGCGCCGGCTACGAGCCGGTTGACGGGAACTTCGGCTCGGGTGCCAAGGACCGCTGGCTGGCCTTCCTTTCTCTGCTGGTCTGCGTGGTGGGGATCGTGAACGCGCAGCTCATGTCCGTCACCGAGCGGTTCCGCGAGATCGGGACCTTCAAGTGCCTTGGGGCCCTCAACACCTTTGTGGTTCGGATCTTCGTGCTCGAGGCCATTTACCAGGGGTTCATGGGTGGATTTGCGGGAAGCCTGGCCGGTATCCTGGTGACCAGCGCGTCCCTCGTGGTTAAGTTTGGGTGGAGAGTGGTTTTGGATTATCCTCTTGCTTCAGTCGCTCTGACGTGCCTGGAAACGACTCTTCTGGCGGTTTTGCTGTCGCTGCTCGGCGTCATTTACCCGGCTCTGGTTGCGGCGCGCATGCAGCCGGCTGTCGCCCTGCGCGCCGAAGCCTGATTTCGCCTGACACGCCTTCCGGCATGGAAATGGATATTCCATGAAACAGGATGCAGATCACAATGTGGTCCGCCTCTCCGAGGTGGTCAAAACCTTCAGGATGGGCGGCAACACCGTGGAGGCTCTCAAGGGCATCGACCTGTCCATCCGGGTTGGGGAATACCTTTCCATCATGGGACCCTCGGGTTCGGGAAAATCGACCCTGTTCAACATGATCGGCGCCCTCGACAAACCTTCGTCCGGCCGGGTGTTCATCGACGAAGTGGATGTGGCGCAGCTGGACGCCTACGAACTGGCCTGGCTCCGATGCAGGAAGATCGGCTACATCTTTCAGACGTTCAACCTGATCCAGGTCATGACGGCCATCGAGAATGTGACCCTGCCCATGATCTTCGCCGGCATGAGCCGGGATGAGTATCTCGAAAAGGGCATGGAGCTCCTCAAGGTGGTGGGGCTGGCCGAGCGCCATCATCACAAGCCCTCCGAGCTTTCGGGAGGTCAGCAGCAGCGCGTGGCCGTTGCACGGGCCCTGGCCAACGACCCGGCCATCATCCTGGCGGACGAGCCCACCGGGAACCTGGATCTTCACACCGGCGAGGAAATCATCAGCCTTCTCAAGCAGCTTTCGACCGAGCGTGGAGTCACCATCATCTCGGCCACTCACGACATCAAGATGCTCAACGTCTCCGACCGGGTGGTCTGGATTCGCGACGGGCGCATTCATCGCATCGAGGACCGTGAGAATCTCAAGATCAGAGTCGGTGAAATCGCATGAAGGTCTGGGGCCGTCGAAAAGGCATGAAATCCGGCGGGATTCCGAGCGCGCTTTGGACACTCGGGATGGTGGTGACCCTGGCGAGTGCCGGCATGCCCGCCGTCACGCGGGCGAGCGGGTACAACGCCGATCTCGCGTTTTTCGCTTCCCTTGGGGACCGCTCGACCGGCACGCCGGGCGCCGGAGCGGCCGCCGATTACATTGCCGGTGTCTTCAAGGAGTCGGGTTTTCAGCGGGTGGGATTCCAGAAGTTCCTTGTTCCAATTCCCGTTGTCGAGGGGGCTTCGGTCGAGGTTGAAGGCCGGAGCTGGCCCGTTTATCCCTGGGGGCCCAACCTGGCCTATCTTCCAATGACCCCGGATGAGGGCCTGAGCGGTCCCCTGGTGTACCTGGCCGAAGGATCCTTCGATGACATGGACGGGAAGACCATGGACGGGGCCATCGTCCTGATGGAGATGCCATCGCGCAAGAACTGGCTCAATGCCCAGATGGCCGGGGCCAGGGCATTGATCTACCTGGGGGCCGACCGGAGCAGCCGGGGTGAATTCCAGGACAAGAACACGACGGCTCCCCTGGCTTTTCCTCGATACTGGGTCCCCCGCGAAACGGCTGATGAGCTCAGAAGGCTGGCGGCGGCGGGGCCGGCCAGGACCACGGTGCGCTCGAAGGTGCGATGGGAACACAAACTGGCTCGAAATTGCTTCGGATTCATCGAGGGACGGCATCCAAAGCTCAAGAACGAGCTGGTGGTCATCGACGCCTTTTACGACAGCTCGTCGCACGTTCTCGGCCTGGCCCCGGGGGCGGACGAGGCGACCTCCATCACGACGCTCCTGCACACGGCGCGGGAGCTCGGACGGGATCCCCCCGACAGGAGCGTGCTCTTGCTCGCCGTGGCTGGAAACGGCCAGGGGCTCGCCGGCATGCGTGAATTCGTCACGAGCCTGACCGTTCGTCGCAAGCTCATGCGCGGTCAGTCCAAGACCCTCCAGGAGCAGAAGGATCACACGGAAAAACAGATCGGCCTCATCCAGAAGCTCGATCCCCTGATGCATGAGGACCCCGATCATCGCGCCGTCGTCTGGAGGCTGGTGGTCGAGAAGGCCAAGGACCAGGCCGATGCCCTCACGCGGGAAATTCAGTATCGGAAGGCGCTCAAGCGGCCCGACCTGGCCGACCAGGTCCCGGATCCCCGCCCTTACCGCCGCCTGTCCTGGCGGGCCGGCCTGGAGGACCTCGACCCCGCTGAGAAGGAGCTGGCCCTTGAGCTGCTCCAGGAGGCTTCCAAGGGTCTGCGGCTCAAAAACGAGGAGCTCAAGATTCGACTCGAGGTTCTCAAATCCACCAGCTCCATGCGCAGCCTCTTGGACGATTACCGACCGATCCTCTTTCTGAGTCTCCATCTCTCCTCGCGCTCTCCCTACGTCGGCCTCCTCGAAATGGGCGAGACCTATCCCGTTCGAGAAAATGTCAGGCGGGTGCTGCGCGGGACCAGGCTCTCGGACCTCCTGGCCAGAATCGGCCAGGACCTCGAGGGTGAGACGGGGCTCGCGTCCAACATTCGCGGCATCGGGCGCGGTACCGTCGGGCAGGACATGTACACGAAGCCCCCGACCATCACTCAGCCCTCATCGGACGTGGCCGCCCTGGCAGGTCTCCAGGCCTTCGCCCTGCTGACCCTCGACGACCATCGCCCCCTCTGGTCCACGCCGCACGACACGCTGGACCATGTTGATTCCGAGAACGTCCAGAGGTTGTGCCGCACGATTCCTTTAAAGCTCAAAAGGGCTCTCTCACACCCGGCGCTCGAGTCCACGACCCAGGCGGGACTCAAGGGCATGGCCAGTCTCGAGGGTCGAGCCATGTTCAAGAGGCAGGGGGAGCTCTTCCCGGACCAGCCGGCCCCCGGCACCATCATCTCGGTCCTCCAGGGGTCTTCCATCTTCAGGACCATGGTCTACCAGGACGGCACGTTTCTGCTTCCGGGCCTCGCCAACAGCCGGGTGTCTCTCGAGAAGATCATCCTTGAGCCCTACGGCCTGGATCCGGAAACGGGTCGGGTGGCCTGGACCGCCGACAAGGTGCAGACGGGAAAGAACAATTACCGGATCAAGGTCAAAACGGATCTGGCCAGCACTTCCCTGGTCATGTTCCGCTGCCAGCAGACCGACGTGTCTGGGACTTTCAACCCGCAGAACCTGGGCTATCTCACCAAGGTGGACATCCTGGATGCCGCCACCGAGGCGCTGCCACTGCGCTACTGGTACAGCCGCGTGGACGGGCGCGACACCACGGGCATCTCGATCTTTCTCGAGAAGGGTACGCGCTTCAAGCTCATCATGGCCGAGTCGCTCCTCAGGAAGGATCTCTTTCTCCTGAATACCAGCCCGGAATCCCCCAACGGTGAAGGGTTTCTCATTGGAGAGCCCGCATCCCTCACCCTGGCGCCTTACCAGGTGGCAAGGGACCTCCACCAGCTGCTCGGAGGGAGGCTCGCGAATCTCACCCGGCACGGGATCGTGAACGTCCATCTGGAATCCCTCTACCAGCAATCCGCCGAAGGGCTGGAACTGGCCCGGACATCTCTGGATGAGCTTCGGTTCGGTCAGTTCTGGAAAAGCATCGTGGAATCCTGGGCGCGGCTCAACTCGGTCTACGGCGAAATCGAGCGCACACAGCGGGACGTGCTGACGGGGGTCATGTTTTTCATCGCCCTGTTCGTTCCCTTCGCCTTTTGCGTCGAGAGATATCTTTTCGCCTTTCGAGGCGTGTATCAGCAGATCGTCGCCTTCTTTCTCATCCTGGTCATCACCATCGTGATCATCCAGGCGCTGCATCCGGCGTTCCAGCTGACTTACAGCCCCATGGTGGTCATCATTGCGTTCTTCATCGTGGGCCTTTCCCTGCTGGTGAGCTGGATCCTGTTCATGCGCTTCGAGCGGGAGATGTCGGAGATGCACAGCCGGACGGCCAATCTCAAGACGCCCCAGGTGAGTAAATGGCAGTCCTTCGGGGCAGGGTTCGCCATCGGGGTTTCGAACCTGAACCGACGCAAGCTGCGGACCGGGCTCACATGCATCACCCTGGTGATCCTGACCTTCACGGTCATGTCCTTCACCAACATCAAAACCCTCCACCGGCCTGCCCAGTCCCGGCTCTCCGAGGAGACTCCGTATCGCGGCGTGCTTTTGAGGCATCCCTACCGACTGGCTTTGACGGACCTCGCCCTCGAACACATGTCCACCCGTTTTGCCGGGCGTGCTTCGGTCTCTCCGCGCGGATGGATCGAGCCCATCGAGCGGGGAGACCGCGTGCTGACACGGCTGCACGGGCCGGCGCGCCAGGCGCCCGTGGAGGGACTGCTGGGGCTGGATCATCAGGCTCCGGAGCTGTTTCGGAGCATCGTGACCCACGGGCGGTGGATGGCGGCCGGCGAAGACAATGCGGTGCTCGTATCCCTGAGCATGGCCGAACAGGTGGGACTCGACCCGGGGAGAGACACCGGCCGCACCGTGCACATGCACGGCATGGATTTCCGGGTGGTGGGCTACTTCGACGGGACGCTCCTCGAGCGGATCAAGGACCTGGATCAGCAGCCCGTCACTCCGGCCTACCTCGAAGTGAGCCAGAGCGACGATCTTTCGGAAGTCGAGATCGAGGCCATGCAGTCGGGTGAAGAGGTACTTCCCCTGATGCAAAGGTTTCGTTACGCCTCCGCCAACGCCACGGTCATCATCCCGTTCAGTGCCTGCCTCCGTTACGGGGGCCAACTCAGGGCAATCGCGATTCTGCCCGATGGAGGGGCCGGTCCCCTCACCTTCGCGGACAACCTTTCCAGCTGGCTGGCCTTCCCGCTCTTCGTCGGTGAAGACGGCGCCTGGCAGCACAGCGTCAGCAGCACGCTGCGCTACCAGGGGGCGGCCTCGATTCTCATTCCCATTCTCATCGTCATCTTCATCACCCTCAACACCATGATCGGCCACGTGCACGAGCGCCAGCGCGAAATCGGCACCTATACCTCGGTGGGGCTGGCTCCCACCCACGTGGGGTTTCTGTTCATCGTGGAAGCGTTGTCCCTGGCGGTGATCTCCACGGTGGTCGGCTATATCCTGGCTCAGCTCAGCGCCAAGTATCTGGGCGGGACCGAGCTCTTCTCGCAGCTGACCTTCAATTATTCGTCGCTGGCCAGTGTGGCCTGCATGTTCCTGGTGTTCTCGGTGGTCTTCCTGGCGGCCCTGTACCCGGCCCGCATGGCCGCCGAGATCGCCATGCCCGACGTCAACCGGTCATGGACCCTGCCCGATGCCGAAGGGGATGTTATTTTCATGAACCTGCCCTTCCTCCTCAAGTACGAGGAAGAAGAGGGGGTGATGGGTTTTCTGAACGCCTTCTACCTCTCCTACCGTGACACATCCCACGGGGCTTTCATCGTGGACGACGTCAACATGGACGTGGACACCCCCCCTTCCCGCTCCGGCGGAATGCCGACGCCCGTGTGCCTCCTCATCCGAACGAACGTCTGGCTGGCCCCCTTCGACTTCGGTATCAAGCAGCGCATCCATCTGCATTGCTGTCCGTCACTCGAAAACCCCGGTTACCTGGAAATTGCCATACAGATGATCCGGCTGTCGGGCGAGCGGTCTGCCTGGGTTCGAGCAAACCACAATTTCATCAAAGCCCTCAGAAAACAGATGCTGCTCTGGCGTCTTCTCGACCCGGAGGCCAAGGCCTCCTTCACCAGGCAGACTCCAGGGGAAGCTGCGCCGGGCGATTCTCGGAGACTTGCAGGGCATGAGGCGCTGGAGACATGAAGAGCAGAGCGGACGGTGCCGGGGAGGCGATTCAGTCCAGGGGGGAACGGCTCCCCGAGAGGGACCTCATCGCCCTCTATAACATGGGACGTGTGCTGAAGCTTAAGCCCGGGGAGAATCTCGTGCCGGGATATGAGAAAGGCACCGGTGTCTTCTTTGTCATACGCGGTCTGCTCCGGGTTTACCGCGAGGGTGAGGGCCACCGCAACGAAAAGACGATGTTCGACAACTTCGACTGGCTCACCCCCGGGGTCGTGGGAACGGATTCCCCCACCGGCTATCGGATCGCCGCCGAAGAGCCTTCCCAGGTCCTGGCACTGGCGGAGAGCACGCTCACATCCCTCGATCCGCCCCTGTTGAATCACATTCTCAGGAAGGTCAACGAATCGTGTGTTCGGCGTCTGCGGGGGATCGAAGAGGAGGTAGCTCACGCGGCGGCAGTCAACGGTTTCCTGAGCGGAGCCATCCTCGGCGCCAGGGCCCGGCACCGAGCCGGATACGAAAGCTCGGAGCTCATTTCTGCCTTGCTGCGCAACCTCCCCCGGCTCCCGGCCTACTCGATTCAACTCGTGCGGATGCTCGAACACGAGGGCGCCCCACACCGGGAAGTGACGCGACTGCTCAAGGAGGACCCGTCCCTGGTGAGCGAGGTCCTGAAGACCGTCAACTCCCCTTACTACGGCCTCCAGAAGAAGGTGTCCGATCTGAACTATGCGGTCCTCTACCTGGGCTTCGAACAGATATATCAGCTGCTCGTCTCGAGCGGGCTCAGGAGGATCATGCCCGACACCGACGATTTTCAGGAGCTTCACCGGCACTCCGTAGTGCTCTCGCACCTGGCCCACGAAATCTGCCAGTTTCACGATCGCCGGAAATCCGCCGTTGTCGGCACCATAGCGCTCCTGCACGACATCGGCAAGAGTGTCACCCTGTTGCTGCGCGTGCAGAATCCCAAATGGGCCTTTTTCATCGACATGCTCGACACGGCCAGGATGGGGGCCATGCTGCTCAAGGAATGGTCCATTCCTCCCATGGTTTACGAGTGCATCGACAGCCAGGATTTGCCGGAATTCATGCCCCCGTATCTCATGGACCCCCACCTCCGGGATGGGGTGGCGGTCCTCTACGCGGCCCATGCGGCCTGTGACTTGATTGAAGGCCGCGCGGGAATCCTACGGCATCCCTTCCTCGAGGACATCCGCGAGCTCCTGCAGCTTCCCGGGGATTCCTTCCAGGACTTCGTGGCAGGTCATCTCCTCAGGGAGCTGAACGGCAAGCTGCACACCCTGCCGCAGCACCTGCGGGACCTCCTCACCGGCGCTTGAGGGTCCAAAGGACTGCCATCAGCATGGCCCCCAAAAGGGCGATGGCTGCCACCCCTTCAGTCATACTGGCTTTCTTCAGGGAATCTCCCAGCACCAGGAGCCCAAGGGCGTAGAGCATCGTGAAGGTCCAGTAGATCGCCAGGTACGCCGCAAAGGGCGCATCGATGAGGGCGCCGACGTAATTCTTGAGGGCCATCGGCGGCCCCGGAGTGATGCGCACCAGCAATAACACCTTGAGCCTGCCTCGACTCCCGACGCTGGGCATCTCAACCTGCCACCGATTCGCCATGCGCATCAGCCAACCGCGCAGCCAACGGCGCGCCAGCAAATGGCTCAGGGTCAGGTTGACGCCGATGGCCAAGGCGCAGCCCGCGAGTGCCGGCAGCAGCTCAAATGTCGCCCCCGCCAGGACCAGCAGGGGGGTTACGGGAACGCCAAACAGCGGCGCTACGGCGAGCACCGCGAAAAAAGGCCAGAACCCGGCTTCGGCCTTCCACGCCATGAAAGCCTGCCAATGCTGCATCAGTATCCAGATCATCAGTCCCACCGAAGCGGCCGCCCCGACGGTGGAAGTGATTCGAAGCAGAACCCCGTGGGAATTCCCCGTGCGCGGCTCCATGGGCATCTCTGTGGCACCCTCCCCTCGAAAGCCCTTTGAAACGCAAGACACAAACGCTCCAGCAGCTTCCATATGGATTCTCGCAATAAAGGCCGATGCTCGGGGATTGGGCTATTGCAACATGACGGCCGCCCAACGGGTTCCTGGGTCACTGGCTAAGGCCAGCTTAACAACCATGGTCAGTGGAACAGAGAGCACCATCCCGATGGGGCCGAGCACCCAACCCCAGAAAATCATTGAAAGAAAAACGACCAGAGTGGACAATCCCAGGCTCTTCCCGATAAATCGGGGCTCCAGCAGGCTGCCGATGACGATGTTAACGAACAGATAGGCCAGCAAAGTCCATAAGGCGGCCGAGAGATCGATCTGCAGGAGTGCCCAGAGAATCGCCGGGAAGGCCGCAATGATCGATCCGATACTGGGGATGAAGTTCAACAGAAAGGCCAGCAGCCCCCAGGTTCCGGCAAATTCGACCCCAATCAGCGTCAGCAGTCCCCAGATGCAGACTCCCGTGGCCGCGCTGAACAGCGCCTTGAATCCAATATAGCGATTCACACTCTCGGCAAAGGTTTTGAAGTGGCTCTGGGGCCCCTGGGAATCGGGGAAGGCCATCTGCAGCTTTCTTGGGAGGAGCGGCAACTCAAGCAGAATAAAAAGGACGATAAGCACAATCAGAAACATGTTCGTAAGCAGTACTCTCAAGACGGACAACCCGTAATTGAAAACGTTCATGACTTTCCCGGGAGTGATGTAATCGGTCAAGGGAGTTTGAGCCACATCGATTCCCTTCTCGCTCAGCCAGGCATAGACAGTGTTGATCAATTCCGCGAGACGACTCTGATAGGCAGGAAGCTTCAGTGTTATACTGTTCAAGGTTCTCCCCATGAATATCATGAACAGGAGCATGAACGCCAGGAAGCCCACAACAATGACGATCACAGCCACGGATTCCGGGACACCCAACCGCTTGAGCCAAAACAGCAGCGGAGAAAAGAGGATGGCCAGAAAGGCGGAAACGAGGAAGGGATTGATGATCGAAGCGGCAGCACTCATCCCGGCTACCACGATGACAAACAAGGCTGCAGCGACCAGGATCATGAAAAGCCTGGAGATCTTATCCTCCATTGCAGCGCCCTCCCCTCTCGCAAATCCTCGAAAATGATATTGACCGCTTCCCGGACTCTGAGCTTCAGGGTTGTCTTGCAGCAGCCTTCATGCGGGTGTTCAGGGCCTCGATGCCCCGTTGCAGCGAAGGCTCCATGACAGGCATTTCCCCTTTGGAAAGGATGATGCGTTTGAGCTGAGGAATTCCGGCGTTCTCGGTTGCCTGCATGTAGACCGGCTGCACATAGGCGATGGCCTCCCCGATGGGCTGGATGATCATATTGCCCCGGTTCACCCGCGCACCCATTTGGCTCCACAGGGTGAAGTCCTGGGCGATGAGGGTGTTCTGATTGATGAAGGAATCCACCTGCTGGGGGCCAAACACCAAAGTGCCTCGGGGAAAGCTGAACACCACGATCTTTCCGTAGTTGGGCCCGTCGCACCCCGCCACCACCAACGAGCGCAGATTCGTGCGGGCCTTCGGTGTCATGGGGACGAACAGGATGAACTCCTCCTTCTCGCTTTCGAGGATATTGAGGGTCGAGTAGATGGGTTCTATCCGGGTGGTCTGACCATTGCCCGTGATGGTGGGAAACTCCCAGATGTCTTCCTGCTTGAAAAACACGTCCGGGTCTGTTTGGTGAAACTTGGTGTAAAGGCTCATCTGGATATCGAACATGTCCCTGGGGTAGCGGATGTGCGCCTTGAGGTCAGGCGGCATGCTCTCCATTCCCTTGATGAGCCCCGGGTATATACGGCTGTAAGCCCGGATGACCGGGTCCCGTGGGTCCGACAGGTAAAAATCCACAGACCCGTTGTAGGCGTCCACCACGATTTTGACCGAGTTGCGGATGTAGTTGATGTCCTTGTTGTAGGGCTGGGCGTAAGGGTAACGGTTGGAAACGGCGTAGCCGTCCTGGATCCAGTAGAGCCTCTCGGGAGTGGCCACCACGTAGGGGTCCTTGTCCAGCAGAAGAAAAGGCGCCAGGGTCTTGATCCGGTCAACGATGTTGCGGCGAAACTGCATGCGGCTCCCGGCTTTCGTCTGAGTGGTGAAAAAAATGTCTCTTTCTCCAAAGTGGAGAGCAAAGATGAGCTTGCGGAACAACGAGGAGACCGGCACTCCACCCGTTCCGCTGTAATTCACCATGTGATTGCCCCCATCGATGGGATAGCTGATCTCACCGCTCCTGTTGGGAGCAATGACCGGAGGGTACTCTCCCAGGCCGAAATAGATCTCCGGTTGCTCGACCTTGAGACCGACCTCGGAGCGGATGGGAATGTCGCGCAAAAACCAGGTCATGGGGGCCTCACCCTCCTGAGCCGCCGGGATCATCACCAGGCCATTGCCGTGAGTGTATTTCAACCGCTCGTTCACCCAGTTCTGGAATTCAGGGGGCAGCTTGCGCAGGTCCAATTCCCGGGCCGAGAGAAACACTTGCCGATAGATGCCGTCCACGGTGTAGCGGTCCACGTCCACCGAGTTGAAATCGTAGTAGGTTCGCAAGACCTGCAGTTGCTGGAAAACCTGCAGCAGTACATCCGCGTCCCACACCGGCACATTGCGCAGATTCGCCTGCAGCTTGGGTGAGCTCACATCCCAGACCACATCGCTGATGGGGTAATCGCGGGTCTCTATGGACCTCAGATCGTAAGCGTCAAGCGTTGCCCTGATATGGTGAGCAATGAAGGGCCGTTCGCGAACGATCTGATTCGGGGCGACGATGTAGCGCTGAACCAGATTGGGCAAGAGATTGGTGTATAAACCTCCCACCGCCAACGAAAACAGAACGGCGCAACCGCACAGTACTTTCCACCCTTTGTGGGTGTGGATCAAGACAATGAGCGTTACGGCAATGGCCAGAAGCGACAAGACGGACAACCAGATGAAGGGCAGGATCACCCGCATTTGAGTATAGCCCGGACCAAAGAATAGAGGCACATGGCTCTGGTCGTAAAGCAGGTTGAACCGCTGCAGGATGAAGAACCAGGCAGCAACAATAAAAACGACAAAAACCAGCACGCTGAGATGAATTTTGCCCCCCCGCGCCAGCCAGGACGCCTGGCCAGCAGGCCGGCGGCTCGCCCGCCAGTAAAGCAGGGCCGAGCCCAGAAACATGAGCACCATGGCCAAGAGCAGCTCCTGCAGCAGGAGCCGGTGGATGGGCAAGGCAAAAAGATAGTAGGTGATATCCCTCCCGAAAGCCGGGTCTTGCAGCCCACTGGCGGGAGCGAGC
>Ga0101944_10004696_pt1 | contig 16491 bp, 14 predicted proteins | sample DewCreD2012metaG_FD_75245 | JGI IMG/M metagenome (GOLD analysis project Ga0101944, IMG submission 75245) | Hot spring sediment bacterial and archeal communities from British Columbia, Canada, to study Microbial Dark Matter (Phase II) - Dewar... ...
ATCCCGAACAGACGCTGACGCACCAAATCCTGCATCGCGTGTACGACTTCCGTGCTGCGATAGTCGCGCAACGTGGCCGCCAGCCCTTCGGTGAATCCGGTCCGCCGGTCCAATGCGCTCAACAGCAGAAGCCCCGCGTTGCAGGTCTGCGGCTGCGGACCCAATTCCACGGTCACGGGCAGATCGAATAGATCATCCCACAGAAGTTGCTGGACAGCCTTCCCACTTCCGGCAGACTGCTTCATTGGCGTGACTCCGCGCGTGGCCTGAAATGTTGCTTTCACTACTCACATTTTCGGCCGTTCTCGCGTCACGCCATTCTTTTTCGGTGAATAATCCGGGCTAAACCTTCACCCCGGGAACCTCGGTCGGTGGCATGACCGGAGCGTCGCCCCGTTCCGGCGTCGAACCGGATTTCAGCTCCTCGACCCACCGATCGAGCTGCTGCGGCGTGATCCGCTGATTGCGGTCGAGGATGCAAAGGTCCTTGACCCAGCAGAAGACACTGCCGGCGCGGAATTCCGGTTGCCCTGCAGGCAGCAGGAAGCGAAAGATGCCCAGACCGCGACTGACCTTCGTTTCGCCCGGATCGCACTGGGCCGACGCCAGATTCGCGTCGCTGCCCTTCGCACGGAGCTTGAGTTCCGCCAACTCCACTTCATCGCTATTGGCATCGAAGCGGAGCAGCACGTCCACCTGCTGCCCGCCTTCGGCAGTGGAACGAACCGACCACCCGTAGAGCGTAACCTTCGGGAAGTAAAGGGTCGTCTCGACGGTCGTTTCGGCCCCTTCAGGAAGATCGGAACGCTCGGACGCTGCAGGCCGGGATTCGCCGGAAGAGGTCTTCCAGTGCCATAGCATCCCAAGGATGGCAAGGTAAGCGACGACGCGAAAAACGACAAACGGCCAGGAGTTCCATCTGAAGCGGCATCCCGCGGACATAGTTGAACCCTCGAATCCCACCGTCATCATCATAACGTGCCTGCCGCGGAAAACTTGCAGAGACGAAAGCGCTATGGCCGTGGCCTGGATTCCCCGGGTGGAGTCTCGACCGCATTCAAACGAACCGTTACACGGCAGACATGCCCCCCATGTTCGAAAACCCCACCCTTGAAGCCGTCGCGAATCGGTATTCGAAAATCCTTGTATCGGGCCCCGCCATCCGTCGCCGATTCGATCCGCAGAACATGGTTCCCGTCCATCAAATTGCGTCCCTCCTTGCGGATCGGGATCTGGATGAGCCGCTTGCCGCCCCAACGCATCGTCGCGCCGACCACCGCGTCCACCACCATCGAGCCTTCTTTCTCCTTTTTGGCCGCATACCAGGTCGAGAGTTCCTTGTAGTACTTCTGGGCCTGGGAACAGATCTCCACGGTCTCGACGAATCGACCGTCCTTGTCCTCGATCCACACGACAATCATGGGGCGGTCTCCACGACCCGCCTTCGTTTCGAGCGTAAGTTCCAGCAGGTCCGCTTCGGCCGCGAGACTTCCAGCAGCCATCAGCAGGCCCAGACACCCAAGACACCCTACCGAGCGCATGATTCCTCCGAACAACGACGTCTCGTGCCGCACCCTTGCCCGACTTCCTACCTGGCCAGCTCGGCACGCGCCAAGGCAACATACTGTGCGCCTTCCGGCTTCAGGTTGCTCTGGAAAAGAACCGCCTCGCCAACGCCTGCCACGCCGAAATCCTCCTCGTCGTGGTCGCGCACACAGTCCCACAGCCATCCCATGTGCCCAGCCCCCTTGATTCGTCCCAGGGTCAGGTGCGCCAGGAAATTGCGGCGCTCCGCCGGAACGCCAAACGCCTGCATCCGCGCATCGAGACGCCGATGGAAAGCCGCCAGGGCGTCGAAACCGGCAACCACCTCCACCGCCACGATGCGCGGTTCGCGGCCGGGCGGAAAGGGTTTGAGCCCCCGGAATTCCAGCTCGAAGGCCGGCGTCGCGCGAGCTTCCTCCTGAAGGGCCTTCGCGATCTCCCCCACCTCGCGTCCGTCCACATCGCCCAGAAACTTGACGGTCAAATGCCACTGTTCTTCAGGCACCCAACGCACCTGATGCGCCTTCCGCCTGAGCTGCTCGACCACCGGGCGCAAAGCGGCACGAACCTCCGGACCGACATCCACGGCTATGAAGGCGCGGATCTGCTGCAACGAGGTGGACATGATGGACTCCGGGTTTTCCGTTGCGCCACGGGCGCCGCGACACGCAGAACGGCGCATCTCGCGCTAACGGGGCAGGCTCAGCATCCTGCGGAACTCCTCGCACCGCGCATCGATGGCCCGGCGGTCGGCGTTCAAGAGGCCGTCCAGCGAGAAGCCCTGGCAGGTGAAACTGGCCGCCACCGTACCGTAGAGCAACGCACGGCGCAGGCTGTCCGCCGACCGGTCGCCGGACGCCGCCAGGCAGCCCATAAGGCCCCCGGCGAAGGAATCGCCCGCCCCCGTCGGATCCACGACCTCTTCGAGCGGATACGCCGGGAGGATGAAGCAATCGTCGCGGCTGAGCAGCATCGCGCCATGCTCGCCCTTCTTCAGGATCACCGTGGGCGGGCCCATCCGCTGGATCGCACGGCCGGCCTTGAGCAGCTCGTGGTCGCCGGTCAGCATGCGCGCCTCGGAATCGTTCAGCACCAGCGCGTCGATGCGGCGCAGCAGCTTCTCCAAATCCGGCCGCGTGGTCCGGATCCAGAGATCCATCGTGTCGGCCGCCACGAACTTCGGCCGCCGCTCCAAAAGGTCCAGCACCTTGAGCTGCAGGGCCGTCACCCCGTTGGCCAGAAAGACATGGTCGGCCGAACGATACTCCGGCGGCAGCTTGGGGTCGAATTCGGCAAAGACGTTCAAGTCGGTTCGCAGGGTATCCCGGTCCACCATGTTCGCGTGGTACCTGCCGCTCCACCGGAACGTCTTGCCCCGGGCCACCTCCAAACCCCGGGTGTCGATGCCCCGTTCTTCCAGCAACCGGCGGTACTCGGGCGGAAAATCGTCGCCCACCACGCCAACGATCTGCACCGGCGAGAAGAACCGCGCCGCGACGGAGAAGTAAACGGCCGAGCCGCCCAGCAGATCGCTGCGCCTGGCCCGCGGCGTTTCCACTTCGTCCAATCCGATGGAGCCGACCACCAGAAGGCTCATGGAGGATTCCTTTGCGCTGGAAGGCACATCGCACGGCATTCACGCCCATCGCTCAGCGCTTACTACCCGCAGGTCTGGCCACTGTCAACGCGGCACAGCCCGTGGACCGGAGGACGAAAAGGGTGGCGAAGAACCGCAATCCGGAATGTCTCTGGGCCCGGAAACGACCTTCAAATCTGGTAGTCCCGAGGCGTTTCCCGACCGAACGAAATCATGTTCCACAGCCTTTCATGGACCAGGTAAGCGCCCATTTTCAAGACGGTGTCCGCCAGGCCGATGGCGGCTGCAAGTTTGAACGAGCCGCTCAGCACATAACTCACCCCCACGGTGCTGATCGTGCCCAGCACGCGGTAGCTGACCGCCTTGGCAATGCTCCGCTTCAGCGATTCCATCCAACCTCCCCGACCATCGCGACAGCCCGCCGAACCACAAGGAAGCGCCCCTCTCTCCCCACCCCATGGGCACCATCGACGGGGAAAAGGGAGAGCGGTTTTTCGGCGGGTCCGTCAACGGGCGCTGCGAGATGCGGCTACACGGCGATGTCCTGGAAGAGCAGGGAGGAATGATACCGGTCGCCGGCGTCCGGCAGGATCACGACGATCAGCCTGCCTTTGTTTTCCGGGCGCGCCGCGACTTTCAGCGCGGCCGCCGTCGCAGCGCCGCAGGAAATGCCGCACGTGATGCCCTCCTCTTTGTGCAGGCGCCGCGCCACATCCAGCGACTCCTCGTTCGTCACCGTCACGACCTCGTCGACCAGGCTCAGATCCAGCACGTCGGGTTTGAAGCCGGCACCGATGCCCTGGATGACGTGTTTGCCCGGTTTCGGCGGTTCGCCCTGACGAATGGCCGTCAACACCGGCGAATTGGCGGGCTCGACCGCGATGCTCTGGATCTTCCGGCCTTTCTCGTGCTTCAAATACTTCGAAACGCCCGTGATCGTGCCGCCCGTTCCGACCCCGGCCACCAGGATGTCGATCTTTCCGTCCGTATCGTCCCAGATCTCGGGGCCCGTGGTCTTGAAATGAATCTCGGGATTCGCGGGATTCTTGAACTGCTGCGGCATGAAATACTTCCGCGGATCGCTGGCCGCAATCTCCTCGGCCTTGGCGATCGCCCCCGGCATCCCCTTGGCCCCCTCCGTCAGGATCAGTTCGGCTCCGTACGCCTTCAACAGGCGGCGACGCTCGAGCGACATCGTCTCGGGCATCGTCAGGATCAACGGATACCCCCGCGACGCGCAGACAAAGGCCAGCGCAATCCCGGTATTCCCGCTCGTCGGTTCGACCACCGTCGCGTCCTTCGAACCGGGCTTGAGCCTGCCCTCCTTCTCGGCGGCCCAGATCATCGCTGCACCAATGCGGCATTTCACCGAATATGCCGGATTGCGACCCTCGATCTTCGCCACCACCGTGCCGGGCAGGCCCTGCGTCAGGCGGTTGAGCCTCACCAGCGGCGTCCGTCCGATGCTGAGACTGTTGTCTTCGTAAATGGGCATCGTTCCTCTCCTCTCCCTTTCGTCGGGCCATCTCAAATCGAGAAATCAAGCGCCCCGCGCTGCGTCTCGGCGCGCCGAACCACATCCGCCAGCGTGATCCCGTCGACCACCCGGGACGCGGCCGCCTCGACCTCATCCCAGACAAACCGGAAAGCTCCACCCGCCGGGCCCTTCCGCTTGTCGTCGGCCAGATCGGCCGCAGGCGAAAGAGGCCCGTCCAACGCGCGCCAGATCTCGCCCACCGAAATCTCCGAAGCCGTCCGGGCCAGACGGTGGCCACCTTCCGCCCCGCGCTGGCTCTGCACCAGGCCGGCACGCCTCAACTCGACAAGTATCGCCTCCAGGAACTTCTGCGGTATCTTCTCTCGCTTCGCAATCTCCGCGGTCCGCACCGCACCGCCGGAAGGCTGGAGCTGCGCAAGCACATACAAAGCCCGGAGAGCGTAGTCTGTTTTCTGGCTTATCTTCATCGTTTCCTATCAATCCTATAGGTATAATATGCGTGTTATTCGGGTTTAGTCCAGAGAAATTAAAAAATCATAAACAGTTATTTTTAAAGTAGATGAGACTAGTTCTATTCTTTCTCTGAGCCGTCCTCCTCTTCATGCCTGCGCAAACTCAGCGCGGCATAGATTCGGAAGAGACCCGCACAGAGAATCGCCGCGCCGATGACGGCCATCAATGCGTCCTCGCGAACGCTGGGCAAGACGGCCAGCGTCCAGACCAGACCGATCACGAAGACCAGCAGTCCTTGCTTGTAACGGCGCACGCGCAGCGCTTCGAAAGCCGCCTCGGCCTCATGTTCTGCCTCGACGACGAGGGCGGGTGTCCGCCCGGCTGGCGCATTGACCGGATCCGGCTTGGGGAGCGACGCTGGGGCGAAGGCCTCGTCGCGAAACGCCGTATGGGTACGCGCCACGATCTCCCGCGCCGCTTCGATCCGCGGCTCCCGCACCGCCAGTTGCTGGCCGCCCAGCGGCCCACCGACGAGCGGCGAGGGGAGGGTGCGCGGTTCCGCATCCAGGAATGCCACCTCGATCCCGGCCTGTTCGAGCGCCAGCGCCACGACCGCGGCACGCGCCGGCGAGAGCGGCCCCGAGACGGGCAGCCACCGGTCGGATGCGTCGTCCTCGTCGGAAAGTTCGTCGTCGTTCACGATGGTTTCCGGTTCTTGCCCGGTTCACGCCTCCGGCGTCGCGCCGCCTTCGCCCTTCTCCTCGGCCTGACGTTTCTCGTAATTCTTCTCGATGGCCTCGGCGCAGCCGAGCAGGTTGTAGATGGCCGATTCGAAGGCCTCGAACGAGAACCCGCCGACGAAGAGCGCCATCGAGATGTCGTACCGCGAATCGACAGGCGAGACGGCCACGCAGTAATCCCAGCAGATCTCCAGGTTCTTCTTCAGGAACTCGACGGCCTCCTGGAAATCCTCGACCGGCAGATCGTCCGTGCGCGTGGTGATGCAGATCATGTCGGATTCGTCGTTGATCCAGGCCAGCGCCTCGAAAGGACGCCCGTTCACGCGGAAGAGCACGCGGTTGTCATCGGCCTGATGCAGGTCCGTCAGCTCTTCTTCCAGGCCCTGGACGAAGTCCGTCAGTTTCTCGATGAAGTACCTGCGTTCGAGGTCGAAGTCCATGGCAAACGTTCTCCGGGAAGGCCCGTATCTTATGGGGACGGGCCGGAAGTTCCATGTCCGTCGCGGCGCCGGTAGACCAGCGTCTGGCCCATCGGCTGGCCGTCGGCATCGAGCGTGGGGATCTGCCGTACGAGTTCCCACCGCTTTTCGTCGGAGGCCAGCAGCGGGTACAGGAACTGCTGCCCCACGCGCTCTTCGAAGAGGTCGTCCACGATGGCCCACTGCGCGCGCGCGATGCGCTTTTGCCCCTCGGCGAGATCCGACGTCTCGGGGACGGGCAGGCCCTTGAGACCCGTCCAGAACCAGACCAGCGAGGTCTTCGCGCTGACCACCACGTCGTCCGGAGCGGCGCGTTCCCGGACGGCCAAAGCGGCTTCATGAAACTCTGGCCACCCCGGTTCCGCCGGTGTCGGCCCCCAACGATGCTCGCGGACCAGGTTCAGATCCGTCGTTCGCAGCAGCGCCAGGCCCAGCACCAGGATGACCGGCAGTGCGGCCAACCGTCGCGGCAACGATGGCGGAGCGCTCCGGGCGACGATCCAGATCAGCAGGCCGGCGAGCATCGTTCCGCCCACCGCCCAATCGAAGCCCGTCATGAAGGAAGGCAGCGGATCGCCCAGCGCCAGCACCGCGCCGATCAGGCAGACGGTCGGCAGGAGCAGCACGGCGAAGAGGGTCCCCAGAAGAGCCGGCGGAGGCTGCCTGGACGCCTTTTCGACAATCGCCCGCGCGCCGGCCCCCGTCATGGCCAGGAAGAGCGGCAGCACCGGCAGATGGAAGCGGGCGTCGACGAAAGGCCAGAGGAGCAGGGCGCCCATGTATGACAGCCAGACGACCGGCACGAGGCGAACGCCTCGACGCCAGAGCGCCACGGCGCCCCAGACGCTCGTCGCTCCGATCAGCAGCAACCCGGGTGCGTGCGCCGACAGCTTCAGCGCATGACAGGCCCGCATCGTCAACGGCGGCAGCGGGAAATAGGGGAACAGCGTATCGTGCGAAACCGCCTCGCCGGCCAGGAGGATGCCGTAGCGAAGCCCCTGATAGCCGATCCGGAGCGCAAGATCGGTCAGGCGGCCCGACAACCGCGCGTCTCCCGTGTAGGTCTGCGACCCGCTCATCGACCCGATCAACAGGGCAACGGTCAGCAGCGGAAAGACCGCGGCGGCGATCCAGCGGCGCCGACCTCCCTCGCCACCTCGACGCAACACGAGTTCCAGCAGGAAATAAACCGCCAAGGCGCCGGCCACGAAGAGCGCCGCCGTGCGAAGGGTCATCGCGAGCAGCAGCAGCGCGACGGACGCGACCAGCCAACGCGGACCGTGGGGGCGTTCCCAGCGCGCCGCGCAGCCGAGCGCGAGGAGCGTCAGCAGGGCGAAAGGGACATCGGTGAGAACGTCGTGCGCGCAATAGAGCGTCAACGGGGTCAGCGCGAACCAGAGCGCCAGCCAGGCCGCCTCGCCGGAAGCCTCCGGACCGACGGGCGGCGCGACCGCGGTCGCGCGCCCAAGACCGCGGGCATCCTGCCCGCTCGGCATGGCCCGGGGATCCCGCATTCCCAACGCCGCCGCAAGAAACCACCATGCCGCGAGGATCGCGCCCAGCGCAAAGGCCACGTTCGCGGCCTTGAAGGCGGCCACGTTCCGCCCGCAGAGGCGCATCAGCCCGGAAAGCAGGTACGGGTAGAGCGGCGGACGGAAGGTTTCCTGCGGGTCTCCGGCCAGATGCAGATTGGCGCGATGGCCCGACTGAACGAGAGCCTCGGCCTGGGCGATGTATTCGGCGTTGTCGCCGCCGCCCGGCAGGTGGGGATTGAGGCCTGCAAAGCCGATGGCCGCGGCCAGCGCAAGCCCGAGGGCCAGCAGGAGAGCGCTTCGTCTCACGCGCGTCGAGTCCCTTCACGGCGCCGCGTCCGTCAGACGCTCATGCGCCGGGGGTGGCCGGAGTGGACGGAGCGGCCGGTTTGGGCGGCGCCGGAGGCGTTGGCTTGGGGGCCGAGGAGGCTGCGGGTTTGGCGCTCGCCACGGGCTTTTCGCCGCCGCCCTGTTTGGGCGCCACGATCAGGCCCACGCGTTTACCCTCGCGGAACGGACCGCGTTCGACCTTGCACACATCGGTCAGGGACGTCACCACGCCATTCAGGATCTCCTGTCCGATATCCTGGTGGGTGATTTCGCGGCCGCGGTAGACCATGGTGAACTGGACCCGATGGCCTTCGGCCAGGAATTCCTTCGCGCGCGCGATCTTGATGTCGAGATCGTGCTTGCCGATGCGCGGCTTCAGGCGGACTTCCTTCAAGTCGTGCCCGTGCGATTTTTTCCGCGCGTGCTGTTCCTTCTTCTGCTCCTCATACACGTGCTTGCCGTAGTCCATGATCCGGCAGACCGGGGGCGTCGCCTTGGGTGCGACTTCGACCAGGTCCAACTGGAATTCATGGGCCTTCAGCCGCGCCTGCTCCAGCAGCATGATGCCCAGCTGCTGGCCTTCCGGACCGATCACGCGGAACGTCTTGCCGCGGATCTCTTCGTTCTTCCTTGCCCGCTCGCTAATGGGTCTTCCTCCTTTTTTCTCGCCCGCAGACCGGCTTTCCGGATCGCCGGCATCCCGGCCCGCCCCCCGGATGGGGATCCCTTCGAGGCGGCCAGGATGGCCGCGTCCCGGGGCGTCCGCGCCCCGTGCCCGGGTTCGCCTCGAACCCGGCCCGCCCCCGCATCCGCTCTAGCCGATCTCCGCCAGGCTGCGCGCCCGGACGTTCGCACTCGCCAGCTCGACGAACTGCTGCAACGGCATCACGCCCTTGTTCCTGTTGCCGCGGGCGCGCACCGCGACCTTCTCTTCCCGCGCCTCGCGCTCGCCGATCACCAACAGGTACGGGATCTTCGACACCTCGAACTCCGCCACCTTCGCGTTGATCTTGCCGTGCGCCAGGTCGATGTCGGCGCGCAATCCGGCCTCCAGCAGCGCCTGATGCGCGCGCCGCGCCGCCGCTTCCTGCTTGTCCGTGATGTTCGCCACGCGCACCTGCACCGGCGCCAGCCACAGCGGAAACGCGCCCGCAAAGTGCTCGATCAGCACGCCCACGAACCGTTCCAGCGACCCGAACGGCGCGCGGTGGATCATCACCGGCCGGTGGCGCTGGTTGTCGGCGCCGACGTATTCCAGGGCGAAGCGTTCGGGCAGGTTGTAATCGAGCTGCACGGTGCCGAGCTGCCACTCGCGGCCGATGCAGTCCTTCACATGGAAGTCCAGCTTCGGGCCGTAAAAAGCCGCCTCGCCGCGCGCGACTTCGTGCTTCAGGTTCATCTCGCGCGCGATGCGCCGCAGCGTATCCTCGGCCTTGTCCCAGTTCTTCGGGTCGCCCGTATACTTGTCGCCGTTCGGATCGCGCAGGCTGACCTGCACGCGGTAGTCGTCCAGACCCAGGCACCGGAAAACGTAGAGCACCAGGTCCACCATCGCCCGGATTTCGGACTCGACCTGCTCTTCCATGCAGAAGATGTGCGCATCGTCCTGCGTCAACCCGCGCACGCGCAGCATGCCGTTCAGTTCGCCGGACTGCTCGTAACGGTACACCGTGCCGAACTCGGCCAGCCGCACGGGCAGTTCGCGATAGCTGCGCGGTTCGGCCGAGTAGATCTGGATGTGATGCGGGCAGTTCATCGGTTTGAGGAGATACTCCTCGACCGAGGTCTCGCCCGGCCTGGCGTCGCCCTTCAGCGTCGGGTACTGGCTGTCCTTGTAGTAGGGAAAGTGTCCCGACCTGCGGTACATCTCGACGTTGCCGATGTGGGGCGTGTAGACCGGCTGGTAGCCGCGCTTGATCAATTCGCCGTACATCAGGTTCTGCAGTTCGGTCCGGATCAGGGCGCCTTTGGGCATCCAGAGCACCAGGCCCTGACCGACGATGGGGGACATGGTGAAAAGCCCGAGCTGCCTGCCGATGACGCGGTGGTCGCGCTTCTTCGCTTCCTCGATGCGCGCGAGGTGTTCGTCCAGATCCTTCTGCGTCGGGAAGGCGGTGCCGTAAACGCGCTGTAACTGCTGTTGGGTGGCGTCGCCGTGCCAGTAGGCACCGGCGATCGAGGTGATTTTGAACGCACCGATGCGGCCGGTGTCGGGGACATGAGGGCCGCGGCAGAGATCTTCGAAGCACGCGCCCGGTTCGTTCCCGGTGACGTAAAACGAGAGCGCGCCGTCGGCGCGCTGCGCGTTGTCCAGTTTGAACGGGTTGCCCTCGGCGGCCACCTTCCGCAGGCCTTCCTCGCGCGGCATCTCGACGCGGGTGAACGGTCGCCGGGCCGCGACGACCTTCTTCATCTCGTCCTCGATCCTGGAGAACTCGTCGGCCGAGATCTTGTGCGGCAGCTCGATGTCGTAATAAAAGCCATCCTCGACCGGCGGGCCGTAGACGAGCTTCGTCTCGGGCCAGAGCCTGCAGATCGCCTCGGCCATCACGTGGGCCGCCGAGTGGCGCAGGACGTGGAGCGCGTCCGGGTCCAGCCTGCCGTCGCGCGTCTTCGGCGTGAGGATCTTCAGCCTGCCGCCGCGCACGATCGGGCGCGAGAGGTCCAGGATTTCGTCGTCGAGCTTGACGGCCAGCGCGTCGGCGGCGAGGCGTTTGCCGATGCTCTCGGCCACCTCGCGACCCGTCACGCCCGCAGGGTACTCGCGGCGCGATCCGTCCGGGAACTCCAGGGAGATCTTCTGCGCTTCAGACATGGGTTCAACTCGCGGTGCAGCGTGGGGCGGGGCCGAAGAACGGGAAAACGGCAAGTGCGGTTGCGACGCAGGCGACACAGGAAGGAAGACCGGCAGCGGAAGAAGACATCGAAACTGACGTGACTCCGAGCCTTGGGGACCCGCGCGGTGCCACCCCCCCACGGCGCGGCTCCCGCACAACCTCGCAAACCATATCTCCGAAGGGGCTAAGGGCAAGGGGAATTCGGGCCTGCGAAACCGCCTTGCCAAGAAGCGTCCCGTTTCATATAAAGTGGTGCTGCGCGTCGGTTTTGGTTGCGTGCGCGGCTCCGCTTCGCGGATCTGCGGCGAGGGGCGCCTGTGGGGGGCGCCCTTCTTTTGATTCTGCTGCGTTCTTCCTTGGGCCGACTGGCTGAGGGAACGCCAGTGCGCCCGCAAAGCGCCACCACACAGACCGGTCCTTGAGGCCAGGGGGTTCAGATCGTGCCGAGTGTCGACAATCGCAATCTCGTTCTGGTGGGCCACAACGCATCCGGAAAGACCATGCTCTGCGAGGCGCTGCTGGCCAAGGCCGGCGCCATCAAACGCCGCGGCAGCATCGCCGAAAAGAACACCGTCTCGGACCACGACCCGGACGAAAAGGAACGCGGCTACTCCCTGGACGCCTCCTGCATGAACCTGACGCACAAGGACCGGCGCATCAACCTGATCGACACCCCCGGCATGCCCGATTTCATCGCCGGCGTCATGGAAGGACTGGCTGCCGTCGAGTGCGCGCTGCTGACCGTCAACGCCGCCACCGGCATCGAAGTGATGACCCGCAAGATCTGGGGCCTGATCGAAGCCCGCGGCCTTCCGCGCATGATCGTGATCACCAAGATGGACCACGAGCGAGCCAAGTTCGACGAGACGGTCAAGCAGTTGCGCGAGATCTTCGGCGCGTCGGTGACGCCGCTCTTCCTGCCTATCGGCGAAGGCGCCGGCTTCAAGGGCGTCGTGAATCTGCTCGCCGGCACCGCCTCGGCGCCGGCCGAAGTCGCCGACCGCGCCAAGGAGCTTTCCGCCAAGCTGGTCGAGAGCATCGTCAGCGCCGACGACGCGCTGATGGAACGCTACCTGGGCGACGAAAAGATCGCGCCCGAGGAGATTTCCGCCTGTTTCGCCAAGGGCCTGGTCAAGGGCGCGCTGACACCGGTGCTCTGCGTGTCCGCCGAAAAGGACATCGGCGTCGCCGAAATGCTGGACGCCCTGGCCGAACTGACCCCCAACGCCACGGCGGTGACCCGCAAACTCAGCCGCAAGGTCAAGGACCAGGTCGAGACGAGGGAACTGGAGCAGAAGACCGACGGCCCGCTCTACGCGCTCGTCTTCAAGGCCAAGCGCGATCCGTTCGTCGGCAAGATCGCCTACCTGCGCATCTTCTCCGGCACGCTCGCGGCCGGCGGACAGGCCAAGAGCAGCTCCGCTTCGCGACCTGACAAGTTCGCGCATTTCCTGTCCGTGCAGGGCAAGGAAACCCGGGAAGTCGACGTGGCTTCCGCCGGCGACATCATCGCCGTCGCCCGCAACGAAAACCTGAACTGCGGCGACACGGTCAGCACCGAAGACGGCTGGCTGCTGGAAGCGCCCGCCTTCCCGACGCCGATGTTCGCCGTCGCCGTCTCCGCCAAGAACCGCAACGACGAAGCCAAGATCAGCGGACAGCTGCGTACGCTCGCCGAAGGCGACCCGACCTTCCAGGTCGAAGTGGACCCGGAGACCAAGGAACTGGTCATCCGCGGCATCGGCAACCTGCACATGGACCTGATGCTCACCCGCCTGAAACGAGGCGGCATCGAGGTCAACACCCGCCCGCCCAAGATCCCGTACCGCTCGACCATCAACGGCCGCGCCGAAGTCCGCTACCGCCACAAGAAACAGTCCGGCGGCGCCGGCCAGTTCGGCGAAGTCCAGATCCTGATCGAGCCCAATCCCGGCAAGGGCTACGAGTTCCTCGACGAAATCGTCGGCGGCGTCATCCCCAACAACCTGATCCCGTCGGTCGACAAGGGCATTCAGAAGAAACTGGCCGAAGGCGTCTGGCCCGGCATCATGGTCGTCGACGTCAAGGTGCACCTGAACGACGGCAAGTCACACCCGGTCGACAGCAAGGACATCGCCTTCCAGATCGCCGGCCGCACGGCCTTCAAGGAGGCGTTCCTGAAGGCCAAGCCCGTCCTGATCGAGCCCATCGTGAACCTGGAAGTCGTCATCCCGGCCAAGTACATGGGCGACATCACCGGCCACCTGAGCGGTCGCCGCGGCCGCATCTCGGGCATGGACCAGCTCGGCGACCTGCAGGTCGTCAAGGCACAGGTGCCGCTGGCCGAAGTGCAGAACTATTCGGGCGACTTGAAATCCATGACCGGCGGCGAAGGCTTCTACACGATGGAGTTCAGCCACTACGACACGGTCCCGGCCAGCACCGCGCAGCCGATCATCGCAGCCGCCATGAGCAAGCAGGTGGCGGAAGAAGAGTGACGCCGCCGGAACCGCCGGTCATCCCACGGCCATCCCGACCGCCCCGGCCACCAGCGCTCCGGTCAGCGTGCAGAGAAAGTTCACGCCGTGTTTGTTCAACCCGCCGACGCGATCTTCGACCGTCGCGCCCAGGTAACTGTCCATCGTCGTCCCGGCCATGCCGGCGACGAAGACCGTCGCGGCAAACAGCGTGCCCTTCAACGGGCTCACCCCTACCCCGCCATCGTGGCCGTGCAGCACGATGCGCCAGAAGCCCGTGCCTCCGCCCAGGGCCATGAAGAGCAGGACCGCACTGACAGCCGCCGCATAGCCCGCAAGGGTGACGCCCCCGTTGGTGCCGTGCGGCACGACCTGGCGCGTCGTGATCAGCCGCGGCTGCGTCGCCGACAAGGGGCCCAGTTCGGAACTGACCGTGTCGGCCAGCGCGGCGCTCAACGCACCCGTGTACGCCCACAGCAGCGCCGGGTTCCCCTTCGAGGCCGCATACCCCAGTGCGCAACCGGTCGGCACGATCAGATTGGCCACCACGTTCCGCAGGCCGCGCCTTCCTCCGCCCGGTTCGGCCGCGTTGCGCCGCTCCTTCTGCGCCCGACCGAGATGCGTCACCACGGAACCCACGCCGACAAAGAAAACCATCAGCAGGTAGCCTGGCCAGAGCGTGTAGAAGTAGACCAGGGTGCCTAGGACTCCGCCCGCGACCGCCCCTGCCACGTCCACGAAACGGCAGGCCAGCAGCACGGCGGCCAGCAGCGCGTTCGCGATCAGCGCATGGATCAGCCACTCCGGCTGGAAGGCCCGGTGCCCCGGCATGCCGCTGGTGGAAAGATTCAGAAACGCGGCGATCAGCCAGACCGCCAGGCCCACCCCCAGGCCGACCCGCAGGTTGTCGTCGAAGGGCCCTTCCAGGCTTTCCAGGATCGCGCCGCAAACGGCGCCAAGCGCGGCCAGCGTCAGGACGTAGGGCCACTCGGGCGCGCCGCTGCGCGTCAGAAACTCGGGAACGGGACACCACCAGAGCAGGGCCGAGGCGGCCGGCATGGCGGCCAGCAGGAAGGCCAGCAGGCCGACCCAGCTTTTCTTCGCGTTCCAGGGCAAGGCCGGCCTGGGCACGCGGCGCCCACAGACGCTGGCCGCCGCATCGCCGGCCGCCAGCACCGCCCACGCCGCTCCCACCGCATACGGCGGAAAGAGCAGAAAACCCAGCCCCAGCGCCAGCGGATAGAGCCACACGCCGTGATTGGCGTCCGGCTCGCCGCGCCGGATGGACGGGAATAGACGCATCAGTCCGAAGAGATTGAACAGCACCAGCAGCAGGCATCCGCCGGCTGCGCAGACGCGCCCCGCCCAGCCGCCCTGCCATGTCGCCAGCCACGTCAGCGGAATCGCGAAAATCAGCGCCCCCAGATGAACGAGCGCGCGGCGATCGGCCGAATAGGCCACCGGAACGGCGGCAGCGCCCGCCGCAGAAGACGCTTCGGCCGCTCGAGCGCCCTCGGCGCCTGCCTGCTCCCTGTCGCCCTCGCCGCGCTCCGCCAAGCTTCGATCCTCAGTACCGCTCCCCAATCCGCAAGCCCCTTATCCCCAGGTGATCAATCCCGGAATGAACGGCGTGGAGAGGTCCGCGTTTTTGGGAATCACGCGCAGGCAGAACCCGAAGCGACCGGCCTCGCGGCAGGGCACGCGGCCACGGAACCAGAAACAGCCTTCGCCGGCGGGCGTCTGCGTGTCGCGCTCCAGCGGGATGGCCTGGCCGACCTCCACCTGGCCCTGCTCGTTGGTCGGTCCGTAATACGCCTGGACTTCGACCCACTCGTGGGGAACGGGTCCCAGGTGCACGCGGGCATTCAGTTCCAGCGTCCCGCCGACGGGCAGGTGGTCGACCGGCGGCATCTGGATTTCCTCGAAACGCACCTGCGCCCAGCGCTGGTAGAGCGCCATCTTCCAGTCCCAGAGCGCCTTGGCGCCTTTGAAACCGTCCGCGTTGACGCGGGCGTGCCGTTCGGCCGCGGGCAGGTAGAAACGCTCGGCGTATTCGCGCACCATGCGCAGGGTGCTGAAGACGGGAATGCAGGTCTGCAGCGTGCGTTTCATGCGTTTGATCCACTCGCGCGGCAGCTTGTCGGCGCCGCGCTGGTAGAACATGGGCACGATCTGCTTTTCGAGCAGGTCGTACAGGGCGCGGCTTTCCACCTGGTCCTGGTACTCGGGATCCGCGTAGTCTTCGCCGCGGCCGATCGCCCAGCCGTTGGTCCCGTCGTAGCCTTCGCACCACCAGCCGTCGAGGATGGAGCAGTTCAGCACGCCGTTGGCGGCGGCCTTCATGCCCGAGGTGCCGGAGGCTTCGTGCGGGCGTCGCGGCGTGTTCAGCCAGACGTCCACGCCCTGGACCATGTAGCGGGCCACGTTGATGTCGTAGTCCTCCAGGAAGACCATGTGCTTGCGGAAGCGATCCTCGCGCGCCGCGTTGGTGATCATCTGGATGAAGCGCTTGCCTTCCTGGTCCTGCGGATGCGCCTTGCCGGCAAAGATGAACTGCACCGGGCGGTCGGGGTTGTTCAGCAGCCGGGCCAGGCGTTCGGTGTCGCGGAAGAGCAGCGTCGCGCGCTTGTAGGTGGCGAAGCGGCGCGCGAAGCCGATGGTCAGCGCTTCCGGGTCCAGCACTTCCTCGGCGCCTTCCAGTTCCCGCGGGCTGGCCCCGCGCCGTTCGAGCTGCAGATGCAACCGGGTGCGGGCCCAGGTGACCAGGCGCGAGCGGCGCCGTTCGTGCACGCGCCAGAGTTCGCTGTCGGGAATCAGGTCCGGCCCGCGCCAGCAGTCGCCCGCCGTCGGCTCGCTGGCCTCGTACGACCAGCGCGATCCGGCGTAGCGGACGAAGAGTTCGTCGAGCTGGTCCGAGACGTACGAGCGGATGTGCACGCCGTTGGTGATCGACCGGATGGGCACTTCATGCAGCGGCACCTCGGGGAAGATGTTCTGCCACATCTGTCGCGAGACTTCGCCGTG
>Ga0101944_10004697_pt1 | contig 16481 bp, 13 predicted proteins | sample DewCreD2012metaG_FD_75245 | JGI IMG/M metagenome (GOLD analysis project Ga0101944, IMG submission 75245) | Hot spring sediment bacterial and archeal communities from British Columbia, Canada, to study Microbial Dark Matter (Phase II) - Dewar... ...
GCGGGTCAGGTCCAGCCAGGATTCGACCACGTGACAGTCGTTTCGCATTGGAAGCTGCACATCCGTGAACAACCAGCTGAACTCCCGGGCCCACGGACGGCTCCATCCCATCTTGACGCGCGCCCCGGAGATGCCGGTCGCAAGACCGCTCTTCAGAAGCCCCTGCACATCCAGGGCCAGGTCATAGCTGCGCTCACCCATCTCCGCCTTCAGGTGGCGCAGGGTCCGGGAGAACTCCAAAGCTCCCGCCGGATCCCGTATGGCCATGCGGGGACCGTAGACCTTGGGAAACGTGAAGATCCGCGAGACCCCTTCGCACATCTCCACAATCTGACGCGACTTCTGGCCCACCACCCAGTCCACCTCCGTCTGGGGAGACGAATCCCGGATGGCCGAAAGCAGAGGAGTGGTGAGGATGGTGTCCCCGATTGAGGACAACCTGACGATCAATACCCTCCGCACATTGCCGTTTGCCTCGCCGATGCTCAAACCCGCTCCTTGTCCTCTTCTCCATCCGGCCGGCGTCGCCAGCGGTCGTGGAACCAGAGCCACTGCTCCGGATAGCGTCTGATGTGCTGCTCGATAATCGCCGTGTATGCGGCGGACACCTCCAGGATTCTGTCCTTCAGAGGTCCCGACTGCGGCACGGGGACCTCGGGATAGCTATCCACTCTCCACCCCGTGGCCGTCCGGGTGGCGAAACCCGGCAGGATCGGGGACCCGGACCGGATGGCCAGGAGCGCCACACCAGGAGCGACGGAGGCCAGCCGCCCGAAAAACGGCACAAACACCGGATCCCGGATGGTGTTCTGGTCCGGCAGGATGGCCAGAAACTCGTTGCGACGCAAGACCTCCAGCATCCTCCCCACGGGCTCTCCCCGGCTGATGATGCCCAGTCCACCCTGGGCCCTGATGCTATTGACGAAACCGGCCTGAGTGGGATCGTCCGAATCCCTGGCCACGACGGAGAGAGGATAACCTCTCGCGGCCATCACACGCCCCAGAAGCTCCCAGTTGCCGAAATGCGCCGTGATCAGGATGGCTCCACGGCCGCGGCCGCTCAGCTGACGCAGACGGTCCTGAAGCTCTTCGGGGAATTCCACTAGCTCATTCAGCCGCTCCGGCCGGACCCTCTGCAGCCAGAAGAACTCCAGCGCCACCCGTCCGAAATGCTCGAAGACCGAACGCGCCAGATCCCGGATCTCTCCGGCCGAGCGCTCAGCACCGAACACGGACTGCAGGTTCCGTAGCGCCACTTCCCGGTATCTCCGGGACGCCCGGAAGACGAACCGGCCCACACCCTTTCCCAGCGGCTCCAGCCAGGCCTCCGGACAGCGGCGCGCCACAGCGTTCAGTCCCCGAAGCGCCATAAGCCCCGCTCCGGCCTCCAGGCGCCCGGCCCAGTTGTCGCGCCGCGCCATCCTCAGCCGCTCCCGCCTGCAGCCAGGGCTGTCAGCCTCTCAAAACCGTCAATTACCATCTCGGCCTTCAGCACACGCAGACGCTCCGGCATCCGCAGCCCGCTCAGCCGGACAGCGTCTTTTGCGGTGGTGACCATCCACTCCGCTCCTGCATCCTCCGCGATCTTTGCGGCACCGTCCAGCTCCTGCTGGCTGAACGGATGGTGATCGGGCAGGAACCACTCTGCCACCACATCTGCGCCGGCATCTTTCAGGGTGGCGGAGAAGGAGGCCGGAGAGCCGATGCCGCAAAACGCCATCACACGCATCCCCCGGAGCGCATCCGCAGGTTCTTCCCGTCCATCGGGAAAGGCGACCCTGACCGGAGAGTACCAGGCTTCGAACACTTCGGCTCCCGGAGCCAGCCGCCGCACCGTCCGCCGGAGACGCTCCCGCTCCTCCGCCCCAACCTCGTTGGCGTGCGAGATCACGACCGCGCCCGCCCTGCGCAGTCCGCCTGCAGGTTCCCGCAGCATCCCGGCGGGCATCACACGACCGTTGCCGAACGGCGAGCGCGCATCCACCAGAACGACGTCCAGATCCCGGTGCAGCTGCCAGTACTGAAGCCCATCATCCAGCAGCACAAGCTCCGCGCCCATCCGCTGGATGGCCATCCTCCCCGTCACGCGCCGGTCCTTGCCGGTAAGGATGGCCACGCCCGGAAGGTTCGCCGCCAGCAGGGCAGCCTCGTCGCCGCACTGACGCCAGTCCACCAGGGGGCCTGAGCCATCCGAGACGATCAGACCCTGATGTCCTTCCTGTCCACCGTATCCGCGGAGCAGAACAGCGCAGCGGCGCTCCCGGCTCAGGCGGCGCGCCAGAGCCTCAGTCACCCCCGTCTTGCCTGTTCCGCCCAGGGTCAGGTTGCCGATGCTGACCACGCGGGCGTTCAACTGCTCCCGCCTGCGCAGCCCCAACCGTTCTGCAGCAAGGTACACAGCCAGCCCGAAACGGTACAGGAGCTCCAGCGGCGTCAACCCCGCCACCAGAAGCTGCCCGGCCAGTCCGGCCGGCTCGCCCCGCGCCGCAGCGATCCACAGATCACGCACGGGGTTGCCCCGCTCCTTCCGCCAGCTCGAAGATGGCCCGCGCGCACGCTTCGGAAGCGCCTCTGCTGGACCGGATCAGCTCCAGAGCGCGGCGGCGGTATTCCTCCGCATCCCGGCCCGAAGCCAGCTCAGCCACGCGGGATGCCAGCGCCTCCGGGGTCTCCTCGCGGAAAGCCACCCCGGCCTGCCGCGCCCTGGCTCCGATGTCACGGATCTTGTAATCATAGGGGCCGTAGACCACGGGCACCCCCTGCGCCAGCGGCTGCAGGATATTGTGCCCCCCTTTGTCCACGAACGTCCCTCCCACGAACGCCACTCGCCCCAGGGCGTACGCCGCTGCAAGCTCCCCGAATGTATCCAGCACCAACACGTCGGCGCTTCCGGCCTGGCATCCGGTTGACCGGCGGACGGCGCTCAGGCCGGCGCTCTCCGCCAGCCGGCAGATATCAGGAGCCCGCTCCACCTGCCGCGGCGCAATCAGCAGGAAGAGGTCCGGCCCCCGACGCCGGGCTTCAAGAAACGCCTGCAGCGCAACCTCATCCTCGCCCGGGTTGGTGCTTCCCGCGACGAACGCCGGCCGGCCCGGCTCCACGCCGAAACGCTCCGCCAGCTCGCGCTTCTGATCTTCAGACAGGGGTTCACCGGCCTCGTCGAACTTGGTGTTGCCGGTCACCGTGACCGCTTCCGGACGGGCGCCCAGGGAGATGATGCGCTCCGCATCTTCTTCCGTCTGCATCAGGAAGCGGTCAATGTGCGACAGCGCCCAGCGGAAGATCCAGCCGTGCCTGGAGGCGTTTTGCAGCATGTGGTCCGTTACGCGCCCGTTGAAGAGCGCCACGCCCGCGCCCGCCCGGGATGTCTCGCTCAGCAGGTTCGGCCAGATCTCCGCTTCGCAAAGCGCCAGGCAACGGGGTCTCAGCCGGCCCACCACAGCGCGCACCGGAGGCAGCAGATCCACTGGCAGATAGAACGCTGTCACCTCCGGCAAGACCTTGCGCGCCATCTGATGGCCGGTGGCGGTGATGGTGGAGATGGCGGGCTGCCTGGCTCCCGGCAGGGCCAGATACGCCCGGACGACGGGGGCGGTGGCCGCCACCTCGCCCACCGAGACCGCGTGGAACCAGACAATATCCCCCCGCTTCAGCGCCCGCTGACGCTCCGTGGGCCAGCCCAGACGCTCGGCCCATCCGTCGCGCGACTTGCCATTCACCAGCACCCGGTAGCCGAACCACCCCAGCAGCGCCGGACTGGCGAGCGTCAGCGCCGCGTTATACGCCAGAAACGCTCCGCGGCCGGATCCGCCCTCAGACATCGGCCACCCCCGCGTCCGCCAGGCGATGCTGCACCTCATACAGCTTCCGGAACAGAGTGTCTCCGGACATCAGCTCCGTGAAGGAGCCCTCCTCCACAAGCCGCCCCCGCTCCAGCACCAGGATGCGGTCCGCCTTCGTGATGGTAGCCAGACGGTGCGCGATGATGAACGTGGTGCGCCCCTGCATCAGCTTCTCCAGCGCTTCCTGCACCAGCCGTTCGGACTCGGCGTCCAGTGAGGAGGTCGCCTCGTCCAGAATCAGGATGCGCGGATCCGCCAGAATGGCCCGCGCGAGCGCCAGACGCTGCCGCTGCCCCTGCGAAAGGCGCGCTCCGCGCTCACCCAGAACCGTCTCATAGCCCTCCGGCGTCCGTAGGATGAAATCGTGAGCGTTGGCGGCCTTTGCGGCGGCCTCGATCTCCTCCTGCGTGGCATCCCGGCGGCCATAGGCGATATTCTCGCGGATGGTGGTGGCGAACAGCACTGTCTCCTGAGGAACAATAGCGATCTGGCGGCGCAGCGGGGCAAGCTGTAGAGTCCGAACGTCCCGGCCGTCCACCAGTACCCTGCCCTCCACAGGGTCATAAAAGCGGGGGATCAAGCTTGCCACAGTGGACTTGCCCGCCCCGCTTGGTCCCACCAGCGCCACCACCTCCCCGCTGTTCACCCGGAAGGTGACGTTGGTCAGGGCTGGGTTCCCGGTGGCGTAACGGAAGGACACGTTCTCGAAAGCCACATCTCCGCGGATGCGTCCCGGATCCACCGCGTCCGGGGGCTCCACGATCTCAGGGTGATCGTCCAGGATATCGAAAATGCGCTGCGCGGCGGCGGAGATGGTCTGGTAATTCACGTTGATTCGCCCGATCATCCGGGCCGCCCCGGCCACCTGAGTCATCAGAAAGACGAACTGCCCCAGCTCCTCCCAGGTCAGCAGATTCTGACTGACCTGCCAGCCACCGTAAAGCAGGATGCCGATGGTGCCGAACGCCCCCACCAGCTCCACGGTGGGGTTCAGCATGGCCGTCCGTTTGGCCCCCTTCATCGCGGCGCGGTAGCCTTCCCGGTTCTGCCGGGCAAAGCGGTCCATCTCATAGTCTTCCGCGGCGAAGCTCTTGATGATGCGCATCCCGGAGATGGTCTCTTCCATCAGCGCCGTGAGATCCGCGAGGCGCATCTGAAGCAGCGAGGTCAGCGAGCGCATCTTCCCGGCGATGCGGGCAATGACGAGCGCCATCACCGGGACGGCCACCAGCGCCGCCAGGGTGAGGGATGGACTCAGCCGGAACATCCAGGCTAGCCCCACAAGACCCTTGACCGGCCCCTGAATCACCTCGATGAACAGCGGAGAGCTGGTCTGGATGACGTTGACGTCGTTGGTCATACGGCTCAGGATCTGCCCGGTCCGCTGCCGGTCGAAAAAGCTAAGCGAGAGGGCGTGCAGGTGATTGTAAAGTCTGCCCCGCAGGTCCATCGCCAGCCGGAAGATGCCCGCCGAGAGCAGCACGGTCTGCTGATAACTGAAGAACCACTTGCCCCCGTAAATGAACAGGACGAACCAGCAGAGCTCCAGCAGAAGCTGCTGGGCCCGGTCCGGCGAGGCCATGCCCAGCTCGATGAACTTCTTCAGCGCCAGCGCGATGGACAGGTCGAACAGAGAGGCTACCCCTGCCGCGAGCAATCCGCCGACAAAGTACTTTAAATGCGGCCTGGCGATGGCAAGCAACCGGCGGAACGGGCTCAAGCGGCACCTCCTGATTCCGGCGCGCCCCGCGTCTCGCGCAACCACGAGAGGAGCGCATCCGCGGTGCGCTCAAGCGCACCCGGCGGCTCTAGCATACTCCTGAGTCCGGAAAGAGCCCGGACCTGTGCCGCGCGCTCGGGCGTGTCCTCCAGTAGCGGAAGGAGATGCGCAGCGATCGCCTCTCCCGTCGCCTCATCCTGACGCAGTTCGGGAACCACCGGCGCATCGGCCAAGATGTTCGGCATGGCGATATAACGGATGCGGATACGGCGCAAGCGATACTCCAACTTCATCAGGCGCGACCCGCGGTAGGCTACCACCATCGGGGTTCCGGCCACCAGCGCCTCCAGAGTGACGGAGCCGGAGCAGGCTGCGGCGGCCTTCGCGTGGCAGAGCGCCTCGATGGTGGCCCCCCGCGCCAGCGCCACGCAGGGACGAGTCCCGACACGCTTCTCCTGGCGCTCCATCTCCTTTCGCGTGATGGCGGCCGCCTCTGCGGCCGGAAAATGATCCGACAGCGCAACGGCGAAGGCTGTCCGGCCGGGGCGCTGTTTCTCGATGAGAGCCGCCGCTTCCAGCAACACCGGCAGCAAGTGGCGCACCTCGTGGCCGCGGCTGCCGGGCAGCAGGGCGGCGATGTCCCGCTCAGGGTCCAGGTCCAGCGCTTCCGAGAACTCGCGCGCCGTCATCCGGGGACGCACCTGGTCCAGCAGGGGATGCCCGAGAAAGTCCGCCCTCGCTCCTGCCTGCCGGAGCATCTCAGCATACCAGGGATACGGACTGATAAAATAATCCGCCGCCTGCTCCACCCCGGTCGAAAGGCGATCCCTGCGCCAGGAACCGGGCGGAAACCAGTAAGCCACCGGGATGCCGATGGAGCGGGCAAAGGGGGTGATGCGCAGATTGAACGCTCCCGCATCCACAGCCAGCAGCATGTCCGGCCTGCGGAGCTCCAGCTCCCTGCGCGCGCGCTTCAGCAGCCGGAGCATATCCGGTATCAGCCGCGCCACCTGCACGAATCCGATGGCGGAAACCTGAGAAGCGTCGAACAGAAGCTCCATCCCCGCCTCGCGCAGCCTCCGCCCGCCGATTCCCCAGCACATCAGAGAAGGAACCCTCTTCCGCAGCGCCGGCAGAAGAAGGGACGCCTGGTGATCCCCCGAAGCGTCCCCGGCAAAGACCGCTATTTCCAGCCCGGCCGGCCGGGCCGTCGTTTCCAAGCCCCCGGAACCGGCTTGCATTCCGGGCGTCAGCCCCTCGGAGTATCCAGCTGCCGCCCCCCGAATCCGAACTTGATGTTCTTCACGAACTCCAGCAGGTAATCCCGCTCCGGGCTGGGTTCCACTTCGGCCTCAATGGCCTCGATAGCCTGCGAGACGTTGAAGTTGGAGCGGTAAAGCAGCTTGTACGCCTGACGCAGACCGCCCCTCACCCGGGCAGAGATGCCGGCGCGCCGGCATCCGACCACATTCAGGTCATAGACATGCGCCGGACGGCCGTCCACCATCATGAAGGGCGGAACATCCTGCACGACCTTGCTCATCCCACCGATCATCGCCAGACGGCCAATCCGCGTGTACTGATGGACTCCCACCATACCGCCGAAGACCACGCGGTCCTCCACCTGCACGTGTCCGCTGATTCCCACCATGTTGGCCATGGTGATGTGGCTGCCGATCTTGCAGTTGTGACCGATGTGGCAGTAGGCCATCAGAAGGTTGTCGTCCCCGATGACCGTGGACTCCCCTTCGCCCGTCGCCCGGTGGATGGTGACGAACTCCCGGATGATGTTGTTGTCCCCGATGATGAGAAAACTCTGCTCGCCCTTGTACTTATGATCCTGCGGCTCGCCGCCCAGGAAGGCCGCTGTCTTCACCACACAGTTGCGGCCGATCCGGGTCCATTGCTGGATGACGGCGTGGCTCTCGATGCGGGTGTTATCACCGATCACCACATCCGGGCCGATGACGACATACGGCCCGATCTCCACTCCGCGTCCCAGTTCCGCCGAGGGGTGCACTTCGGCCGTCGGGTGCAGCCGGGTGCCGACTTCTTCATCTATTTTCATCTCTGGCGCACCAAGCTTCCTGAAAGGGTTGGTTACTTTCCCACCGCCACCGGCTGCTTCTCTTCAGCGACCATCGGCTCGTCGCGCTCCACCAGTGCGAACATCAGCTCGCCATCGGCCACCATCTGACCGTCCACATAGGCGGAGGCCCGGACCTTGCCGATGTTGCCCCGGGCCTTCAGCATCTCCACCTCCGTGACCAGCGTGTCCCCGGGGAGCACCGGCTTGCGGAAGCGGAACCGGTCTATGCCCGCGAAATAAGCAAGCTTGCCCATGTGCTCCGGCAGCGAAAGGATGAGGACGCCGCCCACCTGGGCCATCGCCTCCACAATCAGAACCCCGGGCATCACGGCGTGGCCGGGGAAGTGCCCGTTGAAGAACTCCTCGTTGATGGTGACGTTCTTCAGCCCCGTCGCCCGAACGCCAGGCTCCATTTTCAGGATACGGTCCACCAGCAGGAAGGGATACCTGTGGGGGAGTATCGCGCGGATCTGCTCCACGTCCAGCATTCCGTAAGCCTCCGTAAAGGGGCCAACTCCGGCCCCGTGGTCTCTTTCCTCTGTCACAGACGCCATCTATACCGCCTTTCCTTCGACGATCCGCCGCGCCATCTCCACATTCGCCCGGTGACCGGTGGCCACCCCGAACAACGCCGTCCGGAGAGCACACCCGCACAGAGCGATATCGCCGAGCATATCCAGCACTTTGTGCCTCACCAGCTCGTCTTTGAAGCGCAGCGGCGGCCGGATGGCATCATCGTAAACGATGATAGCATTCTCCTCGCTCGCTCCCCGCGCCAGTCCTTTCGCCTGCAGTTCCCGGGCTTCCTGGAACAGCCCGAACGTCCGCGCGGGAGCCACGCGCTCCACCGCATCTTCCCCCTCGGAGAACTCCGCAAACTGCAGCCCGATCAGTGGATGACTGTAGCGCATCAGATAGCGCGCCGCAAAAGCCTGCGAGGCGCTGGCCATCAGCATGCTGGCGCCCTCCGTCACGCACTCGACCCCATCCGGACGGCGCACGATGCGCTCACGCCCCTGCGGGCACGTTCCCACCCGGACAAACGCCTGGCAGAACGGCAGCGCGCTTCCATCCATCGCGGGAAGCTCCGGCCCTTCCACCTCGCAGACGGCGTTGTCTATTCCGCAGATGGCCAGGGCCGCCATCAAATGCTCCACGCAGACCACCCGCTCCCCGCCGCTGCCCAGGGTGGTGCCCCGCGAAGTATCCACCACGCTCGATGGAACGGCTGGGATCTTCTGCCGCCCGCTCCGGAACACGATACCTGCTCCGGCCGCGCCTTCGTGCACCCGCAGGCTGCAACGCTCCCCGGTATGAAGGCCGATGCCCTCAAAAGCCGCGGTCCCCGCCAGGGTTCTCTGCTCTCCCGGCGTGAAGATCACTTCTCCCCGGCTTCCCGTAGCCGCTCTTCCAGCTCCGCGACGCGCTGCTCCAGAGAGCGGACCTGCTTCACCATCTCGGGAAGGCGCCCCAGGCTGGCCCAGATGCGCATCTCCTCGCCGTAAGGGCGCGCAGGATATCCCGCGATCTTGGCTCCAGGCGGTATGTCGGAGATCAGACCCGCTCGCGCCGCCACCTGGGCGCCGTCCCCCACCTTCACGTGGTTCTTGATGCCCACCTGCCCGGCAAGCAGCACTCCGTCGCCGATGACGCAGCTGCCGGAGATGCCCACCTGCGCGATGATGATGCAGTTCTTCCCGATGCGCACATTGTGCGCCACGTGGACGAGATTGTCTATCTTCGTCCCCGCCCCGATCTCCGTGAAGCCGGTGCGCGCCCGGTCTATGGTGACGCAGGAGCCGATCTCCACGTCGTCGCCGATGATGACGCCGCCGATATGAGGCACCTTCTGGTGCCCGTTCTCAGACGGATTGTAGCCGAAGCCGTCCGCGCCGATGACGCTGCCGGCGTGGATGTTCACCCGCCTGCCGATGCGCGTGCCCGGATAGATCACCACGTGCGGGTACAGGAAGGAATCCTCCCCCACGGTGACGTCGTCACCTACATAAGTAAAGGGAGAGATGACCACCCCCCGCTCGATCACGGCTCGCTCCCCGATGTAGGCGCAGTGACCCACACACGCCTCGGGCGAGACCGACGCCCCCGGAGCCACATAGGCTGTGGGACGGATGCCCGGCTGCTCTTTGACAGCCGGAGCGAACATCTGGAGCACGCGCGAGAAGGCAAGGCGCGGATTGGGCACCATCACCATGGGCTTGGCCGGATTCTCCGGCTGGAAGCGTGTCAGCACCGCCGCCGCAGCCGACTGCTGGGCGATGGAAAGATGCTTCGGAGACTCGGCGAACACCAGATCCCCCGGCCGGGCGTCATCAATGGACGACACACCCGACACGATGGTTTCCGGATCCCCCACGATTTCGCCGCTTACCAGTTCGGCGATCTGCCGAAGATTGACTGTCATTGCGCGTAATCCGTGAACATTCTGGCCGCCACAGTAAGGACTTCGCCCCTGCACGGCCCAATCGCTGGAACCCCTCAGGGCTTGCCGCCGAGCAGAAGTGCGGCTCGGCTCCTCACCCGCGAAGCGCCGCTTCCGGGTTCAGCAGTCTCCCGCGCAAGCTCCGCCGCCAGCCGCGCGTCTTCGCGCATCTTCCTCTGAGCGGCTGCCCTGGAGCCACGAAAGTCCGGCGCTGCGGGCGGGCTGCTTCTTTTTTGCGTGACCGGCAGGCCGTACTCCGCCCCCGGCGCCGAGCCGGCCGTTCGGAGCTGCGCCAGCACTTCCTGCAAAGCCGCCCCCGCTTCTTGCTGCTTGCTCTGGAGCTGATCGGCGGCACGCTTACGGGCGGAGTGCATCTCTTCCTGTTCCAGATGCGCCATCCGCTCTTCGAAGGCCGCGCGCATCCGCGTGATGCGCTCCTCCGTCTCGGCCTCCAGGGCCCGGACTCGGGATTCGGTCCCTGTTTCCAGCTCGCGGATCCGGACGGCTACCTGCTCACGCTCCTCGCTCAGGCCGGAAGGGACCTCCCAGAGGCTGGCCCGGATCCGGCTATCCAGCGCCGCCAGGCGAAGTTGCAGGGCGTTCCTTTCCGGTCCCGCCTCCCGCCGGATGCCCGCCGCGCGTTCCGTGCTCTCCTGCCTTATCTGCTCGATCTGGCGCTCCAGCTCCGGCTCCGCCTCCGCGCGCTTCACCCGCGCCGCCAGCCTGGCCGAATCCATCTCCCGGCGCAGGACATTCTCCCCGTACCGCTGCGCCATGGCATCAGCCCGTCCGCGCAGCCCCTTTTCCACGGCGCGGATATCTGGCATTCCTGCCCGGACTGCGGGAGCCATCGAGGACGATGTCCTGACGCCTCCTTCCTCGTATTGTGTGAGAGGAGAGGAAAGCGCCGGGGCACGCATCCGCTGATAGGGATGAACCCCTTCCAGCAGCCGGCTGTCCGGAGCCGGAGGAGAAGCCAGGTGGACCGGACGCGCGTTCCGGCCGCAACCGGCCGCGCTCAGGACGAAAGCTAGGGCCAGCGCAGCCGTGAGGCTTAGACGCTTCTCACCCCGAGTTGAGTGTCTTGATAACATCCTCGGTGATGTCCACTCCTCCGTACAGCACGGCGATCTTGTCCACCACCGTCGCCAGCCCCTTGGCCTGCGCCACTTTGGCGATCGCCTCCTTGAGGTCGGCCGTGATCTTGTCCGAGAGCTGGGACTTGCGCTGCTCCACCTGCTGGCTGTAATCCTCCGCCAGTGTGCGCCCGTTCGCGTCGTTCCTGTTGGCCAGGTCGCGCAACTCCTTCAGGCGCGCCCGCTCCTGCTCCGTCAGATCGCTCTTGTTGCTCAGAGCATTCAGCTCTTCGTCGCGCTGCTTGGAGATGCGCTCCAGCTCGTCTATGCGGCTCCTGTCGGCATCCGTCAGAGGACTCTTGCTCCGGAGCTGCACAAGCTGCTTGACCTCCTCTTCCGTAAGCAGCCGGTGCGACGCACGGATATCCAGCTCACGCCGGAAGCTCTCCACCATCCGGTTGATCTCTTCGTTGGAAGTGGTGGTGACTTTATATTCGTTGAACGCCTTCTGCACGTCCACCACGCCCACCGCCGGCTGCGTTGCCCCCTGCGCCGCAACCGGCGCGCACGCCGCACAGACCACAGCAATGACAACCGCCAGAGCGCTGATTGCCCGAATGCTATTCAATGTCACAGTCTCCTTAGAGTTTCCAACCTGTCGCCACGCCCCCGCCGCAGCCGGCTCAGAAGGCCTGGCCGATGCTGAAATGCGTCCGGGACCCTTCGTCCCCGAAACCGTAATCGAACCGCAGGTTCCCGATGGGAGTGGCCACCCGGATGCCCAGGCCGTATCCGAAATGCCCCTTGAACGAGCTGGACTGGCTCAACTCCGGGATGACGTCCACGTAGTCGTTCCCCCAGGCGTCACCGTAATCCGCGAAGATCACTCCGCCCAGTCCGCCACTCAGGGGGACACGGTATTCGACGCTGGCCAGCAGCATGGAGTTGCCCCAGAAGCGGTCCTCGCGGTATCCCCGCAGACGCTCCGCGCCGCCCACGAAATACTGCTCCCAGAACGGCAGCTTGCCGGTGCTCGTGGCGGCTCTCAGACGAACCGCGATGGTCCGCCGCCGGTCCTTTACGGTCTCCTTCGGCCCCTCAGGACTGAAGTAGCGCCTGAGATCCAGCTCGGTCTTGGTGAAGCCACCCTTTCCCGCGCGGCTGACATCCGAGTACCCAGGCTCAAAGGAAAGGGAGTAATAGCTGCCCACGCCGGGATCCAGCGCGAAGTCCCGTCTGTCCAGCACTCCTTTGAACGCAATCCCCGTTACCGAACCGGACTGCGTGATGGCCACCAGGGAGGGGTCCACCGTGGAGCCTTCACGGAAATTCGCATCCACGGACTCGGTCCGGAACGTGACGAATCCCCGCAATTTCTCTCCGAACGGACGGGATAGCCCCACGTTCACGCCCTTGCGCCGCTCCGTGTAGTCGGCGTCCTCGCCGATGTTGACGCCGCCGCCGAAGGCGCTGGAGGAGAACCGGTAGACCGCCCGATCATACAGCCGGATGGACAGACTGGTGTTGTCCGGCCGGAACCAGGGGCTGTAGTAGCCCAGCTCGTAGCTGTCACCGCGGCTGCCTCCGGCCTCGTAGAGGGCGTTCAACCCCAACCCCTTGCCCTGGAAGTTGGTCTCGGAGAGCTCCACCCTTCCCACCACTTTCTGATAGGAGCTATAGCCAAGACCCACGCTCACCTGCCCCGTCTTCTTCTCCTGCACGGGGATGATGATGTTCAGATATCCCTCGCGGTCGCCCGGCTCCCTTCGCGGGGGCTCGTACTTCTCCGCGTCCAGATAGTCCAGCTCATAGATGCGCGTGATATCCCTCTGGAGCTGCTGGGCGTTGTAGAGGTCGCCCTCCTTCAGCTTCATCTCCCGCTTCAGCACCCAGGGCTTGGTCTTTTTGAGCCCCGTGAACTCGATCCGCCCGACGCGGAACTCCATAATGGGCAGGGTCAGCACGCCCGTGGCCGGGTCTATTTCGGCCTCGTTCGTGACGTAGGCCAGATACTGCTTGCGGGCGTAGAGGTTCTCGATGTCGCGCAGATCCTGCTCCAGGGTGTTGATGTTGTAGACCTGCCCCACCTTGGTGCGCATGGCATCCAACAGTTCCTGCTCGCTGACCACCGTGTTCCCCCGGAACACGATGGCCGTCACCACAGGGTTCTCCACCACCTCGAAGACCACACGTACTCCCCCAGGAGCAGCCTCTTCCCGAGCGCTCACCACCTGGAAGAAGCCCATCCGGTCTATGGCGTTGCGCGCCTCCTGCATCTTCTGCCGGTCGAAGGGCATACCGGGTGTGAGCTCGATGGCCGAAAGAATGGCATCGCGGCCGATATTCTTATTACCGGTGATCTGGATCTCGACGATGTTCCTGGCCTCCTCCTGCTGGGCGGGGGTGTCCGTCCCAACAGCAAGCAACAGGATGGCCGCCACCATCATCGCAAAGACCTGTTTGAGTTGCACGCGCTTCTCCTGCATATTCCTCCCACCGGAGTCGGATATTACAGACAGCCTTCTAGTCTGCGCCTCAGCATTCCTCTTGCCCGCGCCAGCCGCGTCCGCACCACGTCCAGCCCCAGGCCGGTCGCATCTGCTATCTCCTGATAGCTGAGCCCCTGGACATCGCGCAGCACCACCACCACGCGGTACTCGGGAGGCAGGCCATCTATGGCCAGCCGGATGCGCCGCGCCGTCTCCGCCTTTTCCAGCGCTCCGTGTGGCTCCGCATCGTCCGAGACCGGCTCCGTGTCCAGCGGCTCTTCCGGCCGCCGCTGCGCGTCGCGCGCCCTGTTCCGGCACAGATTCAGGGCGATCCGGCAAAGCCATGGATACGCCCGCGAGCGGTCCTTCAGCGACTCCCAGGCGCGGAAGGCCCGGTAGAACGCCTCCTGAGTCAGATCGGCCGCGTCCTCCCGGTCCCCCACCAGACGCAGCACCAGATTGTAGAGCTTCCTGTCATAGAGCGCTACGAGGTCCTCGAAATCCCGGACCTCCTGCGTCCCCACGGAGTCCGTTTTTCCCGCGCCTGTGCTGTCCGCCCCAGCCGTGTCCAACAGGATGTCGAAGCCCCTCCCCTGCAAGCGGGTCCACCGGCCCCTCAGAACCGGAACGTGCTTTCCAGTCCGAGTATGCGGTCTCCGAACCGGCTTTCGCCATAGCTGACCCGTGTCCGGCCTTTGAGGTCGTAAGTCAGCTTCCACTCGGACCACTCCGCTGCCTCCCCCAGTCCCCTCCAGATGGTCAGACTGAGCCCCCCGAAAAGCCGCCGTGTGAGAGAAAGGTTCAACATTTCCGGGCCGCCGAACCCGAAGGCCAGCTCCTCCAGCCCGAACACATCCGCCAGAGCCTCCTCGACGGGCTGCAGCATCCCGGGAGCCACGCTCGCGGTGAAGAGCTGCGCCATCTCGCGTTGAAGCTGCGCGCCGCCCGAAAACCCTCCCGGGCCCACGCCGGCCCGCTGAGCCAGCAGGTTCATGATCTGCTGCGTCTCCAGCCCCGGCGGCGAGCTCTGGAAAGTCAGTTGGGGCTCTTGCAGGGATCCCCGGAGAGCAGCTTCTATTTTGTAGCTCGGCCCGCCCGGCCCCACGCCCACCGCTGACGCCAGCGTCGTCTCCGCGCGGATATCCAACGTCACGGCCGGCGGGTTAGGAGAATCCCAGCTGAAGTCTATCGTCCCCGGTGGCACCACGCGGAAGCGGCTGCCAGGAAACAGAAGATATCCGGACCGCACCACCAGCCGACCCGCGACGGACGGGTTCTCAAGATCCCGGGACACCGCCACATTCCCTTCCACCCCCGCATTGAGCCTCGGGCCGCGCACCCGCAGACCTTCACCGGCCCTCAGGGCCAGACTGAGCCGCGGATTCCAGACCGGCTTCCGGCGCTCCTCGCGCTCCTCCGGTATGACCGGCAGTCCGACTGTTCCGTTTCGCGCCGTCACTTCGCCGGAGATCAGTGGCGACCGCACCGGCCCGGCCATGCGCAGATCCACATCCACCTTGCCCGAGTAGCTCTCGTCGTAGACACCGGAAACGTTGCGGAGTTTCAGACCCAGACCGCGAGCCTTCGCGGAGGCGTCCACCTGCCACCCTTCTGGCTCCAGTCCGGCGCCGCCTTCCACCACCAGCGTACCCCCGTCGCTGGAATCCATCCGGAACTCGCGGATGGCCACCCGCGTCCCCTGCAGGTCCAGATCCACCCGCACATTCCGGAAGAGGGTGCTCATACCGGTGATCGCAAGCTGCCCATCGGCCACCCGGACCTGTCCCCGCAGTTGGGGAACCGGCCACGTGCCTTCCACTGTAATACCGGCCTCTACATCCCCCGAGGATCGCTCCACATCCAGACGCGGGATGACAAGAGACAGCAAGTCCATATCGGGATTGACCAGGCGCGCTTCCAGGGACACCGGCCCTCCGTCGCGGAAAGCAAGCTCACGGATGCTAAAAGGGGCCGAGCCAGAGATCCGCACAACATTCTGTCCCGTCGCAATCGAGCCTTCCCGGACTTCCACCGAGTCTTCCCGGAAGAGCATGCGGCCTGTGGCTATGCGCTCCAGCTTGAGTCCCGCGAACTCAGCGTCGCTGATCAGCACCGACCCTTCCACCTCGGGCGATTCCAGTGTACCGGACGCAGTGAAGCTGAAGTCCGCGGAGCCCGGCGCGGAAGAGACCTCCAGCGCCTGGGGGATGCGTTTCAGGTCCACATTGTAGCCTTCCAGATCGGCCTTCAGACGTCCCCCGGTGTCCAGGGAACCGTTGCCCACCACCAGCATCTCGCCGTCTTCGAGCTTGAGGCTGTGAACCGCATATCCCTCAGGACCGGCGGAGGCCGATAGCTCCGCTCGACCCAGTTCGGCTCCCCAGACGCTGATCCGCGGGGAAGTTAGCTCCGCCTGCCCGGAGTAGGCGCCGTTCTCCCTGCTGATGCGAATCTCGCCCGTGAGGCGTCCCTGCACCCGCTCCGGCAGCTGCAGCAGGATCTGCCGGGGCGCGCCCTCGACGCCCAGGGAGAGCGCAATCCCGCGGGCGATTGCCAGCAGTTCCGCCGCGTCCTTGGGCTTTTTCTCCTTGTTGTACATGGTGTACGCGGCATTGTCGACGAAGGACAACTGCTCCGTGCAGGAGGGCTCCCCTTCCGGGATGCCCGCCTCGCGCCAGGCCGGACGAATGGAGCGCTTGAACTTCTTGTTCAGCAGGACGTTCGTATAGCGGGAATTCTTGCTCTTGAACTCGCCGCAGCGTTCCTCTGCATAACTGTAGGAGGCCTTCTCGTCCAGCACGCTGCAGGCGGGAGCCAAACCGAAC
>Ga0101944_10004698_pt1 | contig 16480 bp, 11 predicted proteins | sample DewCreD2012metaG_FD_75245 | JGI IMG/M metagenome (GOLD analysis project Ga0101944, IMG submission 75245) | Hot spring sediment bacterial and archeal communities from British Columbia, Canada, to study Microbial Dark Matter (Phase II) - Dewar... ...
GGGCGGTCCCTCGGCCCTTCCGAGAAGTCACATGGATTCCTGAGCGTCGGTGGGGCGGTGCAGTCCCAGCCCGGTAGGCCTCGGCGCGTCACTTGGTAATGTCATGCAACGGTCCGGCCCCGACCCTTTCAGATATCTTCCTGGATGTCACCGTTCTTCAGGGAGCAGATGATGCGGTTGGCCCGCTCTTCCACGTCGGGGATCATCTCGGCCAGCACCTTCAAGGATACCAGGATCTTCTTGGTTTGCAGCTTGTGGGGGATTCTGAGATCCGGGTGGTCCAGCAGACCGATGATCTCATCCAGAACGGGGACTTTTTCCAGGGTGAAATCGGTATAGGCCAGTCTTCGCCATGCCTCCCGCAGGTCCTCGGGAATGTGACTCATTCGCGCGGCCAGCTCTTCCGCGGTGCCCGTCCAGATGGCGTCCTGAAGCCGGTTCAGAAGGTCCAGGATCTCTTTCTCCGAAGATTGCCACCAAGGGGTATCGGCGAGAAGCTCCTTCCACTTGGGCAGGATTTTGTGGTGAAGCCATCTTTCGGCCACGTGAGGCATGAGGCTCAAGGTGGCCATCTCCACCTGGCTTGCCATTAAATTCTGACTCAACCCTTTCAGATGTGCGTTGCCGTTGAGCAACGGCAGATGGGATTCGAGCAGTTCGCTCAGCCGCTCGAGAATGGCTCGCTTGGTTTCCAGGTCTGGAAAGGCCTGCGCGACCTGAACTTCCCACTGTTCTCTCAAATAGCCGATCTCGGTGTTGATGGCCGAAGTGGTGAAGCCCAGCTTGATCAGCGTATTCCGGAGCTCGTGAGCCAGAACGTTGCAACTCCGCAATCGCTGGCGGGTGAGATTCTTCTGGGCGTCGGCCAGGGTTCCCCGGATGTGGAGGGAGATGAGCTCGGTGCCGAGGGTACGGGAGAGCTTTTTGATGATTTTGGTTGAGCGGTCCCCGATCTTGATCCTGAAAGGCTTGAAATGAATCTTTATGACGGCTGCCACCACATATTCGGTATTTTGCCAGATGGGTTCTCCCCGATGATCGAGGGGGTATTCGAGGCCAGACAGATCCTCGCCGTAGAGGTCCGACTTCCGAACCAGGACGGGCTCCATGTGGTGGAAATCCTCGATTTCGCCGCTGAGCTGCTTGCGAACGCTTCGGATGTCCTCGAAGGGGTCGTCGGCGGTCCAGCTCTTCTGCCGCTCAACACACCAGCCCATGGCTTCCAGGACCGAGCCCGGCCTGTCTCTATACTGCTCCCAGCTCTTGCCGGGGAAGTTGTAGTCCGAGACCTCCGGGAGCCCCCACTGGATTTGACCGGAGCCCGGGTCGCGATGGCCGGATGTGACTCGAACCGCCTGCAGCACGGGCATTGGGCCCACGCGGTAGATGGTGCCCTTGGTGGCATCCTCGAGGGTTAGCAGTATGGTTTCAATCATATCCTTGCATGTTCGGGCAAGGATATCATCGCCGATGATCATCTTCGAAAGCCCCTTCAGAAACTCGTTCCCCTCACAACAGGCATCGGATTGTGATTATCCCGAAAAGCATACCCCGTCAACATGGTATTGGATTCTCCCCGGCCGGCGCCATGAGGCCGTCAGGCGCGCCCGTATATGCGCGCTGTATCCAGCAGCCAACCCGCCAGTTCGGGGGTGACCTGCCGCCTTTTTAATCTCCATTCCCAGTTGCCATGGGCGACCGAAGGCACGTTCATTCGAGCGTCTTCGCATAAACCCAAAAGGTCCTGCATGGGAATGACGGCGATGTTCGAGACCGACATGAGGGCCAGCCGTACAAACTCGGAGGCCACGGAACATTCGTCCACCGAGCGGCCCAGGTAACGCGCGAGATTCTGTCTTTCCTGCTCTCCCGCATTCTGCCGGTACCATCCCCTGACGGTATTGTTATCATGGGTTCCTGTATAAACCACACTGTTCTGAACTATGTTGTGAGGCGCATAGGGGTTTTCCGCCACATTTCCCTCAAATCCGAACAGGAGCACTTTCATGCCGGGGAAGCCATAGTGGGCCATGATCTCCCGAACGTCCGGCGTGATGACGCCGAGATCCTCGGCGATGATGGGCAGGAAAGGGAATCTTCTCGAGAGCGCGGTGAAGAACTCCCATGCAGGCGCCTTGACCCACTCGCCATTGACGGCGGTCTCCTCCCCGAATGGCACTTGCCAGTAACCCACGAAGCCTCGAAAATGATCCAGTCGGATCATGTCGAAAAGCTTCATGTAGAAACCAAGGCGCAGAATCCACCAGGAAAAATGCTGCTTCCGCAGGGCATCCCAGTCGTAAATGGGATTTCCCCAGAGCTGGCCGGTGGAACTGAAGTAGTCGGGCGGAACCCCGGCCACATGAACGGGCTGTCTCGCTTCATCCAGTCTGAAAATCTCCTGGTTGGCCCACACGTCCGAACTGTCCGTGCTCACATAGATGGGAGCGTCGCCGACGATCTGAATGCTCTTCTCGTTACAATAGGTCTTGAGCGCCCGCCATTGCCCGAAAAACAAGAACTGAGCAAACTTCTCCCGGAGGATCCGGTCCGCCAGGTGCTCCTTCCAGTAAGCCAGGGACTCTGGGGTGCGGTCGCGGACCTCGGAGGGCCATGCGCTCCAGGGTGCTCCGTCGAGCTCTCTTTTGAGGGCGGCATAGAGCGCGAAGTCGTCGAGCCAGAATGCGTTCTCCGCGCAGAAGGCCTGAAATGAGACCTGCCAGCGGCCCTGCTCACGAAAGCGCTCGAAAGCCGCATCGATCAGCCTGAGCTTGCAGCGCGACGCGGCATCGTAATCCGTCCTTCCTTCATGAACTTCACCCGCCTCATCCAGGTGGGACGGCTGGAGAAAGCCATCGCGGACCATGAGCTCCGGGCTGACAAGCAGTTCGTTGCCCGCAAAGGCGGAGGGGCTGGAATAAGGGGAATTGCCGCAGATGCCCGTGGTCGGGGTGAGGGGAAGCACCTGCCAGAGGCTCTGCCCGGAAGCGGAGAGGAAATCCGCGAATGCATAGGCGCCAGGCCCAAGGTCGCCAATGCCGAACGGCGAGGGCAGCGATGTCAAATGCAGAAGTATTCCGCTACGTCGGGTCTTCATCTTCACCTTCTTGGAGGTCTCTGAATCACCATCACCATTCCCATGAACGGCTGTCTCCCGGAATTTCTTGAGCCCTCATGATCTTGATATGCTCGATTCAGGAATCTGAGTCTGGGGCCGGTCTTTCGCCTCGCCGTGGCTGGCACCCCTCACCAGACGGTCACTCGCCTCGGACCTCCACAGGCAGATCCAGTTTTTGTTAAACCCGGCGTTGCTCGTAATGGCGCCCTCCTTCCATCAGTCGAAGGGGTTCCGCAGGACGATGGTCTCATCCCGGCCCGGTCCCACCGAGACCAAATTGAGGGGAGTCGATGCGAGCTCCTCGATCGCCTTCAGGTAACGACGCGTATTCGCCGGAAGATCCCCGAATCGCCTCACGCTCCGAATGTCCTCCTCCCAGCCGGGGAGCTCTTCGTAGACCGGCTCGCAGGTCTCCAGGGCCTTGAGCTCAGGGGGTACCGAGCCCAGCTCATCCGATCCGCAGCGATATTTCGTCGCAATCTTGAGCGTCGGAAGGCCGGTGAGCACATCCAGCTTGGTGACGACGAGCCCCGACAGGCCGTTCAAACGGATGGAGCTGTTGACCACGATCATGTCCAGCCACCCACAGCGCCTGGGGCGCCCCGTGGTGGCGCCGAACTCTCCTCCCACCCTCTGAATGTGCCTGCCCGTCTCGTCAAGGAGCTCACTGGGAAAGGGGCCGCCGCCGACACGGGTCGTGTACGCCTTGACCACGCCGATGACCTTGTGGATGCGCGTGGGACCGATTCCCGCCCCGCAGCACGCATTGCCGGCCACGGTATTGGAGGAGGTGACGAAGGGATAGGTTCCGTGATCCACATCCAGGTGGGTGCCCTGGGCCCCCTCGAAAAGAATGTTGCGGCCTTCCCGGTCCGCCCGCTGAAGGACTTCGGAGATGTTGGCGGCATAAGGCGCCAGCCTCTCTCCGTAGGCCAGGTACTCGTCGGCTATGCTGCCAGCATCCAGGGGATCGGCCCCGAAGAAATGCTTCAGCATGAAATTCTTCTCTTCGAGGTTCGCCTCCAGCTTTTTTCGAAATTGCCCGGGATCCATGAGATCGTGGATGCGAATCCCGCTTCGGTTCACCTTGTCCTCGTAGCATGGACCGATGCCGCGCCCCGTGGTCCCGATCTTCGTGCTCCCCTTGCGCGATTCCCGGGCCTTGTCGAGGGCGCGGTGATAGGGCATGATGACATGGGTATAATGGCTGATGACAAGATTCGTGGGTGTAACCGGGATGTTCGCCGCATGAAGCTTGTCCATCTCCTGAATGAGCCCTCCGGGGTCAAGGACGACGCCGTTGCCGATCATGCAGACCTTGCCCGGGTGGAGGATCCCGGATGGGATCAGGTGAAAGATGAACTGCTTTCCTTCGACCACCAGGGTGTGGCCCGCATTGTTGCCGCCTTGGAACCGGACGACGTAATTTGCACGTTCCGTGAGCAGGTCCACCACCTTGCCCTTGCCTTCGTCACCCCACTGGGTGCCAATCACAACCACGTTTGCCATTCGAAGCTCCTGATCGCCGGGATGATCGAAAACTCGCGATAAGCTCTTGTCTCGCCGTGAGCAAAAGGGAACAGGGGGAGAACGCAGAGTATCCGTACCAGCTCATTCCCCTGGCGGCAAAGGGGTATGATTCGCCGCCAAGGCGACCCCCCATCTCGTTTGGAGGATGTTCCCATGCCGCGAGGGGCATCCGAAACGAATCGAATGATGTGAAAAACAGCACATGCATACCTCTAATCAAAACCCCAACTTCTGTCAAAGGCAATTTACCTGTCCGGCGCGGGGAGCCGATCCACCCCCTTGCCGCCGCGAAGGGAGGCCGGCATGCTCTCCAATGCAGCCCGATCCGGAATGGACGGCCTTGCGCCCCGACGCGTACAGCTGAGAGCCGCGGCCGCCCGGGCGGTCACGAATGCCTCTTCCACGGCGCGGCCTCGAGCGATTTCGAAGGCGAACGCGCCGTGGAAAACATCTCCCGCCCCTGTTGTATCCAGGACTTCGACCGGGAGCGCCGGCCAGGATTCCTCCCGTTCACCTCGACTCCAGATGAAACCATCCTCACCCAGGGTGATCGCTGCAAGGGGAGCGAGGCGGCTCATCAAGCGCAGGGCTCGCCGCATGTCTTGTTCGCCGGTGAAATCCCCGGCAAATCGTGAGGACGCAATGAGGTAATCCACCAGCCCCGCAAGCCGCTCGGTACCGGAGTGCAGCGAACCGGCATCAAGTACGGTCGGAATGCCCCGGCTTCGGGCTTCCCGGGTCAGAACCAGTGAAGCATCGGGTTCATGCCCGTCCATGAGGATGACCCGGGGCAAAATGGCGGAGAAATCGACCTGGCTCGGTTCCAGCCGAGGGGTCTCGCCCTTGAAATTGACTACCGTGCGTTTTCCATCGGGTTTGACCAGGATCATGGAGAGGGGTGTGGGGTAGGGACCTCTTACGATCCAGTCCGTCAGAACGCCCTCGGCCACGAGCTCTTGAAAGTGCAGGTCACCAAAGGGCTCCTGGCCCAGGTAGCCGCAGAACGCGCTCGTGCCCCCCAGCCGCGCCACCGTCACCGCCGCATTGGCGGCAGGTCCTCCGCCCGCCATGGACCGTTCACTGGCGAAGCACTTCTCGTCGGCCTCCGGGTGATGGTCCACCACGAAGGTGACATCGCAGGCGGCTTGCCCCACGCACAAAACATCGACCATGGCTGCCATCAAACGCCATGCCCTTTCCTGTCATCATGGCTTCCATGCCGGGATGAAAAGCCCGTCCTTTTGCCCCTGTCCCGGTCCAGGGCGCATGGCCCGCTTCAATATGCCCGAGATGCCACCCCCATGGCAAGCCGTGCCATGACCAACCCCATGGGGTTGCTTGACAGGGAGGGGAGATCGAAATAGAGAGCCTTCAGAATACGGCAGAGTCTGATTTGAGGAAGCATCTGCTTCACAACCAGTGAATCCATGCGTACCGGAGAAGACATGGTCGAGGATTACGGTCTCTGGGTGCCCTGGCTGACGGGTGCCGCCGGCTTTCTGCTGGGTATTCTCGTTTCGGCGATCCTTGTTCTGAAGCGCGCCGCCGAGTGGAAGGAGAAGGTCAGAAATGAGCTGGAGCTCGAAAAGACCGCCCTGCTGGCTCGCCTGGAATCCAGGGACCTGGAGGTGAGGAGGTTCGAGGAGTCGATATTGGAGCTTCGCGCCGAGTCGGCACGTCTGGACGCCGAAGTCAGGGAGCTCCTGGGCCGAAGCGCCGCCGCCGAGGAGAAGAACCTGAGGATTCCGGAGCTCCTCGCGCGGCTCGGTGAGAAGGAATCCCAGCTGATGGGCATGCATCAGGAGAATATGGCTTTGCAGCGGAAGCTCTCGGAAATGGAAACGAGGCTCCAGGAAGAGCGAAAAGCCTGGGAAGACAAGGTGGAGAGCCTCAGCGATCTGCAGGCCCGCCTCTCCGATACCTTCAAGGCGATCTCATCGGAAACACTGCGCAACAGCGGACAGACCTTTCTCGATCTCGCTCGCGGGCTCATCGAGAGGATGCAGGAAGGGGCTAGGGGTGATCTCGAGGCACGGCGCCATGCCATCGAGGGACTCGTGCAGCCCCTGAAGGAATCGCTTTCCCGGCTGGATGATCGGATTCGCGAGGTCGAGCGGAGCCGCACCATGGCTTATGCTTCCCTCAACGAGCAAGTGCAGTCGTTGGGCAAGACACAGAGCCGGCTCCACCAGGAGACCTCTAACCTGGTGCAGGCCCTGAGAACTCCCGCGGTCCGGGGCCGTTGGGGGGAAATGCAGTTGAAGCGGGTGGCCGAGATTGCCGGCATGGCCGAGCACTGCGATTTCATTCTGCAGGAGTCTGCCGGCGGCGCGGGTGATTCCCGGCTGCGTCCGGACATGGTCGTGAAGCTCCCCAACGGGCGCAACGTGGTGGTGGACGCCAAGGCGCCGCTGCAAGCCTACCTGGAGGCCCTTGAATCCGCGGACCAGGCCGTACAAGTCGTGAAGATGAGGGATCACGCACGGCAGATTCGATCCCATGTGACGCTGCTCGCCACCAAGTCCTACTGGGACCAGTTCAAACCGGCTCCCGAGTTCGTGGTGCTCTTCCTTCCCGGGGAATCGTTTTTCAGCGCTGCTCTGGAGCAGGACCGGGATCTCATCGAATACGGGGTCGAGCGCCGGGTGATTCTCGCCACGCCGACGACCCTCGTCGCCCTCCTTAGGTCAATTGCCTACGGCTGGAAGCAGGAGCAGTTGGCCGCTAACGCCGCCTCCATCAGCCAGCTGGGGAAATCCCTTCATGACAGGATACAGACCATGGCGGCCCACTTCGCGGACATGCGTCGCAGTCTGGATCGCTCCGTCGAATCCTATAACCGCGCTGTCGGGACCCTCGAGGGGAGGATCCTCCCCGCGGCTCGGCGCCTGAGGGATATGGGGATTTCAAGCCCCGTCGAAATCCAGTCCTTGCATCCCGTGGAGAGGGTGGCTCGTCCCCTCACCGTGTTGAGCGACGATGCATTTGAAGCCGCTGCGCCGACAGCCGACGGGGAGGATCTCTAAGTTGCCATTTCCACACGAATATTTTTTATGAGGCATGGTCTTTCCCATTCAGTGGGAAAAGCGATTCGCCGAAAGAATGGGTGCTGATCTTTTATCGGGTTGAGATCATTGCATGTCCGCAGGGGACTCGATGTTCCTCCGCCTGATTCGATCCATCAGCGGAGCTTTTCACTCCTGTTTTTTTGTCGGCTTTGAATCGCAATGAATCGACGCCACTCTCCGAACGCGCTGCAATGGTCCGTGCGGCGGCTCGGGGGATGGCTTGAGCAGGTGAGACATCATGCGGGTTCTGATTGTTGAAGATCATCCTTCCATGAGGAGCATCCTGAAAAAGATGCTCTATCGAATGCAGTGCTTCGAAGCCATCGAGGAGGCCGTCGATGGAGAAGAGGGCTGGCACAAGCTGCGAACCGAAATTTTTCACCTGGTCATTGCCGACATCAACATGCCCCGGCTGAACGGGATCGAACTGCTGAAAAGATGCCGCGGGGAGTCCGACCTCAGAAACGTCCCGTTCCTCATCGTGTCCGGCGAATCCGTTCAGGAAGTCATTGCCTTCGTAGGCGAATGGGGGGTCTACGATTATGTCGTGAAACCCTTCTCGTACAGCATTCTCAAGAGTCGTATCGAGGCGATGTTCGAGCGGCTCCGAAATCCCGAGGAGCTCCTCTATCGGGAAGTCGAGCGCTTGAAGGAGATGGGCTACCATCGGGAGGCCCTCCAGAGGGTCGAGGAGGCGGAGGCCAGTCTCAAGGCCCTGAAGGTCAAATGGTTGACCATTAAGGGTGAATGCCTCATGGCCCTCGGGAGCATGGAGAGCGCCGAGGAATGCCTCAACAAGGCCCTGGAGCTTTCCGACGTGTACCTCCCGGCTCACAAGACATGTGCAGAACTTCATCTGAAGCGGGGAAACGTGGACCGGGCCATCGAGCTGTTGACACGGGCCGATGAAATCAGCCCCCTGGATACGGATCGCAAGGTCAAGCTGGGGAAGCTGCTGCTCGGCCAGGGCCGGGAAGACGAGGGGCGCACGGTGCTCGACAAGGCCGTGAGACAGTCTTCCCAGGCAGAGCGTGCCGGCATTCTGCGCAGGGTCGCCGAAGCCTTCATGGAGTCCAACCATTACGCTGAAGCCGAAGAGTTGTTCGTGAAGCTTCTCAAACTGAATCCGGAAGAAGTGGAAACATATAACAGACTGGGCATCGCCCTAAGAAGACAGGGAAAATACGACGAAGCGGAGACCTATTACCGCATGGCCCTGGAGAGTCATCCCCTGAACCCGGTTATCCATTACAACCTTGGGGTGTTGCAGTTCAGTCGCCGGGAGAAGGAAAGCGCAAGGAGCTCGCTCATGGAGGCTGTCCGCCTGGATCCAGGCTTCACCAAGGCCCGGGAAGTGCTTCGGCAGGTGGAGTCCTCGGCCTAGGCGGCTCAGGCCGTGTCACAGCTCCGGTGCGCCAGCCGGTATCAGGCACACAAAAAGCATTTCACCATCGCCGGTATTCCTGATCTGGTGCTCCTCGCCGGGCGGGACGAAGATCACGCTTCCGGTCTTGACGTCCACCCATTCCCCCGCCTGAAAAACAGAACCTTCCCCCTTGTGAACAAAGATTTCATGCTCCCATTCATGCTGGTGCAGTAGAGTGTGCCCGCCCGGGCTCAGCTCGAAAACCCGCATGCAGAAGTTGGTTGCCCCATCGGCCTGGCCAATGACGACTCGTCCAGTGACGCCCCTGGCGGGCGGGGTATCAAAGATCCTTGTGTGGGCCTCGGAGTAGTGAATGACCTTCATCGTTGGTACTCCCGGAGCGAAATGCTTGCTCAGTTCCCCGCCCGCTTCCGCTGATTCAAGTTTGAACTCGGGAGGTATCGCTCCCGGTCCGTCCTTCATCGCAGACATCCAGCGCCATAAGCGGGGTTCATTCAATGGTGGAAGGGCCGGCTCGGAGAGCCGGCTGGTGAAAGGTCTGAAACCCTCCTCAGACCCAGGGGGCAATGAGGGGCGCCGTTGGAGACGGCTCAGGACAGGAACTTCTTCTTCAGGTCGTCCCACGGGGCAAAGGCGGCCAGCAGGATCGCCGAGATCAGGTAGACCGCGACGAGGGACGCCGGAAAGGTGACGTAAAACAATGCGTAGACTGGAAAGAGGGCGGCAAAGGCCAGCGCAAGCTTGACGGCTGTTTCAACCCATTTTTTCTTGGAACCATTGTCATCCATGTTCATACTCCGTTCTGGGGGTTCTTCAGATTCATTCTGCTCCGCTGCAGACTCAAGGATTCGAAGGCTCCGCATTTGCCCTTCGGATTGTGCATAGACTGCCCGCCGTCTGAAAGGGATGGCGTTCCGTCGACAGGCCCACCTCTTCACCTTATGCGACGCAGGCGAAATTTGCAAGGGAGAACGGGGCCGCGATGTGACCTTTTTTTCACAAAACCACCCACGCGTTTCCCGGGTCTCCCCCGATGTTCCCTGACGATGTTTCGTGCCTTGGGACAAGTCGCAACCGAGGCTGCCAAACGCTCCTGATCTTTTTGTTGCAAGGAAGAACCGCTTTGTGTATATAAGCACATGGATTTATGGGGACTTCCCGGGCAAACTCCGAGCCTGAAAGCCCGAATGGTCATACCTGGAGATTGCGCCCGATCGCTGGCGGGGTTCTCGATATTTCACACAGCCTTAGGAGGATAAGCATGGCAAACGCAGTAACGCAAAGTATTCTGGTGGTCGGAGGCGGTATGAGCGGGCTCACTGCCGCCATCGAAGCAGCCGAAGCGGGCCACGAGGTGTATCTCGTGGAGAGAAACCCGTACCTCGGAGGTCGGGTGGCCCAGCTTCATCAGTACTTCCCCAAACTCTGTCCCCCCTACTGCGGACTGGAGATCAACTTTCGTCGTATGAAGAACTGCCCGAAGCTCAGGTTCTTCACCATGGCGGAAGTGGAGTCGGTGTCCGGCGAGGAGGGCAACTTCGACGTGGCCGTCAAGCTGAGCCCGCGTTATGTCAACGAGAAGTGTACCGCCTGCGGCAAGTGCGCTGAAGCCTGCACCATGGAGATCGACAACCCCTTCAATTACAACATGGACAAGGTCAAGGCCGCTTATCTTCCTCATGACATGGCTTTCCCCCTGCGGTTCGTGCTGGATCCCGCTCTCGTCAGGAGCAGCGAGGCTCAGAAGGTGAAAGAGGCCTGTCCGTACGATGCCATCGACCTGGACATGACCGTCAAGACCGTGGAACTCAAGGTGGGAACCATCGTGTGGGCCACGGGCTGGAAGCCCTACGACGTCGGCAAGCTCGACACCTATGGCGCCGGCAAGTATCCCAATGTCATCACCAACGTGATGATGGAAAGGCTCGCCGCGCCCAACGGTCCCACGCAGGGCAAGATCCTCCGCCCGTCCGACGGCAAGGCTCCCGAAACCATAGCCTTCGTTCAGTGCGCGGGCTCCCGTGACGAGAACCACCTGCCCTTCTGCTCGACCATCTGCTGCCTGGCTTCCATGAAGCAGTCGACCTACGTGCGCGAGCAGTATCCCGACGCCAAGGTCCACATTTTCTACATTGACATCCGCGCCACGGACCGGCTCGAGGATTTTTACCGCATGGTGAAGGAAGACCCCAACGTGACCTTCTTCAAGGGGAAAGTGGCCAAGATCGAACAGGACAACGCTACGAAGAACCTGATGCTGCGCGTTGAGGACACGAACACGGCAACGCTCCATGAGTTGAATTTCGACCTGGTGGTGCTGGCGACGGGAATGCAGCCCACGACGTCCGATGAACCGGTGCCCGCCAGTGTACCTTATGACGATTACGGGTTCGTTGCTTCGCTGGACGCCGCCCCTGGAATCTGCGCCGCCGGTTGCACCAGGACTCCCGCAGGCGTATCCGAATCGGTTCAAGATGGCACGGCAGCGGCTCTCAAAGCCATCCAATCCGTTGCGAGGAGGTAGATATCAATGGAACATAAGACTGCAGCGTATATTTGTACCGGGTGCGGCATCGGGGAGGCCCTTGACATCGAGAAGCTGAGTCAGGTGGCCACGAAAGAATGCAAGGTCGCCATTTGTCAGACCCATCCTACCCTTTGCAGCCAGGCGGGTGTGGAGCTCATCAAGAGCGATATCGAGAAGGAAGGGGTCAATACCCTCATGATCGCAGCCTGCTCGCCGCGCGTCATGTATGACGTGTTCAATTTCGAGGGCTGCATCATGGATCGGGTGAACCTGCGCGAGCAGGTGGTCTGGGTTCAGCCGCCCAACGAGGAAGACACCCAGATGATGGCGGAAGACTATCTGCGCATCAGCGGGGCCAAGTTGAAGGGCATGGAGCTGCCCGAGCCCTACAAGCCCGAGCGGGAGCTGTCCAAAGACATTCTCGTGGTGGGTGGCGGGGTTACGGGGCTCACCGCGGCCCTCGAGGTGGCCAAGGCCGGGTACAAGGCGGTCCTGGTGGAAAAAGAGGCGCAGCTGGGCGGGTTTCAGAAGAAGGTGACCGACAAGGCGACCTTCCCCTACAAGGAAGTGAAGCCCAATGACATCGATGCCCTCATCGAGGCGGTGCAGAAGAACGCCAACATCAAGGTCTACACGGGAGCCAAGGTCGAAGAGATCGCAGGCGGTCCCTGCGTTTTCGATGTCAAGGTCAAACAGAACGGCACGAGCGCCGAGCATCAGATCGGCGCCGTTGTCATGGCGGCCGGCTGGGAGCCGTATGATCCCGCCAAGCTCGATGCCAAGCTGGGATACGGCCAGTCGCCCAACATCATCACCAATGTTCAGTTCGAGGAAATGAAGCTGGCCGGCAGCCTGGCCCGCCCGAGCGACGGCAAGGCGCTGAAGAACGTGGCGTTTCTGCAGTGTGCGGGCTCGCGCGACCCGGAGCATCTTCCCTACTGCTCCACCGCCTGCTGCCTCACGTCGTTGAAGCAGGCCATCCTGATCAAGCAGGAAAACCCCGACACCAACGTTTTCATCATTTACAAGGAAATGCGAACTCCCGGCCAGGCTGAGGATTTCTATCGCAAGGCCCAGCATAGCGGAGTCATTTTCGCCCGCTGTCAGGATCCTACGGTGAAGGTGAGCGGCAGTACCATCACCGTCGATTTCGTGGACGAGCTCCTCGGCGAATCCGTATCCCTGGGTGACCTGGACCTGGTCGTTCTGGCCACCGGCATGGTGCCCATGACGGCATTCGGCGAGGATCCCCGCGCCAAGGAGCCCAAGGAAGGCGAGGAGGCGAGCGAGGTTCCGGCCGACACCATTCTGGCCTCAGACATTTTGAACCTGCAGTATCGCCAGGGACCTGAGTTGCCGGGTCTCAAGTATGGATTCCCCGACTCTCATTTCATCTGCTTCCCCTACGAAAGCCGAAGGACCGGCATCTACCCGGCCGGCTGCGTGCGTCGTCCCATGGGTGTGGCCAACGCGACGGAGGACGCCGCGGGCGCAGCCATGAAGGCGATCCAGTGCGTGGAGCTCACCAGCCGCGGCGCGGCCGTGCATCCTCGGGCGGGAGACATGACCTATCCCGAGTTCTTCATGCAACGCTGCACGCAGTGCAAGCGCTGTACCGAGGAGTGCCCGTTCGGGGCCATCAACGAGGACGAAAAGGGCAACCCGCTTCCCCAGCCCACCCGCTGCCGCCGATGTGGTGTGTGCATGGGCGCCTGTCCCGAGCGCATCATCTCCTTCAAGAATTACTCGGTTCCCATGATCGGTGATGCCATCAAGTCTATCAACGTGCCGGACGAGTACGACGAGAAGCCCCGCATCCTGGTTCTGGCCTGTGAGAACGATGCTTATCCGGCCCTCGACATGCTCGGCTTCCGCCGCATGAGATTCAATCCCTGGGTTCGCATCATGCCCATGCGCTGCCTGGGATCGTTGAACCTCATCTTCGTGGCGGATTCGCTTTCCAAGGGCATCGACGGCGTTCTGCTCCTGGGCTGCCAGCATGGCGACAACTATCAGTGCCATTTCATCAAGGGAAGCGAGCTGGCCAACATCCGCCTGAGCAAGGTCAAGGAGACCCTGGATCGACTGCAGCTCGAGTCCGATCGCGTGCGCTTCGAGTCTGTTTCCATCACCGACTACAACACGCTGGCCAAGCTCCTGGATGAGTTCTCCGATAGGCTTGTGGAGATTGGGCCGAACCCGTACAAGGGCTTCTGAGCATGGGGTCTCGGACCTCAGAGCCGCCGACCGGGGCGGCTGAAGCGCCGGAGCCTTGGCCCCGCCATTCAGCCCGCCGGTCGGCGGCGAGCGCCCGCAGCCCTTCGGCGAAATCCTAAAGACTGATGTGACAAACCTTCAGGAGGCATTGGGATGAACAATAAAGTCGATCCTGACCTGATCCACGATTTGAAGCACTTCGGGCTTTCCGATGCCCACAAGTGCTACAACTGCGGGAACTGCACGGGCACGTGCCCGCTGTCCACCCCCGAAAACCCCTTCCCCCGCAAGTTCGTGCGTTACATCCAGCTGGGGCAGACCGAGAAGATCCGGAAATCGCCGGAGCCCTGGCTTTGCTACTACTGCGGGGATTGTTCGGTCCAGTGCCCCCGCGGCGCCGAGCCGGGCGAGACCATGATGGTCCTCCGCCGATATCTGACGGCATCCTACGACTGGACGGGGTTTGCACGGAAGTTCTACACCTCCGAGCGTTTTGAGATCATCGCCATCAGTATCGTTGCCCTGCTGGTCGGCCTCGGGCTGCTCCTCTTCCACGGCGAGAACATCGACTGGCAGAACGCCCGCATCAACACGGTGTGGCCCTCCGAAAAGATTGAGATCGCCGATCTTTTCATGGCTGCGATCCTCTCCTTCCTGCTATTGAGCAACGTGTTCCGCTGCTTCAAGTTCACCATGGGGGACCTGGCCTTCAAGGTACCCATCAAGTATTACGCAAGCCAGGCCAAGGAGCTTCTCATCCATGTGCTCACCCAGAAGCGTTTCGGGAAGTGCACGGACAGGATGCAGTGGTTCGTCCACCTCATGATCATGACCGGCTACGCCTCGGTGTTCCTCCTGGTCGTGGTTTTCATCAACGGCCTGGGCTTCGAGAATCTCAAGTTCCAGCGGGATCTCCCCGAGTATCCGCTCTGGCATCCCATCAGGCTCGTCGGCTACTATGCCACCTTCGCCATCATGTACGGGACCACCTATGCCATCATCGGCCGCTTGAAGAAGAGCAAGCCGGTCTACCGCTACTCGCATCCTACGGACTGGATGTTCCTGATCCTCCTGCAGCTCACCACCATGACCGGTATCTTCATTCACTTCACCCGGCTGCTGAACTGGCCCATTCCGACCTACGGGCTTTACATCGTTCACATGATGGTGGCCGTGCCCATGCTGGTGCTGGAGGTTCCCTTCGCCAAGTGGGCTCACCTGGCCTACCGCCCGGTGATCATTTATCTGCTCAAGGTCAAGGAGATGTACCTCAAGGACCAGCCGGCTCCAGCCATCGAAGCCGAAGCTGAGCCCGTCGTAGCCGTCGCCGAATAGGATTTGGCGACCTGACAGAGTGTATCGTGACTGCCGGGGCCCACGAAGATCTCCCTTCTTCGTGGGCCTTTTTGCGTGGTGTCGAGGAGTTTTCTCGACAAATGCGTTTTCAGCCACTCAACACAGCTCCATCGCATGAAATGTTTGCTTCGACGCTCGTCAAGCCGGCATCCGGTTCTCTTCCGTGGATTTCGGCTGCCAGACTGCCGCAATGACGAATCGAGCGGTGGACACTCTATGGTATGGAATTGTTTTTTGAGGAGCCCGGATGCGGCGGATCACCCTCGCCCTTTCAACCCATCGTCCCGAGACACTGCCTGCAGCCGGGCATCACATGCGGCAGCATGATCTGATCCTGCTGGAAGAGCCGCCGGTGCCTGAATTCATGCCGATGGTCACGGGGGAGATGGGCATTCGGGATTACCTTGAGGGACAGGACTTCGAGTTTCCCGTGCATGCCGAATCCATGTGCCGCCTGGTGAGGGAGCTGGTGCGTGACGGCAGGGCGGTGCTCCAGGTGGAGCCTTACCTCGAGGTCCTGAACGGGATTCATGAGCTGTTCGCCGCCGGAGGGGCGGCCTCGGAGTTCACTCCGGGCTCGCCGGCCGCGATGGTTTACCGGACCGAGCGTCTTGCGACGAAAGCCCTCGTGGAGTATTACAGAATCTCCCTCGACGGGGCCTTCGAATCTGTGGTCGACTCTGTGAAGGCCTTCGCTCGAGCGGATGCGGAAAGACTGCGACTCCGGGACTCCATGCGGGCAGCCGCGGTGATCGACCTGCTCGGCCTTCCCGAGCTTCAGGGGATGGAACGAAGTGATGGAGGCCTTCGAATCGGCACCACGGTGAAACTTTCGGCCCTCGAAAGCGCTCCCGTCGTCCAGGAAGAGTGGGGGTTGTTGGCTTCCGCTGCCCATCGTATAGGGTCCCTTCAGGTGCGCCACCGGGGCACGATTGGCGGAAATTTGTGCAACGCCTCCCCTGCAGCGGATGTGGCACCTGCTCTCCTCGTGATGGAGGCCGCGGTCACTCTGACCAGTCGAGGAGGGGAGCGGAAGATCCCTCTCGAATCCTTCTTCGTTGGGCCCGGGCTCACCGTATTAAGACGGGTCGAACTATTAAGAGAGATAACCATACCTTCCCCTCCGGCCCATAGCGTGGGCGTCTACTTGAAGCTTGGCCGCAGAAGGAGCATGGACCTGGCTCTGGTTAGCGTGGCCGTTCTCTTGACGCTTGGTCCCGACAAGAAAACTTGCGAGCGGGCAAGGATCGCCCTGGGCTCCGTCGCGCCAACGCCCT
>Ga0101944_10004701_pt1 | contig 16477 bp, 12 predicted proteins | sample DewCreD2012metaG_FD_75245 | JGI IMG/M metagenome (GOLD analysis project Ga0101944, IMG submission 75245) | Hot spring sediment bacterial and archeal communities from British Columbia, Canada, to study Microbial Dark Matter (Phase II) - Dewar... ...
GTTGGGGCCAGATGGCCCGCTCTTTCAACACCACCTTCACCTGTTCCAGGATCGTCACCCGCTGTTCGTCCGCGCTCCAACGCAGCCCGATGCCGCTGACCTCCAGAGCCCCGCGTTCCAGGCGCACGGGCGTGTCGGAAACCGCCGTCCGCGCCTTGCGATCATAAAAGCACTCCGCCGCCCAAAGCGTGGCCTCCAGCACCCCGTCCCGGTAAATCTGGATGCGCAGCTCGGTGATTTTCAGCCGGCCGTCGGGCTGCAACTCCGCCACGTCCCCGAAAACCCGCGAACGCAGGCGGCCTTCCTTGTCGTAGTCCGGGACCTGAAAGCCCTCAATCCGGCCCGGCACTCCCTGCCCGCGGACTCCCGCGCCCCACGCGACCAGCGCCAGCAGCAGCCAGCCGCCTCTAGCCGACCACTTCATCAATCCTCCGCAGCACCGTCCACAGTTCCCCCAGCGCGGACAACGGCAGGGTGTTGTCCCGGTCCGACAACGCCTCCCGCGGCTGCACGTGCGTTTCCACGAACACGGCGTCGCACCCCGTGGCCACGGCCGCGCGCGCCAGCGCCGGGGCCCACCGCGCCTCCCCGCTGCTGGCGTCCTGGCCGGCCCCGGGACGCTGCACGCTGTGCGTGGCGTCAAAAACCACGGGATAACCGAACTCCCGCATGATCAGCAGACTGCGCATGTCGGCCACCAGGTTGTTGTAACCAAAGGTGGCGCCGCGCTCGGTGAGCAGAATGTTGCGATTCCCCGTGCTCTCGAGCTTGCCGATAATGTGGCGCACATCCCACGGCGCAAGAAACTGCCCTTTCTTCACGTTCACGGGCTTGCCGGTTGCGCCCAGCGCCAGGACCAAATCCGTCTGCCGGCACAAAAAGGCCGGCAACTGCAGCACATCGGCCACCTGCGCCACCTCGGCCGCCTCCGCCGGCGTGTGCACGTCGGTCAGCACGGGCAGGCCGTAGCGCTCCTTGACCTCGCGCAGGATTTCCAAACCCCGCCGCAACCCCGGACCGCGGAAGGAGCGCACGGAGGTCCGGTTGGCTTTGTCGTAGGAAGCCTTGAAGATCAGCGGGATCTTGCAGCGGTGCGCCAGGCGGGCCAGACGGCCGGCAATCTCCAGGCAGATCTCCCGGCTTTCAATCACACAGGGACCGGCAATCAAGACCAGGGGATGCGCGCCCCCAACCTTGACCCCGCCCACGCTCACCGTTCTGGTCATGGTTTCACCTCGTCAGGCCCGCCCGCCGCAGTGCCGCCTCCACCCGCGCCACGTCTTCCGGCGTGTCCACCCCGGGCCCGACATCCACGGTCTCGAGCACCTTGATGCGCGCGCCCAGATGCAGCGCCCGCAGTTGCTCCAGTTGCTCGGCCTGCTCCAGCACACACGGCGGCGCCGCCACCAGCCGCTCCAGAAACGCGCGCCGGTACGCGTACAAGCCCAGGTGCCGCCAGTAGCGCAGCCCGGCGGGACGAGCGCCCCGGACGAAGGGGATCACCGCGCGCGAAAAATACAGCGCCCGCCCCGCGGCGTCCCACACCACCTTGACCACCGCAGGCCGCGCCCACTCCTCCTCGTCCATCAACGGCGCGGCCGCCGTCGCCATATCCCACTGGCGTTCCCGCACCATAACCTCCGCCAGCCGATCAATCAATGCCGGATCCACCAGCGGCTCGTCGCCCTGGACATTTATAACCACCTCCGCCTCGCGTCCGGCCACGGCCTCCGCCACCCGGTCGGTTCCCGAGGGGTGATCAGGGCGCGTCATCACCGCGGCGCCGCCGGCCTGCCGGACGGCGTCCCGAATGCGCTCATCGTCGGTCGCCACAATAATCTCGGCCAGCCGGCGGGCCTGCCGCGCCCGTTCCAGCACCCACAACACCAGGGGCTTGCCGCACAAGGGCGCCAGGCTTTTCCCGGGAAACCGGGTGGAGCCCAACGGGAGGGGATTACGCCGATCACGCGCTCGCGCGTCGCGTTCATGTTGGCCCCACGGCCGCCAGCAGTTCGTCCGCCGTGCAGGTGGCCGTGCCCAGTTTCCCCACCACCACGCCGGCGGCGCAGTTGCCCAGCATCGCCGCCTCGGCACCGCTGGCGCCGGCCGCCAGGGCCAGCAGCGCCGCCGCAATTACGGTATCGCCCGCGCCGCTAACGTCAAACACCTCGCGGGCGCGGGTCGGAATGTGGCGCGCCCGGCGGCCGCGCTCGCATTCATCGCCGTGCTGTTCTGCGCCTGCGCGCCAGCCGCTCGTTCCGCATCCGAGCCAAAATTCAAAATCAAGATCGGGTCCTATGTGACCCCGCAGAGCGTGTGGGGCAAGACCGTGCAGAAGACCATAGATTCAATCAGCAAGCGCACCAACGGCGAAGTGCAGCTCATCCACCTGCACTCGGGCATGCTGGGCAGCGCACAGAACATGCTCGAGCAGGTCATGCTCGGCGGCATCCAGGGCGCGGGCATTCCGTCCTCCAACCTCGCCAACCTCGTGCCCGAGGCGCACATTATTGAAATGCCGTTCCTTTTTCGCGACCGGGAAGAGGCGTATTATCTGCTCGACAATGTGATCGCGCCCATGCTCCAGCCCAAGCTCGAAGCCAAGGGCCTCAAGACCTCCGCATTCATGGAAGCCGGATTCATGGACATTGTGTCCAGCCGGTTCATCAAAAAACCCGCGGAACTCAAAAAGGTGAAGATCGGCTCGTGGGAAAGCCCGGTGCATGTGTCGTTCTGGAAAGCGCAGGGAGCGAACCCCAACCCCATTCCCGCCACCGAAGTGTTCCGCGCCTACACCAGCGGCCAAGTGGACACCGGCGCCAACGGCCCCAACGCGCTCATGGCCTGGGATTCCCTGTTCGGCACCGCCATTGACCGCAGAAAGATCTTCATCACCAACATGGATTTCTCGTACCAGAGCGGCGTCATGGTCATCAACAAAAAATACTGGGACAGCCTTCCCGTCAACTACCGAAAAATCATCCAGGAGGAACTGGACACTCTTACAGGAAAAATTCGCGACGGCCTCACCAAAGCCGAGCCGAAGAGCATCAAGACCCTGGAATCCCGCGGCTACAATTTCTACAACCCTACTGCGGCCGAGAAAAAGGCGTTCGTTACCAACAGCGCCAAGGTTTACAAGGAATTCGAGGGCATCGTGGGCAAAAAGTTTCTGGACAAAGTCTTGGCCGAGAGAGATAAGTACCGCATGGCAAACAAAAAAAAGTAGTTTACTGGCAGAAGCTTGGATCAGGCGGCGCGAAAGCAGCCTATTTCCATTTCCGGGCAAATATCCTGGACTCAATGATCCTTACAATCCACGAATTGTTGGCCCGCTGCCATTTTTGTTGTCTATGAAAAAATTAATCTATTTTTACATTATATTTACTTGATGCCTGTATGACGGCAGATATCAAAATGCGAATGGGATTTTGCCATCCTCCGCTGCATAACGGATATAAAGACTTGACTGGAAAGGATTCAAGGGTGACGAAATGAACATGAAGCCGGTCATCCTGGCGATAGCGTTGGCGAGCTGCGTGCGTTGCTCATCGCCGTCCGCCCGCGAACTGACCCTGGATGCGGCCCTGCAGGCCGCAATGGACAACCACCCAGGCGTGGAGCAACTCAAGGCGGCCGTGGAGCAGAGCCGCCGCCAGCTCGGCCAGGCGCGCGCTTCGCTGTTGCCCACGCTGGATTACCAGATGAGTGCCAGTCACACATTCGATGATGTGAATTCTTCATCGAGCGCGGCCGCGTCCCCCACTTCCGCAGCACTGGCCGCCATGTTCGCTTCGGACGAGGGCGAGGTGACCAACGCTCTGCAATTGACCTGGACGCTGTATGATGCCGGGCGCGGGCACGGCATCCGTGCGGCCCGCGCCAGCCTGTCCGCGGCAGAACGAGACCTGGAGCGGTTCCGGGAGCAGCTTTCCGTCAATGTGTTCACGGCCTTCATGAGCGCATATCTGGCCCGGCACGCCCTGGCCGCGCAGGCGCAATCGCGTGAGTATTTCGCGGCGCTGCAGAAGGACGCGCGCGCGCGCTTCGAGGAAGGGCTTATTCCGGAAAGCGATTTTCTGACTTTCGCCAATTCCTATGACTCCGCAGTCATCCAGGAAATGAACTACACGCTCCAGATGCGCCAGGCCGTGATCGGGCTGGAAAATCTTATGCACGAGCCTCTGGCGGAAGACATCACTCTCACACTGCCGGAGCATCCCGCCCCCGATGGGGACAGTCACGACGCGGAGGCCCTCATCGCCGAGGCGCTTAACCGGCGCGCGGATGTGCTGGCCATGCGTGACCGTGTTGAGGCTCTCGAGCACGCCGAGGAGCAGGTGCGCGGATCTTTGAAACCCTCCGTGGCCATGGGCGTGCAATATCAGCACAGCGAAAACGACCTCAAAAATCTGGACAGCAACGATGATGTGGCGCAGATCACCGCACAGATGAACTGGCGTCTGGGAGACGGGGGAAGGCGCCGCCACGCCGCGGGCGAAGCCGGAGCGCGTCTGGCGCAGTTCAAGGCGCAGCAGGACGCTTTGGAATGGTCCGTGCGCCGGGAAGTGCGCGACGCCTGCTTTCGCATCCAGAACGCGCAGGACCGCATCCGCGTACTCGAATCCACTCTTGCCAATGCAGAGAAAAATCTGGAGATCGTGACCCTTCGCTACAAAGAAGGGCTTATCACCGTCACCCGCGTCACAGACGCGGAGCTTAATCTTACGCGCGCGCGGCTCAACATGATATCGGCGCGCACGGATCTGGCTCTGGCCCGCCGCGCTCTTACCCTGGCTATTGGAGGACCCGCTCAATGAACGACCCGAATGATCTTCAGCCACAGGACCCGGATGCGGCTGGAACGGATGCGCCCGGCGTCATGAGCATTGCCCGCATTGCGTTCAACGCCGCGGCCGTCGCCGCCGTGCTGTTTGTCGGCATCATGGGTATGAAAGCCCTGGTATCCATGCGCAAGCCGCCGCCCCGCAAACCGCTGCCCCCGCAAGCGCTTAAGGTGGAAGCCGTGAAAGCGGCCGTAGGAAACCATACCGTGACCATGACAGCCAACGGCGCTGTGGCCGCAAAGAATCAGATCAAGATTATCCCCGAAGTTACGGGCAAAGTCCTGTTTGCCCATCCGGGCTTCCGCGACGGAGGAGTGATCCGCAAGGGAGACCTTCTGTACCGAATCAACCCGGCGGACCTTCAGAGCCAGAGGCAAAGCGCCAGCGCCGGCATTTCCGCGCTGCAACAGGAAATCGGATATCTCGAGGAACGCAAGCGCACACTCGAAAATGAACTCGCGCAGGCGCTCAAAACTCTGGACATCGCCGAACAGGAGGCCGCGCGCATGCAGCGGCTGTTTGACCGCGGCGCCGCGGCCGAGGCCGAGGTGAACCAGGCCCGGCTCTCGGTTCAGTCCGGAAGGGAACGCGTCGAGGCGTATCGCAGCAACATCGCGCTCATCAATCCTTCCATCGAAAAAATCACGGCCCAGCTCGGCGTGTCCAGAGCCGGCCTGGACACTGTGAACCTCAACCTTGACCGCACTGAATATCGCGCGCCGTTTGACGGCGTAATCGTTTCCGGCGCGCTGGAGCCGGGCCAGTTCGTGGCCGCAGGCCAGCCTCTGGCTGTTTTGCAGGACACATCGGCATTCGAAATCCCGGTGCCCATGTCCTTGCAGGACTGGCGCGCGCTTGCGCCCAACCGCTCCGCCAGAAGCCTGACTTCCGACCCGCTGCCCGTGCGCGTGTCCTGGGAGGACGAGACCGGCGGCAGGCACGAGTGCACAGGCGATGTGGTCCGCATGGGGCCGCAGCTCGACCCGCGAAACCGCATGGTGGATCTAGTCGTAGAGGTCGCCCCCGGCGACCGTCACCAGTGCGACGCGCCCCTCATCCCCGGCCTGTTCACCACTGTGGAATTCCGCGGCCAGGCCCTCGACAATGTCGTACCCATCCCGCGACGCGCCCTGCGCGAAGGCAACAAAGCCTACATCGTGGAAAAGGGCAAGCTCGCTGTGCGCAGCGTGGTTCCCTGGCGCAGCATCGGCGAGCAGGTCTATATCAAACAGGGCCTGCGCACAGGCGATGTGGTCATTACCTCCGTGGTCGAAGAAGCCATTCCCGGCATCAAGGTCCAGGTTCTGTCATTGAGCGATATGGACGCGGAACAGAAAAAGGACTGACACACAACAACAGGCGCGGCCGCTACCTCGCGCGCCGCGGCAACGATCCGTCAAGGACAATACCGCCATGTTGAAAGCCATCATAAAAGCATCCGTGCACAACCCCATGGTCGTGAATGTGATCATGTTTTTCATCATCGGCATGGGACTTTACTATACGGCCACCACGCGCCGCGAGACTTTTCCCAACCTCGAGATGGACATCATCAGCATCAATGTGGCGTATCCCGGAGCAAGCGCCGAAGAGGTCGAGGAAGGCGTCACCATCAAAATCGAGGAAGCTATCGAGGGCGTCACCGGAATTGACTACATCACCAGCACTTCCATGGAAAACGGCTGCTCCGTGCTCGCTTACCTCAAGACCGATGTCAAGGATGCGCGCAAGGTGCGCGACGACATCAAGAACAAGGTGGACCAGATCTTCACCTTCCCCGACGACGCCGAGGAGCCAAGCGTTGTGCTCCTGGAGCACGAGCAGGAAGTCATCGCCCTGGCGCTCTATGGCGATGCGGATCCCCTGGCCTTCAAGACCCTGTCCGATGACATCAAGGACGAACTTCTCGACATCCCGGAAATTTCCAAAGTGCAGATAAAAGGAGTGCGCGCCCGCGAGATGGCCGTAGAGATATCCGAGCAGGCGCTTCAGAGGTATGGCATCACATTCGACGAAGTGGCGCGCGCGGTTCAAAGTTATGATCTGGACATCAGCGCGGGTGTGATCAAGACCGATGTCGAGGAATTGACCATCCGGGCCGTGGGCCGCAATTACAGGCCCGAAGAACTGGGCGCGGTGACCCTGCGCGCCAATGCCGGAGGCGCCTCCGTGCAACTGCGCGATGTCGCCAGGGTCATCGAAGGCTTTCAGGATGTGAATTACGAACTCATGTACAACGGCAAGCCGGGCGTGGTGCTGTACATCATGAAAACAAACACCGAAGACACGCTCAAAATTGCGGACGCCGTGAAGAAATATGTCAAACAGAAAGAGAAAGCGCTGCCTCCGGGCGTGAACATGGAGTTGTGGAACGACTCCAGCAAAATCCTCAATGAGCGCATCCAGCTTCTGTTGAAGAACGGCCTTTACGGCATGATCATTATTTTCGTGCTCCTGATGGTATTCTTGAATCTGCGCCTGTCGTTCTGGGTCGTGCTCGGATTGCCCGTCGCGGTCATGGGCACCATGATCCTGCTGCGGGTTTATGATGTGACCATAAACATGATGAGCCTATTCGCGTTCATCATGGTGATCGGCATCCTTGTGGACGACGCCATCGTGGTGTCAGAGAGCATTCAGCAGCATGTGGAGCGGGGCGAGCCGCCGGTGTCCGCGGCCATCAACGGCGCCGCCACGGTGTTCGCCGCGGTGTTCGCGTCCGTGTTCACCACGATACTGGCGTTTTCTCCTTTGGTGTTCGTTCAGGGGCTGTGGGGCAAATTTATGTTCCCAATCGCCGCGGTCACGATCCTTGGCTTGCTCGTGTCTCTTTTCGAATCGTTGTTCATCCTGCCGAGCCATCTCGCGCACAGTCTGCGCCCCATAGAGGAGCTTCACGAGTCCAACACATTTTTCGCGCGTCTGCGCAAGCGCACCGACGCCGGCATCCAGGGGCTTATCCATTACACTTACAAGCCTGTGCTCCGCTTTGTGTTGCGCCGCCACTGGATTTTCATGGCCCTGGGCCTGGTGTTTTTTATCCTCGCCATCGGTGTGGTCGGCTCGGGCAAAATCAAGTTCATATTCTTCCCGCCGATTGACAGCGAGTACATGGTCGTGGACTACGATCTGGAGCCAGGCCGCTCCATGGCCGCGCATGATCAAGCTGCACAGCGGATCCAAGCCGCCGCGCAAAAGCTGAACCGCGAATACATGGACAAGCGCGCGGATTTGCTCAAAACCCCGGCCGGCCGCGCTTTCCGTGGCCAGGGTGCGGAAACGCAGTTCGTGGTGCGAACGGTCACGGTCAAGGGCGGCGGCATCGAGCGTGGCGTCAATCCCAACCAGGGCAGCGTGTTCATGGAAGTGCTGGGAGGCGAAACCCGCGGGTTCGCGTCCAAGGAAATCATGAACCGGTGGCGCGAACTCATCGGAGACATTCCCGGCGTGCGCAAGATGGATTTCGAGGCCACCGTGGGGCCGCCCGGAGGCGATGTGGTCGAGATCATGCTCATCGGCGACGACATGGGCGCCCTGCGCCGGGCTGCGGGCGGAGTCAAACAAAAGCTGCGGAACTTTAACGGCGTATACGAAGTTCAGGACGATCTGGAGTATGGCAAGCGCGAATTGCGCCTGACTCTGAATGAAAAGGGAAAGGCCATGGGCCTGACCCTCGGAAGTCTGGCCATGCAAGTGCGCCAAGGCTTCTACGGCCACGAGGTGCACCGCATCCAGCGCGGCAGGGACGAACTGAAAGTCTGGGTGCGCTATCCGCGGGAAGAGCGCGACAGCGTGGCCGACTTCGAGGCCGTCCGCGTGCGCACCCCGGCCGGCGCCGAGGTTCCCATCACCGATGTGGCCTCCGTGACCACCGACCGTCAGCTCCTGGCCATCAACCGCTACGAACGCAAGCGCCAGATCGTGGTACGGTGCAAGCTCGACCTCGACAAGGTCACTCCCGAGGAGCTCAAGCTCGAAATCGAGAAGTTCATGCCGGATGTGCTGTCAAGCGTTTCGGGAGTCAGGCACAAATTCGAGGGTCAGGACCGGTACCAGCGCCAGATGATGACCAGCATGATGCGCGGGTTCCAGATATGCCTGATCCTGATCTTTATCACCATTGCGCTGACATTCCGCAACTTTCTTCATGCGGCCATGATCATGGCGCTGATCCCCCTGGGCTTCGTGGGCGCCGTGGCCGGGCATCTGATCGTGCCACTGATCAACACGCGCGTCGAGCGAATGGACCTCACCATGTTGAGCATGGCCGGCATTGTGGCTCTGGCCGGCATTGTGGTCAACGATTCCATAGTCATGGTGGACGCCATCAAGAATAACATCGCCGCGGGCATGACCGTGCGCGACGCGGTGTACCGCGGCGCCATCAGCCGGTTCAGGCCCATCGTGCTCACTACCGTCACCACAAGCCTGGGCATGATGCCGCTCATCCTCGAGAAATCACTGCAGGCGCAGTTCCTCATTCCCATGGCCGCCTCCATTTCCTTCGGCCTTCTGGTCGGCACTTTCTTTACACAGGTCTGGCTGCCGTCCACTTTCCTGTGCCTCAACGCGCTCAAGCGGTTCTGGTACTTCCTGGCCAAAGGCAAGCTGTACTCGCCCGAAGAGATCGAGCGCAACGGCCTGCCGGACGGCAATTTCATCAAAGGGCTGATTCCCTGGTGGCTCACCGCAGCACTGCTCGCAGGCGCAGCCATCGGATACGAGGCGTTTTCGTGGATCGGCAAGTAGCCGCGCGACGGCAGCGGATCCCAAGGGCAGGTGAGCGCTCCAGTCTTGCTCATCTCCCGCAAGTGCGTCAGAAACGCACTTGCAAGTGGCGCTCTTCCATCGTGTGCGTTCCCCCAGTTTTCATCCGTTTCGCATTTATCCCATAAAACCGGCATTATTTTCGCGAGCGTTGCGCGAATTTTTTCCTTTATGGCCGTTTGATGCATAACCGGGCGGGGAATAACGATTGAAAGGTTTGTGCAATGTGTCACAAAGGGGGATGGGAAAAGCATGGCAAAATCAAACCAGAAACTTAAGACAGGCGCCAGGCCGGAAGGCGATGACCCATACAGCGAGATTCGCGGCAGAACCGTGCTTATCGTCGAGGACGACGAGGATCAGGTGGAAATTCTTACCGAGCAGCTTGGAATTTTCGGCATGGAAGTGGCGGGCGTGGCCAGAACCCCGGACGAAGCGCTGCGCCTGGCGGAAAAGCACGAGCCATCGCTGGTAATCATGGACATCGTACTCGACGGCGAAGACAGGGACGGCATCGAGATCGCCGAAGAGCTTTACCGGAAGAACAAAACTCTGGCCATCATCTTGAGATCCGGACACTGCAACGGAGAGTTTGTCGCGCGGGCCAGGGAGGCCGGAATATTGACCTACCTTGTGAAGCCCACTTCCATGGAAACCTTGTTTCCGGCTATTGTTCTCACCCTGAACGGATACAAGATGATCATCATAAAGCAGGCGCAGATAGATGAATTGAAAGAGCTGCTCGAAAACAGAATAACTATTGACCGCGCCAAGGGGTTTTTGATGAAACAAAAACACATTGATGAGCAGAAAGCCTACATCGCTATCAGGAAAGCGAGCCAGAACGAGAACAAACCCATCGTGGAGGTCGCCCGCTGCATCCTCACGGCGCAAACCGTGTATGAGATAATTAATCAGGACGATTGATGCCGGGAGAGCGCAAATCATACAGCAAAAAATCGCGCGCGGGTTCGGCGTTTCCATTGGGACCGCGCGTCAGGTTTCCATGCCGTGCTCGGTGCGGGCGATGATGTCGTCCTGGATCGAGCGGCCCAGATCCGTGAAGTATGCGGAATAGCCAGAGACCTTGACTACGAGGTCGCGGTATGCGTCCGGGTCGGCCTGTGCCAGGCGCAGGGTTTGCGTGGACACCACATTGGGCTGCACATGCATGCCGCCAATTTTAAAATATGCGCGGAGCATGTCCGTGAAAGCTCCGCAGCCGTTCTCGGACGCGAGCACAGAGGGGTGGAAACGCAGGTTCAGAGACACGCCCGAGGAAGCCCGGCGAGGCGGCACGGATGCGGCGGCGCGCAGAACGGGCAGGGGGCCGTGGGCGCTGTCCGCGGCGTTGGCGGGCGAGATGCCGTTGGACACGGGCGCGCCCGCAGGCCGGCCGTCGGGCGTAGCCGGCAGCAGCAGACCGTCTATCACATGATTCCCGTATGAATAGAAGCAGACCCTGTAGCGGCCTCCGCGCGCGTTTGTGTGCCGCGCCGCTTCCTGGTTCACCCATTCGATGAGTTCGAGGGCCATGGCCGTGGCTTCGTAATCGTCGGCGCCGAATTTGGGGATATTGTTGCGGAGGCGCAACGACAGGGATTCTTTGCCCCTGAAATTGGATTCGCATGCGCGGGCCAGTTCCGGGAGCGTGAGCCAGGCGTGTTCGAAGACGGCTTTCCTGATGGCGAGCAGCGAGTCCGCGGCCGTGGCCAGGCCGCGCAGATCCAGAGAGGTGAAGTCGTAGCGCGCGCCGCCGCGCGTGATGTCGCGCGCGGTTTCGATGCAGCCGCTCATGAGTGCGGACACATAGGGCGCGGGCAGGAAATCCATGTAGGCGCGGTCCTTGGCCGCAGTGGCGCGGACCAGAGCGCGAATGTGGTGGGCGAGCTGGCTGCGGAAGGCGCGCACAAAATCGTCCCACGAGGCCATGGCGCGCACATTGCCGGTGCGCGGGGCCGGGCGCTGGCCGGGCGCGGGCGCGGGAAGGCGGCCCTCGGTGAGCGTGAGAATCACGATGGCGGGCAGGGTCAGTTCGTGTCCGCCGGGACAGCCGTGCGTGTCGCCGTGTCCCGAGGTTTCGATGCATCCCACGATGCAGTAGTCGCGCGCATGTTCGGGCTTCATGCCGTCACCGATCAGTCCCTCCACGATGGCGTCGTCCCCGTAGAACGCGATGCCCGAGGCGCGGCGCAGCACGCGCACTGCGCGGACCACGAATTCTCGCGGCGTGGCCGCATGCACGCGCACGGACAACTGGTTCAGGCAACCTCCCATTTGCTCGTAGGCGTCCAGCATCAGATACGACAAATCATTGACCGCGTCCTCGCCGCCCGGCGTGAGGCCGCCGATGGTGACGCAATGCTGGCTGTTCCCGAGTGACGCATTGGTTTCCGATCCCAGCTCGGGGATCGGCTCCACATTGGCCGTGAGTTTGAGATTGAGTTCCTGAAGCAGGGCCATGGCGGATTCGCGGGTGATGAGGCCTTCATCGAGGTCCGTCTTATAGAAGGAGTAAAGGTACTGGTCGCAGCGGCCCGGTGCAAAGACCTCGTGGCATCCGTACTGGATTTCGCCCGCAGCCTGCGCAAACCACAGGGCCTGCACGGCTTCATGAAACGAGCGGGGCCTGTGGCGCGGCACGCGGTCGCAGTGGCGGGCGATTATTTCGAGGCGCTCGCGTTCCTCGGGCATGTCCGCGTGTGCTGCCATTTGGCGCGCGAGCGCGGCGAAGCGCGCGGCCCAGGCCATGGCCGCCTCCAGGCTGATGAGGCAGGCGTCCAGGAACGCGGCGCCCTCGCGGTCCGCGGGCGCTTCGCGTTCGAGCCGCGCGCGGCGCTCGCGAATTTGCTCGCAGATCGCCTCCATGCCGTGTTCCACCACTTTGTGGACGCCCAGGCACAGGTGCCCCTGCACATCGAAGCAGTAGGTGGCGGGCGTGGGGTTGTTGTGCGCGAGGGCGTGCCGCTGCGAGAACAGGGCCGCGGCCTGACGCGGGGTGACGCCGCCCTCGAACACCGGCCCGGCCATGAGCCGCATCGTGTCTTCTCCGAGCGATCTGCGCCAGCGCGCGGCCTGGCCGATATCGCTGATCAGGGACAGAGGATCCATGGCCTGTTTCCGGACCAGTCCGTCGCGCGCCCAGGCGCGGGCCTTGCGGTCCCGCAGGGTGCGGCCGTCCCAGTACGGCAGAATCTCGCGCTCGAAAAGGCGCCTGTCGCGTTTCGAAATTTTGAACGGCCGTTTCTTTTTGTCAAGCGCGGAAATTTCGATCTGGAGCGAACGGAGAAAGTCGCCGCGCTCCACGGGCAGGGGCGCGGCCAGAAACGGCGCGGTCTTGTTGCCAACGATTTGCTCGTCCGGCTCGATGCGCACGGTCTGTTTTTCAAGGGTGCGCTTGAGGGCCAGGGCGTTGCGCAGATGCGGGTCCAGGCGTTCGGTGGCGCGGTAAGAGCGCGTGAATTGCAGGGCGCGCTCCATGCAGATCTCGTAAGGCGCGTTCAGCAGGCGCTCCTTCATGCGCGCCACGCGCGGGTCCAGACCTGAAGTCCGCCCGGTCTCATGGCCTTCGTTGTTCTGGCGCATAAAACTCCTCCGGGGCTTGCAGGCAACCTGCCTGGAATCCTGACGATATTGTAATACAACTGCGGGACGCGCGGCGAAACCCGCCCGCTGACCGGCGGCGGGACGGAGTGTAAAATTGCCGTGAATGCGCGATAATGATACCAGTGAAAACGGGCATGGGACACGACGGCAAACGCACGGCAATTCTGCGCGGGCTGGGCATGGCGATTGCGCTCTTTGCATGGCTGGCCGCGGCGTGCAGCACCTCGTGCGGCGCGCCGGCCGGGCCGGAAATTGAGCTATTGTGGAAGAAGGCGTTTGCGTTCGGACCCGCGGGCGCGCGCGCCGCCGTCGAGGAAAGCGGGGCCGTGTTCGTAGGTGACGACACGGGCGTCGTGGCGCGTCTTGACGCACGCACCGGAACCGAAGCCTGGCGGCACCAGTCGGATGCACGAGTTCGCTCCGCGCCGGTCCTGTGGCAGGATTTCGTGATCTTCGGAAACGGGAACGGCCGGGTCACGGCGCTGAACAAGCAGACCGGCGAACCGGTATGGACACTGGAAACCGGGGGCGAGATTCTGGGCAGGCTGCGCGCGGCGGACGACATTGTGTATGTGAATTCCACGGATGGTTATCTGTATGCGCTGTACGCGTGGGACGGGAACATTATTTGGCGGTACAACATGCAGCAACCGTCCAGCACGCGGCCCGCGGCGGGCGGGGGCATGGTGATTTGCACCGGAGACCGCGGCCGCGCTGCGGGCCTTGCGCCGGGCGAACGCCGCGTAGCGTGGGAGTATATTTCCGGTTCGTCACCGCTTACCTCGCCGCTGATCACCGAAACCGCGGCCGTGTTCGCCGCTGATCGGGGCGCGCTCTACGGACTGGACCTGGCCCAGGGAACCTATTTGTGGAAACACATGGCGGACGCGCCCATACCGTTCGATCTCGCCGTGGCCGGAGACGCCGTATATTTCACAACCGCGCGGGGCGAGACGGTTGCATTCGACACGGTGGCGCACAAGGAAATGTGGCGCGAGACCCCGGCCGGGGAGCGCAGCGGCGCGCCCGGCGGCGCGCCCGCGGCCGCGCAGAGCTGGCTCCTGGTTCCGTTCGACAACGCCGAACTTTACGCTCTGGATCTGGTCACCGGAGAGACCGCATGGCGGTTCCGCGAGACCGTGCTCGCTCCTGGCGCGTTCGCGGGCCTGTCCACGGGCGGAGACTGGATTGCCGCGCCCAACGCCAACGGATATTTATACTTGTTCCGCATCAAGGGCGGAACCGCCCCGGCGGCCGCCATGGCGGCGGAGAACAAAACCGCATCGCAGTCTGCGGCGCTTTTGGAACAGGCCAAACAGGCGTTCCTGGCCGGAGACTACACGGGCGCGGCCGCCATCTACAGAAAGGCGCTCGATGCGGATCCCGGAAACCACAAGGCGCACTACAATCTGGCAGTCGCTCTGGAGCATGTGGGCGGGGAACGCTATGCCACGCCTGTGGTTTTGGACGAAGCCGCGGAGCATTACACGCGCGCGCTCGAGATTGATCCGCAGTTTCTGCCCGCGCGCATCAATCTGGGAATTTTGTACAGCAAGCTGCAGCAGAATGAGCGCGCCGCGCAGGTGCTGCGGGACGCCCTGGCCGTGCGCGAAGACAAAAATGTGCGCTATAATCTTGCCGTGGTTCTGGAAAAGCTGGGGCAGGCCAAGCAGGCCCGTGAGCAATGGGAAGCCTATCTCAAGCTCGAAGACAATGAGGACATGAAAAACAAAATTCGCGAACATCTCAAGAACTTGGCGTCCGGCGCCGCGAACGGAGACAACTGATCCCGCCCCATGGAGCAAAGCCCCGCCATCCTCGAAAAACTCAAAGCCCAGCGCGCGCGCGCAGCCGAGGCCCTGGACGCCGTGCGCACCGAGCTTGACATCATGCTCGTGGAACTCGTTGCCGAAATCAGCCGTTATCTGGGGGAATTCGTATTCGAAAATGTGCTGCGCGACATCCGCAAAAAGAGCGCAGGCGAATGGCCCGCGGATCGGCTCGACGCCCTGCGCGGCGAGGTTCTCACCCTGGTGAACGCGGAATCCGGCCGCATCGCCGACGCCCTGCGCAACAGCGAGGAATGGTATCACCCCGACATGGTTTTTCTGGAGAAGAATACGCAGATTTGGAAGACCGTGCGCAGCATTGATCCGCCGGTGAACAAGTTGCTGAAAAAATACGGCTTGGGGCCGGTGAAGCTGCGGAACTGGGCCTGGCTTGGCGAGCACCTGGACATGCTCGCCAATGACCGCTATCCCCCGGCCAAGCGCGAATTCAACGAGTTGCAGCGCGAGATCAAATACCTCGACGCGCGCATCCGCGACGAAGATCGCGCCGCGGGCCTTTTCCCGGCCCCGGACAGGGCATGACCCGCTTTCAGTTGATCCCCTTGCCGTTCAGATATTTTCCGTAAAGCGCGTCCGTGCCCGCGATGTGCTTGGTGAGCCACGCGGTCAGAAAGTTCATGAGCTTGAGGGTCACGCCCACCTTGGTTTCCTCGGCTTCCTGTTTGAGCTTCAGAACCTGATCGGTCATGGCTGTGTGCTTCTGCCGGTGCTCGTCCAGGTCCGGATACCCGTGCTCCGCCATGAGCGCTTCCTCGGCTTTGAAGTGAGTCTGCGTGTAGACGACCAGGTCGTTGAAAATTTTGTCGAGCGCATCGCGGCCCTTGCCCTGGGCCATGGCGTCGTCGAGCTGGTTCAAAAGCGCCACCAGGCGCTGGTGCTGCTCGTCCATGGCTTTCACGCCCACCGAATAACTGTCGTTCCATGCGAGTTGGCTCATTTCGCCGCTCCTTTGAAATGAATTGATCAATCTGGAACAACAATTACATGATTTCAAAGGTTCCCGTTGCGCGCAATGTTTTTATTTGGAGCGGCCGGGCCTAATCCCGGCACAGGGCGGCGGCCACGGTGATGTTGTCCGGTCCGCCGCGGTCGTTTGCGGCCTGTATGAGCGCGGCGCACAGGGCTTCGGGGTCCTCGTGCATGGACGCGGCCAGGGCCAGAGCGCCCTCGGAGATCACGGAGTGAAGCCCGTCGGTACAGAGCAGGAGGGAGTCTCCCGGGCGCAGGTCCGCGGCCGTGAAGTCGGGAGGAACGAGGGCGCCCACGCCCAGGGCGCGGGTGATGAGGTGGCGGTCGGGATGGCGCCTTGCGGCCTCGGGGGGAATCACGCCGCGCGCCACAAGCCTGTTGACCACGGAGTGGTCCTCGGTGAGCTGCACGGGGCGGCTGTTGCGGATCAGATACACG
>Ga0101944_10004703_pt1 | contig 16466 bp, 12 predicted proteins | sample DewCreD2012metaG_FD_75245 | JGI IMG/M metagenome (GOLD analysis project Ga0101944, IMG submission 75245) | Hot spring sediment bacterial and archeal communities from British Columbia, Canada, to study Microbial Dark Matter (Phase II) - Dewar... ...
TGGTAGGCGCTATGGCGCGGTCACGGTGGTTCGCAGTGGGTCGCGCACCGGCGTGCTCAATCCCGTGCCGGAGATCGGGGCGGTGTTACGCAACTACCCCGATGTGTTGCTGTTGGTAGATGCGGTCAGCTGCGCCGGCGGGGTCGAGATCAGGGCCGACGAGTGGGGAGTGGACGTGTGCCTGACGAGCAGCCAGAAGGCGCTCGCGCTGCCGCCCGGTCTGGCCCTCTGCAGCGTGAGTGATCGGGCCATGGAACGCGCCCGCAGCGTGCCCAACCGCGGCTGGTACTTCGATTTCTTGCAGTACGACAAGTATGCCGCCAAAAACCATACGCCGGCCACACCGGCCATCAGCCTTATGTATGCCCTGGATGCTCAACTGGACGCCATTGAGGCCGAGGGGTGGGCCAATCGCTTCGCGCGTCACCGCCAGCTGATGCAGCTCGTCCACGACTGGGTCCGGCGCGCCGGCTTTGACTTCTTTGCCCGGGATGGCTACCGCTCGCCGACCGTGAGCTGCGTGACCAACACGCGCGGCATAGACGTGAGTGGCCTGAACAAGTTCCTGCGCCAACGCTACATGCTGATATCCAACGGCTACGGCAACCTCAAGGACAAGACCTTCCGCATCGCGCATATGGGAGACTCGACGCCGGAAGAGATAACCGCCTTGCTGGCAGCCATAGACGAGTTTCTGGCCGCCTGATGTCAGACTTTCTGGACCAGCTGATCGGCATTATTGACGAGCGCAAGCGCCATCCCCGGCCCGGTTCGTACACGAATCGGCTGCTGGCCGACCCGGCCAGAGCGGCTCAGAAGGTGGGTGAGGAGGCCACCGAGGTTATCGTGGCCGCGCTGGCCCAACCTGATGCGCGCCTGGTCGAGGAGATGGCGGACCTGATCTACCATAGCCTGGTGCTGCTGGCAACACGCGATGTGCGCTGGTCGGATGTGTTGGCAGAGCTCGAACGTCGGCACGCGCCGCAATCAGCGGGTGACTGACGGGGCGAGTGGCGACACCGCTCAATTCGGCCGCTGCATGGTGACCAGGCGCACGCCGTGGCGATGGACCTGACGAAAATTCGCGCCCTGCTCCACAGCCTGTAGCACTGACTCGATGTCCTCGACTACGGCGCCGGAAAGAAACCCGACGCCGTAGTCGAACAGTATCGGTGACAAAGGGGTGCTGGGACCGAGCACCAGCACCAGGGCATCCGGGCGACACAGCGCGATCAGATCATCGAACGTTCGATTCATCAGTGTCGTGCCGCTGATAGCCACCACATCGGCCTGGGGGATGATTTCATCGGCGGCGTCGGCCGGGAGATCCTCACCTTGCGGACGCTTCTCCAGCACCCAGAGGGTATCGGCGACCTCTCGACAGCGGGGTAAGAAGGGAAAGTGTCCCACCACGGCCACACGCCGGCCGGCGCCACGTTCCAGGATCACCTGCTCCGCATTCACCTCGAGCCAGTCGGTCGGGCGGCGCGGCAGTAGCGCATTGATGGCTGCCATCCCGATGGACACTTCCAGCAGGCTGGATGCCGTGGCGAGAGCCGCCAGCTCCCCCGCCGTTTGCTCCAGAAGCCGGCCGGCCGCGGCAACATCCGCCGCCCCGCTGTGATGATGATCATCCGGTCCCACCATCGTGGATGCCAGGCCACAACGTCGTTGCCCATCAACCTCAGCCACCACCGCCGTCCAGAACACACCGACACGTACAGCGCGCACGATGCCTTGCGGCAAGGTTGCCAACAGGGTCTCGATCACTGGCATAGGATTTGCTCCTTCTGGTAGATGAGGGATGCAGTCCCATTCTATCCATCACCTCTGCGCGGGGCAAGACCAGCAATCAGCGCTTTTCCATTCCGTTGCACTCGTGGTAATATCGCAGCGTGACATCGCGCAGAAGACCTGTTGGAGCGCCGCTGAGGCGCCGCGTCCTGATCGTGGCAGCACGGGTGATGCTGCTGCTGGCGGGAGCATCCCTGTTGCTGGCGGCTGTCATCAGCGCCCGCCTGATCGTCGGCGATGGCTGGACGCAACCCAGCGAGGGGGCAACCTATCCTCTGCCCGCACCAGCCACGTCCCCGACAAGTCCCGATGCCCCGCAGCCACCGACCAATCCCCCGACCACGCTGCCCGTCCCGGAACCGACAGATCCTGTGACAGCACCGACGAACACACCTCCAGTCGCACCCACAGCCGTGCCGCTGCCGTTCCGGGTTGGCATCGTGGCTGGCCACGCCGGCTTCGACCCCGGCGCGGTTTGCCCGGATGGACTGACGGAGGCCGAAGTCAACCTGGCTATCGCCAGGATTGTCGTCGAATTGCTGCAACAGGCGGGCTATCAGGTTGACCTGTTGGACGAATTCGACCCCCGATTGACCGGATACCGCGCCGACGCGCTGGTCTCAATTCACGCCGACTCGTGTGAGGTACCCGGCGCCAGTGGGTTCAAGGTGGCGCGCATCACTCACAGCGCCATCCCCGAGGCCGAGGACAGGCTGGTAGACTGCCTGTACCGCGAGTACGAGGCAACAACCGGCCTGCCGCGGCATCCCAACAGCATCACGGACAATATGACCAACTACCACGCCTTTCGTGAGATCGACTCACTGACGCCGGGGGCGATCATTGAGACAGGATTCCTGCTCGAGGATCATGCCTGGATCGTCCGCCGTCCCCGTTTGGTGGCACGGGGCATCGTCAACGGGGTGCAGTGTTTCCTGTCTTCCGAGGAGGCACCGTGAGCGGACTCGTGCGCACGCTGTTGGGAGATGTGCCACCCACCACCCTGGGTCGCACGCTGATCCACGAACACCTGTGCGTGGACTGGGGCGAAATGCTGGGGCGGCCCAGGGTGCTCAATTTCGAGTACGACGCTATGGTGCAGCGCATGGTCGGCAAGATGAAAGACCTGCACGCGGCCGGGATAGGTGCTATCGTCGAGTGCACCCCGATCGGCTGCGGACGGTATGTCGACCTGTTCAAAGAGGTGGCGCAACAGGGGCCGGTCAAGATCATCGCAAGCACCGGCTTTTTCCACGAATCGTGGTGTCCCCTCCACCCGATCGCGCGCGCTTTCGACGTGGATATGCTGACCGATCTGTTCGTGCGCGAGATCAGGGAAGGTATGGGCGACACGCTGATCAAAGCGGGCATCATCAAGTGCGCCACCGGGGAGGGGCGCATATCGCCGGGCGAGGAACGCATCCTGCGGGCCGCCGCCCGTGCCCACCGGGTGACCGGAGCCCCCATCATCACCCATACCACCAACGGGATGGGACTGGAGCAGCTCGACCTCTTCGCCGACGAGGGGGTCGCCCCGGAAGAGGTTATCGTCAGCCACATCGGCTTCGAGCCCAACCCACTTGACTACGCCGAACAGATGCTCCGTCGCGGCGCCAACGTGAGCTTCGATCGCATCGGCATGCACGCCTTCTTCCCGGACGATCACTGGGTGGCGCTGGTGAGCCACGCGATCCGACTGGGGTATGTGCGCCAGGTGATGCTCAGCCACGACGCCGCCGTCTTCGCCTACGGGCTCGAGGTAGCCTCGGGCGAAAACGTGTTCGATGACTACACCTACATCCCGCGCGTCTTCCTGCCGCGCCTGCAGCACGAGGCGCAGGTCAGCGATGAGGAAATTCACATCATGCTCGTGGAGAATCCCCAACGTTTACTCGCATTCGGTGATGGCTGACCGCAGGGCGAACGAAACACCACAGGCGTCGAACGTCGCAGGGGCGATTTCTGCCGCCATGGCAGATGACCCAGCGGCTCCGGCTGAGCTGAACGCAACCGCGCACCCCGGGTAAATGGACGAAGGTATCACGCACCCCGATCACGCACGCCGCGCCAGAGCAGCGCTGATTCACCAGCGTCTGATTGAGGTCTACGGCCTGCCCACCTGGCGGCCCTGGCTGGATCCGGTCTCCGAGGTGGTGAGTACCATCCTGAGCCAGAACACCAACGATGGTAACCGCGACCTCGCCTTCAACCGGCTGCGCGCCGTCCTGCCCACCTGGGAGGCAGTGCGCGACGCGCCGGTAGAACTCATCGAAGACGCGATACGCCCTGCCGGTCTGGCGCCCCAGAAGGCACCCCGTATCAAGCAGGCCCTGCAATTCATCACCCAACAACGGGGGCGGCTGGAGCTTGATTTTCTGAAGGAATGGCCGGTGGAGGATGCCAGATCGTGGCTGACTCAAATCAATGGCATTGGCCCCAAGACGGCCGCCATCGTGCTGCTGTTTGCGTTGGGGCGGCCAGCTTTCCCCGTGGATACCCACATCTACCGTGTCACGCGGCGACTGGGGCTGATCGACCAGAAGCTGTCAGTCGAAAAGGCGCACCAGGCGCTCGAACAGCTGCTTGACCCGGCGGTGTATTACCCCTTCCACCTGAACGTCATCCGGCTCGGTCGCGAGGTCTGCCACGCCCGCAACCCCAGATGCGCCATCTGCGTCCTCCAGGCGTGGTGCGACTACTTCGCCGCAACCGGCCAGACCGACACGAGGGCGGCGAGCACCACTTAGTGGGGAACTCCCATAATCCTGGCGAGGCCCAATCCCCTGACCTGTCATTCTGAACGAAGCGGCGTTCTGTCACCAACGCGGTGAGACCCTTCCCTCCGCCTCAATAACGCGCGGTGTCATGCCGTCAGACGAGCGCAGTGAAGAATCTCGATTTTTTTCGTCATTGCGAAGCGCTCCGTTCAGGGTGACAGGGGATAGTTGCTGAGTAGCGGGTCGTACAGATACCGTTTTCGATGAGGGGCGACCAGCGACGACTCTCAGCGAGATCGGTGCCCGGGTGCAGAGATTCTTCGCTGGTCGTGCTTGTCCGGCGTTGAGCCCGCAGTGAACCCGCTCAGAATGACAGCCTGTGATGCAAATCGCTCTCGTAATCCGTTGACAGCTCGCATAACAATACCGACAGTGTACCGGTCTCGCTCCTTTCAAGCGCGTGTGCCTGCGGCGCAGGCTGCAACGTCTGATCACGATCCGCTTTTGCCCGACAGGTATAGCTTTGTTATAATTCCGGTCAGATCGCGAGGGGAGGGCCTGTGACCTGCCTGATGGAGACAGGCAGCTGAGGAGGGGCGTCCGGTACACCGGCATTACGACAATCGGAACAGAGTAACCCGACACAGCACGCTCAATGCAGCGATTGGGGGAGCGCCACGTATGGGGAGTGTCCTTGTCCTGAATGCCACCTATGAACCGATCAGTGTTGTTTCGACGCGCCGTGCCGTGATTCTGCTGCTCAAGGAGAAGGCCGAGGTCATCGAAGCGGCCGAGGCCGAGTTGCGCGCCGAAAGCTACACCATCCGCCTGCCTCTCGTGATTCGGCTCGTCTACTATGTCCGTATCCCCTATAAGGTGTCGCTGCCAGTGACGCGGCGCACCGTCCTGGCACGTGATCACTACACCTGCCAGTACTGCGGCCGACAGGTAGCGCGGAAGGATCTCACCGTAGACCACATCCTGCCCCGGTCGCGCGGCGGGCGCACCACCTGGGAAAACGTGGTGACCGCCTGTCAGCGCTGCAACGGTCACAAAGGGAATCGCACACCCGACGAAGCGAATATGCGCCTCCTCTCCAACCCGGCACGGCCGCGCTACGTCGCGCTGGCGCTGGTTGAGGGCGCTGAAGGTCGCCACGTGTGGGACAAATACTTACGCTGAGGGAGACGCTACGATGCCAACCTATCTGATCGGAATTGACGTCGGCACGACCGGCAGCAAAGCAGTGCTGCTCAGCGCCGATGGTGATGTTAAAGCCAGCGTCACCAATGAATACCCGATGTATACGCCGCACGCCGCCTGGGCCGAGCAGGACCCGTCCGACTGGTGGCGCGCCACCATCGCCAGCATCCGTGGCGTGATGGAACAGGCCGCGGCGAAGCCCGCCGATATCGCCGGAATCGGCCTGACCGGCCAGATGCACGGCCTGGTGGCACTGGATGCCGGCGGGCAGGTGCTGCGTCGCTGCATTATGTGGAACGACCAACGCACGGCCGCACAGTGCGCCGCAATTACCCGGCAGGTGGGATTCGAGAATCTGCTCCGTCTGACCGGCAACCCTGTCCTGCCCGGCTTTACCGCGCCCAAGATCGTGTGGGTGCGTGAGAACGAGCCGGAGGTGTACGCTCGTATCGCCTCGGTGCTGTTGCCCAAGGACTACATACGCTATTGTCTGACAGGTGGCTTTTTCAGCGACGTGTCGGATGCGTCCGGAACGTCCCTCTTCGACGTCGGGCAACGCAACTGGTCAGACGACATGCTGAAGGCGCTCAATATTCCGCGCCAGTGGTTGCCGGAGGTGACGGAATCGCCGGTTGTCAGCGCTCGAGTCAATGGCGAAGCCGCTCGCCTGTGCGGCCTGCTCGAAGGCACGCCGGTCGTCGGCGGCGGGGGTGACAATGCGGCCGCCAATGTGGGTGTGGGCGTCATTCGGGAAGGCATCGTCTCGGTGTCTCTGGGCACCTCCGGAGTGGTGTTTGCGGCCTCGGACACGTACCGCATCGAACCGAACGGCAAGTTGCACGCATTCTGCCACGCGGTGCCGGGTATGTGGCACCTGATGGGCGTGATGCTGTCGGCGGCAGGAAGCTTCCGGTGGTATCGTGATGCCCTGGGCGATGCTGAGCGCGCAGCCGCGGCTGCCAGCGGACGGGATGTGTACGACATTCTCACCGAAGGCGCCGGCGGTGTGCCGGCCGGCTGCGAAGGCTTGCTGTTCCTGCCCTATCTCACTGGCGAGCGGACGCCGCATCCCGACCCGGATGCGCGTGGCGTCTTCTTCGGGCTGTCGCTGCGCCACGGCAAGGCTCACCTGACACGAGCGGTGCTCGAAGGAGTGAGCTTCGGCCTGCGCGATTCGCTCGAGCTCATGAAGGACCTGCAGCTGCCGATCAATCAGGTGATTGCGCTGGGTGGCGGCGCGCGCAGTCCACTCTGGCGCCAGATTCTGGCCGACATCTTCGCAACGGGACTGGTCACGGTCAATGTGACCGAGGGAGCGCCGTTTGGCGCGGCTCTGCTGGCCGGCGTCGGCGCCAGCGTATATCCGGATGTGGCGACTGCCTGCCGGACGGTGGTGCGCGTTTCCGGAGAGACCTCCCCCGGCGCTGCAGCCGCCGTGTACGCCGATTACTATCCCCGCTACCGGTCGCTCTACCCGACATTGGCGCCGGAGTTCAAGGCGCTGGCCAGCGTGGTCAATAAGCACGCCAGCGCGGGGTGATACTCGCACCGGTCGGTGCTCAACAGACAAACCGTTACCCCGAGCAGGGGCGTGACTTCGCCCACACGGGAAGCAACCGCGAGGAGCGCAGGTCGTTCTGCGCTCCCGCCGTTGACTCTGAAGCCGGGCAACCAAAGGAGTGAACCAGCGTGCTGCGCTTTCTGACTGCCGGCGAGTCGCACGGACCGCAGCTGACCGCCATCCTGGATGGACTGCCGGCCGGAATACCACTCACCGCCGAGCACCTGCAGCGTGATATGGAACGTCGCCAGCAGGCCTATGGTGCCGGCGGGCGGATGGGCATCGAGAAAGACAGGGTGCGCATCACCGGCGGCGTCCTGGGCGGACGCACGACCGGTGCTCCGCTCGCTCTCCACATTGACAACCTCGACCATAAGAACTGGCGCGAAAAAGACATCCCTCCGATGACCATCCCCCGCCCCGGTCATGCTGACCTCACCGGCGCGATCAAGTACGGCCTGCGTGACCTGCGGATGGCGCTGGAGAGGGCCAGCGCGCGAGAGACGGCCGCTCGCGTGGCGGTGGGCGCGGCGTGTCGGCAACTGCTGGCGCAGTTCGACATCGTCATCGGCAGCTACGTGGTCAGCATTGGCGATGTCACGGCCGATCTGCCTGCCCCCGATACGGCGAGCGCGCGCGCTGTCTACGCCGCCCGCTTCGCCGCTGCCGACGCGAGTGAGGTGCGTTGCCCGGACGCCGAAGCGGCTCTGCGGATGCGGCAGCTGATCTGGAACACCATGCAGTCCAAAGATACCATCGGTGGCGTCTTCGAGGTCGTGGCACTGGGTGTCCCGCCGGGACTGGGTTCGTATGTGCAGTGGGACCGGCGACTGAGCAGCCGTCTTATGGCTGCGGTCGGGAGCATCCAGGCGGTCAAGGGGGTCGAGATCGGCCCGGCCTTCGACAACACTCGCCTGCCCGGCACGCGGGTCCACGACGAAATCATCGCCGTCAGCTCCCCCGATCTGAACGATACGCCGTCGGCACCCGACTCGCCTGACATTGCGCCTACCGTCGAGTTGACCCGCCGCACGAATCGGGCCGGCGGCCTTGAGGGCGGCATCTCAACCGGCCTGCCGATCGTGGTGCGGGGCGCGATGAAACCGATCTCCACCACGCTCAACCCCCTGCAATCGGTGGACATGGCCACGGGTGAAGCGGCCGCCACCCGCTATGAACGGTCCGACTTCTGCGCCGTCCCGCGCGCCGCGGTGGTGGCCGAGGCGATGGTCGCTTACGTGCTCGCCGACGCCCTGATCGAGAAACTGGGCGGCGATAGCCTGGACGAGATGCGCAGTCGCCTGCCCACGTTGCGCCGCGCCCGCCTCGACCAGCTGCCCGTGGATAACACGCCGTGGCGCATGTACTGAAGGGCAGCCCCTGACCCGATGAACCCGGCAACCAACTTGATCGTCACCGGCTTTATGGGCACCGGCAAGACGGCAGTGGGCCGCGAGGTCGCCGCCCGCCTGGGCCGCGAGTTTGTTGACACCGACCATCTGATCGAGCAGCGCGTCGGTCGGTCCATCCCCGACATCTTCGAGCACGATGGCGAAGCCGCCTTCCGCGCCATGGAAGCCGAAGTGTGCCGTGAGCTCACCCGGCCACGAAATCTGGTCATCGCGACCGGTGGCTGGACACTGGGCAATCCCGACAACCGCGCCGCCCTTGAGGCAGGGGGTAAAGTCATCTGTCTGCGCGCCGATTCCCGGACGTTGATCGAACGTCTGGGCAGCGCTCAGGGGCGGCCGATGCTGCGCGATCCCCACTGGCCCTGGCGACTCAGGGCACTGCTGGCGCAGCGCATGCCGACCTATCTCAGCTTCCCGTTTCAGGTCAACACCTCGCGACTGACGATCGGCCAGGCAGCCGATCGCGTCCTCGGCCTGTGGGATATTCTCAACCACCAGACCGACGCCGACAGCGTGCCGCTTGCCCTTCCGGTAGCGCTGGATGACACAGGCTACAGCGTGCTGATCGGCCACGGCGCGCTGGACTGGATTGGCGTGCTGGCGGCCGCGTTGGGCCGACCGACCGGCGCCGCCATCATCAGCGATAGTACGGTCGCGCCCCTGTACGCTCGCCGGGTCGCAGCAGCGTTGGAGCATGCCGCCGCGGCCCCAACCGGCGCGACGGGGTTAGCCACACCGTTGCTCGCGACGATGCCGGCTGGCGAGACCCATAAGACCCTTTCCACCGTCACCGACCTCTACGCCCAGCTGTTGGCCGGCAAACTGGATCGCGGGGCGCTGGTACTGGCACTGGGCGGCGGCGTGGTGGGTGACGTGACGGGATTCGTGGCCGCGACATATATGCGCGGTCTGCCACTCATCCAGGTGCCAACGACGCTTCTGGCGATGGTAGACTCGAGCGTCGGCGGCAAAACGGGCGTTGATCTACCTTTCGGCAAGAACCTGGTGGGCGCATTCAAGCAACCCGAGCTGGTTGTCGTGGATCCATCCGTTCTGGCTACGCTGCCAGCGGCCGAAATGCGCGCCGGTCTGGCGGAGATCGTCAAGGCAGGCGTCATCGGCGACCCCGCCCTCTTCGAACGTCTGGAGCAGGGCCGGCTTGACGACGTGGCGTGGCTCATTCATAGGGCCGTGGCTGTCAAGATTGAGGTCGTGCAGTCTGACCCCTTCGAGCAGGGTCGCCGCGCCGTTCTCAATCTGGGCCACACCTTTGGCCACGCCCTGGAGACGCTGTCCGACTTTCGACTGCGGCACGGTGAGGCGGTTGCCATCGGGATGGTGATTGCCGCACGACTCGCCGCACGACTCGGTCGTTGTCAGCCGGAGACGGCGACGCGCATCGAGGCCGCCCTGTATCGCCTGGGACTGCCGACCAAAGTGCCCGATTATCCAGCCGAAGCCATCTGGGCAGCGATGGCCAGCGACAAGAAGAAACAGGGAAACCGCCTGCGATTTGTCCTGCCGACGGCGATCGGCCAGGTCGCCATCTGTGATGACGTGCCCCGGTCGGCCGTTCTCGAGGTTCTGGAGACCGCCGAGTGATCCGCTGCAACCGTCCGGCGTTGGCTGCGTATACTGTGGTAGATACTGCAGCGTTGCCTGAAACAGGCGAGCGTCGGATAAGGAGACAGCTATGCCACCCGGGAAACTCGAACGAGGAGGCCTTTCATGAGCGAGACGTCAGGCCAGGAACGCACCTGGACGGAGGAGATCCAGATCGCCGGCAGCGAGCTGGTTGAGCGCGTCAAAGAACTCGTCGCCGAGGGCAACGTGCGCCGGGTGGTGCTGCGCACCCCGGATGATCGCCTGTTGCTGGAGATACCGCTGACCGCCGGCGTGGCGGTCGGTGGCGTTGTCACGGTGTTGTCGCCGGTTCTGGCCGCGCTCGGCGCGTTGGCGGCCCTGGTCGCGAAGGTCAAGGTGGAGATCGTGCGCGTCGAAGGGGACGGCGACCTCCCGCCGGGAGATGACCCCGGTTTATAGCCGCATCTGAGACCGGCGTGTCGGGTGATGAGTGTTCTCGTCTGTCTGCTCTGACACGCCGGTCACGCCCAGCCTGGCCGACGCGACACCCAGCCCAATGACCACCCAGAACAGCGCCACCAGGTGGAGAAAGTTGATGTTGAAGAAGAAGTGGTCAAACACGCCGCCAGCCAGCGCACCGCCCAGGGCAGCCGTGTAGGCCAGCAGGTACCCCTCACGTTCATCCCCCGGCGGGATGTGGCGCAGTGCGCGCAGCACAATCGCGAAGAAGGTCGCCACAACCACCAGGAACAGGAACAGGCCGACTAGGCCTACCTGTTCCGCAATTAGAAGATAAACCATCGAGACTCCCAGATAGAGATCAATATCCGGCGTCCCACTGAAGCCAACACCCAGCACCGGGTAGCGGCCGATCAGAATCAACGCATCCTTGTACTCCCCGAAGCGCATCTGGGTAGCCAGGTCCTGCCCCTGAAACCCCTCGACCAGCCGCACCACATACACCTGCGTCGGCGGCAGGATCAACAGGAGCACGGCCAGACCAGCCAGCGCGACCAGCAACCGGCGATAGCGCAGCACACCAACCAGGGAAATGCCCGCAGCCAGACCGATCATCGAACCCCGTGAGAAGGTCAGCAGCAGACACAAGACCATGGCACCGGCAGGGAGCACCAGCCAGCGGCGCGGCACGGCCGGCCGGCTGGCAAACAGCTGTACCAGGGCAACAGCCGCCACAATGACCATCAATCCGCCCAGCGCATTCGGATCGATCGAGGTCCCAATCGCCCGCATCGGCTGATTCGGATCGTCCTCGACGTAACGCAAGATACCGCCGGTGGGATAATTGAACACGGCGAGTCGGGAGAGAATGGCCACCGTCCAGTCACCGGGCAGTACGTAGAACAACACGCCCAATGCTCCGCTCAGCCCCCCGGCGGCAATGAGCGCGATCGTGACACGTCTGATCTGCTCGAGACGGTGCACCTGATTGATGACCACCAGACACAGCACGATCGCCAGTAGGACCTCGACAAACCGCCGCAGAACAGTGGCGCTGAGTGGCGCGTGCGCCAGGCCAGCCACGAACGTGACAAGCATCCAGACCAGGAACGCGAATATGGGTATGCCCAGCGCGGTGACATCGAACACACGCTGCGTTCTGGACACAATACGCATCAGCCACACGCCAAAAACCGCCAGCAGCGCCAGGTCGAGGAAGGTAGGCCGGAAGCCGACTTCGATCGGCAATGCCGCATAGGGCAAGAGACAGATCAGCGTCAGCATTGCCAGCAGTCCCCACTCGGTGGATCGCAACAAGGTCGCGCCCACAACCAGCACGCCCACGCCACCCAGTGCCAGCAGCGGCCCCAGCCAGCCGAAGAGCGCACCCACCACGAGTCCGGCCATAACAGCCACGCCGAGGGCAGCACCGAGCGCCACCGCCGGATTGCCCGAGGTCAGCCAGGAACGCAACCGCTCCAGAACAGGGTTGTCGGTCATACTCCGATGTCCTCACACGACTTCGCCAGCCACGGGGTAGTTCGGATTCCTGCTGGCCCTCTGCACATCTTATCCAGCCTCTCCGGCACCCCCTCACTGACTTCAAGGGGGACGTCGCCGCCACTGCGATCACTGCCAGTCACACAATACCAACGCATCATCTGTCCTTTCAGCCCCCTCACGCGATGTCACCGGCAGGCGCTGCCCGGTTTCCAGATCGTAGAAGCCGGTGATCAATCGGTAGCCGGAGTCGGCCAGTCCGGAGGGCACCGCCAGCGCGAAATCGGTGATGATCACCTCACCCGGTTGCCAGCGCGATGTGGGGTACAATCCGTCCAGCGGCTGAGAATCGTAACCGGCAACGCGCTGGTTCCGGGCATCGAGCAGCTGGAGAAACGCCGTATAGTCTCGAGCGACAGCCGCCACGGAGCGCCAGTGCAGTCGCAGGCAGATGTCACCAGCCCCCCCGGCACACGGCAGCGTGGAGAAGCCCAGCAGATCAATAGCGTCCCCAAAGCGCCCGCGGCAAGCGGTCGCCGGCGACCGCGGATCCCGACCGTCGTCGGAGAGGTAGAACACCCCCACGTTCAGCTGATCGCCCAGCCGCCGACCATCGGCCGCGTACGCGGGCAGCCTGCTCGACGCCGTTACACTGCTTGCCTGGCTGTCTGAAACCGCTGCCGCGTCGCTGTCCAGATGCAGCCCGGCGTGCTCGATCAAACCGATCCGCACCAGATAGGCACCCGATGGGGATCCCGCAGGCAGTGACACCAGGTGCTGCTCGGGTGACAGACGGTCACGCCGCCAGCGCTGCTCCTCGGACAGCGATATGCCGTTCAGCTGACTCACCGGCTGCCCCCGGGCATCCAGTATATGCACGAAGGTGCGGTATTCCCACGGTTGATCGGTGATGCCCCGCCAGTACAGATCGAGAACGGCGGCACCACCAGGCGGCACCACCGTGGGCGTCAGGCGATAGGCGGTCAGCGCAACCTGACCTCCCCAGCTGTACTCAACGGCGACCGGTGGTGACGCGGCCGCCGCGGCATCCGCAAAGGACACGATCGTGGGATAGGTGTGCAACGTCGCCACGCGGTCCCGGGTGGGCCCCACCACAAGCGGATCTGCCGGCCCGCCTGGCGGCGGTATCAGTCCGCGGTACGGTTGCGGAAAATGCAGCAGGTAGGCGGTGCCACTGCCAGTCGCATCACGCCGCAACCACATCAGGCTGGACTCGCGATCAATGGCAACAACTCCCGGGATCAGGAAGATGTCGGGCACTTCCAGGAGCAGCGCCGGCCGGTCAGACCGAAGTGGCGGGCGCACATCCGTCTCGGCGAACTGACTGCGGAGCAGGAAGTGTACCGTGGGATGCAGATAGACCGGCAATGGCAACAGCACATCTGCATCCCTGGCACGCTCGGCCACATAATCTGCCAGGTCAGCCAGTGGCCCGTTGTACTGACTGTAGACCATCGGCGTCTGCGCCCAGCGCCCGAAGTAGGCTGGCAGTGCCCACCACGCCGTTGCGATAAGCAGCAGGACCGTCACCGTCGCCCGTACTCCCACCGTGGCAGCCGGCCGCGCCTTCCGCCGGGCAAACACCCACAACAATCCTCGGGCTACGGTCACCCATCCCACTGCCGTGACTGCATAATAGATCGGCAGCAAACCCGACAGGCGAAGTGTATAGACCGCCGGAACGGACAGCAGGGCCGGCAGCCACAACACCAGGAGACTGACGAGCAAGAACAGGTACGCCGGTCGCCGCACACGGCCCAGACAGACCAGAAGACCGATCCAGAAGCCGATCACCTCGAGGGCGCTGAAACCGGCCTGATCGGCCAGGTTATGTCGCCAGTGCGGATCTGAGCCATCCACAAACACGCGCACCGCGTCCAGGAGCTGCTGCGGCCAGGTGACAGCACCGCCTGCTAATTGGTTGCCCACAAAGACGTCGCCCGAACGCCCGACGAAGGCGTCCGGGTGCCCCAGAAAGTAGAGACCAAGCGGGGCAAACACCAACCCCGCGCTGAGGCCCATCACCGCCAGTCCTGACCAGAGTGCGGGACGACAAATCGGCCGAGACTGGTTCGCCCGGTGGGCAACAATAGTCGCCGCAACGCCGAAGATCAGGAAAATCAGCGGCACCAGCCGCGCTGTCAGATAGCTGTACTGGCAGAAACCCAGCGCCAGGCCGGCCAGCGCCCACTGAGGCCAGCTGCGCCCCACCCCGTGCCGGCTGGCACGCCGAAACGCGCTCCAGAACAGCCAGTTGGCAAGCACCAGACACGCCGGCAACAGAGCAGCGCGATGGCCGGTTCGACTCATCACCAGGTACCAGAACGACAGCGCGAGGCCACCGGCCGCAATCACCGCCAGCCAGCGCCGCTCCGGGTCACCGGCAAACATCGTCACCAGCCAGCGGTAAGTTATCGCGACGGTGAGGATGGCCGCCAGCGCCGAAACCAGGCGCAAGGCGTACGGCGTCTGCCCCAGGACACTCATGCTCACCGCGCCGAGATACGGCATCAGCGGCTCGCGCCCGTTGTTGCCGGGGAAGAAGACCTGCGCCGAGTGCGTGTCTGCGACCCAGGCGGCATCCAGGGCATAATACGCCTCATCATACCAGAGCCCGGGCGGCAGCACCGACAACCCGTACAGGCGCGTCGTGGTCACCGTCAGCAGAACGATGAGCAGCCAGCCGGACACGAGACCGGCTGCGGTCATTCGGCGACGCGTCTCCCCGCTCACATCACGCATCAAGGTACATCCCCATCAAATCGCAGGCGGCCTCCAACCAGGCCTAACGACACCGTGACGGCGTCTCCCCCCGCATTCTTCAGTCCCAGGCGCTGCCCGTTGGCGCCATCATACAGGCCAATACGCAGGATGTACTGTCCCTCGTCGTCAGGTAACCGCAGGTCGTAGCGATCGAGGACGATCTCCCCTGGACTCCACAGCCAGGTTGGATAGGTGCCATGTTGAGGCCGATTGTCCTGCTGCGCCAGGATGCCACCCGTCAGCGGGTCAACCAGATGCGTGAACACGGTGTAGTCTCCGGCAATCTCGCCGGTAGCCTGCCAGTGCAAGGTGACGGACAGCCGGGCCGGATCCGCCAGTTGGATATCCAGGCCCAGGAGCTGGATGCTATCCTCGAAAGGCGCGACGAGCGCAAGCGCAGGGGGCGACGGCGACGTCTCCTGCACCAGAAGCTTTCCCACCACCAGGCTATCGGCGCTGGCGGAAGATAAATCACTGCGCGCCACCGGCAATCGCACCAGCGACGCCCGCTGGTACAACCCCACCTCGAAGCGATAGACACCTTCCGGTGCGTCAGATGGCAGGTTCAAGGTGTGCGATTCGACCGCTTGCAGGCCAATAGGCCAGCGGTGGCTGTGCAACAGGATTCCACTGCCCAGGGACTGATTGATCTGGCCCACGCGCTGGCCACTGCCCAGATGGAAAAGATGGACGAACATATCGTAGTCATCGTCAATCGGTCCTACCGCCTGCCAGGCCAGTCGCAGCGTGACCGGTTGAGAACGCCTTACGACCTCGGGTTGCACGTCGTAGCCAGTCAGACGAATCGCTCCGTCGAAGACGGCATTGACCGTTTGCACAGGCGCCGTATCCAGCCACACCGAGGCCGCGTCGGCCTCGAGCGCCACGACGTCGGCAATTGTCTCATCGCCATCGCCGCGAATCGTCGGCTCCGCCGGCCGCCCTTGCACAGACATCTCCAGCCGGGAAGTCTCCTCATCCGTCAGCTGAGGCAGCAGATAGGCCGTCCCACGCCCCGCACCCGTCGAATCGAACAGCGTCCACGCTGACGGCATTTCGCCGCTGACCGGCCTCAGGAACGTGATTACCCTGCCACCGAGGCGAGACCGCAACGTGTCAGGATCCCCACTGCGCAGCCGCGGATAGCCACGCTGGAGCAAAAACGCGGTCGCAACGTCGGCACAGAACCGGTTGGGACACAGAACCAGACGTTCGCTCTGACCGTTCAGATAGCCGGAGATCGCCCGGGAGTGGCCATCCGGGCGATCATAGCGGGAGGCCCACACATAGAAATAGTTGCGCGCCGCGACAGCGCCACCGCCAACGACCACAACCGCCACGGCTGCAAGTGTCGCCGCCACGCCAATGTGCCGCCCCCCAAGAAATGGAAGTCGCTGGCCGGCCCGGGAACGCGGACGCAGTCCCGGTGCTGTCCCGGGAGCCCCAGCTCGG
>Ga0101944_10004704_pt1 | contig 16460 bp, 9 predicted proteins | sample DewCreD2012metaG_FD_75245 | JGI IMG/M metagenome (GOLD analysis project Ga0101944, IMG submission 75245) | Hot spring sediment bacterial and archeal communities from British Columbia, Canada, to study Microbial Dark Matter (Phase II) - Dewar... ...
GCGGCTTGCATTGTACCTGCTGTGCGGCGCAACCCTGCGCTCTTGCGACCCGCTAGGGATTTACACTGTCACCATCGAAGACCCGAGCAGCCGCGCCCTGCTCGTCTTGCCGCCGGTCGTGCCGCTGCCACCCATCGAAGTAACCCCTGGCGGCTACCTGGGCGATGGCCGTCCGCGCCTGCGCACGCTGGAAGAGAGCGTGCGCGCGTCGGGGGTGCGCGAGTACCAGCCCGGCGACCCGCTGCGCCGCATCCACTGGCCGACCAGCGCCCGGCATGGCAAACTATTCACCCGCCAACTGGACGGCAACCCCGCTGGGGACTGGTGGATTTTGCTCGACCTCGACCGGCATATTCAGGCTGGCAGCGATTGGGATTCAACGGTAGAACATGGCGTTGTGCTGGCCGCCTCGCTCGCCGACCTCGGTGGTCGAGTTCATCGAGACCAGGGCCTGCACAATAAACAAGCGGTTGGGCTGGCAATCAACGGCGAAACCCCCGAATGGCTGCCCCCGCGCGAGAACGAACGCCAACGCTGGGACATCCTGCATGCCCTGGCCCTGGCCCAGCCCGGCGGCATGTCGCTGCGCGATTTCCTCGAACGCGGCGGCAAGACCTTTGGCAAACATGCCAGCCTGGTCATCATCACCCCCTCCACAAAAACGGACTGGCTCGAATCGCTCGCCCCGCTGCTTTGGCGCGGTATCGTCCCCACTGTGCTGCTACTCGAAGCGGCTTCGTTTGGCGGGCAAGGCAGTTCGCAGGCCGTCTCAGAGCAGTTGCAGGGCATGGGCATTGCCTGTCACGTCATCACCCGCGACCTGCTCAACCGGCCTGAGGCTCGCCCAGGCCAGGCCGGGCGCTGGCAGTTCCGGCAATCTAAAATCACCGGCAAGGTGCAGGCTATTCAGCGCCCAGACGACCTGAATTGGCGGAGGCTGGCATGAGGGCCGCTCTGTTGCGTCGCTTGCCGCCGCGCGACCTGTTGACTCTGTCGCTGCTGGCGGCTGCCGTCTTGTGCCTGGTCAATGGCCTGGGGACGACGGTGCGCGGGGCTGCCGTGAGCGCCTTTCTCCCGGCGGGATTGCTGGCCGCCCTGCTCGGCTGGGGGCTGGGAGACCGCCGCGTCAACGGTTGGCTGGCCGCAGCCGGGCTGGTCTCGTTTGGCGGAATCCTGCTATGGGCTGCCACCGCCCGATTAGACGGGCCCCTGCTGGGGCTGGTGTCCTCCACTTTATCCTACTTGATGGGAACTCTGGCGTACTGGCAGGGCGGGCCGCCGCCAAACCCGGCGGGAATTTTTGATAATCTAAACGCGATGGCCGCGCAGTCGGCGGGGCTGTGGGCGCGGCTGTCGCTGTGGGTTACGAGCGTTTCGCTCAACGTCACCATCGATGACGTAGTGGCGCGCGTGTTGGTCTGGAGCCTGGCAGTTTGGCTGGCTTGCGCCTGGGCGGGCTGGTCGCTGCGCCGGGGTCAGGCCCTCAATGCGCTAACGCCCGCGTTGGTCATCCTGGCCTTTGTGACCGATTACACCGCCATGGAAATCGATTCGCTCTGGCTGCTGGTGGTTATTCTGCTGGCGCTGCTGGGGCTGGGGCGCTTTTTTGCCAACCTGGAGCGCTGGAACGCGCGCGAAATTGACTACGCGGAAATCATCGTGGGCAATACGCTGGTCTCGCTGGCGCTGCTGACGGCTTTGCTGGCCGCGCTGGCCTGGGTGTTTCCGCTCGTGCCTGTCCGCGACATCATCGAAAATCTGCGCCGCAAACCGGCCCAAAGCACCGCGCCGCAGTCGCTCGGCTTGCAAGAAGCCCCCGGCCCAGGGCCAGGAGTGACCTACAGCCGGGCTTCGCTGCCGCGCAGTCATCTCATCAGCGCCGGGCCGAACCTATCGCGGGAAGTGGTTTTTACCGTGCGCACCGGCGAACTGCCCTCGGTTCCCTACGAGAGCGCGGCGGTCAACGCCCCCAACCATCACTGGCGCAGCCAGACCTTTGACCGTTACAACGGCTACGGCTGGTATAGCAGCAAGGTGCTGCGGCGCGACCTGGCCGCCGGGGACGTGTTTTTCACCACGCTCCCGCCCGGCTACAAACGACTCGACCAGGTGTTTACGCTTCTGAATGTGGAAGATAAACTGTTGTACTGGGCCGGGGCCTTGTACCGTGTGGATGCGGGGGTGACGGCCCTGTGGCGAGTCCAACCGGTGCTCGACCCGGCTGGAAGCGGCCTGCCGTTTAACGAGAGCGACCTGCTGGGGGCCGAGCGCGAGGCCCAAACGTATCGCGTAGAAGCCTACCTGCCTATTCCCAGCGTGGAGCAACTACGCGCTGCCGGGCAAGATTACCCCCCCGCCATACGGGAGCGCTACCTGGGCCTGCCCGAACGCGTCCCGGAGCGGGTCTTTGCCCTGGCGCGAGACCTGACCGCCACCGCGCCCACGCCCTTCGACCAGGCAGTAGCAATCGAGAATTATCTGCGGACGAATTTCGAGTACACTCTCGATGTGCCAGCCGTGCCGGTCGATTCTGAAGTGGCCGATTACTTCTTGTTCGAGTTGAAGCGTGGCTACTGCGACTATTACGCTACGTCAATGGCTGTGCTGGCGCGCGCGGTGGGCCTCCCCGCTCGGCTAGTGACCGGTTATGCCAGCGGCGCGTATGACGCCCGGACTGCGGAATACGTCGTGCGTCAATCGGATGCGCATTCGTGGGTCGAAATCTACTTCCCCGGCATTGGCTGGGTGGAGTTCGAGCCGACCGCCAGCCAGCCCGGTTTCAACCGCCCATCGGCGGCCTCTGCCTTGGGCCCGCCCGCCGAACTGCCGCTGCCCGGCCTGTGGGAGACGATTAAACAGTCCTTCAACCTGCTCTCGCCGACTGCGCGGCTGGCAGTTTCGGTTGCGGTTGGGCTGATTCTCCTGCTGGCCGCGTTCTTGGCGCTGGAAGACCTGGCTCTCAAGGTCCTGCCGCCGGCCCTGGCCCTGCGCTGGATGTTCCGCAATCTCTATCGCTTTGGCGCCCGGCTGGGGCAGCCCACCCCCGCCACCACCGCCACCGAATTTTGCGCCGCCTTGCTGCCCTACACCGGCGATAAGGCCTCCCTGCTCACCCTGACCGGCCTGTACCTGCAAGCCTTGTTCAGCCCTCAGCCGGTTTCGGCGCGGTCGGTGCGTCAATCTATTAAGCCCTGGCGCACCCTGCGCTGGCGGTTGGTATTGACCAGGAAGATGAGACCGCATTAATATCCGCTGTTGCCAGGCGTGCTATAATCAAATCAAGAAAACAGATTCCAATTGGAGGTTCCCATGGCTGAGAAAACCAAACGTGAGAGCCATATCCCCGAAGAAGCCCGCGAGCATTTCTATAAGGCCCGTGATGAAATGCGCAAGAGTATCGAGACCTTCCTGCCGGAAGGGTTCATGGAACACCGCCGCGCCGCCCACAAGGAAATGCTTCTGGCCTGGCGCAGCATGATTGATTCGGCCATTGACCGTATCGACAAACGCGCCTGATCGATTTTCTTACTACGAAGTTGATTCCGCAACCCCATTGCGCGGGGATGGCATAAACCACAAGACACGGAACTGCCGGTCTGGCCGGTTGTTTCCGTGTCTTTTTTTCATCATTACGCGGGATAATCCCGTACCAGATAAAATTACCTGCGCCTGCGGGGGGCCAACAAAACCCACAGCAAGACAATTCCCGCCAACCCCAGCAACCCCTGGCCGAAGAACAAATTCCCGGCGTTGAACAGCAGAATCCCGCCCAGCAGCAGCGCGGCAAATATCACGCTGCCTGTTAGCCGGTCGACCGACTGCTCGAGCGCGCCAATCTGCCGGTTGACCTGCGGCGCGCGGATGAGCAATCCCTCGCGTTCGGCCTGCGCCAGCACGCGGCTGGCTTGCGAGGGCAGGGCTGCCAGCGCGCTGACCACTTCTTTCAGGGTCTCCAGCACGGTATCCAGTGTCGAACCGCCCTGCTCGGCCACCAGTTTTTTGGCGTAGGGTTCCAGTTGGTTCCACAGGTTGAAGTTCGGGTCGAGGCCGGTGCACATTCCAGAGAGAATCGCCACCGTGCGCACCAGCATCAGCAGGTTGTTGGGAACTTGGAAAGGCATTTCCAGCATCACATCCCGGATGCGGTGGCCGATGTCGTGAAACTCGCGCAGGTCGACGCTGCGCAATTCGCTCATCGACATGCCCCAGAAGCGGTCGAAGACCATCATCGAGGCGTTTTCGATTTCGACCGTATCGGCGCCGGGCAGGAGAAATCCCAGCGTTTTGTACGACTTTATCAGCCGGGCCGGGTCGCGGGTGCCAACGGCGATGACCGTCTCGCGCAGTCCGGCGCGCAGGTTTTCCGGCAGGCGTCCGACCATGCCGAAGTCCACGAAGGTCAACTTCCAGCCGGGGGAACCGGTTTCCGCCGGGACGGGAGTCACGAACAGGTTGCCCGGATGCGGGTCGGCGTGGAAAAAGCCGTCGTCGAAAATCTGTTCCAGATACACCTCCAACAGCCGCCGCGCCACCTCGCTCCGCTCGATTCCGGCGGCGGTGATGGTTTCGTAATCGGTGATTTTGATGGCGTAAACGTCCTCCAGCGTCAGCACCCGCCGGGTGGAGCGGCTGCGAACGACGCGCGGGACATGCACGCGCGGGTCATCCTTGAAGTTTTCAGCGAACATTTCGGCATGTTCGGCTTCCAGGCGATAGTCGATTTCCTCGCGCAGGGTGGCCGAAAATTCCTTCAGCAGGGCCGGCACGTCGGCGTGTTCGCGGATGGGGCGGTAACGCATCAGCCAGCCGCCGACGATTCTCAGGGCTGCCAGGTCGGTTTCTACGATTTGCTCGATGTTCGGGCGCAGGATTTTGACCACTACCCGCTGGAATTGCTCCGATTCGGGGGAATCGCCCTTCAACCGGGCGCGGTGTACCTGGCCGAGCGAGGCGGCTGCCAGCGGGGATTCGTCGAACCAGGCGAATTGTTCCGTTAAAGGAGCCTGCAACTCGCTCTCGGCCAGCCTGCGCAGGTCGGAAAATTTTTCCGCTGGCACTTCGTCCTGTAAATCGGCCAGGGTCTCGGTCACTTCGGGCGGAAGCACGTCGAGCCGGGAGGACAGGAACTGCCCGACCTTTATCATCACCCCGCCCATACGGATGGCGAGGGCGCGAAAACGTTCAGCCTCGCTGCGAAAGCGTTGCGGGCGCGAGCGGCGCACCGCGCCCCGCAGGCCGACCTGCGCCAGGAGCAATTCCCAAAAAATAAAGCGGGCAATGACGCCCGCAAAGAACCATAAAATGCGTAGAAATCGCGCTCGTAGTTGGGAGGGTTTCATAGCTACTCTTCCAGGAACCAGGCGGCTGCGTAGCCCTCGGCGCCGAGCGGCTCGCGCACGTTTATCCACTCGTTGAAGCGGCCAACTTTGAGTTGAGCGCTAACAGCGTCTTCCAACACTTCGAGGGGCGTGCCAACAGATAGAGAGCGAATGACTTTTGAAATAAAAGTGGGGGCTTCACGCAGGCGCAATCCGCCCTTGCCGGCCAAACCAGAGACGTAAATCCGGTAGGGCTGCGGCTCTGTGAAGTCGGCAATGGAGAAGGAGACCGCTGTGGGGAATTCGGATTTGGCGGTATCGAGTTCGACCAGCCAGGCGGCAGCGAACCCTTCCTGGTTTTTGCGGTTACGCACTTGCAGCCATTCTTTTTGCTTGCCTATTTTGGCGCGTTCTTCTGGATTAACGAGCCGCAAACTGGCCCCGGCCGGTTCAACAGAGACCAGCGCGCCCGCCAGGCTGGGGATTTTTCGCAATCGAATTCCGCCAGGCGCAAGCGTTCGTGAAACAGTGACATAGATTTTCTCTTTTTCAGCCGGTTGGGGCTGGGTCTCGACCGGCTCGACAACCGGCGGATGAGGGACTGGGACTGGTTCGGGCTGTGTTTCGACCGGCTCGGCAGTCGGGGGAGGCGTGACCGGCGGCAGGGCGCTGTAGAGTTGGTTGAAGGCGTCGTAGCCATTTTTCATCAGGTTGCCGTAATAGGCGGCCTGGCCTGAGCCGTTGTAGACGGTGGCAAAAGCGGTGAAATCCTTACGGCGCAAGTGGCCAACCGCTCCACCGCCCGGCAGAACGTTGTTAACGAAGTCGAAAAAGCCAATCACCTGATCGCGGTCACTGCGCGAGAAAGCGTTGAACATATCCTGTACAGAAGCGTAGCCGATGACTGAGGCGTTGAATCCCATAATCTGCGGCGCGCCCATGCTGATGGAGTTTTTGGCGGCGGTGTCATCGAGAGTACAGGCGAACTGGAAGACCTCCCATTCACGGGACTGGCTGCCGTGGAAATCTACCCATGCCCCAGAAGGGTTGGCGCGAAAACGGTGGCCTTCCCAGCGACGATTGGGGTCGAAGGTGAAGTGCTGGTTGAATTTGGTGACGTTATTTTTGCCCCAGTAGTTGTAGAACAGGTGGTTCTCGAAGCGAATCAAAAGCCGTCCATCAGGGCCAAAAGCCTGTCCACCCGATTCAATTGCCAGCACCGAGACAGCCACACCCGGCTCGATGCCCATTTTGTCGGAAAGGGCGTTCAGCAGACCGCCGTAGCGGTTCCAGATGTCGGCCATTAGGCGGTGGGTCGCGCCCTGGTTGGCAGACGGAGTCAGACGGCGGTTGGCGGGCGCGGGAGTGGCGACATTCTCCAAGCCGTCGGCGACCGAGGGGCGGGTACGGTTAATAACAACGGGAGCAGGCGCTGTCTCGACAGGCTCGACAACCGGGGGCGGGGTTGGACCCGGTTCGGGTTGTGGATTCGGCTCTGGCGCGGGGGGCGTGACCGGGGCCGGGGAAACGACCGGCGCGGCATCCACAAACCAGGCGGCGCAATACCCCTCAATGCCCAGCGGGGTGCGGACGCGCAGCCACTGGTCGAAGACGCCAACTTTGGGGCGAGCGGTGGCTTCGGCTTCGATGACTTTGAGAAAGGTGTTGGGGTATTCGATGGAGAGGGTGTTGGAGTTGGTGCTGGCGGCGGAGCGAATGCGCAAACCAGAGACGGCTTCGGCTTTTACCCGCACATAAAAGCCTCCATCGGCAGGGGCTATGGCGGGGGGAATTTCGACCCCGGCACCGGTTTCGAGGCATTCGTACCACACAACGGCGGTGATGGAACGTTTGAGTTCCTTGCCATGACTGTAGCGGCTCATGAGCGACACGTCTTTGCCGTCTTCGGTAGGATAGGGCCAGGGGTCGAGAATGAGAAAGTCTTTGCCCATTTTTTGGTAGGCAACAACCCAATGGGTTTGCAGCCCGGCGCGGGGGGAACTATCGACTTCGAGGATGACCGGCTGCCCAGCGGCGATGGAATTGCCGATGGCGTCTATCGGGGCGTCGGTGTCGCGGCAGGTGATGATGTTCTTGAAGCGTACTTTGGGGTAGATGTTGCTGACGGCGGCCCAGACGATGGCGTCCTGGATGAATCCACTGCGCTGTTTGAGTTTTTCGTTGAGGGTTTGCGGGGTTTCGGGGTAGCCAAACCCGCCCAGGTAGATGGCAACGCTCGTCAGGGCGCAGCCAAATTCACCAATGGTGGATGTGCTGCTGTATCCGAGCCGGGTGTTTTTCCAGCGCGGGTCTTGTTGGGAGAGTCGGACGAGGGTGAATGCCATGCGCGGCCTCCATGTTTGCAGGAAATCGGATAAGGTGATTCCATTATGCCACAGTTTGGGAACGGATGAAACGGAGGAGACAACGGATGAAACGGAGAAGCGGATGTTGAAGCGGAGGAAACGGAGAAGCGGAGGGTGCAACGGATGGCTAACGCCAAACGGAGAAGCGGAGGATGCAACGGAGGAAACGGAAGGGGAAACGCGACAAAAACAGCGCAAAGGAAAACTCAAAGCCTTTGCGCCCGGGCATCTTTGCGCTAAAAATTGATGGTAGAAACCTATGCCAACACAACGAACCCCAGTGGGGGGAGGGTAAGCGCGCCGGTTTCGGAAATGGTGGGATGCCCGTAACGGGTAACCAGGGCGCGGGCGCCAGCCTGAATCAACACTTGCGGGGAAAGAGTTTGTTCCTGTTCGGAGAAGTTGGCAAACACCAGGGCGCGCTGGTCCCCAAAACGGCGCTCGAACCCAAGAACGTGCAGGTTTTCGGTGCTCAGTACATGCAGCTGATTGCCAGAAAAGACTTCGTTCTCTTTACGCAGTTGGATAAGCTGACACAGGCCAGCGTAGATTCGCCCCTCGATAGTTTGCAGGTCGTGACGCAGAGCATATTTTTGCCAGTCTGCGCGCGGGCGATGCACCCAGCGGCTGTCGTGGGCTTTGGCGGGGTCGTTTTGGTAAGTATAGTCGTTGAGCATGCCGATTTCATCACCCAAATAGAGCAGCGGGATACCGCCCACGGTGAGGATGATGCCATGAATGAGCAAAATGCGCCGGATGGCAAGTTCCACTTCGGCGGTGCCTTCCTCATTGAGGGCTTTTTCCAGGCCGGCCAGCGAGGCGCAGGTTCCGCTGATGCGGCAGTCGCCGGTCTTCGGGTTTTCCTGAAAGGGCAGGCCGCGCGCGAAACTGCCGGGGAATCGCCCGCGATAGAATTCGTTGAGAAAGCGGCGATGGTCGAAACCGTTGACGCCCAAAATGGCCGCATCTTCATCGGCGAAAGTCCAGCCGATGTCGTCATGGCAGCGCACATAATTAACCCAGGCGGTTTGTGGAGAGATTGCAAAACGCGTAGCGAGTGCCTGATAAAGCAGGCGCACTTTGCGAGTGGCGAGCGAATTCCACAAAAGCGCCATAAGCAAAGGGTTGTAAGAGAGCTGACATTCGGCTGGGTGAATATAGCGGACAACTTCATCAGGGTGGACGATGGCCTCGGATTTGAAAAGCAAGGCCGGGGCGGCAATGCGTGCAACAGCATTGAAGGCGCGAATTAAGGCATGAGCCTGGGGGAGGTTTTCGCAATTCGTCCCAAGTTGTTTCCAAATAAACGCTACTGCATCGAGTCGAATAACCTCCACGCCCTGGTTGGCAAGAAAAAGCATTTCTCCGGCCATGCGGTTGAAAGTGGCCGGGTTGGCGTAATTCAAGTCCCACTGATAGGAGTGAAAGGTGGTCCAAACCCAACCGCTCCTCTCCCCTAACCCCTCTCCCAATGGGAGAGGGGAGAAAGCGCCGGGATGTTCATCGGGAAAGATTTCGCGCAGGGTGCGTTCGTATTGGTTGGGGATGGTTCGGTCGGGGAATAAGAAATAGAGTTCACGAGCGTCTTCATCCCCAGCAAGAGCCGATTTCGCCCAGGGGTGTTCGTCCGAGGTGTGGTTGAAGACCAGGTCGGCCACCAGGCTGATTCCGGCGGCGCGCAAGTCGCGGGCCAGAGCAGCCAGTTGTTCCATCGTCCCCAGCGGCGGGTGAACTTGCCGGTAGTCGCTGACCGCATATCCGCCATCATTTTCGGTTTGTGGCATTTTGAAGAAGGGCATCAGGTGCAGATAGGTGAGACCAAGTTCCTGAAAGTATGGGATTTTGGCGCGCACGCCTTCCAGGTCGTTGGCAAACAAATCTACATAAATGACGCCGCCCAGCATTTTATGGGATTGAAACCAAAGCGGGTTAGATTCGCGCGCTGCGTCCAAGACGCGCAGGTCGGCAGGACGCTCAAACCAGGCGCGCGCCAGGGTGAAGAGCAAGTCTTCGAGATGGTAGAAGAAGTCGTAACGAGTGCCGTAGAGGTCGTAATACAGGTCGAAAAGCGCAGCGAAGCGCGTTTCGATACGCTCTCGAAAGGCGCGCCAGACGGCTGGGTTGGCAGCGATTTCGGCAGCCAGGTCAGATTCGAGACGAGGCAAGATGCGGCGAAGGGAGCGGGAGGATTCTGACATAGGAGAAGGGATATGGGGAATTGCTGGGTGAGCAATTATTCTTCGAGGCTGAGCCAGATGAATTGATAGGGCGTCAGGGTGAAGGAGGCCCGTAAGTGATGGACCTGGCCGGTGAGCAGGTCGCGCGCCGCACCGCGCAGGTTAGGCGCGATGGCAATCACCTGGGGCAAATCGCTCAGATTTTGCAGAACAACAACGGTTTCGCCGGCCAATACGCGAGCGTACGCCGCAACCGAAGGATTTTGAATCTCCACCAGCCAATTCAGGCCGCCGCGCCCAAAAACGTGATGCCGCTTGCGGATGGCGAGCATGTGCCGCAGACGATGAAAAAGCGATTGGGGGTCGTTCGCCTGCGCGGCGACATTGACAAAAGCCGGAGCGTATTCGCCCTCAGGAAAGGGAGCATACGAACAGGCAGGCGAAAAACCGGCAAGAGGCGATGAATCCCATTGCATGGGGGTGCGCACGCCGTTGCGGTCGGGCAGGCTGAGGTTTTCGCCCATGCCAATCTCATCGCCATAGTAAAGCACGGGCGAACCGGGCAGGGTCAGGAGCAGCGAATGCGCCAGTTCGATTTTACGCCGGTCGTTGTCGAGCAGGGGCGCCAGGCGGCGGCGAATGCCCAGGTTGATTCTCATGCGCGGGTCGGGGGCATATTGCGCCCACATCCAGTCGCGTTCTTCAGGCGTGACCATTTCGAGGGTCAGTTCGTCGTGGTTGCGAAGGAAGGTCGCCCATTGACAAGAAGGCGGAATGGCAGGCGTGCGCTCAAGGATGGCGGCCAAGTCATCGGCACAACCTTTTTTGAGCGCCATAAAGATGCGCGGCATAAGTGGAAAGTGAAAACCCATGTGAAATTCATCACCTTCGCCAAAATAGGGGCGCAGGTCTTCGGGCCATTGATTGGCCTCACACAACAAAAGGCGATTGGGGTAATGAACATCCACAAAAGCCCGCAACTCTTTAAGAAAGGCGTGCGTTTCGGGCAAGTTTTCGCAGTTTGTGCCTTCACGCTCGTAGAGATAAGGAACCGCATCTACGCGGAAGCCGTCTACGCCCAAATCGAGCCAGAAACGGACGATTTCGAGCATTTCACGGCGCACATCTGGATTGTCATAGTTCAAATCGGGCTGGTGAGAATAGAAGCGATGCCAGTAATATTGTCCGGCCTGTTCGTCCCAGGTCCAGTTGGAGGTTTCGGTATCGAGGAAGATGATGCGGGTTTGGGCATATTCCTGACCGGTATCGCTCCAGACGTAGTAGTTGCGATAGGGAGAATTGCGGTCAGCGCGGGCGGCCTGGAACCAGGGGTTCTGGTCGGAGGTGTGGTTGAGAACCAGGTCAGTGATGATGCGCATTCCGCGCGCATGAACGGCCTGAACAAGGGTTTTGAAGTCGTCCAGCGTGCCATAATCGGGGTGAATGGCGCGGTAATCGGCAATGTCGTAGCCATCATCCCGCAGGGGGGAGGGATAAATTGGCAAGAGCCAAATGCAATCCACGCCCAGGGTTTGTAGATAGTCGAGTTTGGAGAGCAGGCCGGGCAAATCGCCAATGCCATCGCGATTGCCATCGCAAAAAGCGCGAACGTTGAGTTCGTAGAAAACAGCGTCTTTGTACCAGAGGGTGTTAGACATAGCAAAAAGATGGATGGGAGAGTGATTTTTGACAAGCAAAATTAACCGCTGCAAAAGCAACGGGGAATGACTCATTTTTCGGAAAGTCCCCAAAGAGGCAAAGGACGCAAAAAACTTTACGTCCTTTGCACCTGGAGAAGATTACCCTTTAACCGAACCAGCCAACAGACCACGCACAAAATAGCGCTGCAAAGCGAAGAAAACGGTGAGGGGGAGTAACATACTGACAAACGCGCCAGAAGTAAGTAAATGCCAATCCTGGCCTTTTTCCCCTACCATAGCGGCCAACGCACTGGTTATGACACGCGTTTTATCACCCAAGAAAACCAGGGCAACCAGGTAGTCATTCCATACCCACAAAAACTGGAAGATGGCAAAAGAGGCCAGGGCCGGGACCGAGAGCGGCAAGATGAGTCTGGTAAAGATAGTGAAATGAGATGCGCCGTCTATGAAGGCTGCCTCGAGAGTTTCGCGCGGCAATTGGCTGATGTAGTTGAAAAGCAGGTAAATTGCCAACGGCAAGCCAAAGCCGGTGTGCGCCAGCCAGATTGCCAGGTAGGTGCCATTCAGATTCAGGCGAGTGTAATCTTGCAAAATAGGCACGAGCGCAATTTGCAAAGGAACAACCAGCAAGGCCACCACCCCAATAAAGAACATTTTGCGCCCTGGGAAGTTCATCCAGGCAAACGCATAGGCAGCAAACGCTGCAATGAGGATGGGGATGATGGTGGAGGGAACGGCAACGGCAATCGAGTTAAGAAATGCGCTGCCCAGGTTGTTACCCATGCGTAAAATTTCCTTGCCATCTGCACCCTTGAAACGGATTTCCTGTCCTGAAAGCACGTTTTGATAATTTTCGAGGGTCAGGTTGGCAGCGAAGCCAACCCAGCGGTTTTCAAATATTTCTACTTTGCGCGAACGCTTGTTACCAAACCAGACCAGTTTGCGTCCATCGGAAAGGGTCACACCTTGACGAAGTTCCTCGAAGGTGGCCTGCGCGCCTTCGATGGTCATAACGCCATTTACATCAACATCCTCAGGCAGTTTAATTTCACCCACTTTCACATCTTCTTTGTGAGGAAAGATGGTCCACCAGCCAGTTTTGAAGATGTCCTCGCTATTGCGAAAGGATGTAATGAATACCCCAAAGGTTGGCGTCAGCCAAGCCAGGCAGATGATGGTCAGCACCAGGTTGACCAAAATACTGGAAAATTGCTTGCGCCGGGCATATCCTAGAGAACGAGACATTAGAACGCCTTCCTTTCGCGGAACTGCCGCAAGTTGTAAATCATGACCGGGATAACAGCAACGAGCAAGACAATTGCAATAGCAGAAGCGCGCCCGGCATGACCGTAAGTAAAACGCTGGAGGTAGAACTCATTCGCAATCACGTTGGTACCATTGTTGCCGCCCGTCATCACGCGCACAATGTCGAATAATTTCAGACTGAAAATGACAATTGTAGTGGTAACAGTTAGCAGCGTGCCTTGAATAGATGGAATGATAATTTTGAAAAACACCTGAAACTCATTGGCGCCATCTACCCGCGCCGCTTCCAGGATTTCGGTAGAAATGCCTTTAATGGCCGAGGAAATCACCACCATTGCAAAGCCAGTCTGAAGCCAGACCATAATCACAATCAGGAAGAAGTTGTTCCACGGCGGTAGTTGCAGCCAGGGCTGCGATTGCCCCCCTAGTGCCAGCACAATAGCATTCAACAGACCAATTTCCGAAATCCCGACCCCTTCGCCTTTGTAGGTATAGACGAATTTCCAGATGACGCCCGCCCCAACGAAAGAAATCGCCATTGGCATAAAGATAATCGCCTTGTAGATGCTCTCAAATTGGCTTCGGTCGGCCAGCACTGCGATAATCAGCCCCAGCCCAACGCAGAACAGGGTGCCAAATATCATCCAGAGCAGGTTATTACGAAAGGCTTCGAGCATGATGCGGTCAGTAAGAGCAAAAACATAATTTTGCAAGCCAACAAAGCGCTGAGCGGTGGCATCCCTTAGGCTTAAATCCAATGTGCGCAGGGTGGGCAGGGCCAGGAACCAGAAAAGAATTGCCAGGGCTGGCCCAACAAAGACAAAAGGCTGAAGCCGGGAAACCCACTGGGCCGATAGCTGCTCTACCAGCCAGTTAGAGACAGCATACAAAGCGCCTGCGCCGCCCACGCCCCATAGGATAGCAACCAACACAATGACCAGTTGCGGCGCGTTGCTATCGCGCAGGAAGATAAAACCCTGCCAAAGTACAACGAAGGTAAGAATTGGCACAATTAAAGACACCAGAATGCGCCCCAAACTGGCAAGCAGCCAGGAAAAGGGGCCATCGGGAAGAACGCTTTTTTGCATATCTGCCGCTCCTTCTGAAGTTCAATCGTTATGAAAGTTGGAAAACGAGAAATTCAACCATTCAGACGCATAAAAATCATTCTCTGACAATAAAGGGAAAGACCCTGAAGATTTCGCTCTTGCTCAGATTGTAAACCTTCAGGGTCTGCGATGCGTTTGGATTACTTCGGCCAGGAGGCGTCGATTTCTTTCAGCGCCGTATCTTCGTCGATTGCGCCGGTGACATAGGAGGTCATTGACTTCCAGAAAGAGCCTGCGCCCACTTCACCGGGCATCAGGTCCGAGCCGTCGAAGCGGAAGGCCGTAGCATTCTGCAACACTTCAGCCACCTTGCGGCTGACCGGGTCCTGGTACCAGTCGAGGCTGGCGTCTTTGTGCGGAGAGATAGCGCCACCTGCTTTTACCCAACCTTCCACCGAAGCGCCGGTTGAGAAGTACTGAATGACGGCGCGGACTTCGGGACGGTCGTTGAACATGGCATAGATGTCGCCTGCGCCGAGAACGGGCTTACCGTAGGCCGGATCAATCGGCGGGAGATAGAAGAAGTCATAATCTACGCCTGCTTCAAGACCTTCTGGGAAGAAGGTGGTGATGAAGTTACCCTGCTTGTGCAGCCAACACTTGGGAGGATTCTCGAACATCGGCTTGGGGGCATCACCGAAGGAGGTGGTGGCGATGGAGGCGCGTCCGCCATAGACATAGCCTTCCTTAAACCAGATGTCGGTCACGTACTTGAGCGCGGTGCGAACTTCGGGAGAGTCAAACTGAAGTTCTCCCCTCACCCACTTGTCGTAGTTTTCCAGCGAGGTGGTACGGAGCATGGTCTCTTCAATCCAGTCCGTCATCGCCCAACCAGTGGCCGCGCCCGATTCGATACCCACGCACCACGGAGCATCGCCGTCTGCCAAAATCTCGTCGCTCAAGGCAATCAGTTCATCCCAAGTTTCGGGGACTTTATAACCGGCTTCATCGAAAGCCTTCTTGGGATACCAGACCAGCGATTTGCCGTTGGCGCGCGCCCAGATACCGGCGGTGACGGGACCATTCGGGCCTTCCATCGTCCCCATTTCGAGCCAGGCCTGGCTGTAGTTTTGCTTCAGCCAGTCGGGGTTGATGACGTTGTTCAGGTCAACAACACGGCCTTCTTTGACGAAGTTCGCCAGCAAACCAGGCTGCGGGAAGTCCACGATATCGGGAGCGCTGCCGCCCTCGATCGAGATGCGGATGGATGCTTCGAATTCTTTCGAGCCGGAGTATTGAATATCGATTCCGGTGGCCTGCTCAAAGGCGGCAACTGACTGCTCGAATTTCACAGCGTCGTTATCTACGAAGGGGCCAGCCATAGTGACAACTGTGCCTTTGAACTTGCCAGCATACGCTTCAGCCAGTTCAGGACCGGCGGGCGGCAGGTTGGCAGGAACTTCGGCAGCGGGGGCTTCAACTACCGGGGCTTCGGTTGCCGGGGCTTCAGCAGCAGGCTGCTGAGGTTGTTCCGGCGCGGGGGCCGGGGTAGTGGCTCCGCCACCACAGGCGCTCAGAACAAGCGAAACCAGGATAAGCAGGCTGGTCAGGGACCAGAAAATGCGATTGGTTTTCATCTTTTTTCTTTCTCCTCTTCTTGTCGTACAGTTGAAAAAGTCGGCTTACTCGAAACTTAAGGGGCGGAAACTTTTCTGCGCGGGAAAAATCACCTCCTTTCAGGGAATAGCGCGGCAGGATTTTCGTAAAATCAACTCGGTTTCCAGGTTGAGACGCTTGACCGGCGGCAATTGTCCTTGAATCAAATCGAGCAGCAACATGAAAATCAAAACGGTCAGTACGCTGTAAACAGCAAAACCCATGATTGGGGATGAATCAGGGACACCACTCAAGCCGCTGACCGCGACATCGGAGATCCCCCGATAATTAAAGATGACCTCAATAGTAAAAACTCCGGTGAATAAACTCGCCGCGGACAGCATACTGCTGGTCAAGGCAGGCGGAAGGGCATTCCGAAAAGCGTGCTTCCAGACGATCTTATGCTCGGGCACGCCGCGGGCGCGTCCAGCAATCACATACTCCTTTTGCAGCTCCTCGATGATTACCGCCCGCACCACCCTTCCCAAAGTGGCCCAATGCGCCAGGCTGAGCGTAATTACTGGCAGAACCAGATGGCGTGCTGCATCCAGGCTGATATCAGGGCGATGGTTCAGCAGCCCGTCAATAGTCAAGAAACCGGTGAAGAAGCGAAAATCCGGAGATCGGATGTCAAAGCTGTACTGCAGGCTGACTCGTTCAGGCGGGAACCAACGCAGCCCAACATAAAAAATGGACATCAGCACCAGAGCTAGAATGAACGGCGGCAGTGAAGTGGCAATAAAGGCTGTCAGGCGAAAATTGCGGTCAAAAGACCGGCGCACACGTTGTCCTGCCAGCGTACCACTCACCAATCCCAGCGGGATGACCAGCAGCAGAGAATAGAAAGCCAGCTCCGCTGTGACGGGTGTACGGCGCAGGAGTGCTGGCAGAACCTCTTCATACAAGGCGGGGCTCCATCCCCAGTCACCCCGCAGCATTTTTGACAGCCAATGGCTGTATTGCACCC
>Ga0101944_10004705_pt1 | contig 16457 bp, 17 predicted proteins | sample DewCreD2012metaG_FD_75245 | JGI IMG/M metagenome (GOLD analysis project Ga0101944, IMG submission 75245) | Hot spring sediment bacterial and archeal communities from British Columbia, Canada, to study Microbial Dark Matter (Phase II) - Dewar... ...
CCAGTGGACTTCACCCGCAAGGGGATTGATTTTCTTGTCCATTTCGTCCACAAGGTCCACGACATCCAGAGGATAGCACGTAGAATCCGATCTTGACTGCCGAATCCAGGTTTATCGTGTAAGAATACGACGGTTTTCTTGCCCCGATGACGATGACGAGGACGAAGAGAACATGGGGTGTGGGCGCTACCCACGTTAGGCACAATTCCCGTGATTATCGTGCTACTTCTCTTCGCCGCATCGCGCGAGTCGTTCGGCTACGTCCTTGTAGGCCGGATTGAACATGCCGACTTTCCGATACGCTTCGCGGGCTTTTCCAGGATCTCCGGCGGATTCCCACGCGACGCCCAAGGCATACATCAGCGCCACGTTTTCGGCGTCAATCCATTTGCCCGCCAACAATTCTTCGAGCACTTGGGCCGACCGGGTATAGTCTTTCAACTCGAACAGCGCCTGCCCAAGCAGTGCTCTCGCCGCTTCCAACTTGGGATCGCCGGCGCCAACCTTGGCGGCTGTACGCGCGGTTGCCGGCCAGTCGCCGGCGGCGGCATATGCGGCGGCGGCCCGATAATATTCGCCCGCCTTCTCATAGGAATTGGCTGCGGCCGTTTTGTTGCCGGCCTTTGCAAACGCATCGGCGGCGGTGCGGTGTTCGCCAAGGGCCGCGTAGGTCTTGGCCGCGTCTTCCCATCGCCCGGCGGTTTCGTAATGTTTCGCAAGCATCCGGCGCGATTCGGGAATGCGGCCCGCGTCCTGCAGGCAGCGCGCCGCTTCCTGGAAAAGGCCGGCTTTCGCGAAGAGTGTGCCCGCCTTGGCGGATTGTCCCGAAGCCCGGTACAGTTGAGCGGCGATTTCATCGCGGCCGGCCGATTCGAAACGCGGCGCCAGCGCCGCCATCAGACCGCTGCGCCGGTCCGCATCCAAAGCCTTTTGGGCGGACTCGGATTGCAGCCATTCGTAACAGGCTTCCGCTGCCGGCAGATCCGGCGTGGACGACTCGAAACATTGCTCGAATAATTGGGCCGCGCGATCGGATTTACCGGCGCGCGCATAGGCGCTGGCCGCGCGGGCCGTATCTCCTGCTTTCTCGTAGGCGGACGCCGCATTGCCATACTGCCGTAATTCCTCGAAGAAGCGCGCGGCCGTCGCGTATTCACCTTCCTTCAGCAAGAGTGCGGCCGCTTTTTGCGTTTCGCCCGCCAAGGCCCATTGTTGCGCCGCCAACTTCCGCTTGCCGGCTTTTTCATACCATACCGCCGCGTCGCGCGGTTGGTTTACGGATGCGTACACTTCGGCGACCCGGTCATAGGCTTTGGCTTTTTTGAGGGGTTCGACCACGCGATTGACATCGCGCGCGGCTTCGATGGCGGCGATATGCGCCGGTGTTTTCTCCGGTTTCTCGATACGGTCATCGGCCGAAAAACTGCGCTTCCATGTGTGATGGATCACGCGGCGCCGCAATTCCAGAAAAAGGGCCGCGAGAATCAGAACGAAAAAACCGGCGAGGCCCACTTTATACGCCATGAGCCACTCTTTGGAGGGCAGTTGCCTATCGAGCCAGTAGCATACCCACAGGATGGGCCATTCGAGCCATTGGTTCAAAAGGTCCCAGAATACATGCCGCGTTTCCATTCGCGCCTCCGGCTTTTATTTTTCGGGCCGCAGCACCTGCACGCTTTGCGGGGAAATGTCCAGCGAGAGGGAACCGTTCTTTACAACCGCCTCACGATCATCTTGGGGATCATGGTACCGCGTGCCGTCGAGACCACGAAGACCGGACACGGTATACGTCATGGGGTCCAGCGACTCGTTGACGACAATCAGCCAGACCTCGTGTCCGGCGGCCTTGGGAAGCACCCGGACCGTGCGGTCCACCGAACCCCACGTGGGCGCCAATTCGACGCGAAGCCGCATTCGCGCGTCCGGCGCCGAAAGCACAGGCTGCAAATCGGCCAGTTCACGCACGAGTTTCAAGAGGTCCCTCCAAAGCGTCCCGTCGCGTTTTGTATAGGCCGTACCCCAGTAGAGGATGCCGCGCGCGCCGTGGACAATCGCGTCGTATGCCATGAACCGCGACTCGCCGAAGGCCGGAACGCGCATCTCTTCGATGGATTTCGGCGTGGGATTATTCTCCAGATCGGACCATGCGAATCCCTGCAAGACCATCCAGACGGGCTTGCCCGGCGCGGCGTTCTGCATGCGGACTGTGTACGCGCCGACGGCCGCGATGGATCGTTCCATCAGATCCGAATGGCCGGTGCGGTAGGCCGGAACCGGATAGATATCGCATCCGGCGATATCCGCGGCCCGGTTGAACGCCGCAAGTTGTTCAAGGCTGTTGCGCGGCGCATGATTCATCCATACCGGATGTTTCGTATCCAGCGCCTTCAAACGATCGTAGCCTTCGATCATGCCTTTACACATCATTTCAGACCGTTCCTGGGCGTTGGAGATATTGAGTCCAGGATTCGGCGGTTCGACACCCAGGGCGCGCCAGATTTCATCGGCTTTTTGTTCCGAAGCGGCAATCGCGCCCCGCGTGAAAAGCCGTTTCGATTCGGCCTGCATGCCGATCAGGCGCTCCCGCAGGGCGGCGTCCTGCAGCGCATCAATTTGCGCCCGCTGTTGCGCCGGTTCCTGTTCATGGCGCCACTGCATCGCGCCATACCAGCAATTCCACAGCGCCTCGTCGGGGACCTCCCAGGCCCATAGGGCCGGATGGCCCGCATAATCCGCCACAAGCCCTGCCAACGCCTTTTCACGCGCATCGCGGTCCGCGCTGAAATCAATGCTTGCGCCGGTGTTGATCCATGTGCCCAGTCCGAAAGAGGCGGCCCGGTCGAGGGCTTCCGTTTTGGCCGGCGTGTGAATCAGGTTGAATCCCGCTTCGGCAATCTGTTTCAGGATAGCGTCGTCGGCCGGGTTTTCGTAGATGCCGAGGACAAAGGTCCGTTTCCCGTCCACTACCAGCATGCGATCCTTCGCAATTTCAGACGCAAACCCGGCCGAAGCCGCCGATACGGCCATGCCCATCAGTCCCAACGCCAGCCAATAGTGCATATTCCCTCCCTTTTGGCGGATTGTCCCGCCGGTTTTTTCGTTATGGCACCGGCATCAATTGCCGGCGTTGTGGCTGTGCCGTGGCCGGCAATTCCAGGTTTTCTATCGTGGCCAGCACGAGACCGGCCGTATCATCCCACGTCGGTGCTATCTCAAGGCTGGGCGCCGCTAATTTCGTTCGCCAACGGCTGCCCGCCAAAAGGCGGCGAATCGCACCGGCCACGTCGGCGGCGGGCCGGGAACGATCCCCGGCAGGCAAACCACCGGCGCAGCCGGGGCCGATTGAGTGATCCTCGGTTCCGAATGACGCCGTCACAATGAATTTCTCCGGAAGTCCGGATCGCAGCAAAGCCTCGCGCGCCTCTCGCGAAGCCGCGATGACGGGGCCGGGAGGCTGGGTGTCCGCGCGAAGGCGCGGCGACAAACCGAATACCACGGGAACGATCGGCGTGTCCGTCTTGTCCGCCAGATTGAGCGGGCGCCGGGTCACGCAATCCAGGATGACGTCGAAGGGCGCCGTGGTTTGCGTTCGTTCGCGCAATCGCGATAAAAACATGCCCGCCATCGTCCGGTACAGGAACCGCGCACCCAGGCGCGCCACTTGAATTCCGTCCACCATTTCGAGCGAATCCGGACGCCGGCCCCGCAGGAGACCGGTCCGGTAAATGGGGCAGACCCACACGACGTAGTGTCCTTGCGCGGCCATGCGTCGCAGCACTTCATGCATATACCGTTCGGGATCCCCGGCTTTTGGATCCCGCCAGTCCCGTCCACAAAATGCCAGTATCCGTTTCATGAAAATATCGTAGCAGAGACACATGCCGCCGCGCGATGTTTTCCGTCCGGGTTGTTTGCGTCTACCGTGGTATGCCGTGCGCGCCTTGTTATTGCGCCGCGAGATCCGCCCGAATCTTTTCGATGCGGCGCATGAGGAGTTCGGCCTTGCGGCGGAGTTCGGCATCGTTCCGTTCGTTAGCCTCACGAATGGCCGTTCCGAGGGCCTGGCACAAGGAATCGAGCATTTCGTTCATGGATGCACAGGCTTCGGCGCGTGTCGGAACGCGCGTTGTCAATATGACGCGGCGATCCGCCGGAATGCCCAGCGCCCGTGCCTGATGAGGGTCCATGGGCAATGGATTGAAGACCCGGAAGAGTTCGTGTCCGGCCAGAAAATCGGTCAAATCGCCTTCTTCCACCTCGCGACAATCGGGAAATTGCCGCAGATACGCGAGCAGGCGGGTAATGGGGACGATAGGATTCGATACCTGCTGAAGGTAGGCCAGGCAGCGCTGTTCGACTGTTTCAATTTGCATGCGCAATTCTCCGACAACGCGTTTGGACGAGACCGGAAGGAGAGGACACTCGGTGTCACCCGCGGGCCGCAAGCACGGCCCCGGCAAATTTTTTCGCATTTTCCGTCATGCCGGCGAAATCACGATTAGCCAGCATCTTTTTTGTCACGAGGTTGCCGCCGACCGCCAGCGCCGATGCGCCGGCCTTGAGGAATGCGCCAACGTTTTCAATCTCGACGCCGCCTGTTGGCACCAGCGGGACCTGCGGCAAAGGTGCTTTGACGGCTTTGATGTATTCCGGGCCGCCGATGCCCGCCGGAAATACTTTTACAAAATCGGCGCCCTCTTCCCATGCGGCGAGGATTTCGGTAGGCGTGTACGCGCCGGCAATCATCGGAATTCCGTACCGCCGGGCCATCCGAATCGTATCCGCCGAGAGGGTCGGCGAAACGACATATTCCGCGCCGGCCAAAATGGCCATCCGGCAGGTTTCGGCGTCAAGCACCGTGCCCACTCCCAGTAGCACATCGGCTCCGGATAGTGTGTTGGCCGCCGCCTCCAGACACTTCAACGCGCCCGGTGTCGTCATGGTGACTTCGATACAATGCACCCCTCCCGCCGCGATGGCCTCGACTACCCGAACCAAATCGTCGCCGCCCGAATCCGCGCGCACCACCGCAATGATGGCTTTATCCAAAATGTATTGGACCGCCTTGTGTTTTTCCATGCTTGAACCCTCCATCAAATATCCATTTCAACACAGGACCGTTCGATGAATCAAGGCCGCCGCCCCCATCCACAGGGTAAACACATCTAAATTCCGGGCAAATCACCCGCTTGCCGTCTCGCACATCGCGCTCGTGCTCGCCATCGTCATCGTTTCGTCATCGTTATCGTTATCGTCATCGCCATCGTTATCGTCATCGTCATCGTCATCGTCATCGTCATCGTCATCGAATTTACCATTCATGATGACAAGACGATGCCACAATACCCACAGATCTGAAATCATTTCAGACCTTGTGAAGAAATCGCCCAGCCGCGTGGCGCAGACTGTCGAGTCTGCGCGGATCCTCTGGAAAAATGTCTTTCTATCGCAGACTCGACAGTCTGCGCCACGCGTTTCGCCCTCTATTCACGAGCACGAAGGGAGTGGCCGTCAGATACATTTTTGGAATGCTACGAGCACGAAGAAGGATCGGCGCACCTTGGCGCTTGGGAAATCCTGCTGTTCACCACCATTAGGCCCTTACTTCCTCTGCATCTACACAGAATGGTCCATGTTGTCAGGCAGCGATGCCGACGGTGCGGAAAAGGCCCTGCATTTCTATAAGGATATTTCTGTAGTGTACATCAATCTGAGTCCTCGATGCAGGCGCCGAGGTGGCGCTCCAGGATGACCTGTTCCAGCGAACGCAACGCGCCTGTAATCGCGCTGACCTGCTTGAGAACATCGAAACACTCGCGCTGCTCCTCTACCATCCGTTTGACGCCCTTCACCTGGCCCTCGATCCGGTTCAGCCGGTCGAGCCGCCGTTTCAGCGCCATGAGGATGCGCGTATCCTCGATGTCCTCGCGCACGGCTTCCCAGCGGCGGCTCGTGACGGGGCCGTCCGTGCCGGGATAGACGATCATGTAGTCAATCTGCATGCGCTGCCATGCGTCCGGCCCGCGGTTGTAACACCAGAATCCGAGGCCGGTCGCGCCGTATCGGTACGCGAACAGCGCCGCCGCGCGGTATTCGGCGACGATGTTGATGTTGCGCAGGTCCGTGCCGATGGGCCGTGCGAAGGGTATCCCCGGAATTCTCATGTTGAGTACGCGGACTCTCAGAAGCACTGGGAGCGCCCCGATCTTTCCAAAATCCGCGATTTATACGGATGACAAGTCGGATATATCCTATTAAAATAATTTATTCAAGGAAGTTTTTTGGGCGGGATTCGATTCTGAATTGCCTGTAATGAACCGGTTGAATCATCTAGTGACGAGGTAGCTGGCTATGCGGATGAGAACTTTGAGCACGTTACGGATTGTACTTGGGGGATGGGTGGTTTGCACTCTGACGGGGTGTCCGTGGCTGTTTCCTCCCCCAACGTTCACCTTGACGGTGACCGTTCAAGGTGGCGGATCGGTGACTCCCAATGGCGGGACTTTCCCTCGGGGAACAACGATAGGACTAGCGGCGGTTCCGATATCAGGCTGGGTTTTCGATGAATGGACGGGCGACCTTACCGGAAGCATGAATCCCGCTTCACTAACAATGGACAGCGACAAACACGTAACAGCGGTTTTTAAGAGCATTGGTGAAGGCGAGGGCGAAGGCGAGGGCGAAGGCGAGGGCGAAGGCGAAGGCGAAGGCGAAGTCGTTCCTCTTCCGTCGAAACACTTGAACGTGGCGTTTCTGGCTTTTCATGACCCGGCGTCTCCCAGTTATCTTAACAATTGCACGTCCTGTCATGGGGACCGATCGCATGAACTGGCCGTTTCGGGCAACCTCCCTGCCAGTCACAGCGTCATGGATTTTTTTGGTGAAGGGGATGCCAGGTGTGCGGAGTGTCATTCCAAAGGCGTGGACCTTCTTTGGGGGAGCGATAAGCTCCTTCGAGCAAACCTTTTCGGGCAAGCAGGGTGTGCGATTGCCCCCTGTCATGGTCCTAAGGGAGCCAAGCCTTTTTACGTGGGTCATAAGTGATCGCGGGATTCAGCAGAGGAGCGGCTTGATATGGGCAAGGAAACGATTCGACCGGAGAAATCGGAAACGCAGCCGACGGGCTGGTTGCAAAGCGAGCATACCCGGCGCCAGTTCATCAAAGCGGCTGGCGCGTTGATCGGCGGCACGGCTGCGGGGTTGGCGTTCTTCCGCGAGAACCCCGTTCGCGCCGCCCAGTTTGGCGATCCCGTGCTGGTGGAAACGGACCCGAGCGTCAAGGTCATTTACAGCATGTGCCAAGGCTGTCACGGTAAGTGCGGAATGCGGTGCAAGGTAGTGGATGGCGTTCTGGTCAAGATTGACGGAAGCCCTTACCACCCCAACAACACGGAACCGCATCTTACCTATGCCACAGATCCTGCGGACGCGCGCCTTATCGCGGGGAGGATGTGTGCGAAGGGCTTATCCGGCATACAATCCTTGTATGACCCATACCGGCTGAAAGAACCGCTCAAACGGGTGGGGCCGCGCGGGTCCGGTCAATGGGAAACCATTACATGGGAAACGGCGTTTGCCGAGATCGGCGCCAAACTGGCACAGTATCGGGATTTGACCACGCCGATCGACCCGAACGCGCCTGAGCTGGGACCTAAAGTCAATCAGGTCGTGTTTTCCGGCGGGCGCAATCAACAGTCGCAGTTCACGGACCGGTTCTGGAAAAGCGTCTTCGGGACGATAAACTCCCGGCACGATCACACGAGCATCTGTGAAGTGAGCCACCACATAGCGCATCAATTGACCACGGGCTACAACATTCAAACGGGAGACAAGGACCACTCGAAGCCGGACTTGATGAATGCGGATTTCGTGCTGTGGTTCGGGTCGGACCCATGCTCCGCGAACTTCCCCTTTGTCCCGATTTCGCGGAAACTGACCGAGATGGTCCAACGGGGCGGAAAACTGTATGTGGTAGACCCGCGGTGTAACGTCGCGGCGTCCAAAGGGACATGGATTCCCATCAAGCCCGGGGTTGACGCGGCCTTGGCGCTCGCAATGGCCCGAATCATCGTTGACAATGGCTGGTACAATGAGGCGTTCCTGAATCGGCCTCACGATGCAGCGGCAAATCCGACCGGGGAACTGAACGTCACCGACGCGACGTTGCTGGTCAAAATCATAGAAGGCCACGCGTCGGCCTTCCTCCGCGCCAACGAGGCCGGAATTCCCGACGGCACCGACAAGCAGTTCGTGGTGTGGTCCAGCGGGGCGGCGGCCCGGTTCGACACGGTGGACGTTGCCGACCTTCTCCCCGGCGAAGTGGTGATCAATGGAATCGCGTGCAAGACGGCGTTCGAACTGTATGTCGAGCGCGTTCGCGAATATACGGTGGATGAATATGCGGCAATCTGCGGGGTGCCTGCCGCCACGATCCTGCATCTGACTAGCGAGTTCGTAGCGGCGGGCCGGCGCGGCAGCGTTACGATGTACCGCGGCTCCGTCCAACATACCAACGGAACTTACACGGGTCGCGCGATTCTTTCGCTCAACCAGTTGGTCGGCAATTTCAACTGGAAAGGCGGCCTGGCTTTTTCCGCGGGCGGATGGAAAGAAATGGGAGGGTTTGCCGATGCCCCCTATGCCGACCCCAGCGCGGTTACCGGGGGAGTGACGCCATCCGGAGTCCAGATTACCCGCGTGAAGTCCAAGTACGAGGACAGCACCGAATTCGCGAAAAACGGTTATCCGGCGCGACGGCCTTGGTTCCCGCTGGCACTGCACTACAACTATCAAGAGATCATGCCCAGCATTGAGGATGAATACCCGTATCCTGTCAAAGCACTGATAATGTATTGGAACGGATTGCCGTACTCGACACCCGCCGCGAAGGCGGTGTACGAGCGAGTTTTGGCGGATGAGAACAAAGTGGAACTGGTGGTATCGATCGACATCGCCATGGGCGAGGGGACGGCGTGGGCGGACTACGTTCTTCCAGACACGACGTATTTCGAGCGATGGAGCGTTGGTACGGTGGCGCCGACCATTCCGACTAAACTAAGCGGCGTCCGGCAGCCCGTAGTGGGCCATTTTGACGCAGACATGAACTACACGCCCGTTCTGCCCAACACGAAAATGATGGAGGATATTCTGATCGGGCTTGGCAACGCGATGGGCTTGCCGGTCGGGCTTGAGAGAGCATGGGATTTCTACAAGCAACTGCTTGCGAACTTGGGCGCGCAGGACAACGGGCCAGGCATGGACTACGTGCTGGCGCGGGGCGGGCGCTTCGAGAATTACGACAAGGCCTACGACGGCGAGAAGATCGCCCGCCGTTTCTCGGGCCGTCTGTTTTTCTTCTCGGAATACCTGGCCAAAAAACATGACTCGATGACCGGCCAATACTTCGACGGGCTTCCAAAATATGAGCCTATCGCGGATGTGGCCGGGAATTCGATTGAATCCCTGGACGGCGCATTCCCGTTGCAGTTGGTAACGTATAAGATGGCGTGGCACTCCCAAATGCATACCATGCGATATCCGTGGCTGACCTCCATTCAACCCAAGAATTTCGTGGAGATGAGCCGGGCGGATGCCGAGGCGCTCGGGATTCATACCGGCGACCGAGTCCGGGTCATGTCGCCGTCTTCGCCGGGGGGCGTACTGGGACAGGCCTATGTTTCCGAAACCATCATGCCGGGGGTCGTGGCGGTATCGCATCACTTCGGACACTGGGAGATGTCTTCGCGGCCCCGGCAAGTCAACGGCGTGAACTCGGCTTATGACTCGACCCGAGGCAGCGGGTTGACGGTTAATCCCATCATGCGGGTGGACCCGGTGCTTGGGAATACGCCCCTTCAAGACAAGATTGGCGGTAGTGCGTCGTTTTACGACACGCGCGTGCGAGTAGTGAAAGTCTAAGAACAAGTGGAGGACGGGTCATGTCGCAGGTAGGATGGATTTTCGACGAAAACCGGTGTATCGGGTGCCGGGCGTGTTACGCGGCCTGCAAGAGTGAAAACCGGACGCCTTTGCGCACCGATTGGCGAAAAGTGGTCGAACGGCAAAAAGGCGCGTATCCTCATCCGAAACGCGAGTTCATTTCGCTTGCCTGCAACCATTGCGACGAGCCGGCGTGTTTGAAGGCCTGTCCCGTATCGGCTATAACGAAGCGGAGCGCCAACGGGGTGGTGCTGATCGATCAGGCCAAGTGCACGGGTTGCCGCTATTGCTCGCTTGCATGTCCGTACGGAGCGCCGAAGATTGACACCGACACAAATCTGGTGAGTAAATGCACCATGTGCGTTCACCGCCTCGACGTGGGCTTGCAACCGGCTTGTGCGACCGCCTGTCTGACTGGCGCACTGCAATTCGTCGCGGACTTTACCGGTGAAACCGGTACGGACATCCCCGAAGGTTTTGCATCGCCCGCCCTGACCCGTCCGAACGTTGATTTCGTGTTGATGCCATGATCGCCGCGGAAGGGCATACTGATATGGCCGGCGAGAGTGACGATCGAGAGGCGCAGTTCTTGGAACTGGCCCCATTTCGCGCGCGGCTCTATGCTTGGCTGACTGCGGCCTTCAGTCGCGCGCCCGAGCCGCAAGACCTCGCGCTTATTGCGACGGACGCTTTTATCGACGCAATCGAGGCGTTCGGCGAAGGAACCACAGGAACCTTGCGCGTGTGCGCGGCGTCCCACCGCGCGTCGGGACAATGGCTTGTTGAGGCCCGACAAGAGTTCATGAACCTGTTCAAGGTCCCGGGGCGGCAATACGTTCCCGCTTACGAGTCGGTCTTTCGGGACTCGCGTGAGGTCAATGGCCGGACCGTTCAGGGTCTTTTGGCAGGGCCATCCTGCAGCGACGTGCAGCGGTGGTATCAATTGGCCGCGGTTGATGTGTCGCCGGAATTCAAAGACCTCAACGATCATATCGCACTCGAACTCAACTTTTTAAGTCACCTTTGCGGGAAAGAGATTGAGTTCGCGACGTTGAAAGACACGCGACGGTTGGCGCGGACATGGGAAATCGAACGGGATTTCCTGTCCATGCACATCGTTTCCTGGATCGGAATGCTGCGTGACCGGATATGCGAGAAGACGGATCATCCCTACTACCGGGGCGTTTCCTGTTTGGCCGCGGAATTCACCCAGCGCGACTTGGATACGCTGGTGAGTTTGGCTGGACCAGCCCATGACGCCCCTTGGAAGGAACACGGTACCGCTGAGGTTGACCCCTGACGAAACTTGGCGGACGATTGGTCACGCGATCCGGCCGTTGGAGACCCATGTTCTATTCGGCGCGATGACGCATCATCGGGTAAGCGGTGGATCGTCCGCGCGTATTTACGGGCGCAGCCGGTGGCTTCTGGCGGAGTTAGCATGATGCATATGCACGTTTTGCGGCACGTTCTTTTCGAGGGATTGGGCGCCATCGAGCCGTGGGCCGTCCGAAAAGGGTTCGCCGTCACGGAAACGCGTTTTTGGCTGAATGAATCCTTGCCGAATCCCCGCGAGATTGACTGGCTGGTGATCATGGGCGGCCCGATGAGCGTCCACGACGAACGCGACTATCCTTGGCTGGCGCCAGAGAAGACGTTCATCCAAGAGGTAATCCGACTCGACCGCACCGTGCTCGGCATTTGCCTGGGCGCCCAACTCATCGCCGAAACGCTCGGTGGAGAGGTGCGCAAGAACGCCCACAAGGAAATCGGCTGGTTTCCGGTCACGTTGACGGATTCCGGGCGGACATCCATGCCGTTCAATGCGTTGCCCGCCTCTTTCATGGCGTTTCATTGGCACGGCGAAACCTTCGACATTCCGCCCGGCGCGCTCCACGCCGCCGAGTCGGAAGCATGCACGGCGCAGGCATTCACCTATAACCACCGCGTCGTCGGTCTGCAATTCCATCTGGAATGCACCCGCGACTCCGTCGGGGACATGCTCATCCACTGCGGCCACGAACTCGCTCCCGCACCGGGCGTTCAGTCTTGCCAGGCCATACAGGACGGCTGCGGCTACACTACTGGTATGCACCGCGATCTGGAGATGCTGTTGGAGGCCATGTTCCGCGCCGCCGCCGCAGGGGATCGCTGAATGCCGGATGCCTGCTGCCGAGATCGGGACGTTCGACTGTCCGTCACGGATCGTTGTCAGCTTCGCTGCAACTACTGCCTGCCGGCCGAAGGCCGCGCCGGCCACGCATGCGGTTCGCCGTTGACAGTGCACGAAATCCGGGTGTCGGTACAGGCACTCCATAGCCGGTTCAGGATTCGCAGGCTGCGTTTTACCGGCGGCGAACCCCTCCTGCGTCTCGATATCGAGGAACTCGTCCGGGAGGTTGCCGCGATGGGAATCGGGGATATCGCGCTGACGACCAACAGGCAATTGCTGGCGGAAGACGTGCGCAAACGACTGAACACAAGTTTCACATGGTTTGCCATGAAGCAGGGGCCTATATTCGCCGAAGGCGCCGACTGCATGGCAAACATCGGAGGCTAGAATATGTCTGTTCGGATGGATCCGCCGCGAACGCGCGTACTGCCCAAAGCCCACGGCGGACGCTTCTCGTTCGGCGCGGGCGAGTGGTCGGGGGCCTTTGGCGATATCGGAACCGATCTGCCATTGCTGGCCGGCATCTTGATGGCTTCGGGTATGCCGCCGGTGCGCGTATTCATCGTGTTCGGCCTGCTGCAAATCGCTTCGGGATGGGTGTATCGCATGCCGATGGCGGTCCAGCCGCTCAAAGCCGTGGCCGCCCTTGTTATCGCGCAAGGCGCGGACGCCGGCATCATTACGGGCGCGGGATTCGCGATAGGCGCAGTCATGCTGGCGCTTGCGCTTTCCAGAGGGCTGCAGGATCTCTCGCGCTTGATACCCGAACCGGTAATCCGCGGTATCCAGTTCGGACTCGGACTCAAGTTGTTCATTTTGGCCCTGGGCCAATACGTCGGAAGCCAAGGCTGGATTGGCTATCTCTTGGCACTGGCCGCCGCAGCGTTCATCGTTACTCTTCCCAAGTCGTCTCGCTGCCCCGTGGGCCTCCTGTTGCTTCTCTTCGGCGTTGCCGTCGCCTGGATGGGCGGCGCCGCCTTTCCGTCCAAATGGGTTCTCGCCCAGACGCCAGACGCTTGGGGGCTGCCCTTACCTCAAGATATCTGGGCCGGTTTCCTGCTCTTGGCAGTACCCCAACTCCCTCTCTCGCTTGGCAATTCGATTCTTGCCACGCAACGGCTCGCCGACGACTGGTTTCCCGAACGCGGCGTCACGATCCGAAAGATTGGATTGGGTTATGGCGTGTTCAATGTCGTTGCGGCGTTGCTCGGCGGGATTCCCGTCTGCCACGGGTCCGGCGGCATGGCCGGCCACTACACGTTTGGCGGACGGACCGGCGGCAGCGTCATCATCTACGGTGCGTTCTTTATTTCGCTTGGACTCGCCGTTCACCTCGGCGCACTCGATATCCTGGCCTTCTTCCCCCTCCCCATCCTCGGCGTTATGCTTGCCCGTGAGGCGTGGGCGCTCATGGGCCGCATCCGGCAGACCGAACCGGGATACCGCTGGATAGCCGCGCTTGTCGGAATACTCGCTGCAAGCAACCTCCCCAACGGATTCTTGATAGCCATGGCCGCCGGATCGGCTCTGTACTATATCTCGATAACAACGCGAAGCCGGCGATCGACGGGTAAAATCCCAAGCACGGGTTGATACTCCGATTCCCGAACGCCGCCTCGCGACTTCTATGAAAGGAACCATTCGATGCTGACGCCCGCGCAAGCTTGGCAGACTATCCACGAGACTCTCCGTCCATTGGCGGCCAAGACGCTTCCGCTCCATGAAGCGCTCCTCGGATTCTTGGCGTCAGCCATTCACGCCGACCGCGACATTCCTCCAGCAGACCGTGCCGCGATGGACGGATTCGCCGTCCGCGCCTTGGACGTGGCCAAGGTTCCGCAACAACTGCGTATCATCGGTGAAGTGGCCGCGGGGAGCATTGCGTCCCTGGCGATAGGTCCGGGCGAATGCCTTCGCATCTTTACCGGGGCAAATGTCCCCCCGGGCGCGGATGCGGTCGTTCCCGTCGAGGACACGACGCTTCGTCGCTTTCGCGACACACCGGCCGGCGACAACGTTACGATCACGGCCTCAATACCGTCCGGGGCCAATATTTTCCGCCAAGGCGAGAATGCCGGCAAGGGGCGCGAATTGCTGGTCGCGGGCACTCGCCTTGGTCCGCGCCAATTGGCCGTGGCCGCCGCCTGCGGGCATGCGACGCTCGAAGTGCATGCACGTCCGGGCGTAGCCATCCTGGCCACCGGCGCCGAGCTTCTGGATGCCGTCGCGCACCTCTCAAGCAGCCATGAAACTCGCGATTCGAACGGACCCATGATGGCCGCCTTGTGCGAAGCCCACCGTTTTCCTGTGGTTCTCCGCAAGTCAATCCCCGACGATCGAGATGCCACGCGGAAGGCTATCGCCTTTGCCGCTGCGCGGGCCGATGCGATTCTCATGAGCGGCGGCGTCTCGGCGGGACCCTACGACTTCGTTCGACCCGCCCTGGAGGCATTGGGCGCGAACATCGTATATCATGGCCTTGCTATGAAGCCGGGCCGTCCACAACTGTTCGCCATGATCGAGGGGCGCGTGCCCGTCTTTGGCCTCCCGGGCAACCCGTTAAGCGCAACCGTGGGCCTGTATGAGTTCGCACTACCCGCACTGAGACGGCTTGCGGGATGTCACCATGATGCCTGCCGTCCAACTTGGCGGCTTGCTCTGGCGGAGGACATGCCGTGCAGAGGCAGCTTCCTGCGATTCGTACCGGCACGCCTCCACCATGCCGAAACAGGCACAAGGGCCGTGCCCCTCAAAGCCATCGGCACGGCCGACCTCGTGACAGGGGGCTTGGCGGAAGGCGCCATCCTCGCTCCCCCTGGGGAGAAACTCATAGCAGCCGGCACGCTGGTGGATTTCCGCCCTTGGGAGTTCGACAAATGATTCCGGCCACCTCGTTAGCACTACATCGCCGGAAACCGGACATGATTTGCCCATAACAAATCGATTTTACATAACTTACCTCATTTTGACAGGATAACGGGATTAAAAGAATTGATGGGATGAGGGAAATCCAAAAAAATGGAGAGCGTCGCCGGCTCTTTTTTCGGCAGAAGCGAAAAGGACCGTAGATTCAGGACCCGTATTCAAACGCTTTGTTTGAGTCTCCGAGATAGTATTCTATCCTTCTTATCCTGTTATCCTGTCGAAAGACAGACTGCCGAGCCATGGTTTGCGTAGCGTTGTAGTGTTAGCCTGCAATGAAGGAGGTTCACATGTCTGAATCCGTGCTCTCGCGATTCCCGGTAATGCTCGTTACCGGTTACAGCGGTTCCGGGAAAACGACCCTGATCGAGCGGCTCGTTTCAAGACTTGGGGAGGACGGCCTGACGGTCGCCGTCATTAAGCATGACACACACGGCCTCCACGTCGACCGCCCCGGCAAAGACAGCGACCGCTTCTTTCAAGCCGGCGCGACGGTGATTGCGCACGGTCCCAACGAAGCCTTCTTCCGCGTACCCCCAGCACGCGCATGGGACCTGCAAACCGCCGCCCTCCACCTGCTACGTTCACACGACATCGTCCTTGTTGAAGGCCACAAGCAGACGCCCATTGAGGCCAAGATCTGGCTCCGAAGCGACGCCGACGAGCCACCTCCCCCGGAAGCCAGCGACGCGGTTATGGATTTGAGCCGATCCGCGCCGCGTTTTGAACAGGTCTACCAGTATCTTCGTCCCTGGATTGAGCAGCAGTGGCGGAAGACACCCGTACGCGCGGGGTTCCTTATCGGGGGACACTCCTCGCGCATGGGCCGGCCCAAACACCTGCTCTCGTACGGTACAGAGACCTGGGCGGAACGCATCGCCTTCACTGTTTCCAAACACGTAGATTCGGTCGTCGTTCTCGGTGCCGGCGAACTACCCTCATCCCTCAATGACCTGCAACGTCTCTCCGACGCGCCCGAATGGACAGGCCCCCTCGCCGGAATGCGTGCGGCGATGCGGTGGGATCCGCTCGCCACGTGGATATTCGTCGCCTGCGACATGCCCCTCGTTTCCGGCGAGGCTGTCGAGTGGCTCCTCGGCCAGCGTGCGCCGGGCCGCTGGGCCGTACTGCCCCGGCGCGATGGAACCGGCCAGGTCGAGCCCCTATTTGCCTGTTACGATTACCGGGCCGGAACGATCATCGAACACATCGCCAGACCTAAGGACATCGCCTCGTGGCCCCATGCGTTTCTCCCGCCGATTCCACGAGAACTCCAAAATGCGTGGGACAATTTCAACACGCGCCAGGAAGCCGCGGCCATTTCGTAAACCTGGATTCGGCAGTCAAGATCGGATTCTACGTGCTATCCTCTGGATGTCGTGGACCTTGTGGACGAAATGGACAAGAAAATCAATCCCCTTGC
>Ga0101944_10004706_pt1 | contig 16457 bp, 12 predicted proteins | sample DewCreD2012metaG_FD_75245 | JGI IMG/M metagenome (GOLD analysis project Ga0101944, IMG submission 75245) | Hot spring sediment bacterial and archeal communities from British Columbia, Canada, to study Microbial Dark Matter (Phase II) - Dewar... ...
GAGCGAAGCGATGGGTTTCGAGCCCCCGACACCGCATGCCGTATCGAACCTGGACCCAGCCCGAGCCCAGTAGATCAAACCGGTGTGAGCAATAGAGCGCCGCAAGCTCCATGATCTGGGGCGAGGATCCTTTCAGGAGCGCGGCGGGGACTTCGGGAAGGTAGGACAGGAGAGTGCCCGTGGCCGAGGTCCTGCGGGCACTGGCGGAATACGTGGGGAGGCAGGTGTCGCGCAGGCGCAGGGCCGCTCTTTCGGCCTCGCGCCGCAGCAGCGACAGGACTCGCGATACGAGAACATTTGGCGGCATCGCAAGGGCACGCCGGATCGAGTGCTTCAGGCTCATGGACAGCGTTCCTTCAGCCTTTCGATGATGCGCCGCGTGTGGGCTTCCCAAGTGTAATGCTCCAGCACCTCCTGACGGGCGGCAGCGCCAAGGCGCCGTCGTCTCTCCGGGTCGTCGATGAGCACCCGGAGCCCGTGCATGAGTGATTCGGGATCCCCCGGTTTCACCATCCAGGCCGTACGATCATGGTCGAGAACTTCGCCGATCTGGTCGAGGTCCGATGCGACGATGCCCTTGCCCATGGCCATGTATTCAAAGAGCTTGGTGGGAGATCCAAAGAAAGGAGTGCCGTCCGGATTGGGCACGTGGGGGGACACGAGGATGTCGCAGGCGGCCAAGTGTTTGGGACCTTCGGCCTGAGGCACCCTGCCGCAAAGAATGGTTTCCCCATCGATATGCCAGCGGGTCAGCGCCGCCCTCACCTGCGGCATGGTCAGACCATCCCCGATCATGAGCAGTCGAACGGATCGGCGGTACTGAGGGAACCTCTGCAGCAGCCTGCCGAAGGCATCGGCCAGGACCTCCGCTCCATGCCACATGCCGAACGTGCCGATGAAGCCCAGGACGACCGTGTCCCCAAGACCATGGGCGTTCCGAACGGCGTTTCCATCCACTGCAGGGGAGTAGCGTTCCGGATCGACGCCATTGGGATTGACAAGAATGGCGTCGGGATCGATGCCCCTCGCGATGAGCTCGTCTTTCATCGGGCGGCTGACCACGACGATGAGGTCTGCGGACCGGAGATTGACCAGCTCAATCCGCTCCGAGAGACCCTCGTGTAACAGGGCCGTTCCCCAGTTTCGGTTGATCCAGACTTCCGAGCCGTTGTATTCCAGCACAAACGGAACCCCATGGGCATGGGCCAGCGAGATTCCCGAGAAGTTGTTCAGGCTGTAACGTTGGTAAATAAAGGCGACTCTGCGTCCGGCCAGGCAGGCCTGTGCTCTCTGGTGGAAGTCGAGACTGGCTTGAAGGGCGGGGAGCTCCCTGAAATCGTGAAACCGATTATCAGGGTGAGCCATGTGCGTTTCAATGTCGCGCCGAACCGTCGGAATGACGTCCGTCGTTAGAAAGACAGGAGCGTTGCAACACTTGTCGAGGTTGTTGAGAACGCCCGCGATGTGCCCGATCGAGCCCCCCGACACAACACCAAACCAGAGATCTGTGCGCAGATAGACAGGTGTGTTGTCGAGGTCCAGGGACGGAGGCATTCGAGCAGCCATTGCGGCCTCGATTCTTGAGAGCTCTTCGCCGACCCGATTCAGCAAGCCCCGCTTTGAAAGCCAGTCGCGGAAGCATGACCGCGCCAGGCCGGCAAGGTAGGAGATCGTCACCGGCTGCCGGCGACCTCCGTCGTCGATGACCTCACAGGAGCCTCTCGAAAACAGGCGCAGCAGAAGAACAGACAGCAAGGGTCTCTTGAACAGCTCCAGGTGATAAACGAGCAGCTCGGCTGCGTGGTAGCGGAGCAGGTGACCAAGCAGGACCCGCGGGGTGAGCAATGCCAAAATTGTGCTGCATTCCAGGACGACGGTCTGCGGTGCAGGCTTCGGTGCTCGCAATGTGCCTTTCAAGAGAATGACCTTCAAATAAAGCGTCCTTCGATAGCGTAGTCATAGAATGTGGGAATCAGGTCCTTTTCATCACTACCGATATGCATTCCCGAGTTCGCTTTCTAAAATAGTCCATTATCATGTGCACTGGATGTCTTATTGCATATTTCCAATGGTAAGGATTTACGGAGTATGTATAATAGCTTTCAGAATAAATTTGAAATTTAGATAATAATGCAAGTTCGTATAATTCATAAATTGTAAATTCATGATGATGTCCAATAAATGGAATTTGAGACCTGTATATAGATGAAATGGTAGGCAGTGGTGTCTTTCCGAACAATAAATCAACTCTTTTTGGCCAATATGCTATATTTGGTACTTCAAGATAAACTGTTCCATCATCTTCCAACATATCTCTGATATTTCTCATGATAATGCTTAGGGAGTGTGGGTAATGTTCCAGAACTGCCATCAAGGTAATAATGTCAAATTTACCTGGTAAATGCTCATGTTTTTCAAAAGGATCAAAATCTATGATTTCTACACCATGATTACTAATACAATTAAATAGTCCATCAAATGCATTGCTGTAATATTTTAGTGATTCGGTCATGAAAACCTTTGGACTTCCTAATTGTTTTAGAATCATTGCCAGGATGCCCCAGAACCCTCCAACGTCACAAACGCTTTGAACTCCATCTGAACCGAGAATGTATCTGTAGGCTCTATAGAATCTATTTGAGGATAGTCGCAGATATATTTCAAAATCATATTCTGAATGATTCCATCCAGAATTATATCGCGCCATTTCTGACTGCATTTCAGGAGTCCAATGACTCATTATCAGTTTCAGAATATCTTCATAAATTCTATTAAATTCCGAAAAATTGAGTTTTATCATTTGACTTTTGTTGTCAATATTCCTGATTTAAAAATATACACAATGCTCATGAGTGCCATTAACAGATATGAAATACTTGAAGCAACGGCGGATCCGACTATTCCTGAACGCGGAATGAGGTGTAAATTGAGAAGTATGTTTGAGATGGTTGCCACGCAGGGAGAGATGACGGTTATGAGAGGCATCCCGATGGAAGCAAAGAAGTTCATGAATATCACATTGACCGAAAGGGCAAACATGCCGGGAAGGAGCGACAGGAAAGCCGGAACCGCGGGGAAGAACGCGGTGCCGAACATGAGGTGCACCACCGGTTGGGCCAGCAGCCCCGCAATCAGGACGACCCCCGCCATGATCCCCCCCGTCGCAAGGGCGGCTTTCCTTGCCAATCTCCATTTGTGAGAACGATCGTTCAGAGCGGACAGCCTGGGAAATAGAATCGATCCGATGACCACGGGCAGCATGCCGACCATGTCCGCCATGGCGGCGGCAATGGAATAGCAGCCGGTTTGCTCCGGTCCCACCATGCAGCTGAGCATGAGCAGATCCGCCCGCAGGACTAAAAAGGAGAAAAGAGCCGCAAGGTAAGCTCGCAACCCGTACTGAATGCTTTCCTTGAAAAGGCTGAGGGACCCCGTGGGTAAGCGATCGAGGTGCGTCTTGAGGCGCTGCCAGATCCAGAAGAGTCCAAGACCCAGCGGCACGAAGCCCGATGCGAGCACGGCTTCAACGCTGACGCGCTCCATCAGGGCAAGCGCCGCGATGAATCCTACGGCCAGCGTCTTCGTGGCCAGCTCGACGGCGTTGAAGGCTCGGACTTCCTGGATGCCGAGGAGAAGATTCTGCATGAGCATGTAAGCGAGTGCACACGGGATCCAGGCCAAGGCCAAGAGGAGCAGGGTGTCGTCAACGGGTGCCAGGTGGGGCCATTGGGAGAACACCAGCCAGGCGGCGGTGCTTGTCGATCCTCCCAGAACCAGACTGACCAGGAGGGTGTTGCCGAGCAGGGCAGGCATGAGACGTCGTTCACGGGCAACGTAGTAGGTGTTGGATGCGTGCAGACCCAGGTTGCCGAGCTGTACTCCGATGGCCCCGATCGCAACAGCTGCCGCGTACAACCCTCTGCCCTCCGGACCCAACACTCTGGCGACCACCACCGTGGTGATCAGGCCGATGCCCACGAGCGCCACGCGGGCTGCAAAGGTTTCCACAACCTTGTGTAGGAATTCCGATTCCAACAGGGACTGCAAACAGGCTCTGGCGGCGGCACGGCCTTCCATATGGTCGATGGCGTCCTTGATGGTTTCGCTCCCGTTTCGTCGGCACTTGAGCCTAAAGCCCCTGGATGTATTCCTTCCACCAGAGCGCGAAATTGAGGAGGTTCCAGACTTCCGGTCGGCGTTGCTGAACAAGGCGGCTGACTTCGGAACGGTCGAAGAATTCGGTCCGGACACAGTAATCATCGAGTATCGCAGCGGTCTCCAATCCAAGCCGGTCGAAAAAGTATTCGTACACCGGGACTCCGAACCCCTGCTTCCTGCGGTCGATGAGTTCGTCCGGGATGAGGCCCCGGACGGATTTCTTGAGGATATGCTTGAGATTCCCGCTTCTCGTTTTTACGGCGGAGGGGATGCTCATGGCCAGTTCCACGAATTTGTGGTCCAGGAAAGGAACTCGTCCTTCGAGACTGACCCCCATGCTCATCTTGTCGATGCGCATGAGCAAGAGCTCGGGCAGCCGCAGGTTCAGGTCGAGATAGGTCATCCAATTCAGGGGAGAGCGCTCCCAGGCCGTGCTTTGGAAACGGTCGCGGATGGGGCGCAGCGCCTCCCAGGATGAATAGCCCCAGAAGGCTTTTCGGAGGCGGGGAGAAAGCAACCGTTGTTTTTGCTCCTCCGTGAACGCCTCTGCGCCCCCCCAGAAGATGGGCTGATCAAACGCCCCGCGCCGCAGCCATTCATAATATGGCCTTTCCGAACGACCGGCATCCTTGAGCACGTGAAGCCCCGCCTTCTTGAGGCATTTGGGGACGGGAAGATCGTTCAGGCTCTGGAGCTTGAGGGCCCTTTTCCAGGTGGGATAGCCCCAGAAGAGCTCATCGGCTCCCTCACCCACCTGGCAGACAATCACGCCGTTGTCCCGGGCAAGCTTGGAGACGTAGTAAACCGGCACACACACCGGATCCGCCAGGGGCTCGTCCTGCAGCTGCACCATCCGGGGCAGGAAAGCAAGCAGATCATCAAGAGTCAGAACCCGCTCATGGTATTCGGCCCCGACGAAGTCAGCCATCTTACGTGCATAGTGCAATTCGTTCCGATAGCTCTGGTAGTCCCCGTCGTAGCCGATGGAAAAGGTCTTGACCCGGCTGCATTCCCCCTCGGAAAACAGGGCCGCGTTGGTGCTTGAGTCGATGCCGCCCGAGAGAAACACCCCGACGGGCACGTCACTCACCTTGCGCAGCTGCACGGCCGTCCGGAGCTCCTCGAGCACCAGGGTGGCGATTTCCTCCTCGGCAATATCCGTGAGCGGTTTCGTGTGTTCCCAAACGTCCCAGTATCGGTTCTCCAGGATGTCGCCGTTCTCCCGGACCCTGATCCAGCTCCCTCCCGGCAGCTTATTGATGCCTGCGAACAGGGTTTGGGGGGCCGGCGTGGTGAGAAACGATAGGTAGTGGTAGAAAGCCTCTTCATGCACGGCCCGCTTCTGATCCGGGTCCTGCAGGAGCGCCTTGATTTCGGAAGCGAAGGTGAGGCGGCCGTGGTGGGCGCTGTAATAGAGAGGCTTAATCCCGATCCGGTCCCGAATCAGCCACAGCTCACGCCGAATCCCGTCCCAGAGGGCGATGGCGAACATCCCACGGAACTTGTGGATGCAGTCGATGCCCCACGTTTCAAAGGCGTGAAGAATCACCTCGGTGTCGGAATGGCTGGTTTTCCAGCGATGCCCCCCCATCGCTTCCAGTTCGCCGCGCAGGGCGGCATGATTGTAGATCTCTCCATTGAACACCACCCAGACGGTTTCGTCCTCGTTGCACATGGGCTGGTTGGCGACATCGGACAGGTCGATGATGGAGAGACGACGATGGCCCAATCCGATGCGGCCGTCATTGGAGATCCACGTTCCGCCCCCATCGGGGCCGCGGTGGACCATCGTGTCCCGCATCCTGGCGATGTAGGGCTCTGTGACGTCGAACACACTGTTTTGGAATGCGAGGGCACCAACGATACCGCACATGGACGATCGGCCTCCGAGGGTGAGTCGATTTACTTTTCTTAGGCAATCAGTGTGCCAGCTTTAAGGTGACTTCGGTGGTCTCAATCAGCTGGTCCAGCGGGATCGGCCATGCGCCGGACCTCCGCTCGAGATATTCCGCAAGGGTTTGAAGCTCTTCCAGCTGTCCTTTCTCCGGGATGGGATCCTGGAACGATGCCGTCTGAACCCCGTACCCCTGAATCGACTTGTAGTCGTCGACAAGGATGCTCTTCTCGTCGAAGTGCACTTCGAGCCGCTCCTTGGGGAGTGCTTTGGAGCCGACGGAGAAATACTCCAATGTCGCCACCGAGCCATCCTCGTATTCGATCACGAGACTCTTGTTATCCGAGCTGCTCAGGCTCGCCCCGTGGGGTCGCAAGCTTGCGGCGGCGCAGGCCCGCACCGGGCTCTCCGTGAGAAACGCGAAAAGGTCGATAACGTGACACGCTTCACCAATGATCCGCCCGCCCCCCTCCTCGGTGTGAACCCAATGACCGGGAGGGATCAACCCGGCGTTCATTCGGTAAAGAAGAAACAGCGGGTTGACGCGCGCACGCACGTGGCGCTTGACCTCCGCTGCGTACCTGGAGAAACGGCGGTTGAACCCGACCATGAGCAGCGGCAGAGATCCACAGCTGGCCTTTTCAGCAGAGGCTGCAGTCTCGACGAAGAAGGCCTTGATGGCATCCAGATCGGTAGGGCTGGTACAGAGGGGTTTCTCCACGAAGGTGTGCTTGCCGGCCTTCAGGCACTCCAGCACCATGGGGCCGTGGAGGTTGTGCCGGGTGCAGATCATCACCAGATCCACGTCGGGATCGTCAAGGACTTCCCGATAGTCCGTCGTGGCATAAGTGGCGTCGAACTGACGCGCCACGGCCTGGGCCTTCGAGCCTGTCCGGCTGCATATGGCCCGGATCTCGAAATGCTTCCCAAGTTTTTTCAAATTGGGCAAATGGGTGGCCGTCGCAAAGCTCCCGGCCCCCAGGATGGCCGTCCTGATGCGGGAGCGGCCCACAACGGCGCGCGCAGCGGGGTTGAAGACGATTCGCGCCTGGGGCTCCAGAGCCCGGTAGTCCGGGGGGAGGGTGGTACCGTAATCGAGGAGCACCATCAAAGGGCGTTTCGGGCCCTGCAGGGAGGCGAAGGCCTGCTCGACTTCCGCCAGCGGGTAAGTGGCCTGGATAAGGGGCTCCACCCTGACCGACGATTTCGACAGCAGCCGGAGGTACTCCTCCATGTTGCGGTTCTCGGTCCAGCGCACGTAAGCATACGGATAGTCAATGCCGCGTACTTCGTAATCGGAGTCGTAGCGACCGGGTCCGTAAGAAGTCGAAATGAGGAAGTCGATTTCCTTGGCGTAAAGGTCCTCGCGTCTCAGCTCCTGACCCCAAACGCCCACCATGACGAGGCGTCCTTTTTTTCGCGTCATCGCCAGCGCATCGGAGAGTGCCTGGGGATTGTTGGTAGCAGCGCAGAAAAGCACCACATCCGCTCCATGGCCCCCCGTGAAATGATGGATCGTTTTCACGGCATGGTCGCTCCCGGGGTCGATGCACAGCTCGGCTCCCATTTCCCGGGCGAGAGCGAGCCGGTCCGGATCGAGGTCCACCGCGATGGCTCTGCACCCCGACGCCACAAGCATCTGAAGCGCCAGCTGACCGAGGATACCCGCCCCGAACACCACAACGTATTCGCCCAGCTGCACGGCCGCGCGACGGACTCCCTGCATCGCGATGCCTCCAAGCGTGACCGTTGCGGCCGCTCGAAAGCCGAGGCCTTCCGGGATGCGCATCACCAGGTTGCGGGGGACGTCCACGAATTCGGCATGATTGGCAATGCCGGCACCTGCGGCCGCAACCCTGTCTCCGGGCTGAAGATCATGAATCCCCTCGCCCGTGGCCAGTACGATCCCCGAAACGGAATAGCCGGTCGGACTGCCGGTGTCGAGTTGCCCACGAATGCGCGCCAACGTCCGGGCAATGCCGTCGCTTCGGGCCATGTCCAGGACCCTTCGGACTTTTTCCGGCTGCTCCATGGCCTGTCGGATTAGAGACTTCCCGCTCCCCTGGACTCCCTGCAACTCCGTGCCGGCAGATATGCAGGAGTGCACCACCTTGATCAGCACGCTTCCCTTGGAGACCACCGGGGCGGGCACTTCCGTGGGGAGGACACGGCCCTTCTTGATCAGTGCTTGCAGCATGATACCCTTATGAATTCCGAGGAAGCGATGGAGCACACCCGTTTGCGAGAACCGAGACGATCCGTTCGGCCGCATGGCCGTCCCAAAGGTCCGGAACCTGCCCATTGCGACGCTCTCCATCGAGAATGGCATGGGCCGCTGCGAGGATCCTGTCGGCGCTGCAGCCAACGATCTGATTGGTGCCGTGGGTGACCGTCACGGGTCGCTCGGTGTTTTCCCGGAGCGTGAGACAAGGAATGCCGAGCACCGTGGTTTCTTCCTGAATGCCGCCGCTGTCGGTCATGACCATTTTCGCCTGCCCTTCCAGAGCCAGGAAATCCAGGTAACCGAGAGGCGGGACCAGCTTCATGTTCCCAGTGTCGGCGAGAACGCACTGGGAGCCAAACTCCCTCATCTTGAACTCGGTCCTGGGGTGGATGGGAAAGACCACCGGCAGCCGTTCCTGGACGGCATTCAATGCACTGAGAATCCCGGAGAGAACGTGGGGATCATCCACATTGCTCGGCCGATGGAGCGTCACGAGCACATAGTTGCCCCGTTCGACACCCAGTTCGTCGAAGATGGAGGAATGCCCGGCGATTTCCTCACATCGTCTGAGTGTGTCGATCATGACATTGCCCACCAGGTGGATCCTCGACTCAGGGATGCCTTCGTTTCTTAGGTTCACGCTTGCATCCTCGGATGGCGTGAACAGGTAGCTGGACAGCACATCGGTGGCGAGGCGATTGATTTCCTCCGGCATGGTCCAGTCGAAGGAGCGCAGGCCCGCTTCGACGTGAGCGACGGGGATGTTGAGCTTCGCAGCCGTGATCGTGGCTGCAAGGGTTGAGTTGACATCGCCGACCACGACAAGGATGTCTGGTTTTTGCTCCATCAGGACCTTCTCGAGGCGGATCATCACGGCACCGGTCTGTTCGGCGTGTGACCCCGAACCTACACCAAGATTGAGGTCCGGTGGCCGAAGCCCCAGGTCCTTAAAGAAGACCTCCGACATGCGATCGTCATAGTGTTGCCCCGTGTGCACCAGTACTGTCGAAAAGTGCTCAGGACTTTGTTCCATGACCCGCATGATTGGCTCGATTTTCATGAAATTTGGGCGTGCACCCGCGATCCCAAGCACTCTCAAGCGCCCAGAATCCTTTCTACTCGGCTTCAGCATATCATCGCCTTCCAAATGGACAGCAGTAAGTTCTCTGTAACTCATTGAATTTTAATGCTATTGTTTTTAGGAGACCGGGGCTTATGCAAAGCACTGCTCATAGAAACTCAAAGCCATCGTTCAGGTAAAGGACAGTCGAGAGCCATTTACCGCTGCCAAGCAGCCAATCGGTGTCTCCGTGCAGTCAGTGGAAAATGGACAGAAGCAAAAGCAGGACCAACAAAGCAAATCACCCTGCTATTCCGTTTTGTCCGAGGTCTACCGTACAAGGCTTTTCAGGGGATGGGATCAACTTGCCTCAACGGTCGTTGCTCACACCCCCTGGGAAAGAGCCTGCGAGGCAACCATCATGCGCTCGACGCCGATGCCGCAAGACTGGATCGCAGTGTCATCCAGCAAATGTTCGACGTCCACACTCGCGGCAACCGTTCAATGACTATCGCCTGGAGGTGATGGACAGTAATGGGCGTGAACGCCAGTGAAAGACAGAAGTCATTTATTCCTATTCGGACGAATCCGACTCAGACTTTCGTTCGCATTGCGGTTTGTACTGAGCCTCCTCCTGAGCTTCGAATGCTCCTGGTTGTTCCAATTGCCGGCTTCGGTGATGAAACGAAGTCACAGACCCTGATCCTTTTGACCAGCATTTTCGATCTGCCCGATCTGATGGTTGCTTCACTCAAAAAAATCTGATGGGAAATCGATGAACCCTGGGAACTCATGCTTGGGAACGAAGCGAATGGCAATTCAGAATCCTTCGATCAGAAACCTCATATTCTCGAAAGACGCGGCGAATCCTATTTGACGGGCATTAATCATCCGGGCGTGCTGCACTCTCAAAGCGGTGAATCAGATTTCAATGAGTTAGAGGATCCGGAGAGACTTAGGCGATTCGGTGCTCACATGTATCCTGAATTCGTCGGAGCCATTTGGCTCAGTGCCTGTCAGGAGCCGATTCTCCCCCGCCGAAAATCTCGCATACGGGAAGCTCGACGGATTCCAGGGACTTCAGGCGCAATAAGTGCTCCGACGTGAAGACTTCTCCCCTGTCAAACTTCCCACTATTCTCCAGCAGGTAGCGTTCGACGTACCGACCTTCAGGGTCAATCAGGATGTACTCCAATACTCCGGCACGCTCATACAGGGCCCTCTTCTCCCAACGATCCTTTCTGGAGGTTGTCGGGCTCAGCACCTCGACCACCAGGTCCGGGGCGCCTTGTATGTTTTGATCGGTGATTTTGGCACCGTCGCACACAACGAAGACGTCCGGCTGCACGACGTCGTATGGTGACAAAATGACATCCGTCGGTGCGATCCCGACCACACAGCGCCTGTCGTGGAGCCCGCTACGAATGAGATGATAGGTGTTGCCGACGATTCTTTGATGCTTGAAGGTGGGGGCCGGCGTCATGCCGTAGGCCCTGCCGTCAATGAGCTCCCACCGTTCCTCGTCAGGCCATGTGAGATAATCCTCGTAGCGGAACCTCTCCTTCTTGTCGGCAATAGACATGAGGTGACCTCCCTGGGCAGCTAAGACTAAGGGTAACTTCGATCCGCCATGACAATCGTCAACATGTTGACGTGATGAGTCAGGTTCGCCATGAAGGTTCGAATGCTGTTGCGGCACCCGTTCAATGCGACCGATGCTGATGGGAAATATCGCATTTGACGTGGGATTTGAAGCCTAAATCCGGCCATCAGAGGTGATTGTCTCGGAACAGATCTTTCTCAGGTGTCGGCCGAAGAGGTCCCAGGAGAATCTTTCGGAGAATTGGAGGCAGGAGGCGGAAAGCCCTTTGCCTTGCCCGCCGGCAAGGTGGTTTTCAACGGCCCGGGTCATCCCCACATAGTCCCCGGGACGGATGAGGTAACCCGAAACGCCGTCCTTCACGGCATCCACGACGCCGCCCGTGGCGAAAGCCACGGTGGGGAGGCCGTGGGCCGCGGCTTCCACGGCAACCATTCCGAAACCCTCGACGTCCCCAGGTCTTTCCATAACAGGGAATATGAAAAGCTGACTGGCTGCGTAAGCCTGCCAGAGGAGTGCATCGTCGGCCTCCCGGATGATCAGCACGTGCTCCTGAAGGCGCCTCTCCTTTACGGTTTGCAGGATTCTCCGCAACATGCCGGTCCCGCCGTTCAGTGCGTGTTTCGGTTCGTTCCCGATCACCACATACAGGATCTCCGGAATGCGCGCCGCTATTTCGGGAAGGCAATGGTCAATGAACTGTACGATTCCCTTGCGCTCTGTCAAACGTCCGACGCTGAGCAGAATGGGGCGGGCACCGGCCCCGATGCTCTCCCTGAATAGGCTGCCGTCTGGTCTGTAATCTGGGGATGATGGAATGTGCACGCCAGGATGCAGAATGCGGATACGGGATGGCGCGACCCCGGTATCGATGGCGATACGGGCTGTGCTTTGACTGTTGACGATCACCCTGTCGCAACTTCGAATGGCCGGCAGAAAACCCAGGCGATAGCCGAGATTGGGGACCACGAGATCCAGCCCGTGGGCGAAGCAGGCCACCGGAGCACGGACGAGCGTCCCCGCAAGACGGGCGGCGGGCGCGGTGACCCCGCTGCCTGCCAGGATGAGATCCGGTCGGAACCTCATCGCCATCCCGCAGGTCCGAAGCTGGCAGTGAATGAGGAACCTCGCGGGGGGCATCGGGGGGCAGCAAGAAAAGGCGGTACCCGGCTCGAGATGATCCTGGCATCCAGCGGGTCCCACAATGGCGGTGCTGTATTGTTCACGGAGGCTCAGGTGGACATGGTGCAAAAGTCGCTCCATGCCTCCCCTGAGCGGAGGGAAGTTCCTGGTGACGATGAGTATTCGAGGGCGTGTCGCTGTCATCGAGTCCTTCCGCCGCAGCTCTGAAGATTTTCCCACCAGAGACTTACATTGGCGCCTGTCCACTGTTCTTCAGGGGACAATCGAAAAAGAGAGCTCATGAGCCGGTGCTCGCCTCCTCGAGCCCCTTGAGTATCGCCAGGATTTCCGAACGGCCGGGTGCGTGGGGATACAGCTCGAGTGACTTTTGAAAGGCTTCCATGGCTTGCTTGGGCTGGTTGGCTCTCATGGAAAAGAACCCCAGACCGAGCCATATGTTGGCATATTCGGGGTCAAGCTTCAGGGCTTCCCTGGCCGCAAGAACGGCTTTTTCCGCTTCCCCTCTGTCGTGGTGATACCAGCCCCTCAGAAGATGGACGTCGGCGGAATCGGGCCTCAGCCCCTCTGCACGGTCCAACAGCGATTCCCCAAATTCTAGCCATGGAGATCCCAGCTGATTCTTCTTGATCAGGAACGATGTCGCCATGTACAGATTGAATGGAGAGAAAGGCTGGCGAACATATTTATCCATGAAATTCTTCTTCTGCCGTTGCGCTTCGTCGAGCCTGTCCTCGGCGAGTATTTCATCAAGACGCGCCTTCGAATGGAGATCCTGCGGGTTCAGCGCGACGGCTTCGTGAAGGAGGTCTCTCGCCGCATGTCTTTGATTGTGGCGGAGAAGAGTCTCTGCCAGCCAGGCCTTCGGTGTCGAGTTGCCGGGGTCTGCATTTCCATCCCCATCCAGGTCAATTCCCTTGCCTGTGACGTCGTCGAGGAGTCCCTCAACCAGCCGAATGCCAAGGATCCGCCAGTCCGCCGACACGTTGGGAATGCGTTCCAGAATCAACAGCCCCTGGATCATGGACATATAGGCGTCTTCATGGTCGCCAAGATTTTGTTTCGCTCTTCCCAGGGAGAAATGAACGTAGGGGAGTGGGACTATGTTCATGCGCTTCGGTCCGTCGTCGAGAAGCCTTTCGCCCTCTTTGACGGCCGTTTCGTATTCTCCCATGGCCATGTAGGAGGAAATGAGAGCGTTCAAGGCGACGGCATACTGTTCGTAGCCGGGAACGCCAACGCTCATGGCGGTCCTCGCCTCGTCAATGGCTTCGGCATATTTTCCGGAGCGATACAGGGCCAGGGCATGATTGGACCTGGCCCGTGGGTTGTTGGGAGCCTTGGCGGCGTTATCCGCGTTCAGGGCGAGGGGATGCTCCCACACGGCATTGCGATCAAATGTGGCGAGGGTCAATGCCGATGCGAGAATCAGAAATACACACCAGGGGACTGCCTGAAGCTTGTCAATATTGGCGTGCTGAAATGCACGACGGGCCAGGTACTCCAGAGCGACGACCGCGGATAGAATGAGCCCGATGCTGGGCAGGTACATGCGGTGCTCAAACATGAGCTCCAGGGGAATGAATGTCGATTCAACGAGCAGATTGAGAAAGAACCAGACGATCCCAAAAGTCATCAGGGGATGATCCTTGCGCTTCAGGACAGCCCAGGTAAACATCCCCGTGAGAACTATGATGGACAACAGGGTCGTGGGTGGGTTCACAAGTGAAGTCGAAAGCTCGACATCGTGCTCGAGGGAGAATCTCCCGGGAGTCGGCCAGAAGACGAGGGAGACGTAGCGCATGAGAACGCGTGATTCCGTGAGCAACCGTTCCACAAGAGTAAAATGCCGACCGGCGTAACCCCCGAGGAGCCAGTCGGGGATATAAGCGACGGATGGAGTGCCGATGACGAATAGCAGCAGCACGGACTTGACGGGGCGGGCACTGACATATTTCCAGAATCTCTTGTGAAGATCAGGCCGAAAAAACCACAGTTCCGTAGTGATTATAAGAAGCGGTATGATCCCGGAATTTTCCTTGCTGAAAAAGGCCAAAATCATGGAAAGAAAAAAGAGAAAGAAAAATATATAAGTGGCCGGCTTATTCTTTTTATTGTAGGAGAGTCTCGCTGATACGTAAAAACCAACGCTCAGAATAGTGAACAGCGCCACGATGGAAGCCATTCTTTGGACGATATACGTCACGGCATTGGTCTGTATGGGATGAAGCGCCCAGATGCCCGATACCCACACCGCGGTGGAAAGCGCGGAAAAAAGGATCGGATTGCCATTCCCAAGTCGCTCGTTGTAATCGTTGGCTGACTTCGCCAACCCATTGATCAAGAACAACACGGCCAGGAATGCCGATAAATGGATTATGAAATTGGTGATGTGGAAGAAGCGGACATTTCCGTTGCCCACCACTCGGTCTATGGAGAAGGTGAGCATGGGTATCCATCGATTCCATCCGAACTTGCTTTCACCCAGGCGTGCAAGGCTTTGCACATCGAAAGTGTCGATTCTGACCAGCGGCTCCTCCGCGAAGCTATGAAAATCATCCAGGGCCAACGGCACATCGAAGCTGTTTGAATAGGCGCTGAAAAGCATGAGCGGCACAAGGAGGAGGACAATCAGGTGAATCGTATTCAGGTTTTGGGGTTGGGCAGGCTGGACTGTTCTCATGGAGGTGCATCTCCAGGGAGGAAATGGGAAGAGGGGGGCCTGCCCTTCGGCAGGTTACCCCCTTCTCGTTTGCAACAGGCGATCAGAGTCTTACTTCAATCCAAGCTCCGAGGCTACGCTGCCCGTGATATCCCAGCTGGAGATCTTTCCGTCCGCTACGACCGGTGTGGCCGTGAGGTGCGGAGTGGGCAGTCCCTGGATGAGGTTGGAGAACGGGCAGGTGGAGCTGTCAACGATGGTGATGTCAAGCTTGTTTCCGTCCCATGTGGGGGTGAAGCAGGCGGTGCTGGCGTCCCTGGAGTAGGTCCCAACCCCGGGTGCGGGCAGGCCGCCCGAGGGATTCAGGGCATAGACCGTGGCAAGGTTCGTCTCGATGGCGTGCATGCCGGGGAAAACCTTGACCGTCAGGCGGGACTTCTGAACATACCTTTGATAGAAGGGCACGGCGACGGCGGCCAGGATACCGATGATGGCGACGACGATCATCAACTCAACCAGGGTGAAGCCTTTGCTTTCTTTCATCTTGATAAACATGTTGGTATTCTCCTTTCAGGGTTTTGTATGCTCTTCTTGTTTGTGGTGCCTTCTCTAGTCGCTAAAGATTATCTTCCTGATGGCTCTTTATCTTCTCCCCCCCTTTCATGTTTGGTAATTCGTTCATCTCTAATTGATGACAATTTATCCATCTCACTTTGTTTCCGGCTTCCCCGGCGTGCGTTGCTTTAACTTCCATGATCCGCACCGCTGTTTCTAATTCGGGAAGCAACCTGTTTTAGCTTAGCCCTTTCCACATTCGGCGTTGCATGCGTCTATTTGCAACCGGTGTACCAAACTTTCCAATATGCACGGAAGCTTTATTTCATGCGTGTTTACGGCCCCTGGTCCTCAATACCGTCAGACTCCATTGGGCTGAGTGAACTGCCGAGAATCGATATGCGGCTGACAAAAAGTGTCACGCCATCTGAAACGTTGAATTGGCTGCGAGGAAAGAAAAAGGCCGTCTCGGAAGGATGGAGAAGCGCTTCCGGACGGACCCTGGAGGATTGCGGCCGCATTACCGACACCGGTTAACGTGACGAGGTCACCGTGTGCTGTCTCGACCCAATCTCGGGGGACATGATTCAGTGTCCTGGCTGTAAACCTCGATCCGATCGAAACGGAGCTGCGCCACCTGTTCTGAGACCAGCCCGATCAGAAACATGAGGATGGAAACCGTGATGAGCATGGCTGAAGTCGGCCCGTAGCGGGCATCGAGGGCGAAGATTTTGTAGAGCCCGTAGCCGACTCCCACCAGGAAAGTAAGGAAGCTGAATGGGAGGAAGATCTTCATGGGAGAAAACATGGTGGTGACCTTAAAAATGATCAGGAAGAATCGCGAACCGTCCCGCAGCAGCCTGATCTTGCTTCTGCTGTTGGCCTGTCGCCTGGCGGTCTGGACCGGCACGTAGGCCAGACTATAGCCGGATCGGACCGTTGCCAGGGTTATGGTGGTCGGGTAGGAGAACTTGTTTGGAAGGAGGGACACGAACTGGCGCGCGATGTTGGCCCGGATGGCCCGGAAGCCGGAGGTCAGGTCCTCCACCTTGCGCCCGACCATCCAGCTCGCGAAGCGGTTGTAGAAGGCGTTCGCGATCCCCCGGTGCACGCCGGCCTGCCCGCGCCAGGAGCGCATACCGCTCTTCCATCTTCTCGACCGCC
>Ga0101944_10004707_pt1 | contig 16455 bp, 15 predicted proteins | sample DewCreD2012metaG_FD_75245 | JGI IMG/M metagenome (GOLD analysis project Ga0101944, IMG submission 75245) | Hot spring sediment bacterial and archeal communities from British Columbia, Canada, to study Microbial Dark Matter (Phase II) - Dewar... ...
AATCAGCGGATTGCCCGTTTTCGCCGTCTGGCCGATCTGGACGTCCTCGATCGAGGCGTCGTAAAAGCCATCGGGAATCTCCTCGTAGAAAGGCTGCTGTGCAGGCTGCGTCGAGGCGCGCGCGTAGTCGTCATCGAACCGGGACAGGTCGACCTCGGGGCTGAATGGGCTGCTGCTTCGCTCCATGCGGGAGTTCCTCGCTGGAATAGTGGCCGACAAAGGCAAGGTCCTCTCAGGGGAAGTCGTACGGCAGGCCGGTCTCGGCTGGAAACTTCCCGCCGATGAAACGCAGCGCGCCGGTGCAGGGTTCCGCCACCGCAGACGCGCGCGCCGGCGCCGATCCTCTTCGGACGTGCTGCCGTTAGCCGCACCATCGGCGGATTCCGGGATGGGATGAAAAGGCCGGTCCCGGGCGGGATGCGATCAGCTCCCATTGATCGTCAGAACCACACGCACTCCTCAGGTGCAGGAGAGCAGACCGGTCCTCAAGGAGCAGAGCATGAGCAGCACGGGGCGGCCCGCTGCCGCCGGTCGCCCGGAGGGAACAAGAGGATTTGATGCGGGGGACCGGTGAAACCAGGACTGCGTGCTGGACGCGGGGGACAAGGTGGCGGAAGAGGGGCGTGTGGCGACGCCGGGCACGGGACTGTCGGGCCACGGGAAAAGGCGGGGGCGCTGCCGTGTGGCGCTGGAGACGGGGACGCACTCGCCGTGGGTGAGTCCCGCGCGGAGCTGCTGCAGGCCGCGGGAGCGGTCGGTCCCCCAACGATGCTCTCCTCCCTCTCTCCACGATGGTTTCCCGCGCCCTCCCTGACGGGTTCCGCCTCCTGCCTGCGCGAGGAACCGGCAGTACCCGGTTTCCCCGCAGCTCTGGCAACGGATTTCCCTTCCGCTCTGCCGCCAGGTTTCCCCTCCCCAAACGCAAGAGATCCCTCCTTCGGCGAACCGAAAGACTGTATCCCTCCCATACCCTTTCCAGCAACGAAACCACCGCCCCCGCGCTCTCACAAAAGCGCCAGTCTGCAATCTTGCGAGACGAAGCGAAACTCGCCCTGCCTCGGACGGAGCGCAATCCGGCACGCACAGAAGCATGCAATCGGGACATCCGCACCCATGACAGCCACCGGCCTCGGCACCCTGGATTCCGGCTTTTCACTCAACAGACAAGGGGGCGTTTTTCAATGCCTGATGGGCATTTTTTCGAACACACTGTCAACGTGCCTTTCCAGCCCATCGTGCTTCCGCATCGCCCCCACACCCGCGGCCGGGCGGTCCCGTCCCGGCCAGGTCGACGACCGGCGCAGCACAAGATTTTTCTCCGGCGTCAACCCTTTTCCGGTCCGTGGCGCCCCTCTCGCAGGCTCATGCCGGAAGGCGAACGGACGAGTCAGGAGCGGGCGGGCATCTGAACCAGGCAGCTTCCCGGCAGGTCATTGCCCCGAGTCGACCACCCCGGGGGCCGTCGAATGGCGCCGGTGGAGAATTGGCAACCCGGCCGTCCAATCCTTGCGGACGGGTTCTTGAGAGCAAACAATGAGTCCCGGCTCAATGGCTCAGAACGGCAGGTCGTCGTCCGTGCCCGTCGCCCAATGGCCCGCCCGGCGCCCCTCGCTCGCAGGCCCTTTGCGCGAAGAGACGAAATACACGTCCGTCCACTGCCGCTGCGGGTTGGTGCGCTTGAAAACTCTCACGGGCCGGTCGATCATCTCGCCGATGTGGTCTGGCAGCTCGCTCAGGCGTTCCAGATGCAGTTCCAGCCGTTCCAGATCCTGCTTGAGGTAGGCAACCGTCTTGTCTGTGATGACACGCACTTTCGTGATCGCCTTTCCCCGGCATTCCGGCCCGTGGATGCGGAGCTTCCAGACAATCATCGGATTGCCCGTGTTCGCCGTCTGGCCGATCTGGACCTCCTCGATCGAGGCGTCGTAAAAGCCATCGGGAATCTCCTCGTAGAAAGGCTGCTGTGCAGGCTGCGTCGAGGCGCGCGCGTAGTCGTCATCGAACCGGGACAGGTCGACCTCAGGGCTGAATGGGCTGCTGCTTCGCTCCATGCTGGAGTTCCTCGCTCGAATAGTGGCCAACAAAGGCAAGGTCCTCTCAGGAAAATCTCATGCCGTGCCAGTCCCGGCGGGACCCTTCCCGCCGATGAAATTCGGTGTGCCGGGCAGCGTTCCGCCACCGCAGACGCGCGCGCCGGCGCCGATCTCCGGAGGGCTCGCTTCCGCTGGCCGCTCCTTTTCGCGGCCCTCAGCCGTGCGCACCGGAACGGGTTCTGTGCCCTGCGCGAAGGCCGGTCAAGCGGCCGAAGCCAGCGGTCAGCCGCGCTGCCCCCCGCCTGGGACTGCTCCTTTGAGAATTGTCCTTTGGGGGTGGGAATAGCGATGGGACCGCTCACTTTCGGCGGCTGACACCTTCTTCGTTCGCGGCACAGAATCTGCCGCTGGCCGCGGCGGCTATCCTCCCTGCTCATGTCCCGCAGGGTCATCGGGGCTCGCTTGCGCGATCCTCTGCACTGGCGCCCTCCCGGCTCCGGGCGCAGTCTGGCATGTGAGCGCCCGGTAGCTGCTGGCAGTTCCATGCGGCGGCTGACGCCGCCTTGAGTCGTGGCACTTCAGGCACCTCGCGGGGTGCCGCAAAAACGAACCGGGGCGAGCCTTGCGGCCCGCCCCGGCAATCGGTCAGGAAAAGTCGCGCGAAAAGCTTATCCCTTCGACGCCGCCTTGCGCCGGCGGAGCAGATATAGCGCAAGCCCCACTGTCGTTATGAGGGCATATGTCCCAGGTTCAGGGACTACGCTAAACGTCCCGGCACCATATCGAATGGTGGGTCCGCCACCGTTCCAGTAATCCCACACCGTGGGAAGCGACCCGACCCCATACGCGTTGCCAGACCACGCACCCACTCCCCATGAAATCGCACCGCCGAAAGTGTCAAGAGCACTCACATGAGCTGCGGTACCGCCATGGGCGTTGTAATTGGGCTCTGACCCTCCGTAGCCATGAGCAGTCAGCATGTAATACCCAGCGGCCAATGTGACCGGGCTCACATTCTGCCAGCGGGCGCCACCGGATAGCAGGTACGATCCTCCCGCTAAGAAGGTGGCCGAAGTTAGAGCGGAAGAATCCAAAGTCGTTCCAGTAAAGCTGAAATGACAATTTGTGGAGTTCGGGGTGGCGGAGCATGTGCTGAGGCTTCCCAGAGCCGTAATCTTGCGGATCTCCACATACAGTTGTTGCCGGAGCCCGTCAGACTTCGAATCGAAGACACCCAAGGCGTCAATGGTGATGGGACGGTTCACCTCAAAAGCGAACGACAACGCCCCTGTCCATGTTTGATTGCCTGTTATGTTGTTGTACGAGATCGCAGGGATGCTGATTCCCCACCCCATCATTGCCCCTACCAACAACAGCAGCATCAAACTCGGAACTCGTTTCATCTGACTCTCCCTCCGTCTTCCCAGCCCAAGGGGTACAATCTAACCCTTCGCCGGAAGTTCGTCTTCGAGTTTACACCAACCTGCCTCCGCTGGCAAGTCCTTTTTTCGATGAAAGTTGTTTCAATTCAGTTTGTTAGACAAATGTACAGCACCCGCCACAGGAGTACCATGGTTCACCGTCTCTTCGCTGCCCGATTCAGCGAATTGGCACGCAAGTTGCCATGGCGTCACCGCCGCCACAGCCGCACTACTTCCTCCACCACGTCCGCCACCCGTTCCACCATCCCCTGCGTCATCGCCGGATACAGCGGCAGCGTCACGATCCGCTCATACAACGCCGCCGCCCGCGGGCAGGCGTTCCGCTCTTCCGCAGCCAGCGCCTGAAATGCCGGATGCATCGGCACGGGAATGAAGTGCACGCTCGCCCCCACGCCCCGCCTCCGCAGCTCCTCGATGAACTCCCCCCGCCCGATCCGCAGCCGCTCCAGCCGCAGCCGCAGCACATACAGGTGCCACGCGTGCCCGCCCTCCAGATCCCCCGGCGGCAGCTCCAGCTCCTCTATTCGCCCGAATCGCTCGTGGTATCGCGCCACATACTCCCGCCGCACCGCCAGGAATCCCTCCAGCTTCCGTAACTGATGGATTCCCACCGCCGACTGCAAATCGCTCAGGTTGTACTTGAACCCCGGCTCGAGCACCTCGTAGTACCAGTTGCCTTTGTCCGTGTACCGGTTCCAGGCATCCCGGCTGATTCCGTGCAGGCACAGCACCCGCATCCGCTCCGCCAGCCGCGGATCAAACGTCGTCACCATCCCGCCTTCCGCCGTCGTGATGTTCTTTGTCGCGTAAAAGCTGAACGCTACCGCCGCGCTGCGGCTGTCGCCACCAATCCTCGTCTGTCTGATCCTCGCCCCCACGGCGTGCGCCGCATCCTCCACCACGTGCAGCCCGTGCCTTTGCGCCAATGCCCAGATCTCTTCCATGCGGCATGGGAGCCCAGCAAGATGCACGGGAATCAGGACGCGCGTGCGAGGCGTGATCCTCTCCTCGATCGACCTCGGGTCGATGTTGCCGTCCTCCCCGATGTCCGCCAGCACCGGCGTGGCGCCCGTGTGCGTGATCACATGCACAGTCGAGCAGAACGTCATTGGCGATGTGATCACCTCGTCGCCCGGTCCCACGCCCAGCGCCGCCAGCGCCAGGTGCAGCCCGGCGGTGCAGGAGTTCACCGCCAGCGCATGCGGCGCGCCGCAGTATGCCGCAAACTCCTCCTCGAACTGCTTCGTCCGCGGACCGGTCGTCAGCCAGCCGCTGCGCAGCGTTGCGGTCACTTCGTCGATCTCCTCCTGCCCGATCGATGCCCGGTGAAAATGGATGAACTCTTCTGCTGCGCTCATGCCTCTCCATGTCCGTCCCTGCGGGGCAGCCAGCTCGCCGCTACCGTGCGGAACAGCATCTCAAGATCGGACAACAAAGTCCGCCGCTCCAGATACGCTGCCGATAACTCCAGCTTCCGCGGCAGAATCACCGTCCGGTAGTAGTCTTCCACATTGTCTGCCGCCGCCAGCAACTCTTCTTCGTTCCGGAATTCCACGCTCGCAGGGTCCGTGATCCCTGGCCGCGCCGCCAGCACCCGCTGCCATAGCGGGTCCGCCAGATCCACATACTCCGGCACCTCCGGCCGCGGCCCCACCAGGCTCATCTCGCCGCGGAGGACGTTCACGAGTTGCGGCAGCTCATCGAGCTTCCACCGCCGCAGCCACGCGCCCACGCGTGTGATCCGCGCCTCCCCTTTGCGGGTCAACGACGGCCCGCCGTGGTTGACGACCATCGAGCGGAACTTCAGCAATTCGAACGTCCTTCCCCCCTGTCCCACCCTGCGGTGGCGGAACAGCACCGGCCTGCCGGAGTCGAGCCAGACGGCCAGAGCGACAAGGAGCATGACGGGAGAAAGAACCAGCAGACCGAGAGCAGCCAGAGTTCGTTCTGCCAGCGCGGGCAATGCCTTAAGACCTCTTTTCCGGGACGAGCTCTTCCAGTGCGTCGATGAAGCGCTCGGTCACTCGCTCTCTGTCGAAGAAAGTCTGTGCAGCCTTCCTCCCGCGTAGCCCCATTTCGTGACGCAAAGCCGGATTTGCCTTCAAGGCGCGGATAGCATCGCTTAAGCCCTTGCTGTCCCCGGGGTGCACCGTGATTCCGCACCCGGCATCGGTGACGATCCGTTTCGCGTCGCCATCCGCCGACACAACCACCGGCCTGCCGCATGCCATCGCTTCGTAAAGCTTCGACGGCACAGCCCCCGTCAGGGCCGTCCGCAGAGGTACGAGGATCACATCGGACGAGGCCAGCAGCACTGGCACTTCCGCCGCTGCAATCGCTGGACGAAACGTCACATGAGACAGTCCCTCTGCCTGAGCGCGGGCCATCAGTTGCGCCTTCTCCGGGCCATCTCCCACGAGGAGAAAACGAATGCCCGCGGCTCTGCCGAGATCCGCAGCCGAGTCCAGAACCTGGTGCAATCCCTGCGCCAGGCCATGGAGACCGGCGTACGTCACAAGCATCTCGTCCGGTCCGGCGTATACGCCGCGCAGGCTCTCCGACCACCTGTCTGGAGAAAACTCCGCCGTATCCACCGCATTGGAAAACAGACAGACGCGCGCTTGCGGGTGACGGGCCTGGATGTCCTCGACGATGCCTCGGCTCTGCCCGGAAACCAGGTTTGCGTTCTTGTACGCGAATCGCTCCAGTGCGCTGGCGAGCCTGTAGAACAGTCCGCGCCGGATCACGCCAAGCTCAAGAGCGCTAGCGGGCCAGAGGTCCGAGACATTGAACACAAGCCGGGCACGTTTCGCTCTGCTGAGAGCAAACCCTGAAACGGCCAGAAAAAGCGGAGGGCTTTCGACGATTAGAACATCCAGCCCGGGCAGGGCCCAAAGGCCGTTGACGGCGGACGAAGCGACAAAGGACAGGTAGCTGGTCATCCGGGGCAGGAAAGACAGGGAGTTCGATGGGTAGATAAAGCTGCGGAGGATTGTGACTCCATCCACTCGCTCGCGCCGAAGCCATCCACCGTAACCCGGAAAAATCCGACCGGAGGGATAATTCGGCATCGCCGTGAGAACCCACACGTTATGTCCCCGCCTTGCCAGCAATCGGGCCAGAAATGAAAGCCTTCTCTGGGGCGCCCCGAGCTCCGGTGGATAGTACTGCGACAGAATGGCGATTCGCATTCGCGTCAGGGCTGTGCGTTGAAGCCTTTTCCGGCCCCAATTTTCGACACCACCGCCCGGAACTTCCCGTTCGCCGTACGCTCAATCTCTTTCACGCGCTCTACCTCCACCCTCACCTGCTCTCCCAATCGGAGCCGCACCCGCTGCTTCAACTCCTCCTTCTGCCGCTCCCCAAATTCCACCCCGGGCACCACCCGCACAAGCACGAGATCCACCTCTTCCTGGACAATCTGCGCTTCCCGGATCGACAGGTCCGCCTTGAACACGGGATCCATCCGCCCCACGCGCCGCCCGTCCGGCGTCACGATGACGTCATCCAGCCGCCCCTCAATTCTATCGAGCAACGGCAGCCCGCGCCCGCACTCGCACCGCGCACCCGGCGCCGCCGGCTTCACCCGGTCTCCTACCCGGTAGCGGATCAGAGGCATGTCTCCATTCATCAGACCTGTCGCCACCAGATCTCCGGCGCCGCTCTCGTCGGCGTCGAGAACTTCCACCACGCCCGCGTCCGGGAACCAGTGCATCCGCCCCTCTTCGCACTCCCCCGCGGCGGCAGCCATCTCGCTCATCCCGTACGTCTCCCGCACCGGGGCATCGAACGCCTTTTCCATCGCTTCCCGCTGAAATCCGAACAGGGGCTCCGCGTTCGTCAGCACCACCCGGTACCGCAAATCCCTGACTCCGAGGCGAATGCACTCCTGCGCCAGCGTGCATAGAGCGGAACTATATCCCCACAAATATACAGGTCTGAATCGCCTCAGTTCCTCGACGTAGGACGGTACAAAATCGGGACCCAAATGATAACTGGACAGATACAGCTGCCGCATCGGCCGGTTGTGCACCCAGAACGGCGGCTCGCGCCGCTCCACCGGCACAACCAGTTGCCCGCCCAGAATCGCCCACCGGTCGCGCCGGCTCACGCCGTGCCAGCGCCGCCACCGCGCCTCGAACAGCGCATACCATTCACGAAGCGTCCGCCGGCTCTGCCACAGCTTCAGCGGCGTGCCGCTCGTCCCGCTCGTGTGCGTCTCAAACATCCGCCGCGGGTCGCAGTCCTCGGCGAGAAACGCTTCCGGTTGCCGCCGCACTTCCTCTTTCTCCAGCACCGGCCAGTTCTCCAGCCGCTCCCAGCTTCCTTTGTCGCCCCGCACCCGCCGCTCCGCCCACATCGCCCGGTAGTACGGAACCCGCTTCGCCGCCCGGTCCAGCAGCCGCGCCAGCCGCTCTTCCTGCCAGGACTTCCACCGTTCCGCCGTCCAGCTCTCCCGCTCTTGAGCCTCTTCCACCAGCCAGTCCGTCTCCGCCCCGTACCGCCACCGTTCGAGCTGCCATCCGCGCACACTCGCAGCCGCGTCCTGCATCCACGCAGGCATCCGATGATACAGCGCCAGCCGCCAGTCAGCTGCCATCGGAAAAGTCAAATGCGGCAGACTGGAGCGCTCTGGCTCCGCACTGCCGCATTCCAACGTTCAAAAGAGAGAAACAGCCAATGTCAGGCGCGGCTTCTCCACAAGGCCAATGCCGCCAGCCCTGCGGCGAGCAACCCCAGAGTTCCGGGTTCCGGAATCTCTCCGCCATAGAGGCGCGCCTCATCCAGCCCTGTAATATCCTCGCAATTGTACCCGGGAATCGGACAACCCGTCGGACGGTTGCGATAAGCTGGCACCCAGTCAGCGAGAATGGCAATCTGCGTCACAGTGCTCAGCGTTGCATATACCTCACTTGAGCTCGCCGGCAGACCGGAACTCAAAACCCACGGAAAGCTCTCAGTGAGGCTGACCGAGTTGAAGGTCCACTGGGCAGTTGCACCCGGCAGAACCACCGCGCGCAGATCTGGACCGCCGCTGCCTTGAATCACAACGACGGGATCGCCGACGTAGTTGTAGTAGTCCCGATAATTGTAGATTGAACCGCTTCGGAGATGAAAGCTGAGAGTGCCCCCATACAGATTACCGCTCCACGAAGATGGAGCAAAGAACATGAGAAATCCTCCGCCGGCATCTTCGGCCCAGAGGTGGCCGGTACCGCCGACCCCGCCGCTCATACTGTGATATGGGCCCAAGCCTCCCACTCCCGGGCTGAATGAGCAAACCCCCGAGACACAACTGTTGGTGTTGTAATGGCCAATGACCGTCCAGCCATCCATTCCAGTGTCGAATGAGCTGGAAAAGTTGAACACAGCCGCCGGGGCCGCCGCGCCCACCATCACCAGAATTGCCAGCGATCGGATCGCCATGGATTGAGCTCTCGCTTTCCCCACGATTTTAAGCCAAATCATTCACTCCGTCCAGTCCCGATTCGAACTTTCTTTCCTAGACCACCGAGGCGGAAATCTCCGCCGAAGTACCACGTTCATTGCTCACCCTCACCGACACCCCCTCCAGATCCGCCAGCAGCCTCGCCCGCTCCTCCGCCGTGCCCGAAACGCCGATCTGGACAGCCGCCGAGAACAGCCCGCCACTGCTCAGGGAAGCCGCACTGCCAAACCACAACTGCGCCGCCTGCGCCACGTCGAAACTGAAAGTCTCGCTCTTTCCGCTCTTGCGCCGAACCGTCACCTCGACCTTCGTCAGATTTCGAGTGGTCGTGTAGCCCGTCACGGTCACATTGAGCGCCGTCAGACCCGCCTCCAGGCGCGCCGCCAGGACCACCGGCGCCAGCTCCGGCACCGTCAGCTCCAGCGCCAACGGCCGTTCCGGCGTCCGGTCAATCCCGCCTTCCGCCACGAACGACGGCGTTAACACGATCCGCCCCGCTGCCGTCCCCGTCTGCAGCCGGATCGTTGTCGAGCCGTTCGCGAACACCGCCCGGGTCTGTCCCGCGGGAATCACAAAACTCACGCTCCTTCCGCCCGTGGAAAACTGCACCGCCGCATCAGCCCCGAAATTTGCCGCATCCACCGTCATCAGCACCGTCCCCCGCAACGTTAACGGATACGGGCTTTGCAGCGTCAGTCCGACAGCCGGCTGCGCGAACGGCGCCACGACTCCGCTCGCTCCCTCCCAACGGTAACCCGGCAATTCAGGCAAGGCGGCTGCAGTGCCCGTCAGGTTGAAGAAGGCAGGCCCCACATACAATACGGCCGTGTTTAATCCCGGCAGCTTCGGCGTGAACTCAATGCGGAACTCCGCGTGCCCGTCCGGCTCGATCACCAGCGGCAGCGCCGGCACGTTCGCCAGCTGGAACGGAGAACCCGCCCCGCTCACCCCGATCGATCCGATCGTTGCCGGGCGGTTGCCCGTGTTCCGGATCACGAACATCGCCGCTGTGGTCTGCCCGATGGCAGCCGCCGGCACCGCCACCTGGCCACCGCTTTCCAGACCGACCACCCCGCCCGCCTGGTACGAATACTCCAGAACCGGCCCGAACCCAAACGCTGTCAGCAGAAACGTGTCCGCGCCTACCCGCAACCGCCCCGTCTGCCGGCCCGTCTGCACGCCCGTCGCCTGCACGCCAAACCACAGCTCCCCTCCCGCCCTGACCGGCGTCTGTGCCAGCGGCGGGTCCACCAGCGCAAATCCCAATCCGCTGACGGCAACGCCAGCCACCACCCCTTCCTCATTGCCCGTGTTTTTCACACGCACCCAGACACGCTTCCGCTTGCCCAGCTCCACTTCCCCCAAATCCACCACCCCGTCTGGCAGCAGCCTGACCCCCGCATCGCCGGCCAGATCCGGCAACACTTCATAGGCCCACTTCGCGCCCTGCGATGCTCCCTCCACCCGAACCCTTGCCACCCGGCCTTCTCCCTCCAGCCGCAGCGTGGCCGCATGTTCCCCCAGATCCTTCGGCTCGTAGCGGATCCGGAACTGCACCGCCTGCCCTGCTCCGACGGTCACCGGCATCAGCGGCACCTGGTTCAACGAAAGCTCCGCCGCCCCTTCCATCTGAACCGACTCCAGTCTGCCCGCCGCTGTCCCTTCATTGATCACCAGGACTGTCGCAAACGTGGCCTGATTCACAGGCGTCTTCGCAATCCGGATCAGCCCGCCATCGGCCAGCGGCTGCACGTTCCCGTCAGCCGCCAGCACGTAAGCGTATTTCAGCTCAGGCGCCGTCCCGGTGAATCCCACCGAGATCAGCGCGTACGCCCCCGGAAGCAGGTTCGAGTCCGGAGGGGGCAGCTCGCGCACCAGCAGTCCTAGTTGCGCCAGGCTTCTCCTGCTTGACGACGGTTCGAACCTGACCTCAAAAACCACCTTCTCCCTCGGTTGCAGCACCCGCGGCGTCGGCGCCGCGCCCATCAGCCGGAAATCCCCGGACCCCGTCAGCGCCGGTTCCCCCAATTCCGCCCGAAATGCCCCCAGGTATTGCAGCTCGACAAAAATATCCTTCCCTTCCCCCACTTTCCCAGCGAATTCAACTGTCGTTCCATTCGCGATCTGGCGCGTAATGTCCCCCTCGCGAACAGTAATCAGAATGCCCTGCCCCCACGCCATCCCCGCCGCCAACACGCCCCACGCAAGCAACCGGCCCGTCCGTGTCATCCTCTGCCTCATCAAGCCTTACTCTCCCGCCGGCACGAAATACGCCTTCCACTCGTCCCCGCGCCGCACCGCCACCCAGATCTCCTCCCCCTCGCGGTTCCGCGCGCGCAGCAGAAATCCTTCCCCGCCGCCCAACCGCTCCAACCGGTTCGCTTCCACCTCAAGCTCCACGACCCGCGCATCTCCCCCCGCAATTGGACACACCACCAGCGCCCCCGCATACCCCACCACGACTTCTCCGTGCTCAAGTGCCACTCCCACGGGTGCCCCACGGCCCTCCACCGCCGTCCTCCACTTCTCCCGGCCGTCTTCGATCAGCGCAACCTCCGACTCCCCAGCCAGCGCTACCCGCGCCCCCAGCATTCCTGCCGCGCCTCTCCTTCTCACCCTTCCCCATTCTTCCCAGGTGCCCCGCCTCCACGCCTCCAGCGTTGTCTCCTCTCCGTCAAACCACGCCACCGCGAGCTCGCCTTCATCATTGACCGCCAGACTCGCCGCCTCGCGTCCCTCGCCGAGCCCCGCTTGAGCCACCCGCTCCGCCGTTTCCACGTCCCAGACCTCGATCACTCCACTCCCCGCCACTGCAACATACCGTCCGCCGGCAGACCAACCCGCCCGCTCCACTTCCACTTCCAGACGCTGCTCTTCCGGCGAACCGCTTCCGAGTCCCCTGATCAGCATCCAGCCTCCGGAACCCCGCACTACTGCGGCCTTCCCGCTCGGCGACACCCAGGCGGCCTCCACTCCCCCCAGCACTTCCCCGCCGAGATGCGCCCCGCCAGCCACTCCTTCAACCACGCGCACCGCCTTTTTTGGGGCATCGAACATCACCCCGCTCCGCACACCTTCCACCTGCCCCCAGGCCATTGCCATCAGGAAAGCCCCCGCTGCCAGACACTTCATCGCGGACCTCCAATCACCACCGTCCCCGGCCTCAACACCGCCTCGCCCGGCGTCGTGTCTCTCGTAGCCAGCCAGTAACCCAACCCTGCCCCTGAGCCTGCCATCAGCCCGAGCAGCCACCATTTGTTTCTCCCCCAGAATCCCTTCCGCTGCGATCCCGGCGCTCCTCCCGAAGAAAAATCGTCCCGGCTGTTCCGCTGCCGGATCACCGCCATCCCCATACGATCGTCCTTCTTTGCCAGCACCTGAATCGAGAACACTCCTTCCCCGGTCGGCGTCATCCGGCCCGCGCTCACCTGCCCTTTGGCATCCGTCCGGTTCGTGTATTCATGCCGCCCGCCTTCGAACGTCGCGCTCGCCCCCCGTTCCGGCGTCCGGAACGTCACCTCCACACCCGCCAAGGGAAAATCGTTCGCGTCCCGCACCTCCACCACCGGCGCCGTCGCCGCCCCCGTCCGTACATTGTTCACCGCCTGCTCGCCCTGCAGGACGTAGATCCGCAGCCCGCCCCGCGCCGCTTCCTGGCCCGCCGCCGGCCCCGCCATCAGCCAGCAGGCCATCCCTGCCGCCAACACCCTCGCCGTTGCGTTCGTCAACCTTCTGTCCCGCTTCATGCGCGCCGTTTTTCCCTTCTCGTCAAATCCTTGAGTTTACCATCACCTGGAACAGAAATCACTTGAAATGTTACAAGCAGAAATCACCGCCCCAGCCTCGGAATATGCTCGGCCAAAGCCGCGTACACCTCGCGCGCAAGGTCTGCCGCCGCCTGCTCGGCAGCCTCTACTCGGCCGTCCCCAGCCGGCACGATCACCCGCACCAGCGCCGTATCGCTCCGCCCGTGCCGCGCCGCCGTCCACAACAGCTTCAGCTTCGCCTTGTACTCATTGGCCACCGTCATCTCCCCCGTCTGATACCAGTACACGACCGCGGCCCTTTCGTTGCCCTTCTGGATCACGTACCGGTTCGCCTCCAGGCGCCCTGCGTCCGGCACATCCCGTTCGTATTCACCCGCCCGCTCGAACACCCATCCGTGACCCGGCAGGCAATTCCGCGGCGTATGCGGCGCATGCCCCGTTGTCTGCGACGCGAAATACGCTATAAACACGCTCGCCATCAGCCCCTTCTCGCTGTGCGTCAGCATCCGGAACAGCGAATCATCCGGGTGCAGGATTTCCGCCGTGGCGCGATCCAGCGGCTCCTCCCTTACCTGTTCCCACCCGCCCCGGTTCAGGTCCAGAAACGCGAGCGGCAGCACCTTCACGGTCTTCTCATTCTGCGCGAACACATGAAACACAACCGCCTGCACGCAAAGCACGCCTGTCGCCACCCACACGCCGCGCCCCCGCCACCAGCTCACTGCGCCCACCTCCGCAGCACCCGCTCCACGCCAATCAGCAGCGCCATCGCCACCACGAACACCGCCCACCCCTCCAGCCCGTGATAAAACCCTTCAGCCAGCCGCGGATCCACCTCACCCAGCAGCGCCGTCGCCATCACTCGCCCTGAGTTCGCCACCACTGCCACAGGCACCGCCGCCGCAGCCAGCGCCCACCGCACCCAGACCTTCTCATGAAACAGATACGCGTACGCCAGCGCAAAAAACTCAAGCGCCATCAACGCCCGGATTCCGCTGCACGCCTCCACCACCGAGATCACCCGCCCTGCAAGCTCCAGCACGTTCCCCTCCCTGAGCACCGTCCTCCCCGTCATCTCCAGCCCCCACTCCGCCAGCCGCGTCGCCACCAGCTGCAGCGGAAACGTGATCTGTTTATGAAGCAGTCCCGGCAGCGGCAGCGCAAAGCACAGCAGCAGCAGCGGAAACCGCAGCCGCCGCATGAGCTCCGTTCCCCCCAGGTACCACACCAGCCCCGCCACCGTTCCAACCAGCGCCACCCGCTCCGTGAAGATCTCCGCCGCCAGCGCCCCCACGCACGCCACCATCCCGCTGCCAACCAGCAGCCACAGCCCCCACCCGCTTCTTCCAATCTCAACCCCCGCCAGCTCCTCCCGCCGCTCCCACACGATGTAGCCCACGATCACCGGCACAAACCACCCGTGCGCCATGTTGTCGTCGCTGTGCCACTGATGCACAATGTTGCCGATCACCGGCCAGTAACACACCGCCACCAGAAGCGCCAGCCATCCTGCAACCGTCCACCCGCTCCAGCGTTCGCTGAACGCCGCAATCATCTCTCTCGTCATTTCAGACCGGCTTTCACCAGACTGTGCGTTGGATCGCTCAGCCAAGCGCCACGAGCAACCAGTTCGCCGCTCATTTCAGGTCTCCCTCCTGCCCCGGGTGTTCCGCATATGCGAATCGTCCGGACCGAAAATGAGTCGGCTGATCCGTCTGCAGGAACAGGGCCGGAATGCGCATGCCTGCCAACCTTTCCCTGCACCTCCCTGGATCTGGGACAGTGAAGAGGGGCTCGGGCTTGTAATCTTCTCGCAGGGCCTGGTCGAATCGGGAATCTGCGCCCCAGTGTGCAGGTGCCTCGAAACCAGCGTTTTGCCTCCGGCCTCGGCGTGAAACAGCGTGTTGGAACAGAATCCGGCTCTCGTCAAAGCCTGACAATTCGGATCGAAGACAGCCGCTGATCCCCCAGCAGCCACGGCGGTCGCCGCTCTCACTCCACCCGGGCATGGACAACTTCAGGGCGGATCATGAATCTCCGGATTTTCCTGCAAATCCCCGGTCGGATCTGATACCCCGGCACGATCTCTCGGATCATTGCTGGCACCCGATCGATGTCGTCCGGCAGGTTTTCCGTCGCCACGCTCAGCCTTGGTCGGAACCGCTGCAGCGTCCTCCGCGCTCCGCGCAAGGCCTCCGCCTCCGCTCCCTCCACGTCCATCTTGATGAAGTCGACACGCTCCAGCCCGAGCTCTTCGACAACCTGGTCGATGCTGGTCACCGGCAAGGTCACGATCCTCGGCTTCTCTCGCGTCTCCGGCCGCTCAGGCATCACCACCGTGTTCAAGTTGGAGTTAGTGTATGTCTTCACTTCAACCGTCCCAGCGCCGCTCCAGACACCTTTGTCCACGATGATGACGCGCCCCTCGTCCACCTCCTGGCGGAAATTCCGCCGCAGACACTCGGCATTGCGCGGATCGATCTCGAGTGCGACCACCTTCGCCGCGCCTGCTTCGAGCGCACTGCGGGTAAACGTTCCTACATTCGCCCCGCAATCCAGCACGACATCCCCCGCCCTCACTCCTTCGACCGCGCCCCCGTAAGCCTCCACAGCCATCTCTCCCAGGTTGTAGTACAGAATATTTCCCGCCGGCGACCAGAACATCCCCCGCGGCGTCCGGTGCAGCTCGTAGCCCTCCCCGTCGCGCTCCACCACTGCGCTGGCCCTCGCCAGACGCATGCCTTCCCGGATAATCCGGGGCTCGATTTCATCGAGGCATTCCCTCAGCCCGCAACCCCGTCCATTGCCGTCGCCCAGATCAAGAAACGATTCGCAGGCGCCCAGAGCGCAAAGATCGCCCCCCGCGACGACGAGCCCCAGCAGCCCTATCTCAACAACTTTTTCTTCCGCATCGCTCGCTTACGCCTCTTGGGACTGCCACGCCCCGATTTCTCCTTTTGCCTGCGGCTTGGCCCACTTCCCATCCATCGGCGGTGCCAGGCCTTGTCAATACCCTCTCTTTGGGAGGCACGCCGCACCAGTCATTCAACTTGCCGTCGGCCGGAACGCGCGCCCGCAAACCAGCAGATGCATCATGGCAAACCGGCGTTAGCTCCATTTCCCCCCTCCGCCGCCCTGCGCCCTCGGCAACCGCCCTGCCTGCCTCATGCGCCGAGATGCCGCCTGCAGGAGCTCGCAACAGCTGCGACGAAACAGGCCACAAGCCTGCCCTCAGGCTGTTCAGAGAGACCAGCCGCTGCCAACTTTCTGTCCCTCCTCGCGCGTCTTCTCTATTTCCTCGCTCCCCGCCACCAACCGCATCACCACCTGATGGCAACCCCGCAATGAAGCTCTACCGGCGTCGAGCCGCCTTAGCCGCCGCCCCGCCCAGACGCCCAGCCTCCTGCATCCAGGCAACAGGTAGAGCGGATAACCCCACTTCGACCACCCCAGCAACCCCCTCGCGCCCTCCAACCGGAAGTGGTCCCCCCATTTACCGACATCAGAAACCCTCAACGGATGGTGCCACCTACGATTCGGTTGAAACGGCCGGTAGAGCCCCCGGATCAACTTCACTGCCCACCCCGTATTCATCGGCTCCCAGGCCACCAGCAGGCCTCCAGGTTTCAGCATCCGCCCGAGCGCCCGCGCCGCCCCGTCGATGTCGGCGAACGCATGCAGCACGCTGCCCGCATAGATGACATCGAACACTCCCTCCGTTCCGTCCATCTTCAGCACGTCCCCGGTCCGAGCCCGCGCATGTT